>WNGQ01013220.1_pt1 | contig 10106 bp, 10 predicted proteins | sample 5407661 | NCBI WGS metagenome assembly WNGQ01 (sample SAMN13153382, study PRJNA577476) | soil metagenome | isolation source: 60 cm soil or saprolite under Garry oak tree replicate 2 | place: USA:California | collected 2016-06-15 | reverse complement strand
ACACCCGCGAGGATCTCGACTTCGCGCTCCGAGCCTTCAAGAAGGTCGGAACCCGGCTCGGCCTGGTCTAGCAAGTTTCGGCGTTCGTTCGGGTATCCCTTCAAGTAGTTTCAAGGCTTGGTGGGTTAACTCGCTGGCGTTTTTGGACCTGAATACCTATTTTCGGTGGGTTTCTGGCGGGTCTTCACCGAGGAGTTGTGCCATGCGGGTTCAGACCATCGTCGGTGTCGCGCTCGTGGGTGGGGTCACGGCTCTGAGCGCTCAGCACGGCCACCAGCTCGAATTCACCGGGTTCGGCACGTTCACCCGCTTCGACCCGATGTGGAACCTGGCAGACCGGGTCGGCTATGGCGGTCGGCTCGGCTACTTCCTCAACGACTATTTCGGTCTCGAGGTGGGCGCGGGTCAAACGAATGCGATCCCGAAGACGGGAGGGGCGAGCACGCCGGTGCGGCCGGGCGACGTCAGCCTGCTGCTCAATTCGGGCGGCCAGCACAACGTGCTGTACGTCCTGGCCGGCTGGTCGAGGCTCAGCATCGGTTCTGTGCCGCCCTACGCCTTCGGATTCGATGCGGCACACGGCGCGATCGGTGACCGCATTTTCCTGGGATACCACCTGGCGCTGCGGCTCGAGGGGGGCGTCTACTACGACCTCAGTACGCAGCCCGGCATTCCCAAGCCGCCGCTCAACTACGTCGGCTCGGCCGGCCTGTCCATCCTGCTGGGCGGGCGAGCCCCCGGCCGTGCCGAGACGCCGGAGATCCCGAAGGCCAAGCGCGACTCCATCGTCGCCGCCGGCGGCACGATTCCCACGGAGAAGCCGAGCGGGAAGACATTCCTCGCCGCGGGCACGAGCTGGCTGCACCAGTGGTTCTGGGGCGGCCAGGCGGGGGTGATGGTCTTCAATACGGCGTACGACGGGTTCTCCGCGGAGCCGACCTTCGGCGGGCACTGGCTGATCACGGCGAAAAAGACGGCGCTGTACGTCGGCTACGAGCAGTCGTTCTTCCTGTCCGACCGTCACGCTACCATCCTCGAGCCGAATGGCGTGGTGGAGCCCGGAAACGTGGCGTTCAAGAGTCTGCGCCGCATCATGATGGGCGTCCTCGCCTTCCCGGTGCAGAAGGCGCTCCAGCCCTACGGCGGCGGCGGGTTCGCCATCGTGGAGATCCTGAACCCCGTCACTACCTGCTCAGGTTGCACGCTCTCGGACGCAATCAGCGTCCAGAACGCGGCGGAGAGCTACGGCACCAAGGCGTTCTTCTGGTGGATGGGTGGGATCGACGTCCGGCAGGGACGGCTGTCGCTGTACGGCCATTACATCCTGACGTCGTCGGCCAAGACGTTCCTGATCGACGGCGTGACGCACACCTTCCAGGGCGGCCTCCGCTACAGCTTCGGGACCTCCCGCGAGGACATCACCGAGACGCACTGATCGCGTTTTATCGGGACACCCATCCCGAGTCGGCGAGCAGGTAGCGCAGCGGCCAGTCTACGGCGCGCGTGATGCCGATGCGTGGAGTCGCGAGGACGGGACGACGCGCCGCCGGCATCCGGATGATGCGCAAGTGCCCGTGTTGCAGCGGGACGCCGTTCAGTCGTCCCGTGATCGCGAGCGCCGCGCACAGGCGCGCGGGTCCCGCGCACAGCACCCGGTCCGCCACGCCACCGCGCCGCCGCCGCATGGTGGCGAGCCCCGTGACCGGCTCCAGGGCGCGGATCAGCACAGCCGCGGGGTAGCCCTCCCGCCCCGTCACGGCGTTGAGACACCAATGCATGCCATAGGTGAAGTAGATGTACGCCGTCCCGGGGGGGCCGTACAACCAGCGGGTGCGCTGCGTGTGCCGGCCGCCGTAGGCATGGCAGGCAGGGTCGTGCGGTCCCACGTACGCTTCGGTTTCCACGATGCGTCCCGCCGTGCGCCGTCCGCCCACCGTGCTCACCACGAGGTGCCCTAAAAGCCGACGCGCGACCACGTCTGCTGGTCGCGCGTAGAACGCAGGCTCGAGCGGCCTCACGTCCCTCCGGTCAACCCGCGCTTCACTTTCGACCAGAAAGACTCGCCCTCAGGCCCCCCCCCCTCGCCGGGGGTTGGGTCGTCGGGTGGGGAGGCCGGCGGCCGTGCAGGGGGGGATGAGACGGCCGGACGGGAGGGCGTCGCACGCGGCTCGTCGCGACCCTCGAGCCGGTCGAACCCGCTGCTCGTCGTGCTGGGCTGCTCGGCGCCGCGCCCCCGGCCCCTGCCCCCACGCCCCCGCCCGCCGCGGCGACGCCCGCCGCGCTCGCCGGGCTCACGCTCGCCCGGCTCACGATCGCGACCACCACTCACCGATCCCCTGCCTCCGCCTCGTCGTCCGCGGTCCCCTCGCTCGCCGCGCTCTCTCGGAGCCCCTTCACTTCCCCTTGCCGGTGCGGACGTGACAGGAGGAGCCGGCTTGGCCGGCACCAGCTCGATGCGCGGCTGCTGAGCGCGGGTACGCCGCCGACGGGCGCGGCCGCTGCCGGCGTCACGTCGTTCGGAGCGCGGCCGGCCGGCATCGACTCGTCGGCGAGCTCGGCCACGACCTGCTCCGCGGCAGGCGCGGCGGAAGGCTCGGGGGCGGGGCGCAGCTTCACCTCGTAGGCGCCGTCATCTTCCTTGGAGAGATCGATGATCTCCGCGTCGTGCGCCTGACGCAGCAGCTTGGGGAATCGCTCCGCTTCGAGCGGCTCCGCCTCGCCACCCTTGAGCTCGATCATCGTTTCGCGCAACTGCTCGGCCGCGACCGGCTGCTCGCCCCCACCCAGGCGGGAGAGTGCCTGCCGCAACAGGCCGAACGCCTCACCGAGCGCGAAGCCGCTGCCTCGCCGGCCGCGGCCCTCGTCGCGGCGGCCGCCCCGTGCACTCCCGCTCGCCCCGCTCGTCCCGGATTCACGGGCGCGCTCCTCGTGTGGCTCGCGGGCGCGCATCGCCAGCGACGGTTGGGCGGCAGCCCCAGGCACTCCGGGGCCGAGCCCGATCTCGTACTGGCCGTTGTCGAGCTTGGTGAGGTTGATCAAGCCTTTGTGGGCGGCCTCGAGCACGAACTTCGAGAAGCGCGAGTACCCGACGTCTTTCTCGTCGAACCCCGGATCGATCTCCTGCATCACCTGCTTCAAGCGGTCGGAGCGCATCACGTCGTTGTGCGCCGTCATCTGCTTCACGGCCTCGATCACGAGCTCCCACGGATCGTGCCGCTCGTGAGTGACGTCGCTCTCCTTCGTGAACCCCGCCAGCTCGTTGTAGGAGTAGTACTCGTCGCAGTTCTGGATCAGCAGATCGCTCGACGACTCGCGGATCCCTACGCCGATCACGTACTTGCCGTACTCTTTGAGCTTGAGGACCAGCGCCGAGAAATCGGAATCCCCCGACAGCAGGATGAACGTGCCGATCTCGGGTCGCGTGAACACCAGCTCGAGTGCATCGATCGCGAGACGGATGTCGGTCGCGTTTTTCTTGTTGGAGCCGTAGGCGGGCGCGAAAATCAGGTCGATGGAGGATTCCGCGAGGGGGACGACGTACTGCTGGTAGCGCCGCCAGTCGGCGTAGGCGCGTTGCACGGCCACCTTGCCGCGGATGATCTCGGATTGGAGCAGGCGCTTCAGCTCCGTCTGGAGGTCGGAGCGGATCGCCATCGTCACATTGTCGAAGTCGATCAGGAGGGCGGCGTTGGGAGCGTGGGCAGGGGGCTCTTTGTGAGCCGGCCGCCCGAGATAAGCATGCGGCGGTTGCGTCATGTAAGGTTGCTCGATTCAGGACGCCCGACGTGCGCGCAACCCGGCGGGCCCTGCCACGGTTCAGCCGTGGAAAGGCGTCGCGAGTAGCCCGTCAGATCGGGCAGTTGGTATGTGGCGACTGCTGCGCGTGATAACGCGTTCAATAACCCGTCGCCCGTCGTTTTGTCTGCGGCAGGATCACAGTGAGGTGGGTCGCCGTTGCACCACGGCGCGCCCTGAAACGGGTCCTCGACCCTAATGCCGAGGCCGTCAAGCGCCGCCGGATAACCAAGGTGCCATCCTCTACTGCCTGCCACGTCTATCAGCACGTTGAAAATAAACAACTTGCGTCGTAAAGCCAAGAGGGGGTGTAACGCTTTGGCCGGTGGCGGCATTGCTATCGAGGCGAGACGCTCATGGAGCCTCTGATCGCGGCTGCGCGTGCCGGAAGCGCCGAAGCTCTCGGGACCCTGTATACGCGGTTCGGGGCCTCGCTGTACCGGCTCGCATACCGCCTCACCGGCTCGCCCGATGATGCCGAGGATGTGGTGCACGACGTATTCGTGGGACTCCCCGAGGCGCTGCGCCACTATGAGGAGCGCGGCAATCTCGCGGCGTGGTTGAAGCGGGTCACGGCACGGGTGGCCTTGATGCGCCTCCGGCAAAGGGGGCGCCGGAGAGAGGTGGCGCTCGACGCAACGCTCTCAGCCGGTGATCCGTCAGCCGACGAGCAGCACACGGCGCTCCGGGCTGCGGTGGACGCGCTGCCGCATCCGCTACGCTGCGTCCTCGTGCTCAAGGAGATCGAAGGCTATTCGCACGCCGAAGTCGGCGACCTGTTGGGGATCAGTGCGGTTGCGTCACGGGTTCGTCTAAACCGGGCTATGAAACGCCTGCGCAAGGTGCTGGAGGATGGCAGATGACCTGGAAAGATGAGCTTCCTAGGATGCCCGCTCCGGAGCCGCCGGAGGGACTGCTCGCGCGCATCCTGGCGAGCCGGGCGGCGGGGGTGCGGGTGGTGCTGCCGGCCGCGCGCCCGCCCCATAGACGCGTCACGCCGCGCCAAGTGGCTACACTGGGTGCTGGCGCCGCAGTCGTCGCTGGCCTAATCATCGCCGCTGCCGTTCGCGAACGGCACGCCGACGACAGCACCGTGGACGCCGGATTGAATGCCTGGCTCGCCCTGTCGCCTGCCGAGGTCCTGGCCCAAGAGCCCGGCGGTCGTCCTGCCCGGACCACGTATCCCTTGGTGGAAAATCTCGACCGGGCCCGCCTCGTTCCGGAGCGGTTGAGCTACCTATACAGGATGATCATTGACGGCGACGGCTTCGTTGCGAACACCCCGCTCAGCGACACGCTCGCCATCTCCGCCACAACGTTCGCCCAGACCCCGGCGCTCGCGATCGTGAGCGTCTGGGTCTCGTCCCGCATAACACGCGATACTCTGATCGTCCGCACGAGCGACCTGCGTCCGCTGCGTCGTGCCTGCTGTGGGCATGTGAGATCACCCGACGGCCACGTGAGGCTGCGCGACTTCGCGTTCGAGGGTCACGAGATCGGCCCACTGTTCATCGGCCACGTACCCGATGGCTATCCAGGTACGCGCGTAAACCCCCACATGGCTCTCACCATCGGGTGGGCCAACTTTCTCGTGCTGAAGCCCCTATTGCAGACGCTTCCCCTGAGGGATGGCTGGCGCGGCAGTGTGTATCTGCGCTTCGGGCCATACGACGCCCTCCCGATCGACATCCGCGTCACCGGCCGTGAGCGCGTGGCCGTCCCAGGCGGCACGTTCGACTGCTGGAGGATCGAGGTCGCTCTCTCAGGGAACACCGGGCGGCTGACATTCTGGGTCAGTCGCGATCCGCAGATCGTGGTCCGGGTGGAGCAGCGAATCAAGGACGGCGTGATCGAGGACGTGCTCACGGCGCGGGATGCAACTCCCCCAATACGTTGATGATCACCACGCGCTGTCGGGCGCTGGCTCTACGCCGCCGCGTCGAGCACCGCGACGTGTCCCTTGGCGCCGTAGGCCAGAATCTCACGGTCCCTGGTCACGAGCGTCGCGCCAAGGGCGCGCGCCGTGGCAATCAACAGCCGATCGACGGGATCGTGGGGCGCCTCGCCCGGAAGCAGTGCGGCGTCCACGCCCACTGCCGGTGTGAGCGGCGCCGCGCGCAGGCCCGGCATCTCGAAGGCGCGCGCCACCCACGAGGGCACGTCCAACGAGAGCCTCAGACGTCGCTTCGCGACCAGCATTGCCACCTCCCACGCGGAAAGCGGGGACACGTACAACTGCCCAGCCTGAACGTGCCTTCGTAAGACTGCCAGGGCCGCCCGCGGCAGCCGCGCCTCCGCCCCCTCCTCGTACCACACCCACACGTGGGTGTCCAGGAGCGCGGCTCCCGGGCCGGCCTCCCTAATCCTCCGCGGCATTCCAGCGCTCACCCGTCGGCGAGATGATGTCGCCCTCGAAGAGCACCGTGCCCCGGAGCCAGCCGAAACCCTCGCTCCCCGCGGGTGGCGCCACGGGTGCGAGCTTGGCAACCGGCTCGCCATGCTTGGTGATCACGAGCTCGCGCCCCGTCTCCCGCACGTAGTCCATCAGCTCAAGACAATGCGCCTTGAAGCGGCTGGCAGGGATAGGCGATCCCGGCTCACGAACTGCCCGCGGTGCGCGGCGCTTTTTCATGTGACCATTTTAAATGACCATATGATCCACGTCAACCCTTACTGTTCGCCAAGCACTTTGATGATCACCCGCTTCCTGCGCTGCCCGTCCCACTCGCCGTAGAACACCCGCTGCCACGGCCCGAAGTCGAGCTTCCCGGCCGTAATCGGCACGATGACCTCGTGGCCAATGGTCAGGCTGCGCAGATGGGCCGCCGCGTTGTCCTCCCCCGTTTCGTTGTGACGGTAGCGCTTGGGGTCCCACGGCGCGACGCTCGTCTCCAGCCATTTCAGGATGTCCGCCCAGGCCCGACTCGTGATCGTTCACGAACACCGAGGCGGTGATATGCATCGCGCTGACGAGGACGAAGCCCTCCTGCACGCCGCTCTTGGCCACCTGGGCCGCCACTTCGTCGGTGATGTCGATGATCTCCTGGCGCTGCTTGGTGGTGAACCAGAGATAGTGCGTGTGGCTCCTCATCCCCACCCTCCTTCCCCAAGAAGTGGGAACGCGGAACTGCATCGGACATTCGATCTCGCTAATCTGCTCCGCGTTCCACGTTCCAACTTCCGCGTTCGTCTATCCGTGTCGAATTGTCACGCAGGTGCCGAACCCCTAGATTGCGCCGTCAAATATGCCGCTTTCGTTCCGCCAGCGGATCTTCCTCGTGCTCGCGGCGCTCACCGCGGTGCCGATCGTCCTCGCCGTGATCGGCTGGGCCCTGGCGGGGCAGGTGGGTGCCCCGTCGGCCGGTGCCCGCGCGTCGCTCGAGCAGGTGGCGAGCTCCGCTCGACAGATGCTCGAGCGCGTAGACACGCTGCGTCTGTCGCCGCCCGAGCGGGCGGCGGTGCGCCGGCACCTCGCCGAGATCTCCAACTCCGTGACGCTCGCCCGCCGCGCGGAAACGTACTTCCGCTACTACGCGGCCGGGTTCGTGGCCGTGGTGGTGGTGCTGGGCGCGGTGGCGCTGTTCGCAGCAGTCCGGCTCGCGGGGCACCTGTCCCGCCAGCTGTCGCGCCCGATCGACGAGCTCGTGGGATGGACCCGGCTGATCCGGCGGCGCCTGCCCCTGCCGGCCGGCCCGCCGTCGCGGGGCGCGCCCGACTTCGAGGCGCTGCGCCAGGCGCTGCGGGAGCTGGCGGGGGCGCTCGACATCGCCCGGGATCGGGAGCTCGAGGCGGAGCGGCTGCGCGCCTTCCGGGAGGTGGCCCGCCGCGTGGCGCACGAGATCAAGAATCCGCTCACGTCGATGCGCATCGCCGTGGATCAGCTGCGGCGCTCGAGCGGCGCGGCGGACAGTCGAGCGGGCGTCGCGGTGGACGTGCTCGCGGCGGAGACCCAGCGTCTCGAGCGCCTGGCGCACGAGTTCGCGGACTTCGGTCGGCTCCCCGAGGGCCCGCAGAGCGAAGTCGATCTCGTGGAGCTGCTCGAAGAGCTGGGCCGCACCGCGGTCCCCGCCGACGTGCGCGTGACGGTGCACGCCAACGGCGGGCGACAGACGCTGGTGGGCCACTACGACCCGCTGCGCCGCGCCTTCGGGAATCTGCTGCGCAACGCGGGCGAGGCGATGGGGGGCCGCGGACCGATCGACATCGGCGTCAGCGGAGACGGCGATGGGCTGCTGGTCACGGTCGCGGACCACGGACCGGGGATTCCGGAGGAGCTGCGCCAGCGGGTGTTCGAGCCGTACTTCACCACCAAACAGGACGGGACGGGCCTGGGGCTCGCGCTCGTGCGCCAGACGCTCGAAGCGCACCGCGCGACCGTCCGGGTGGAGGAGACGCCGGGCGGCGGCGCGACCTTCGCGATCGTGTTCCCCCGATGAGCCCGCGCGTGCTGCTCGTGGACGACGAAGCCAACATCCGCCGCATGGTGGGCGCGCTGCTCCAGGCAGAGGGCTTCGAGACGGCGGAAGCGGCCAACGGCAGCGCCGCCCTCGCCGCGCTCGAGAGCGTGGCCCCCGACGCGGTGCTGCTCGACCTGATGATGCCCGGCCTGGACGGCCTCGCCACGCTCGAGCAGCTGAAGCAGCGCGCCCCCGACGTACCGGTCGTCATGATGAGCGGCAAGGCGAATCTGGCCGACGCGGTGCGCGCCACCAAGCTCGGCGCGTTCCAGTTCCTCGAGAAGCCGCTCACGCCCGAGGGAGTGCTCGTGGCGCTGCGCGGCGCGCTCGAGCTGTCCCGCGCCCGCGCCGAGAACCGGCGGCTGCACGAGGCCCTGGGCCACAGCGATCCCCTGATCGGCGTGAGCCGCGCGATCGAAGACGTCCGCCAGCTCATCGCCCGCATCGCGCCCACCGGGGCGCGCGTCCTGATCACCGGGGAATCGGGCACGGGCAAGGAGCTCGTCGCGTCGGCGATCCACCGGCAAAGCCAACGGGCCGCGCGCCCCTTCGTGTGCGTCAACAGCGCCGCGATCCCCAGGGACCTCGTCGAGTCGGAGATGTTCGGCCACGAGCGCGGTGCGTTCACAGGCGCGACGGAGCGGCGCCTCGGCCGCTTTGAGCTGGCGGACGGCGGCACCCTGTTCCTGGACGAAGTGGGGGACCTGAGCCCCGAGGCCCAGGCCAAGCTGCTGCGCGTGCTCGAGACCGGCGTGATCGAGCGGCTCGGTGGAGAGAAACCCGTCACCGTGGACGTGCGCGTGATCGCCGCCACCAACAAGGATCTCGCCAAGGCGACCCAGGCGAGCCTGTTTCGGGAGGACCTGCTGTTCCGCCTCAACGTCCTGCCGGTACACATCACGCCGCTGCGCCAGCGCCCGGAAGACGTGCCGCCGCTGGTGCTCCACTTTTCCGCGCGCCAGGAGGCACGGCTCGGGCGCGCGCTGCGGTTCGACGCCGGCGCGCTGCAGCTGCTCGCGGCGTACGCGTGGCCCGGCAACGTGCGCGAGCTGGCGAACATCGTGGAGCGGCTCGCGATCCTCGCCGCGAGCGAGACGATCGGTGCCGACGACGTGTCCCGCGTCCTGCCCCAGGACGGGACAGGACCGGGCGCGGCGTTCCAAGGACGCCCGGACACCGAGGCGTGGACCGACGTCGCGTTGTCCCAGACGCTCGACCAGTACGAGCGCACGCTGATCGCGCGCGCGCTCTCAGCGGCGCGCGGCAACGTCGCGGACGCGGCACGGCGGCTCTCGACCGACCGCGCCAACCTCTACAGGCGGATGCGCCGGCTCGGGCTCGAGCCGCCCCGCAACGTGACGGGATGACACGCATCGTCACGGTCACCTCGACCGCGCGGCAGGGCGAGGAGCGCGCGGCGCGCCACCGGCGCCCGGCACGGCCCATGCACCGGGGGGGTCCGACCCCGTCCCAGGATCGTGTCATGCGCACCGCCCTGCTCGCCCTGCTCGTCGCGGTCCGCCCCGCCCTCGCCGCCGCGCAAGACACGGCGATCGTGATCCACCCGGAGAGCGCGGCCGTCGCGGCCGCGCCGAGCGCGCTGCCGCGGCCCGTCGGGGAAGAGGCGATCCGGTTCTTCAACGCCGCCACCACGACGCGGCTCGTGGGCCGCACGCGGCTGCCGCACGGCAACGCCTGGCGCGGCGACGTGGGCGTGCGCAACGGCTCGGCCGCGCTCGCCGGCCGGGTCGAGGGCACGCTGCTCATCATCAACGGCGACGCGACGCTCGACTCAACCGCCGAGGTCACGGGAGACGTGATCGTGATCGGCGGCACGATCGTGCGCGCCCCGGG
>WNGQ01008026.1_pt1 | contig 10106 bp, 11 predicted proteins | sample 5407661 | NCBI WGS metagenome assembly WNGQ01 (sample SAMN13153382, study PRJNA577476) | soil metagenome | isolation source: 60 cm soil or saprolite under Garry oak tree replicate 2 | place: USA:California | collected 2016-06-15 | reverse complement strand
TGGCCACGTCCGAGCCCTGTGAGTTGCCATACAAGAATACGTAGGGTATGGGATGCAGCCCTGCTTGTTGAAAGAATTGATAACGAGCCTGAAAGTCAGTATCGCTATACCAAAGGTTGGATTGTCCCTCACCTGCCTTAAAGACAACGGTGTCATAGCCATTTGCAGCAATGGTATGAGCGGACGTGGCAAAGTCGGCAAGTGTCCAGGTGTAAGCTTCGTTGCCGATAAAGCAATATTGCACCTTGCACTCCTTTCTCTCTCACTTCTCTTCAGGCGGGGTGATGCGCCTGACATGCGCTTTCCCGTCGTCTCGAAGGATAATCATATCGTCGCGGACTTCGAGTTCGAGATTGCGCGTCTTCTTGAGTATCTCGATCACCAACTCCATGATTTGATCCAGGCGCAGGTTCTCCTTCTCAATGCGTACGAGTCGGGCGGTCAGTAGCTCATTCTCGGCGACGAGCGCGTTGCGTACCCGCTCTTCAACGAGTCGTTCAGCGTTTGAGATGGTCGAGCGTATCACGATGTAGCCACCGACGGCTTCACCCACGATGAGTATAAAGTTCGCGATGACCAGCAGTTCTGCGAAGCTCATAGGTGTTTGGGCTCCTGGTTTTGCGCCGCGTGCATCTCCTGTATCTCCCGTTCAAGTGCCGCCACACGCAGCTCGAGCGCCACGTGGCGTTGCGTATAGACAATGATAAACCGCCGTAATTGCACGATGGCATACGGTCCACCTGCGGCCAGGATAAGAAACGTCAACGTGATCAAGAGGCGCAGCACGAGAAGTATATCCATTCTGGACTCTCCCTTCTTCCGTTAAATTCAAAAAATGGCCTGAATTGAGAGCACTTTTACATCGGCATGCACCACTTGCCCAGCTCCATTGGTACAGGCCACTTGGATGAGCCATATCCCCGCCGTGTCCACATCAGTGGACTGCCAAGCGTAGTGCGCTTTTCCCCCCAACGCGTCATCAATCGTCCAGGGGCCACTACACACCTTGAGCACCCCTGACTCCTGCTCTTTCATCTTCATTGAGATGGTGAGACCGGTCAGAGGGAAAGGCACCAACTGTCCGCTCGTGGGGTCAATCATCTGGAAGAGGGGCGCAAAAGGCTTCCCAGTATCCCCAACGTAGATCGGACTATAATCTTCATAAATCATCAAAACCTCTTCCGGTTTGCAAGTCAACAATAAGAATATATCTGTAGAGACAGCCCACAAGCTAAGGCACTTTCCCTCACGGGAGGGAAGAAACTGTTTCGCATGATTGGAGAATTCCAACATCGCTTAGACTGTCTCACATGCGTAGTTCGGCATGAAGCCTAACAGCTTCTCTGCTAGCTCAACCTGTAGAGTCCTTACTACGTGGGGTGACGTACGCGAAGGCGTTACGTAGCGGTTGGTTGAACCGCTCTGTACAGCCATCCCAACGTGTCACGCACTTAGAGACTACTGGAATAATCAGTATCTTGCGTAAAGGGTAGACACAAGCCCCTAGCGAAAGCTTGCGGGTGTGCTGACAAACGACGGTCATGAATTTCTCTCTTCTCCTTCCTAAAAGTTATGATGGAAGTTCCACTGTAGCACTTCCACTGCGCGAACGCGCCGAGGCCGTCCCGCGGCGTGTCTGCATGTGAGCCTCCCCTTGGCGTAAGCGGACATCGGCATTAGGCACGCGCTCATACAGGCACAGGCGCATGCTCATATCGCGCCCCTGGTTGGTGCTTCGGACTCTGAAACGGGCGGCCACATTGTTGGTGCGTTGCTGAGCCAGCGCGACGATGAGCCGGAGCGTGACATCACGGAGTTGGTTCGCACTCCTCTGCCGCAGGCGTGTTGTCACATCGCGTGTTTGGGCCGGCGACATGAGGCGCACACGCACCGTCATATCTTTCCTCTGAGGCTGTGAGAGGAGCGCGAGCCGTCCGACGATATCCTTCAGTTGATTGGCACTTCTCATCCGCAAGCGCGTGAACGCGTCTCGGAACTGCACCGCGGACATGAGGCGGAGCCTCGTCACGATATCATTCACGCGGAGTGCGCTCATCACACGCACACGACTACTCGTATCTTTGGTGACCACTTGGAGTAGGCGAAGTCTTGTGGCAGCGTCTCTTAATTGGTTCGCGCTCATTTGACGCAAGCGTGTCGATGCATCTTTCGTTTGGAGAGCAGACATCTGACGAAGTCGAGTCCTGGTGTCTTTCAAATTCGTCTGCATAAGGCGCATGCGCGTAGGTGCATCCCTAAGCTGAGAAGCGCTCATAAGACGGAGTCGTGCGGTCACGTTTTTGAGATTGATGCCTGCAACTTGAGAGAAACGTGTAGCTGTATCTTTGAGACGAGCAGCTGACATCAGACGCAATCTTGCTGCAAGATCTTGAATGCGTTGGTTAGCAGTAGCTAGAAGAAGACGTACAGAGATGTCTTTATATTGAAGAGCGGACATCAGACGCAGGCGCGCGGCTGCATCACGCAGACTGGCCGCTGACATCAGACGGAGACGTGTCCGTGTATCTTTGGAAAGCGCCGCTGACATTGCGCGCAATCGTGTAGACACGTCTCTGAATTGAGAAGCGCTCATCTGACGCAGACGTGTACTCGTGTCTCTGAATTGCGAGGCGGACATTAAGCGAAGACGCGCTGACAAATCTTTCATGCGTTGGTTAGCGCCTGTAAGAATGAAGCGAGTAAAAGCGTCTTTGAGTTGAGCCGCTGACATCTGCCGATAGCGGGCATTGATGTTTTTGAGGTTGATACCCAACACTAAACGGAGGCGTGCAGCAATATCTCTGTATTGAAGAGCAGACATCAGCCTTAGCCTTGAAGCTGCATCTTTATACCATGCTAGACGGAACCGTGTTGTCGCATCTTTACGTGACGCAGCTGACATCTGTCTGAGTCGTGCAGATACATCTTTTAATTGAAAGGCACTCATCTGACGAAGGCGTGTCCGTGTATCTTTGGAAAGCGCCGCTGACATCTGACGGTAGCGTGTAGAGATATCATTGAGTACATTGGCGCTTCGTAACAAGAAGCGTGTGGATACATCTTTTATGCGCAGCGCTTGAGATGTCCACTTCGGATAGCTCGTCATGTAAGAGGTGATGGCATTCCACGAGCTACCTACACCTGTGCCCCATGTAGAACTGACGCTTGAATTTGAAATAGTTGGTGATTTATAGTCGAGCGTCCAGATACCCACTTTTCCTAATGGGTTAGGGTTGTGTGTGCGCAGTGCCTCATACATAGCAGTATAGTAGGGTGCTCTACTCGCATCAGTGATGATATCTCCATACTGAATTGTTTCCCCACTGGCATGCGTTAAGTTGGTGTTCCCAGCGCCATCGCTCTCAAGATTTCTTTGGTCAACGGTAAAGGTGGTACCAGAGCGACTACTGCAGTGCATCCACTCGTTTTTCATGATGATATAGAATGCACCTGTCGGGAAACCAGTGCCAGAGGCGGCGGTAAAGGTAAAGGGCGTCGTCTGTGACTCTGCAATCGTGCCTGAGAGGGTTGTATAGAGGGTGGTCTGATTGCCAACAATGTCGTCGATAGTCCAGCCCGTCTCAAGACACCAGATAGGAGTGTTTGTGTGCCCTGTTGGTGCATAGGTAGCAAGAGCAGTGTCGATAAGACCAAGCTCTGTATCAACAGAAACACAGTTAGAGTCCTGCGTAGTGGGGTCAGGGTTAAACGTGCCGCTCTTGTAAAAGTGAAAGTCAAAGAAGTCAGGGAAGTTGGCAGCAACAGTGATACCACTAATGACGGTGTTACACCAGTTCGTGATGTGTGTCTGTGGGTTGGTGGGTGTCTTTCTTACACAATTCATTCCAACAATGAGACTTGAGTTGATAGCTCGAACGGCAGGAATAGCGGCATTGACTGTAGGCGGAAGTGCGGCTCCTGTTCTGCCAAATACGGTATCAAATTCTTCATTGCCAATCTGCATCGCTTCAATATGCCCATTTGCACCACCGTTATAGCGTGTAGCAAGATAGGATGCAAAGCGGGTATAGGCTTGCGGGCCGCCAAGTTTTCCATTCGTAATGCCGACATTCGTACCAGAGTCGTCAAAAATAAGATAGTTATTAGGGGCATTTTGTACCGTCAATAAAACATTGACACCAATGGCATTGCATCCTTGAATAAATGCATCCATTGTCTTCACAGCACTATGAGCAGCATCTACGCCGTCATAATAGTTGGGAGTATTTGCTGGAGGTTCTGCAACGACTGACGCTGGATTGATTTCATATTTCTGCCAATCATATTGGTAGCGCACCCACAATCCACCGCCAAGAAGAGTATTGAGCGTTCCAAGGTCAGTCCAGAATTGACTTGATGCCTGAGTAATTGTAGGTGATGTGGATGGGTCTGGACTATCCTGAAAGTATGTAAAGACATAAGGAGTGTCATTGATGCTATAAGGAAAGCGCGTTTTGATATCTCTGAGGACATTGGCAGAGCGTTGTCTGAAGCGCGTGCTTGCATCTTTATACCAGGCAATACGCAGTCTTGTTGAAATATCTCTGAGGACATTGGCAGAGCGTTGACGAAAGCGTGTGCTCGTGTCTTTATACCAGGCAATACGCAGTCTTATTGAGACATCTCTGAGTTGACTTGCAGACTGTTGACGAAAGCGCGTGATCGTGTCTTTGAGAACATTCGCACTTCTCTGGCGAAAGCGCGTCAGCGCGTCACGAATAGACTGTGTACCGCTAACTTGAAGACGAAAGCGCGTGATCGTGTCTTTGAGCGTATCCGCACTTCTTTGGCGAAAGCGCGTCTTTGCATCTTTGAGAACTGACGCTGACATCTGTCTAAAGCGGCTAGAAATATCACGCACACTTTGCGTTGCATAGCCTGGTGTGTCGATTTTTTCAGTAGTAAAGTCTGCCGTTCCCGAAGATGTCCCTTGTGCGACTGAAATCGTGCGCGTTGAGCCACTTGTGTTTGATGTGATGTTGAGCCAACAATCAATGTAGAGATGTGAACCTGTCGGAAAATAGGCCGCAGGAAAAGAAGCAGCAGTCAGTCCAATGTCAGTGGCAGTGGTAGTAAATGTATAGCCTGTTTTAACGAGAGAGCCGATAAATGTGTAGACGCCAGAATTATACACATAAGCATTGACAGAGATATCGCCAACAGGGCCTGTCGCCGACGCTTTCATCTTCCAGATAGCTGACCATGAACCAGCTAAGATGACTTTGCCGTCAAGCGTCGATGCATCCAGAAACCATCCTAAACCTGTGGGCGTGCCCATTGCTCCAAGAGCTTCCCAACTATTTGCATCAGACTGACCTTGTAATTCCCCCCAGCCGGTTGATGCACCACATTTAATCGTAAGCGCTGAACCTGTAGTGCCACCAGACGTTGTTACAAGTTGGTTTGCCGTTGAAAGCGTTGAAGAAGCCGCAAAGCTATTAGGGGCAACAGTTAATGCAGTTGCCACCGCTAGAGGATACCTAGAATAGCATTCACATCATAGGTGATGTTTGCTGCATTCGATGGCACCGTGCCGCTCATCAATTGCGTGAGTCGATACAAGTCAGAAATGAATGCAAGCACCGTTGATTGGTCTCCTGATGAGAGACCAGCAGCCGTCATATTACTCGTAGAGCAGCTTTGGTTATAGACGCTATAACGCGCGTTGACAAAATCAATAAACGTACGCATCTGAAGTGCATCATTGAGTAACGCTTGTGTAAAATGAGCATTGTCTAATGGAATAATCGCCATATCTTTCTTTCTCCTATAACCGAAATCCCTGTACCTCTAAACTCAATGCCCCGATAGGCATCATCGTGTTTTTCCATGCGCCAAATTCACGGATGTTTGACTTATAGGCAATGAGATGCGGCGTACCGAGCCGCGGATGGTAGTCCCATATAAAGCACTCACACTTCCCTGTCGCTGTATCAACAACGCGCCCTATCACCTGGTACTCTAAACCTGCGCCACCGCCGTCTATCACGGAGATGCTGCGTGTTTTGAACTGAAAGGCGGGAAGGCGCGTGACGGTTTCTTCCTGGAAGTGCATCGTTTCTAGCACCGCCTTCTGTCCATCAGGACAGTGTAGCGCTATTTCTTTGATGCGCGCGATATCGCCTGTACTGACAATATCGTCTCCCCAGTCAAGCCTGCGCACGCCGCGTACTCCTTTATGCCACGTGCCTACAAGGTCACGTTCAGAACGTGTCTTGCCTGTGGTGAGGAGTATTGACCAGTACGCTTGCGTTGGGTCGATGACGTTCGCCAATGCATTCAAGCTGGTTCCTATTCCCATATAGAATATACCTCCTAAACTTGCTTTACAAGCGGATTTATGGTATAATGAGGGTACCAAAACGCGAAACAGACCCGCGCTGATAACACGGATCTGCCTCTAAGCTACACATCTGGTTAGGAGACATGTAACTATGCAAGTATTGTACCACGTTGATACCCGCTTTATTGGCTCTCAGCCGCTTCTCATCATTCTTGACAAACGCTGTACATCCTGCCTTCAATTTAAAGACCTTGATCTTTTCCCTGAAAGCAATCAGGCGAAAAAGGATGGAACTACCCCCTCGTGTAAAGAATGCACTGCTACGTACCTGGCTGAATACCGATTGAAGAACCATGACACACTGAAAGCCTATGACCGCTTTAGAGGCATGAGTCCTGAGCGCAAAAGAGAGAAGCGAAGATCGGAGACCATCAAGCTTAGAAGCAATCCCGAATATGCACGGAAAAATGCGGAAAAGCTCGCCCGATGGCATGAAAAACATCCCTATGTAAAGAGAGAGCAGTCCATGCGTAAACATGCCCGCCTGTATGGTGTTCTCGTTGAAACAGTCAACTATGAGCGTATCCTTGAACGGGATGGGCTTGTTTGTCACATTTGCCATGGTATCGTGACTCTCAATGATATGCAATTTGACCATGTTATCCCTCCTTCCCGTGGTGGTTCTCATACTTTTGACAACATCAAAGTTGCTCATAGTGTTTGCAATGTCAGGAAAGGCGATCTCCTGATGGAAGAACTTGAGCCGTTCCATAGAAGAGGCCCTTTGTTGCACTAATACTATACATAACTATATGTGAACGTGACCACCGGCGTGATAGTCCCTAACGACATATTCGGGCCTGAAAACAGGGCCAGTGAGAAGAATATCTTTCCTGCTGTAGTGGCAGCAGGAGTACGTCTATGTGTGATGTACTGGATGGCCCCTTGCAGCGATTGCCAGGTGGCTAACCATGCCGCCGCACCTGGAGAGACAGAGCCCGCTGTCCCCGAGGTGACCGCGAGCGTGGTACCCGCATTGCCTGCTGCCGGATTGGCTGTCTGGTCATCACCATAAAGGGTGCCTTTGAGATAGCTGGTACTTGATGTGTCCGTGGCGTGTCCGTTGACGATAGGCGAGCCAGCAAACGCGCCTGGCTGTGTGCCCGCGACTGGCGCAACGTGGGTATTGTCGCCCCATGCAGAGAGTGTGGGCGCGGCGGCATAGGTGCCAACTGCGTCATAATCGATACACATGACGTTAGCAAAGGTTTTATTCCCGTCATAGGTTGTGCATTTAATGCCTGTGGCATCGGCACTAAAGCCCCACATCTCAGGGACAGCGCCCGTTGAAGCGGGACGAGCATACTGCGGCCATGATGCACTGGCTGTCGTTGTTGTGCCAGCGCCAGTGGCACACCAGCGTAGCTCATTCGCGCCGGCAGATCCACCAAAGGTGATGGTATTCCATGTTGGTGCAGCATCCGTACCTGAATTAAATTGGCTTCTTATCGTGGTAAAGTCCGCGATTGTCGTTCTCCTTCCCTCTACGCCTCTCATGTGCGAGAAACGTAGGCTATTTCTCCCGCTTGCGTGGTTACGCAATAATGCCTTGCGAAACCAATTCCGCAAAGATGATCTTAAATAAGATCGCGTCGTCACTTAAAAAATTAGCAACCGCAGGGGTGGCGTTTTGTGTCAGCCACCCCTTGGCCGTCTCTTTGGCTTTCGTAATAATGGCCTGAATACGTATGTGTGGGTCAGGGTCTTGCTGGTCGCCATAGACATTGGACACAATCCCTGTCATGCGATTGGTCAGTTTGGTGCGTATCGCATCGACCGGACAAGTCGCCAGAAACCAGATAACTGTGCTATCGGTTGTATCCCCCCAGGCATAGACGTAACCGTCTAGCGGGCACGTATGTGCGGCATAGATTGTTGCCGGGTCTTCACCTGTTGCCAGTTTATGATAGTTGATTAAAAGTGTTGCCATAGCAGGTACTCCTTACAATCCATCGGCGCAACATGCGCACCGTTGCCCATCGACAACATAGTTACTGCCACACTCAACACACGTTCTCCGCCAGCTCGGTTTGGGTCTGCCAACCCATCCATCATCCGTGAGTTCCATATCGTAGTGGCGCTTATAGTAGTCCAGCAGGTACATGTATTCCCTGCGAACTATTGCCACGCTATCCCAGGGCAGGTCACGCGGCTCCCTTTGGGTGAGCTCGTGCAGTTCGTTGAGCCAACTAAACATCATTGCTTCCTTCCTTCCTTCCTCACGTCGGGATAAACAACCGTGCCCATGTGCCGATAGCAGGTCCTTCACTACACTGGATGTCATACACGGGACTGCTCAGCGCTCCATGCATGAAATAATCGGTGGTGATTGCGGTGATAAGCGCGTCTATGTCCACTAGCCCATACTCAGGAGCAAAGCTGGTGAGGATTGTCCCTACGCTTAACCCGCTGCGCATCGTGGTGAACTCCCAGTCTCTTGAGAGAATACTGTATTGGTCAATTCGTGCTTGCGCCAATGCATCGGCGGCCACGTTATCACACCCTCCACCGTCCTCGACCATCGCATACACCGAGTACCCACCAGGCACCAAGTCATAGGTCGCCAACAACGCCTGACTCACGGTATTCTCTCGCATCGCGGTATAGGGTTCTTTGCCAACATAGGTGATGGTGATCACTTGCTCGTTGGTCAGCAATGGAGCGGCGGCATCTTGTGAGAGCACGGTGCCATTGATATAAAAATCGAAGCCTGAGCTTCCACCAAGTGATACCGTTTTATCCTGGCCGTTGACTTGAAAAGTCGTGATGCTGTCGACAGGCAGCGCCAACGACCAAGAACTGGCATAACTGTCTCCAAGTATCTGCGCGCTCCTATTCACCAACTGGTAGGCATTGGTGACATACTGGCGGTTCCGATATAAGGGGGACTGCGCCGAGAGCTTGGGCGCATTCGACATCAGGACATCAGAAGTTCCATCGGCCTTAATACCTGTCCAGGCCGGCCAGGCTGCGAGTCTCGAAGTGCGTCCATACAGCGTGAGAGAGAGGTCGGGATTGATTTTCCAGAGCATGTTACTCTGCTTCGCGGCGTCCGCAATATTGGCCGTTGCCTGAGCATAGGCATACTTCGTCGCTTGCAGCACGTTTCCCGTCTCTAACTGTGGCCCGCGCACGTTCAGGACGGACTCATGCACGACTGGGGTGTAAAGTGGATCGGACGAAGTGAGCAGAAGTTGTGAGCCAACGGTGGTTGATGTTGCCAAAGCGCCATTCCCCTGCACCACCAGCTTGTAGACCACCATCGACCCACCGTTGGAGTAGAGACCTGCACCGCCAACGCCTGCGACCGGCGTTGCATCCGTGTAAGTAAAGACTTGCACACCGTCCCACTGTAATGTCACTACACTGCCCACTGCACTAGCTACAAGTGTATGGTAGGTGCTATGCACAAAGTCGATGGAAACCTGTCCAATTTGCGTTATAGTGCCACTCAGGCAGCGTACAATGGTGGCCATCTGCTGGTTCGAGACGGCTGTACTATCCGTTAAGACAACTCGGTAGAAATTGCTGGTATCGCTATAGCGGAAGAGGAAGCCCGCTTTGTCGCTAGAAAATACGAGAGCCGTGAGTGTTCCATTGACGACGGTATTGGCGAGCGTCCACCTGGCATGCCCAGTCACGCCCCCGGATATCGTGAGTTTCGAGTTCGGCGTGTCGTACGTCAAGGTTGGGACAGAACCGCCAGTCTGAAAAGTCAACGTATAGTTGGCTGAGGTGTTCGTGGTGAAACTATCACTCATCT
>WNGQ01008025.1_pt1 | contig 10107 bp, 9 predicted proteins | sample 5407661 | NCBI WGS metagenome assembly WNGQ01 (sample SAMN13153382, study PRJNA577476) | soil metagenome | isolation source: 60 cm soil or saprolite under Garry oak tree replicate 2 | place: USA:California | collected 2016-06-15 | reverse complement strand
CAGTTTGATGTTAGCATCTTCGAGCACCTTTTGGATGCGATTGATCAGACGGGTCCGCTCCTGGGTCAAGCGCATGCGTGTCCGCGTCAGATCGCGCACGGCCTGTTGCTCACTGCTTGGAATGAAGGAAGCCTTCAGTAAGCCATGCTGCAACAGATCAGTGATCCACTCCGCATCTTTCACATCTGTTTTTCGCCCAGGCACGGCTTTCATGTGTTGTGCATTGACGAGTACAACCTCGAAATCTCCTTCAAGCAGGTGAAAAATGGGTTTCCAGTACACGCCTCCCCCAATCTTGCCAATTGAGGGAGGCATCGTCTGAAGAGGACGCAAGAGAGGTCGGACTGACGCGGAAGACGATCTGGATCTGCTGCTCATCCACCTCGACCCGTTTGACCAGGGTACGAATGATCTCCCGGCGCGTCTGAAAATCAGCCTGTTGTAACCCATCTTGCACTTTGGCGGCAAACGTCTCCAGGCGCCCCAAAATCAGGCGCAGCTCTTCCTCCACCTCTGACTCCTCTTTGAGGTGTTGGAGCTGTTCTTCCAGGTGTTGCATCCGTTCACGCATACGCGTCACTCTCGGTTCAAATTCCTGCTTGTCAATCAGCCCATCAGCATAACTATCAATCAGGCGAGCGATCCCTCGGCGGAGCTTGCTCATCTGGGCAAGCATCCCCTCGTGTTCATGTGGCTGCTGTTGGGGTTGCAGGCGCTGCCGGTATTCCTGTTCCAGTCGTTGTGGGTTCTCAAGCAGTCGACAGACCTCTTGCCAGACCGCAACATCAGCCTGGTCCATGCGTAACTCCTTGTTCCAACACACGCGCTCGAAGCCCTGCCGTGGGATATTCATGGCTCCCCCACAGCGATAATACGCATTCCGCTCATCGTTGGTTCGACCACAATAAGCATACCCACACTTTGCACAGACGAGCAAGCCCTGCAATAAGTAGCGGGAGCCTTTCTCAGAAATGCGGGCTCGCCGCCGGTTCTCTTCCAATTGCTCTTGCACGGAGTCAAACAAGGCGACATCAACCAGCGCAGGCACAGGAATGGTGATCCACTCTTCCTTTGGGGCATCGTTTCCCGCATAACCACGTCGCGAGTGGGCCGGTCTGCCTCGTGGTGCTCGTAAGCGCGGGCCAACAGGCATCCAGCGGGTTTTGCCGAAAGCCGCTTCGCCTTTGTAGGCTGGATTTTTCAACATATCCCAAATGGTCTTGTGATCCCAGTGTTCTTTGCTGGTCTGCGTGCGGATACCGGCCTGGTGGAGGCGGCGACACACCTCATTGATGGTGCAGCGTTTCTCTCCCACCCACACAAACACCTGCTGCACAACGCGAGCTTCATCAAAGACCATCTCAAAGCGAGCTTCCCCCCCGCCCTGCTGTTTGTTCACATAGCGATACCCATAGGGGGCATGGCAGAGAATACCCACTCGCCCCTCTTGTGCGGCATGCCGTTTGCCGCGTCGGCTCCGTTCAAGAAACTTGGCTCGCTCGTATTCAGCAATCACTCCCTGGACTTGCAGTAACAACTGATCTTCAGGAGTCTGCCCCGGCGGTCGATTGAGAAAAATGACTTCCACTCCTCTCTGTGTCAACTCATCCAACAACAAGACTTGATAGGCGTAGTTGCGCGCGAAACGGTCAGGACAATGGACGTAGAGCCGATCCATCCCGCCAGCTGCTGCGACATCACGTAAGCGCTCCAACGCTGGCCGCACCACGGTCGAGCCACTGTAGCCATCATCAACAAATTCGAGAACGGGAGTCAAATCAAAACCATCAGCAGCGATCCGCGCACGAATTTCTGCTAATTGACTTTCAATCGTTTTGGCCTCTGCTTGCTGTTCTGAAGAAACACGAGCGTAGAGGGCCACTTGTTTTGTATTCATGCAATTTTCCTTTGTGTGCTCTCGGGCGGCTGGTCACGACAAATTCCTGACGATCGCTTTCCTGACGAAAGGCGTCGTCGGGCTTCTGGGGTGAGACAGGCATACGCCTCCCGAAGCAAATCATGTTGCAGTCGATGTGGCTCAAACATGATGTTGACCTCCAGAGGCGGACGCTGACGACGGGATATTTTGGACATGCAATGCTCCTGGATCCTGGGGACATGAGCCTTCATGGGACAGTACAGAATGGGGAGGCAAGGCTTGAGGCTGGTCTCTCAGATAAGCGCGAAGGTCGCTACGCAGGATCTCAATGGTATACTCCCAGTCTATCACATTTTTGGCAAGATTGGGGGAGGCGTGTAGACCCCCGTCGATTCCATCGCGATGTGTGTGCACCCAGAAGCTTTTAACCACTCTTTTAACACTAGAAGCTCGTTGGTCATGGTGCTGAACTGCCGCCGTTCTTTGCGACGCTGTCCCTGCTCGATAATGCTCAGGCTGGCGACGACGAAGCGCTTATGGACATCCAGGCCACTACATCGTGGATAGACGACTTCCATAGCTGTTCCTCCTGAAAACTGATCAGACACTTTCCCGGAAAGATCACAGCAGGCATCTTTCCGTGATGAGAGTTTCCTCTACGTGCTTCCAGATGTGGAGCGACAATGAGCGGTTCTTCCAGACGCCCGAAGACAGCTTCCTTTTCAAGCTCGACAGCCTTAGTAAGGGAATCGTTTTCACACTTGCGATCTTTCCTCCACAAGTATAGTCCCTCGCGTCCTTTTTCATTCGGAACGGTGCGCCTGCGGCCACTGAGACGAACTAAATGGGGAATCGAGTTGCCAAGAAGAGCAAAAAAGAGGAAGATCTTTTCATCAAAAACGTTCTCAGAAAGGATCATCCTCCTCATGTCATCTCATGATACACCTGGGGTAGACTCCCATCAAGCATCGGCAGCCTACACTCACATGATTGAAGAGATCAGTGATCTGGTGTTGCAGGCCAGTGGACTAGGCCAAGAGCCTCGCCCAGATCAGTTGGGCCAGATCCAGCAGGACGAGGCAATTCCCCGTGGACGGGGACGCCCGCAGCAGGTGAGCGGGACCCAGTTGTGGAGCAGTTTGCTGCTGTGTGCCTTGCAGGGCATGCATTCATTTGCGGACTGGCGTCGCCTGCTCGGTTTGCAGGCAATCGGCCCATTTGCTCCTCTCTGGCTCACGCGCAATGGCCTGGTCAAACGGCTCCTCCAGGCTGGCCTCGTTCCCTTGCAAGAAGTGTGGGAGGTGGTCAATGCGCGACTGGCCCTTACTGGTTCCCGAGCAACACCTGCAGCGCTGGCCGCCTTTGCTTCTGATATCTTCTGTCTCGATGAAACCCGCCTCGACGCGGTGGGCAGGTATCTCAAGCCACGCAGGGGCTTGAGCGCACACGACCCAGCCTGCTTTGCCGGCAAGCTGGTGGGCCTCTTTGATCTACGGGCCCAGCGATGGCTGCGACTGGAATGGCGCGAGGCGGTGCAAGAGAACTGCAGAGTGGATATGTTGGATTTCCTGCAAGGACTCTCAGTGGGGAGTTTGCTGCTCTTCGATCTGGGCTATTTCAGCTTCGGCTTCTTTGATGCCTTGACCCAGTGGAAGCTGTGGTGGGTGAGCCGCTATCGGGAGAACACGTCTTACCGCATTGCGCATGTCTTCTATCGGCAACGCGAGGTGCTCGATGCTCTAGTCTGGTTAGGGACCGGCCAGAAGCAAGCGCGCCACTTGGTACGGCTGGTGCGCTTGGGTGATGGGGTCGGAGTGCGCATGTATCTGACCAATGTGTGTAATCCGCAGCTACTTTCCTTGGGGGAGGTGGCCCAACTGTATGCGCGTCGCTGGGATATTGAACTGGCTTTTCGCCTGCTCAAAGAGTATCTGAGCATGTCGCACTGGTGGAGTAGTAAGCCGGACCTGATCCTGGTGCAGATCTGGGTGGTGCTCATCCTCTCGCATCTGGTATATGCTCTGCGTGAACAGATTGCCCTGGCGGCAGACTGTGATCCCTTTGAGGTGTCAGTGCCCCTGTTGGTGGATCTATTGCCTCGGCTTGGCAGCTCCCGCCCGCTCCAACTCGACCACCTTGTGCAATCGGGTTGGAAGTCGGGCCTCCTGCGTGCGAGCCCGCGCCTGGAGCTCAGCGTGCCTCAGGTGGAGCTTTCGTGCTACCAACCCGCTCCTCCCGATCTGCCCAGCCAACGGCCAGGACGTGCCCCATCTGCTCCGCGGAGGCGCGCGCCTAAGCCGGCCACTCGCGTATGTGGCTACCAGGTACAGCGGCAGAGGCGCCAAGCATCTAAACAAGCCAAGGTGATCAGAGCGGCCCAAGCCAAGACAGCTCAGTTGCCAACGGGAGTTACTGATCCACTTTTAATTTAGTTCGTCTCAGTGGCCTGCGGCGCATGACGCTTCCTTTGTCGGCCATGCAAGAGGTCGTCGCGGAATGGGGAGGTCGTCTCTTCTTCGATGGCGCGCACCAGCTGGGATTAGTCGCCGGTGGTCAGTTCCAGGACCCGCTGCGAGAGGGTGCAGCCGTCATGACCGGGTCGGCGGGCAAGACCTTTAGCGGACCACAGAGCGGCATCATCGTCTGGGACGACCCCGATCTCACCGTCCCCATCACCCACGCCATCTTCCCTGTCTTAGCAGCCACCCACCAGGTCAACCGTGTGGCAGCCCTGGCGGCTTCTGCCGCCGAGATGCTCGCCTTCGGCCACAACTACATGGCCCAGATCGTGCGCAACGCCCAGGCGCTCGGCGCTGCCCTTGACCGGCGCGGCATCCCGGTGCTTGGCGCGCACAAGGGGTACACGACCACCCACCAGGTGATCGCCGATGTGCGGCAGTTCGGCGGTGGGTTGCACGTCGCGCAGCACCTGGCGCGCGCCAACATCATCACCAACAAGAACCTGATCCCCGCCGATCGGCCGGAAGACTGGGACCGCCCTGGTGGGCTGCGTCTGGGCACCATCGAACTCACGCGACTGGGCATGGGCGAGGCCGAGATGGAGGCCATCGCTGACTTCATCACACGCATCCTGATCGAACGGAGCGCGCCGGAAGCGGTGATCGATGACGTGATCGCGTTCCGGCAGCTCTTCCAGACGCTCTACTATTGTTTCGAGCACGGCCTGCCCGGCCAGGCATAGCACCCTCCTGGGAAGGAAGGCAGAATGATCGATCGTCAACCCAGTGCTCAAACGCCTGCGCAGCACGCCAAAACGATCCCGATCCAGGAGCGGAGCGTCCTTGTTGGTGATGTGATCGTGGTGAATGGCTACCGCGCCAATCGCTCCTCGCTCACAGCGCGTTTTGCCGAAGGGGGTTACCAGGTTCACGAGACCAGGCACTTTCTGCTCTTCATCCGTGCGGAAGAGCCGAAGCTGATCCTGGTGCATTGGTTTGCCCCGCAAGAGATGACGACCAACATTCCGGGCCATCTTGCAGAAGAATTGAAGCCGTTCGGCCTGGTCAACAGCAGCCAGCGGCTGGGCGAGGTATTTGCGGGTATTGTGGGGGGAGCGCTGTTCCCCGGTGATGTCCAACGTGCCTGGAATTACTTCGGCGCCAATACCTTACAGCGCCTCCTGGCCTTCGTCGGCTCGTCCACCTCGCTCGGCGTTTCCGAGTATGGCATCTGTGCTGCCTCGGCTGTCCTCTATCAACGTGTCTTAGAACTCTGTGTGGGGGAGCGCTTTCTCGATGCCGCGTGTAACGGCGGGTTTTTGTCGCTGCTGCTGGCAGAACGCGTGCCGTTTGCGTGTGACGTGGTCGGCGTCGATCTCGATGCAGCCGTCTTTCGGGTGGCGCAGGACCTCGCCGAGGAACGACACCTCACTAACATTCGCTACCTGCAGGCTGATTTACTCGCCGACGATTTCAGCACGATCGGCATGTTTGATACGGTGACGGCCCTGCACGTGCTGGAACATTTCACCGAGGCCGAGATGTATCGCGTCCTGGCGAACTTGCTCCAGGTGACCTCCCACCGCTTGATTTGTGCGGTGCCGTATGAAGGAGAACCTTCCCAGGCATTTGACCACAAGCAGCTTTTTAGCCGTGCGAAGCTTGAAGTGGTGGGGGCCTGGTGTATCGAACAGATGCAGGGGAAGGCACGCATGTGGTATGAGGACCTTCCTCGCCAGACAGGGCTGTTGCTCATCGAACGGCTTGCTTAATAAAACGACACATGCAAAAGGACACCTGCCTATCCTCGTCCTCACCGTCTTCTACAAAACGTCAACAAGGGCAGGCAGATGCGGCAACTGCTGGTGTGCTTCCCTGAGAAAGGCGTCTATCTTCCGGTCGTGTGGGAAATGCCCCACCAGGTCTCCCTTCACATATGCGAGAAAATATGTATTGGTCAGCGGTGCATTCACGGTGCTGATGACCGGTAGTGCTTGCGCTGCGATGAGGAGTGTGCGCTCTCGATTGCCCATCCGGGCATACGCCATAGACAGGGGGAGCAGTATCCCGGCCTGACGCACCAGCCAATGAGCGGGATTGGCTGCCAGCGCTGCTTCGAGATGCTGGGCGGACTGCTGATACGCACCCGCCATGAGCGCTTGTTTCCCGGCCAGTTGCAGCCAGCAGCTCCGATCAAACTCCTCGATCACGGTGACATCGTCAAGGTACTGAGCGGATTCATCCAGTTTCCGCTGCGCGAGGGGTCGTCTCTCATCGTCATCGCGACATCGGCCCAACAGCCCAGCAGGTGCGCCCTGGCTCGTCGGTGCATCTCGTCGCTTTCCCCAAGGCCGAGCAACGCTTCTTCGATGGCGTGGAGTGCTTCAGCATACATGCCCAGCCCCAGGTACGCATCAGCCTGGCAGATGAGGCTTTGCGCCACATACCAGGTGTCTCCGGTCGCCAGCGCCGCGAGGTGCGCGTTGTGGTAGGCGTGCAGCGCTTCTTCGTAGTGCCCCTGCTGGTGCAAGGCTAAGCCCACCAGCCCATATGCTCCGGTGGAGAGATACGATCGCGTGGCAGGGTCAAGCAGGGGATGCGCTTGATGAACGAGGGACAGTTGGAGTTGACTCAGTGCCAGGACGTCGGCATTGGGGAGGGTCAGAAACTGCTTCCACCCATCCGCGATCCCTTTGCTCAGCACCCATCCTACCTCTTCTCGATCAAGCGTGGTGATGCGCTGCGGGTCGAGTTGAGCCAGTTGACTGATCAGGGCGGCGATGCCCAATGCAAAGAGTTGGCGACGAGAAAAAAGCGGCATTGCAGGTCTTTCCTCTTTCTCTGCTTCGAACAGAGCACGCAAGACCTCTCTGGGAGCACCGGACGCACCCGCTTCCTCTGGGAGGAAGAGCACATCCCGGATAGGGCGAAGCAAGAGTCGATCTGCGCCTTCCACCTCCCGTTGTGAGAGGCTCGCAAGGGCGGCGGGTGAAACGGGAAGACGAGCCTGTCCTCTTCTTTCTGCTGCTTGTTCCAGCGCAGGGATGCCCTGTCGAGAGGTGATCGCTGTCAGAAGGCGCTCATACTGCGTGCGCACCTGTTGCGCCGGTTGCTTGCCCAGCGTTGCGAGCGTCTGCTTCGCTCGTTCATACACCAGGCGAGCTTCCTCAAAACAGCTCTGGTGTTCGAGCAGCACCAGCAGGCGATACAGCGCATCCTGATCCGTGGGGAAGCGCGTGAGATGAGCTTCCAGGGCCTCTTCTGCCAGGCTGACCTGCCCTTGCTGCAGGTACAGATCGGCCAGGTGCCGTACCATGCGACTGCGGGCCATCCGCAGTGCCTGCTGCCGCAGTTTGATCCAGCGGTGCCGCATCCATTCGCAGCCCAGGTCGTCGGCCAGAAACTCCCCATGCAGCAAATCCTGTGCCTGCTGCCAGAGTGCAAGCGCCTCCTCTGGCGCAGTCGCCTTGCTCGCCTGAGAAATCACCTCTTCGAAGGCTTCGGCATCGACCCACAGGCGGGACTGCTCTGCCAGCGCGAGGATCGCGTGATTGTTGCGGTTTTCAAGGAGGTCCTCCCCACTTGCGGTGCGCAAGACCTTGCGCAGCACTTTACTGGCCGAGCGCAGGGACTCGCGCGCTTTGTCCTCGTCGGTCTCGGGCCACAGGATGCCTGCCAGCTGGCTCCTGGAAGCCTGCCGTCCGGGCGCGCACAGTAACACCTTGAACAGGGTACGCGCCGATGTCCGGCTCTTCCACACGTCTTCGGTCGTGCAGGAGGGCACCTGCCAGGCGAGGTGAAAGGCGCCGAAGGTGTACACGCGCAGCAGCGGATCCTGGGCAACCAGGCTCCTGGATACCTCCACAGCCCTGCTCGTTTGGCTGATGACCGGCCTGTTCACCGCACTCCTTCCGTATGTTGACATGGTGTAGACGAGGAATTTGCTTTCCCACAGTATACCATAGCCTCTCCGGCTTCAACGGGCCGCGGGTGCGCGCTAATTTTTTGCAGGAAGGCCACCCGAAGAAGGAGGGCGTCTGAGAAAGGGCTGTCGCCAAGAATACCGGGCTGGTCGGTTGACAGGGGGCGATGCAGCAAAGCGACGCAAGCGTGTCAACGGAATAAGCACCCGCCAGCAGGCCTTCCTCAGCCGCCGGTCCGTGCGCTCCGCACGATGCTGGCGACGCTTGGTGTGGCGCTGAGCCAGGGAGGTCTGCCAGGTCTCCGACCAGCGCTGATTGCAGACGGCGTTACGCAAGACCAGGATGGGATTGACGTGCGTCCGCTCCCAATGCATCCCCGCGCCTTTGAGCCGCGCTTCGACCACCAGCTTGTTGGCGCTCTCGACCATGCCGGAGCCAATCGGCCAGCCTGCTTCTTGATAGGTCGGATACTGCATGTGCGCCTCTCGTTTCTCCAGATAGGCGAGATCCTCGCTCAGCACGGCGGTGGTCGGATGCTGCCCCTGGAGCTGGCGCAGGTCCGCCAGCACCCCAACGGGTCCCTCGTGTTTGAGTTGATGCAAGCGCTCGGCGAGCCACGTCTCGGTCAGCGCGCTGCCTGCCTGAGCGGCGGTTTGCCCCATTTCACTCACATACTCGGCGGCATGGGCAAAGTCGAGAATACGCACCCCACTGGGGCAATGGTCATCGAGGAAGCCCTGAATCCATTCCGCTCCATCCGTCACGGCACACACCGCCACCGCTCGCTCGGTGCCGCGCCGATGCAGTTCCACCACCGCCTGCTGGCTAAAGCGCTCGACCTCGGCCAGCCGCGAGAAGGAGGACCCCTGGGTCGTGTCTGCTTCTCCCTCGTCGTTCGCCACGACCTCGGCCACCACCAGCGTCTTGACCTCCGCCCACTCCCCTCCCACGAGCGGCACAAAGGCCCCATCGGTGCTGATGACCTGTCGCTCTGCCCCTTGCGGGGGCTCAGGCAGGTTCTCTCGGATGCGGTCTTCCTCAGCCTGCAGCACCGCTAAAGCCGCCTGCCCGGTCTGATAGGTGTAGCGCCGACTACTGGTGGCACTCACCTGGATCCCCAGCAGATCCGTGAGCAACTCACAGGCGTGCTCAAACGACATCCAGGCGGCTAACCGCACCAGCGCTTCTTGTCCCCGCGGCGTTACTCCCGCTCCATCCAGTCCTAATTGCTCATCCAGGGGGAAAAATCCCTTGTCCACAATCCGGACAAGTCCCGTAGCTGCGCTCCAGTTTCAAGGCTTCTCCTCCGTTGGTTTGCAGATAGCGCGTCTGCTTGCCGCGTGCCACCAGCACGGTTCCGCATCGCTCACATCGGGGACGGGTCTCTGGTGGGGCTTCGCTCCACTCTCTCCCCTCGCCCATCTGCACCAGTTCCTGGATCAGTTGCGCTCGCAGTTGGTTCATCTGCGCATCCACCGCGGCTTCAATCTCGCGCAACGTGGCTTTTGGGTGGGCCTCTCGCCATTGGGTCATCCCCAGCACATCCTGTAGCCCGGCGCTCACCGCTTGCATCTGCGCACTCCGGGCTCCCTTGTTCTTCTTCTTATTCATTTCGTCGCTGTCCCCCTGCACTTTTTCCCTATTCTACCATCCCTTCTCTTTCCTGTCCTGCTTCCTGCAAAAAATTAGCGCGCACCCCTTCGCAGGTGAGACATTGCCAGTCATGCTACAATAGCAGGGGACTGTGGACGCGTCCCAGTCACTTCTGAGGCAAGGGAAATTGTTATGTATGACACCCTAACACCCCTGGTGGAGAGGGCGATGATGGGTAACCGGCGCCCGCTTG
>WNGQ01008024.1_pt1 | contig 10107 bp, 10 predicted proteins | sample 5407661 | NCBI WGS metagenome assembly WNGQ01 (sample SAMN13153382, study PRJNA577476) | soil metagenome | isolation source: 60 cm soil or saprolite under Garry oak tree replicate 2 | place: USA:California | collected 2016-06-15 | reverse complement strand
TGTAGATGCGAACGATCTCGGCAAGCGGATCGCGTTGAAGCGATTGTCGATCCAGCAGATTTTTCCAGCCGTAAATCACCATCCCAAACTGAGTGCCCCAATCGCCAATGTGATTGTCACGCATCACTTCATGCCCGAGAAACTGCGCGATGCGCGCCAGCGCGTCCCCGAGCACGGTGCTGCGGATGTGACCGACGTGCATCGGTTTGGCCACGTTGGGCGATCCGAAATCAATGACGATCGTTCTGGTCGATTTTGTCCTTGCAACGCCGAGTCGTTCGTCTCGGAGGACCTCGCCCGCTTTTTTTGCGATCGCGTCGGCACGCAACGTGAAGTTGATGAAGCCAGCGCCCGCGACTGTAGGCGGTTCGCAAAGATCGCCAATATCAAACTGGGCAATAACTCTGTCGGCCAGAGTTTGCGGATTTTCGCTCCGCTGTTTCCCGAGCACGAGAGCGGCATTGGTCTGATAGTCGCCGAAACGCCGATCTGTCGCCGGCGTCAGTTCGCCCGCATTCGGCAGGCCGGCCTTTGCCAGCGCATCGGAGAGTCTCTTTGCGAGGAGTGATTGGAAAGTCTCCATCAGTTTTTAGCCAGAGATTCCCACAGATGAAACACGGATAAAGTCAATTTGCACTTATAGTCGCTTCGCTCCCCGAAGCGCGGCGCCGGGATGCTTAAAACGCATGCGCCATGTCGCTCAGAGAGCGGCAGCTACAGCGCGTCAAACGTTGCTTATTATTGTGAACGATCGCGAAAGATAGACAAAATTTCGTCGGCCGATTTTGCTTCGGCCAGGCTCTCACGCACGCTGCGATCGTTCAAGAATTTGGCAATCGACGCGAGCGTGCGCAGGTGCGTCTGAAATTGATTTTTGGGCACAATGAAAAGCACGACGAATTTCACCGGCGCGTTATCGAGCGCATCGAATTCAATTCCGCCTGTCGATCTTCCAAACGCCGCCACGACTTCTTCGAGCCGGTCGGAAGAGCAGTGCGGAATGGCAATCCCAAATCCGATGCCAGTGCTCATCGTTTCCTCGCGCTGCTTCAGCGAGGCCAGAATGCTCTCGCGATCCGCACGTTTGATTTTGCCCAGGCTAACAAGCAGATCGATCAACTCGACGATGGCCGGCCAACGCTCGGTCGCCCTCATCTCGGGGATGATTTGCTCGGCAGAAAGTAAGCTGGCCAGCGACATGCAGATTCCCCCCAGTACGGGAGCGCAAGCTTAGCGGGGGCGTTCAGGTTGACAAGCGCGTTTTAGGCCGGCTACAACCACACCGCTCTCAACTAGAAGCGCCGTCACTATCACGCACTTTATAGTTTAACCGTCGCGCAAGCAGCCAACGCACGCCGAACATGTCGATGGTGGCCCGGAAGGCGCGATTGCCCAGACCGTACTTGCTGTGACCGAAGCGCCGCGGACGATGATTTACGGGCATTTCCACCAGCCGATAGCCTGCGCCTTTAACAAGCGCAGGAATGAAGCGGTGCATCCCTTTGAACGGAACGAGTGCGCTCACGCACTCACGCCGCATCGCTTTCAGCGTGCAGCCTGTGTCGCGCACGCCGTCTTTCGTGAAACGGCTTCGAACGGCGTTGGCTATCCGGCTCGTCAGCCGCTTCACCAGCGTGTCCTTGCGTTGCAATCGATAGCCACAGACGAGGTCAGCGCCGCGTGCGATCTCAACGACAAGCCTGGGAATGTCCACGGGATCATTTTGCAAATCGCCATCGATGAGAACTGCGGTGGCGCCACGGGCGGCCTGAAGGCCAGCATAAATAGCGGCGCTTTGTCCCCTGTTTTTTTCGAAACGAATCACTCGAATATTCGGTGCAGGTTTGATTCGCTCGACCGTTCGATCAACCGATCCATCGTCCACAAAAACGATTTCGTGATCGAGTCCACCCAGCGCTGCACGCAGCTCCGATTGTAAGATCGACATGTTCTCCTCCTCATTAAAAAGAGGCACGATCACAGAAACTGCCGGTGAGTTTGTCACCCCCGTCATAACGGGAGCGTGCGATAATTTCGGCAAAGAAACACCTGCCATTTACGCAGCACCTTGCCGTAACGCCGCACTTCAATGGTTCCGACCGGTTCCGTCGATTGAAAGGCAGCTCGGATATTGTGAGGTACGTGTTCTTTTTCCCCCGCTCGAATGAAGAGCGCATCGCGTCCGACGAAGGGACTGATCCCATTCTCCTCGGTATAAACTTCGCCCCCCGGCTGCGGCGTGCCCGGCTTTAGTTCCACAAACTCATCGTAGCGCGGCCAAAACGAGAACTGATTCACCAGGTCCTGCGATTCGGTAATGTAAACGGGGGGATGACCCGGACCCTCCGCTCGTTTGTCGCGCAGATAAAATGAAATTTCCGACGCACGATCGCGGGCATCCGCAATGAGAAACAGTTTCTCGCCCAGTTGCGCCTCGAAATCATTACGCATTTTCTCAACGGCGCGGGTCGCACTTTTCCATCCACGCATCCGGTCGCTCGGATCACTTCGCCACAATTGGTAGCCTGCGGTGCGCAACAAGTCCGTATCCAGCGCGATGACGCTCGTGATTAAGCCAACCAGCAACGCCACGCTTGCGCAGAGCCGCAACATGACGCTCGCTTCGAGGCGTTCCCACCAGAAATAAACCGCCAGCAAGCCGAAGCCGAGGAAGGCGAGGCCGTCCCAATTCGGCGCAGCGCTCTTGTTGATCGACAGGAGGAGGTAAAAGGAGAACACCGGCAATCCAAACCACATCAGGAACAGCACCTTGAATTGCTGATTCACGCGCCGCCAGCTTGCGATCACCCCCCACGCGATTGCGAGAAACAGAAATGGCGAATAGGCAAGAAAATGCGCGCCGAGAAATGAAAGAACTTCGAATGGATGGACAGCAAACCCTTGTTCGACGCCTCCGCGCGATCGCAGATGTGTCAGCGTGATCCAGGCGTGCTGCGCGTTCCACAGAATCGGCGGGACGGTGCAAAGAGCGAACATAGCGAGCAGGAAATATAAACCGTGCCGCGCAAATTCCCTTCTTAGGCGGGGAGCCAGTGCGAGGACGGCCAGGACTGAAACGAGCTCAAACGCGTTCGTATATTTGGACAGAAATCCAAGCCCAATCAACAACCCAGTCAGCGGCGAATACCAAGTGAAATACGGACTCTTTTCCAGTGCGAGCCAGAATGTGAACATCGCCGCCAGCCAGAAAAAAATCGACAAAGCATCGATCGTCATCAGGAATGCGCCGATATTGAAGATCGGTGTGACATTCAAGGCGATGACTGCCGACAATCCGGCGGTCGCACTGAATAATCGCCGCGCAAAGTAAAACAAGAGCAGGCTCGTGCCCGCCGCGAGCACCGGACTAAAAAAGCGCACACCGAACTCATTTGCGCCGAAAACCGCGGTGCTGGCGCGCATGGCAAAAGCGATGCCCGGCCCTTTGCTGAAATAGGCCGGCGCGAGACGCTCCGACCACATCCAATAATGCGCCTCGTCAAATTCGAGATCGGTCGTTGGCAACATCGACAATCGAATCGCCGTCAGCGCGATGATGAAAAACCAAACCGCGCGGGTTGTCGTCATTTCTCGTGGCGCAAGTTTTTCACGCGGTCGTGGAACGAATCTTTCCCAAGCAAGTTGGAGACCTGCCCTATAATCAAACCCGGGTGCTGCGCATAAAGATTCGGCGCCCATTTTCGCGACCCTGTCCTCCAAATCAGTTCGAACAATCCCAGCATCAGCAATGCTTCACCAACGGCGAGAAACAGCGTAGCGATGATGTCGCTCGGCCAATGTGCCCCCAGATAAATTCGCGAATAACCGACTGCTGCGGTGATAATCCAGTAGAGCCAGCCACGCCGCCGATAAAAGAGCGTGCAGTATACGGCAATTATCGTGTTGTTCCACATGTGCCCCGATGGAAATGATGGCCCCGAACGGTTGTGATCGGATTCGTCGGAAAACCGGATTGTCGGTTTCTTAAACAAGCTCATGAATTTCGGGCGCGCCTTTTGCAATTCGACCATTCGCACGCTTTCTACTTGCTTGGGCCGATGACGATCAAACGCGGACTTTAATACACCGGTAAACAGTTCGGCGATCAGCAAAGACAAGAGTAAACATACAATGAAGGCGCGTGCTTTGAACCCGCCAAGAAAAAGAGCGCCAAGCCCGATCGCGATAAACAACGGCTTCCAAATCTCGCTGTCGCCGAGCGCCGCCATGAACAAGTCGAGCGCCGGACTCGTCCATTTTTCGTTGATGAGATGAAAAATCGTCTGGTCCAAGTTTTAAGCTTTAAGTGTTAAGCTCTAAGTAATCCGTACGTTGTGCGGGACGACTTAAAACTGAAAACTGAAAACTTAAAGCTTCTTTTCCATGCGAAGAATCGCCGCGCTTTTTTTGATGTTTCCGTTATCGATTCACGGCCAGGCCCCGCCCTCGGCGAAGGACATTCTGGCCTCGGTCCGAATGCTCGAGTCGCGACAGCAAATCGATCTGCAAGGTCAGCTTCGCGAAAATGATATCGTGGTCCCATTTCGCCTGACGCAAAACGGCCCGTTAATCCGGTATTCATTTACTAACCCCAATGAGGTTCTGCAATTGCGCCTCGGAGAAAAGAGCTCGCGCCTTGATTTGGTAACCGACGCTGGAACCGAAAAATTTGCCGCGTCGAAGCTCGAGCAAAAAATCCGCGGCGCCAGCCTTACCTACGAGGACCTCGCATTCAAGTTTCTCTATTGGCAGAACGCGCGTGTTTTAGGCGAAGAAAATGTCCGCACCCGCAATTGCTATAAGCTGCAACTCCGCGCGCCTTCCCGCGAGTCCCAGTATTCCAATCTTCTGCTCTGGATCGACAAGGCGAGCGGCGCGCTGATGCGGATGGAGGGGTACGACTGGAACGCACAGCTTGCGAAGCGCTTTGAAGTCGTCTCCGCACAAAAGATCGACGATCGCTGGTTTCTGAAACAAATGCGCGTCGAAGAATTGCAACCCGGCACCAACAAGGTGCAATCGCGCACCTATTTGGAGATTAAGAAATAAGGCGAGCCATCTGTTTCGACTCGCAAGAGGTGGATCGAGTAGTCCCTTGCTCGATGCCAAATAATGCGCCTCCCGCGCCACATTTAACATCGCGCGACCGAGTGCGCGATCCACCTTATTGATCTTCCCGCGCAGCCTTTACGATCTGGGCGAAGCTGCGTGGGTCGAGGCTGGCACTGCCGACGAGGGCGCCGTCAATGTCCGGCTGGCTCATTAGCTCGCGCGCGTTCTCGGGTTTAACACTCCCGCCGTACTGAATGCGCACGCGCTCGGCTGTTATGTCGTCGGCCATTTCGCGCAAGGTGTGACGAATGAATGTGTGCGCTTCCTGCGCTTGTTCCGGAGTCGCGTTGCGTCCGGTGCCAATCGCCCACACCGGTTCGTACGCGATCACCGTTTCCTGAAGTTCCTTTTCGCTTAGGTCTTTGAGACTGCCCCGCAGGTGGATCGACAATATCTTTTCGACATTCCCCTTGTCGCGCTGCGCGAGCGTTTCGCCCACACAAACGATCGGGTGGAGTGCCGCCTCGTGCGCGGCACGCACCTTGCGATTGACGATCTCGTCGGTCTCGCCAAAAAGCGTGCGACGTTCGCTGTGCCCGAGCACAACGTAATGCACAAATAAGTCGCGCAGCAGCGCAGCACTGATTTCGCCGGTAAAAGCGCCGCTCCGTTCCCAATACATATTCTGCGCGCCCACCTTAATGCTCGGAGCGGTGGCAAGCGCCTCCGTAACTTTGGCGATCGCCGTGAACGGCGGCAGGATCACCACCTCCACATCAGATATGTCGCCAATTTCAAGCAACAGCGATTCGACAAAGCGCGCCGCCCTCGCCTGCATCATGTTCATCTTCCAGTTAGCGGCGACGATTTTTTTGCGCATAAACCTTTCCGACAGAGTGAATAGAATTTTACAAAAGTGATTTCAGTAGAAACAAATTCTGTCCATGTTGTTAATCCAGTCTAAGCTTTCTCATTCAGTGCGGCCACGCCGGGCAGTTCTTTGCCTTCGAGCAACTCCAGCGAAGCGCCGCCACCGGTGGAAATGAATGTCATTTTGTCGGCAAGTCCGGCCTGTTTCACGGCGGTCACGGAATCGCCGCCGCCAATGATCGTCGTCGCGCCCGATTGCGCGAGCGCTTCCACAATTGCCATGGTTCCCTCCGCGAAATCGGGAATTTCAAAGATGCCAACAGGTCCGTTCCACAAAACCGTTTCTCCTTTTGCGATTTCTTCTTGGTAAAGCGCAATCGTCCCGGCGCCAATATCGACCGCCTGCCATCCGTCACTGATCCCGTGCTGCGCTGAGAGCCGGCTGGTATTTCGGATCGGCGCGCCGGCGCGAATTTCCTCCGCTTCCACGGCATCAATCGGAAGCAAGAATTTCACGCCGTGTGTCTCGGCAAGATCGAGAATTTCTCGCGCAAGATCGAGTTTATCGGATTCGACCCGGCTTGCGCCAACCGGGCTTCCATGAGCTTTCAGAAAAGTGTTCGCCATCGCCCCGCCGATCAGGATCACGTCGGCTTTTTCCATCAGTGCTTTCAATACGCCGATCTTATCGGAAACTTTGGCTCCGCCCAAAATGACGACAAACGGCTTGGCCGGTTTGTTGAGCCCTTCGCCTAAATGTCTCAGTTCTTTCTCCATCAGGAGACCCATCGCCGATTTTGCCACAAATTTTGTGATGCCCGCTGTCGACGCATGAGCGCGATGAGCCGCGCCGAACGCATCGTCGACATAAAGATCGCCAAGTTTCGCCAGCGCCTTCGCAAACACAGGATCGTTCGCTTCTTCCTCCGGCTGGAAGCGGACGTTTTGGAGCAGCGCGACATCGCCATTCTCCATGCGGCTAATGATTTTTACCGGCACCTCACCAATTGTGTCATGACTGAAGATGACCGGCTGATGGATCAGCGAGTGCAAATAATCGCCGATCGGACGAAGCGAATATTTTTGAACGCGCTTTCCTTTTGGGCGACCAAAATGCGACACCAAAATCGTTTTCGCACCGTGCTCGCGCAGGTAGTTAATGGTAGGCAGGCTCTCGCGGATGCGCGTGTCGTCGGTGATGCGAATCTTTCCGCCGCGCATTTCGGTCGGCACGTTGAAGTCCACCCGCACAAGGACGCGTTTCCCGCGTACATCCAAATCGCGCAGCGTGAGCTTCGCCATCTTACTCTTGGTCGTGCCCGTGCTCACGTTGAAAGCATGTTTTCATACGCTTCGGAAACGATTGCGAGCACGATCACGAGTCGATTATTTCCCCAACAGCTCCAGCAACTCGACGCAACGGTTACTGTAGCCCCATTCGTTATCGTACCAGCCGACGGCTTTCACAAACCGGTTGCCAAGCATGAGCGTCAGCTTGCTGTCAAAAATACAGGAGTGCGGATTACCAACGATATCCTGGGAAACGAGCGGCTCATCACTGTACTGCACGACGCCTTTGTAGGTTTTGTCCGACGCAGCTTCTTTGAAGGCAGCATTAACGGCATCGATCGTTGCATCCTTCTCGAGGACGGCAGTGAAATCAGTGACCGACCCATCCGGAGTCGGCACACGGAAAGCGCCGCCGTTCAATTTCCCTTTTAATTCTGGAATAACTTCGCCGATCGCTTTGGCGGCGCCCGTGGTGGACGGAATAATGTTGATCGCGGCCGCTCGTGCGCGCCTCAAGTCTTTATGCGGAAAATCCAGGATGCGCTGGTCGTTGGTGTAGCTGTGGATGGTGCTCATGAATCCATGCGCGACGCCGAACTTGTCGTTTAAGACTTTGGCCATCGGCGCGAGGCAATTCGTTGTGCAACTCGCATTTGAAACAATTTTGTGTTTCTCGGGATCAAAAAGAGCGTCGTTAACGCCGATGCAAATCGTCACGTCCGGATCTTTCGCCGGCGCGCTGATCAGCACTCGTTTTGCACCCGCTTTGCTCAAGTGCAGCTCGGCTTTATCACGGCTGGTGAAAAATCCGGTCGATTCGAGAACAACATCCACATTAAGTTTTTTCCACGGCAAGTTCGCCGGGTCGCGCTCCTTCAAGATTTTAATTTTATGACCCCGCACGCTGATGTTCTCATCATCGTAACCGATCTCGCCGTCGAACTTTCCGTGCACCGAGTCCCATTTAAGCAGATGGGCGAGCGTATGTGTGTCAGTGAGATCGTTGATCGCGCGAACTTGCTCGACTTGTTTTTGTGTCATCGCGCGAAGCACGTTGCGCCCGATACGACCGAACCCGTTGATAGCGTAATTTGCCATAGGAAGGATGTTAAGAGTTAGAACGTTAAAGAAGTTGAATCGTTAAACCGTTAAACATCAAACATCAAACATCGAACGCAGGATTAAATCGTGGAGAGTTCTTTAATGAAAATTCCGGTGGCGCTCTGTAGCGTACTTGTATCGATCCTGTGTGCGCAATCTGCTTGCGTCGCGCCCGTTTCTTCGCAAATGAAAACGATCCTTGTGCTTGGCGACAGTCTTTCAGGAGGATTTGGACTGAAGCCGAGCGAAGCTTATCCGGCTTTATTGGCGAACAAGTTGCGCGCTGCCGGTCTGAATTTTCAAGTGACCACCGCCAGCCAAACTGGCGGCACGACCGAAGGAGGCCTGGAACGGCTCCCGGGCCATTTGAAACGCAAGATCGACATCTTCATTCTGGAACTGGGAATCAACGATGCCTTTCGCGGTGTGCCGGTCGATCAAATCCAAAACAATCTCCAGCAGATTATCGATAAAGTGAAAGCGCGAAATCCGAATGTGCGCGTAGTGATCGCGGGAATGCAGCTCTCAAATTTCGCATCCGACGACTACGTTTCGGCGTTCGGCAAAATGTTCGCCGAACTCGCCGCAAAAAACGGCGGCGCATTGGTCCCGTTCCTCCTCGATGGCGTGGCAGGCGATCCATCATTAAATTTGCCGGACGGCATTCATCCAAACGCCGACGGCCAAAAAATACTTGCCAAGAACGTCTGGCGCGTGCTCGAGCCAATCGCGTGCGAGACAGCCGCAGAGCCATCTTCCCACGTTAGATAAAGAAAAGATGGACCCCGCAAGACCAAACGATCCCGACCCGGCCGATCCGTTTAATCCCGAACGCGCTGATCACGCGCTTTTGGAAACGATCGAGATTGCAACCGAGGGCGAAGACTGCGACGAATGCGTGCGAAAGCTACGTGCACCACTCATGAAAATCAAAGGCGTGAAGAATGTGAAAGTTGATCTCGGGCATGAGCGCGTCGTCGTCACGTTTGATGCACGCAAGACGTATGCCCCTGATCTTCACGATGCAATCCTGAAAAGCGGCTACAAACCTGGACTGAGGGCCGAGTGACGAATGTGGGAGCGGCCTTAGCGACGCGACAGTCGGGACACTAAGGTCCTTCCCACATTTAAACCGCTGGCTGTTGCTGGGTCAGGCAATGGAACGTGCCGAGGCCCCAGAGTAGTTCGCGGCAATCGATCCCCATGACACGACGATCGGGAAACAGCGTCTGCAAGATCGACAATGCAGTTGCATCATTTGGATCGTCAAACGTCGGGACAAGCACGGAACTATTTGAGATATAAAAGTTCGCGTAGCTTGCGGGCAGGCGCAGGTTTTCGCGCACAATTTTCCTGGGCATAGGCAAGGTGACGACCTGGATCTTCCGCTGGCCGATTTTCATCTCGCGCAAACGCGCGAGATTTTCCTGGAGCAGCCCGTAGTTTTCGTCGTCGCGATCTTCTTCGACAACGGTCATAACGGTGTGCTCGGAAACAAAGCGGGTGAGATCATCCACGTGACCATCAGTGTCGTCACCCGCGATGCCATCGCCGAGCCAGAGAATATCGCGAACCCCCAAATAATCCCGCAGTCGTTGCTCGATTTCGTCGCGCGAAAGATTTGGATTTCGATTCTTGTTTAACAAACATGACTCGGTCGTGAGCAGCGCGCCCGCGCCGTTCACATCAATTGCGCCGCCTTCCAAAATCATCCGCGGATAAAAAATTGGCATTCTCAGGATTTCCGCGACGCCGGTGGGTACCACTTCGTCCAGATCGAATGGCGGATATTTG
>WNGQ01009909.1_pt1 | contig 10109 bp, 9 predicted proteins | sample 5407661 | NCBI WGS metagenome assembly WNGQ01 (sample SAMN13153382, study PRJNA577476) | soil metagenome | isolation source: 60 cm soil or saprolite under Garry oak tree replicate 2 | place: USA:California | collected 2016-06-15 | reverse complement strand
AGATGATGAACAGCGTCCACAGGATGAACAGCCCGGTGAGCATCAGGCCGGGGAGCACGCCGGCGAGGAACAGCCGCCCGATCGAAGTTTCCGTGGCGATGCCGTAGAGGATGAAGGTGATCGAGGGCGGGATCAGGATTCCGAGCGTGCCGCCGGCGCAGATCGATCCGGTGGCGACGTCGTCCGGATAGCCGCGTGCGCGCATCTCCGGGATGCCCATTTTCCCGATCGCCGCACAGCAGGCCGGCGACGAGCCGGTCAGCGCCGCGAAGATCGCGCATGCGCCGATATTGGAAATGACCAGGCCGCCGGGGATGCGATAAAGCCAGCGGTCGAGCGCCTCGTAGAGATCCTTGCCGGCGGGCGAGGAACCGATCGCTGCGCCCATCATCACGAACATCGGGATCGAGACCAGGGTGAAATCGTTCAAGCCCGCATAGAACGTTTCGGCGGCTACGCGCAGCGCGTCCGTGCCCTGGAAAATCACCAGGAACGATATCGCGATGGCGCCCAGTCCGAACGCCACCGGCGCGCCGGACAAAAGGATGACGAGGGTCACGACAAGGACGATCGTGCCCTGGGTGGTCGGGCTCATATCGCCCCGCCCGGCTTGATACCGGTTTCCTCGGCCGCCAGGAGCGCCTCGGGCGGTATCGGCAGCTCGCCCGGCTTGATGCCAAAGGGCGGCTCGCGTCCGGTGACGAGCTTGATCAGCTCGACGACGTATTGCAGCGAGACAAGGCCGAACCCGATCGGCATCGACGCATAGGGAATCCACAACCGCGCGCGCCACATCGTGTCGGAGACCCAGCGCTCGGTCCAGGCTTCATGCCAAAACCGGAAGGTCAGCACCGTCATGACCGCGCAGAACGCCAGCGCCATGATGGCGGAAGCCAGCGCAAGCCAATAGCGCGGGCGTTCGCCGAGATAGTGCGGCAGCACGTCCACGTTGACGTGGCCGCGGGTCAGCAGCACATAGGGGCTGCCGATGAAGGTCGCCCCAATCAAGCTGTAGATGGTGAAGTCGGTCTGCCAGATGGTGTTGTGATTGAGCGCATAGCGCACGAACACCATGTGACAGACGACGAGCACCGCGGCGCCGATCAAACCCGAGGCGAAAATCCCGCATGCCTGAGAGAGCAGCGTGATCGTCCGGATGAAACGGTCCATGCGCCGTCGGCTCCCGCCCTGGACTGCAATTTGCCGGCCGACGCCGCCTTTGAAATTTATTTAACCGCAAGCGCCGCGTCGATCAGCTTCTTGCCGTCGGGCACCTCGTTGGCGAACTCCTTGTAGGAGCTCTCCTGCGCGATCTTGAGCCAGGCGTCGTATTCCGCCTGCGACATGCTCACGACCTCGACATTGTTCTTCTTGAACGTGTCGACCATCTCGTCGTCGAGCTTCTTGGTCGCCTGGTTGAAGAATTCCTCGGCTTTCTTGCCGGCCTTGAGCAGGACTTCCTGCTGCTGCTTGTTGAGCCGATCGAAGCTCTTCTTCGACATCAGCACCGGCTCGTACATGAACCACAGCGCGTTGTCGCCGGGCGCGGTGATGCACTTGACCTGCTCATAGATGCGGAACGAGACGAAGCTGCCGGTGCTGGTGTCCGTCGCATCGGCCACGCCGGTCTGTAGCGCGTTATAGACCTCGTTGCTGGGGACGGACACGATCGAGGCGCCGGCTTGCTGCCACATCGCCGCGAAGGTCGGTCCCGCGGAGCGGATCTTCAGCCCCTTGATGTCGTCGGGCTTGCGAATACAGGCGCGCTTCGATGCGACGGCGCCGGCGAGCCAGGCGTCGGAGAGCACCATGACATTTGCCTTTTGGATCCTCTCCCTGATGTCCTGCATGAATGGCGAGGTGTTGAGCCGTCGCGCACGTTCGTGATTGCGCACCAGTCCAGGCATGAGCGTTGCGCCGAAGGCGCGCACCTTGCCGCTGGCATAGTCGAGGGGAAAGGAGGAGATGTCGAGCTGACCGATCGAGAGCGCGTTCCACTGCTCATTGGGTTTGAACAGGGAGGCGCCGGGATAGACCTGGACATCGAGCCCGACATTGGCGGCCTTCGCGTCGCGCGCGATGATCTGCACCATCTCGTCGCGCGCATCGCCCTTGCCGCCGGGAAACTGATGCGAGGCCTTGAGCGTCTGCGCCTGGGCGGTAGTGGAAAGCGCGAGGAGCGCCACGACGCCGGCCCATATGGTTGCGGGTTTCTTCATGGGTTCCCTCTCATTTTTTCGTTGAAGACAGGCTCTGGGCCATAAACGGCAGAACAAGGATATTGTCAAAGCGATAAAACAGCCGATTTGATGGCCGCCATCGCTCACGCCGCCGCTTGTCCCGCCGGCCAGTTCGCCCGCTCGGCGCTTTGCAAAATCAGGTCCGCGCCCTTCTCGCCGATCAGGATCGCGGCGGCATTGGTGTTGCCGGAGACGAGCGTGGGCATGATCGAGGCGTCGACCACGCGCAGCCCCGACACGCCGCGCACGCGCAATTCGGGATCGACCACCGCGTCGGCCTCCGGCCCCATCCGGCAGGTGCCGACCGGGTGATAGACCGAGATGCCCTTGGCGCGAACGAACGCGGCGATCGCCTCGTCGCTGGCGCATTGCGGTCCCGGATCGCGCTCGCAGGCGATGATGGACGCGAGCGCCGGCGCCGCGGTGATCTTTCGCATCAGCTTCACGCCGGCGATCATGGTCTCGAGATCGCGCGGATCGGCGAGATAGTTCACCTGGATCGCCGGTGCCGCGAGCGGATCGGCCGAGCCGATGCGCAAAATCCCCCGCGACTGAGGCCGCAGCTTGCACATGGAGAGCGTGAAGCCCGAGAACGTGTGCAGCTTCGGGTCGACGCGCTCGGTCGAGAACGGCATCAGCAAGAGCTGGACGTCCGGCCGGTCGAGCTCGGGACGCGTGCGGGCGAAGCCGCCGGCCAATCCCGCCCACCAGCCGAGCGGGCCCTTGCGGAACAGCGCGTAGTTCAAGCCGGCGCGCGCCATGCGCGTGAAGCTGCGCATGTCGTCGTTGAGCGTGATCTTGTGCTTGCATTCGAGGATGAGCCGCGCCTGCAAATGATCCTGCAGGTTGGCGCCGACGCTCTTGCGGTCGCTCACCACGGCAATGCCATGTTTTCGCAGCAGCTCCGCCGGTCCGATGCCGGAGAGCTGGAGCAGCTGCGGCGACTGCAGCGCACCGGCGGCGAGGATCACTTCCTTGGCGGCGAGCACTTGGCGCTCGTTGCTGTCCGCGCGGTAGGCGACGCCGCGCGCGCGAACGCCGTCGAACAGGATGCGGGTCGCGTGCGCATCGGTGATGACTCGCAGGTTCGCGCGTCGCCGCGCCGGGCGCAGGAACGCCACGCGCGCGCTGCAGCGCAAGCCCCGGCGCGCGGTCGCCTGGTAATAGCCCACTCCCTCCTGGTGCTCGCCGTTGAAGTCGCGGGTATAGGGAATGCCGACGCTCACGCCGGCGGCGATGAACGCCTCCGCGACCGGATGCGGCTCGGGCAGATCGCCGACGGCGAGCGGCCCGCCGGCGCCGTGCCAAACATCGGCGCCGCGGACCTGGTCCTCGGATTTCTTGAAATACGGCAGCACGTCCGCAAAACCCCAGCCGGGATTGCCGAGATCGCGCCAGTGGTCGTAGTCCTCCGGCTGGCCGCGCACGTAGAGCAGGCCGTTGATCGAGCTCGAGCCGCCCAGCACCTTGCCACGCGGCTGCTTGATTTTTCTTTTGTCGAGGCCGGGCTCCGGCTCGGTCTCGAACATCCAGTTGACGCGTTTATCGAACATGGTGCGGCCGTAGCCGAGCGGGATGTGGATCCAGGGATTGCGGTCCTTGCCGCCGGCCTCCAGCAGCACCACGCGATATTTGCCGCCGGCGCTCAGCCGCTCGGCCAGCACGCAGCCGGCCGATCCGGCGCCGACGATGACGTAATCGCATTGCTCGCTGCTCATCACCCCTGCGTCATTCCGGGGCGCGCCGAAGGCGCGAGCCCGGAACCCATGAACACCGAACTGAGAAATCTGGCAACGCCTGTGTTCATGGATCCCGGGCTCCTCGCTTCGCTCGGCCCCGGGATGACCACCTCGATGCAGTTCTCAGTTTGCGCTGGTTTGCGTCAGGCCGGTCGGCGGGCCGTCGATCGCGGTCCAGCCGCCGTCGACCAGAAGCGCGCTGCCGGTGACGTAGCTCGCGGCGTCGGAGGCCAGAAACACGACCGCGGCGGCGACCTCGCTGGGCTGGCTCCAGCGATTGAACACGGTGTGGGCGGCGAGCGCCTGGAAGATGTGCGGGCGCGCCTTGAGCGGTGCGACGAGCGGCGTCTCGACGATGCTCGGCACGATGGCGTTGACGCGCACGCCGTGCGGGCCGAGCTCGGAGGCGAGCCCGCGCACCATCTGGATGATGCCGGCCTTGGTGGCGCCGTAGATCGCGAGCCCCGGCTCGAGCGTCGAGGCGCGCACCGAGGAGCTCGCGATCAAGCTGCCGCCGCCTTGGCTCGCCATCAGCTTTCCGAATTCGCGCAGGAAGTAGAACGTGCCGCGCAGATTGAGGTTGGCGACGCGGTCGTATTCCTCGTCGGTGTAGTCGCACATCAGCTTGCGCACGTGCGTGGCCGGCGTGGTGAGCGCGATGTCGAGCCGCGCGTGCTCGGCCTTGATGGCAGCCGCCAGCGCTTGGATGTCCGCGGATTTGCCGGCGTCGACTTTATGCGCTTTGCCGCCGATCCCTGCCGCGGTGGCCGTCACGCCGGGCTCGTCGATGTCGGCGCAAATGACGGTCGCGCCGAGCGCGAAAAACGCCTCGGCCGACGCCTTGCCGATGCCGGAGGCGGCGCCGAGCACCAGCGCTTTCTTGCCGCTCAGATCGAACATGCGCCGGTAGCGCGCGAGCTGCGCATCGACGTCGGCTGCAGTCTGCGATGTCATGGCAACGACCTCGGACGGGGGAGAGGGGTTCAAGGTTTCATGATCCGCCAAGCGCCGGCTGCAAGTCCTCGACGAAATATTCGGGATTGAGATCGCGCACGTCGGCGATGCTGGCGCTCAGCCCGTCGAGATGCGCCGCCATCGCGGCGGCGGCGCGGGCCGGATCGCGCGCCTCGATCGCCTTGACGATGGCCATGTGCTCTTGGAGCACCCGCGCCATGCGTCCAGGGACCGGCAAGGTGAGGCGGCGATAGCGATCCACCTGAATTTTCACTTGCTGGATCAGGGTCCAGATGCCCGGATGCCCTGCGGATTCCGCGATCGCCGCATGAAAGGCTTCGTCGGCCTCATGGAAGCGGTCACGATTTCCGGCCCTTTGCATCCGGCGCTGACGCTCGATCAGCCCGTAGAGTTCCGATACCTGTTCCGCACTCGCGGTCTCGGCCGCGAGTCGCGCCGTCAATTGCTCGAGCGCCTTGCGGACCAGGATCGCTTCCGGCAACGAGGCGAGCGGAATCCTGGCCACAAAAGTCCCCGATTGGGGAAAGATGTCGACCAGCGCCTCGTCGGCGAGCCGCAGGATGGCTTCGCGCACCGGCGTGCGGCTGACGCCGTAGCTCGACGCGATCTCCCGCTCGATGATGGATTCGCCGGGCTTGCGTTGCATCGAGACGATTTCCGCCTTGAGCCGGCGGTAGAGCATCTTGGCCGCGGTTTCGGCGCGGCCGGGGCGGACCGCACCGGTCGAACGCAGGGGTCTTGGTACGGATCGCGCCAGGCTCACGAGGGCAGGTCCAGGGTCGCAAGGGATCTGTTCCGCAATGATATATTAGTATATAACAATCGCAACCCGCCCGGGCCGCAAGGTCCCAAGCCGCGGAAACCGAGGAGGAAGCCATGAGACGATCTCTGACGCTCGGCCGCCGGGAAGCAATGGGGTTTCTCGCCTTGGCGCTCGGAGCGATCGCGACCCGATCCGTCCGCCCGGCGCTCGCGCAGCAGAAGCTGGTGCTCAAGGCCTCCGACGTGCATCCGGCCGGCTATCCGACCGTCGCGGCGGTGGAAAGCCTCGGCCGCAAGCTCCAGCAGGCGACCGCCGGACGGCTCAGCGTGCAGATGTACGGCTCGATGCAGCTCGGCGGCGAGAAGGAGGCGATCGAGCAGGCCCAGGTCGGCGCCATCCAGTTCGCCCGGGTCAGCGTCGGCGCGCTCGGGCCGGTGATCGACGATCTCAACGTGTTCAACCTGCCGTTCCTGTTCCGCAACACCGCGCACATGCAGAAGGTGATCGACGGCCGGATCGGCGACGAGCTGCTCGAAAAGGTGACCGGCAACCCGAGAGCCGGGCTGGTCGGCATCTGCTGGATGGATGCGGGCGCGCGCAGCGTCTACGACACCCGCAGGGCCATCAAGAGCATCGACGATCTCAAGGGCCTCAAGGTGCGCGTCATGGGCAATCCGATGTTCGTCGACATGATGAACGCGCTCGGCGGCAACGGCGTCGCCATGGGATACGACCAGGTCTTCAGCGCGCTGCAGACCGGCGTCGTCGACGGCGCCGAGAACAACCCGCCGAGCTTCGTGTTCGACAATCACTATCAGGTCGCCAAATACTACGCGTTGACCGAGCACCTGATCGTCCCCGAGATTCTGGTGTTCTCGCGCAAGACCTGGGACACGCTCTCCGCCGAGGACCGCGAGCTCTTGAAGAAATTCGGCCGCGAGGCGCAGGCCGAGGAGCGTGTACTGTGGAACCAATATGAGAAGCAGGCGCTGGAAAAGGCCAAGGCGGCCGGCATCCAGATCATCGAGATCGCCGACAAGAAGCCGTTCCAGGACGCGGTGAAGCCGGTGTGGGACAAGTACGGGCCGAAATACGCCGAGCTCATCAAGCGCATCCAGGCGGTGGAATGACCGCGATGGCGATGATGTGCACCCTTGCGAAGAGGGAGGCACCGACAGCGAGAGCAGATACCCTCCCCCCGCGAAGCGGCGGGGAGGGTGGCGAGGTGCGAAGCACCGAGCCGGGTGGGGGGTAGGGAAGATCAAATTGCGAAGAGCCCCCCACCCCTAACCCCTCCCCGCCGCGCTGCGCGCGGGGGGAGGGGAACCCAACCGCCTCGAAATCCGCTGCCTCGCTTTCCTTTGGTATTGGAGATGACGGTAATGGCGCGCGCCTACCGCAAGGCGATGGACGGCCTCTATCTCTTCTGCGTGATCGTGGCCGGATCGGCGCTGGTGCTGATCTCCGCGGTGATCCCGTGGACCGTCTACACCCGCTACGTGCTCAACAGCGCCGCATCGTGGCCGGAGCCGATGGCGGTGCTGCTCACCATCGTGCTCACCTTCATCGGCGCGGCGTCGTGCTACCGGCGCGGCCTGCACATGAATGTCGGGTTCTTCGTCGGCATGCTGCCGGCGCGCTTGCGGCGCGCGGCCGACCTGCTGGTCGAGATGCTGATGGCGCTGATGGCGTTGTTCATGGTGATCTGGGGCAGCAAGCTGGTCGATGCCACCTGGCACAACACCATCGCCGATTTTCCCTTCCTGTCGGTAGGCGTGACCTATTTGCCGATCCCGATCGGAGGCGCCTTGCTGATGATGTTCGTCATCGAACGAGTGACCATCGGGCCGCCGCCCGAGCCCGCCGACGTCGACGTCGAGCACCCCGCGGCTGCCGCCTTCGAGTGAGCCGCGGCCATGGACATCTTCGTGCTTCTGGCGACCATGTTTGCCGGCTTCCTGCTGGGCGTGCCGATCGCCTACGCGCTGGCGCTGGCGGCGATCGCCGGGGCGTTCTTCATCGGCATCCCGCTCGAAGCCATCATGCTGAAGATCTCCGACGGCGTGAGCAAGGTCGCGATGCTGACCATTCCGTTCTTCGTGCTGGCCGGCGCCATCATGGCCGAAGGCGGCATGGCGCGGCGGCTGGTGCGGTTCGCCGACGTTCTGGTCGGTGTCCTGCGCGTGCGCGGCGGGCTTTCGGTGGTCAACGTCATCGCCACGACGTTTCTCAGCGGCATCTCCGGCTCCGCCGTCGCCGACACTTCCGCGATCGGTTCGGTGATGATCCCGCAGATGGAGAAGACCGGCTACCCGCGGGTGTTCGCGACCAACGTGACGATCACCGCCTCGGTTCAGGCGCTGCTGGTGCCGCCGAGCCACAACGCCGTGATCTATTCGCTCGCCACCGGCGGCACCATCTCGATCATCAGCCTGTTCATGGCCGGCGTGATGCCGGGCTTGCTGCTCGGATTCGCGCTCATCGTGCTGTGTCTGGTGATCGCCTATCGCGACGGTCATCCCGTCGGCACGACGGTGCCGCTGCGCGAGGCGGTGAAGATCATCATCGACGCGCTGTGGGGCCTGGTCACGCTCGCCATCATTCTGGGCGGCATCCTGGGCGGGGTGTTCACCGCGATCGAGGCCGGCGCGGTTGCCTGCGTCTGGGCGTTCTTCGTGACCATGTTCATCTATCGCGACTACCGCTGGCGCGATCTGCCGGCGCTCATCCACCGCACCTTGAGCACGGTCGCGATGGTGATGACGCTGATCGCCTGCGCCTCGAGCGTCGGCTACGTCATGGCGCTCACGCAGATGCCGGCGAAGATCACCGCGTTCTTCCTCACCTTCTCGAGCGACAAGCACGTGATCCTGTTCCTGATCAACGTCATGCTGCTCGTGCTCGGATGTCTGGTCGACATGGCGCCCTCGATCCTGATCGCCACCCCGATCCTGCTCCCGGTCGTCGTCAATTTCGGCGTCGATCCGGTGCACTTCGGCATGATCATGCTGCTCAACCTCGGCATCGGGCTGTGCCATCCGCCGGTCGGCGCGATCCTGTTCGTCGGTTGCGCGGTCGGCAAGGTCACGATCGAGCAGGTGATGCGGAAAATCTGGCCGTTCTACGCGGTGATGTTCGCGGTGCTGATGCTGGTGACCTATCTGCCGTCGATTTCGCTGTGGCTGCCGCACCTGCTGGGGTTGTGAGGCGAGCTCACCGTCGTCCCGGGGCCGAGCGAAGCCGTTCTACGCGGTGATGTTCGCGGTGCTGATGCTGGTGACCTATCTGCCGTCGATTTCGCTGTGGCTGCCGCACCTGCTGGGGTTGTGAGGCGAGCTCACCGTCGTCCCGGGGCCGAGCGAAGCGAGGAACCCGGGACCCATGAACACGGCGCGTCACGTATCTCGCTCGGTGTTCATGGGTTCCGGGCTCGCCGCTTCGCGGCGCCCCGGAATGACGACGCTGCGCATCCCTACTTCAGCGGCGAGCATTGCGCCGGCAGATAGATGTCGGTTTGCTGCGCGAGCAGCCGGTCGGGGCCGCCGGGCGGCGGCCAGATCTTCTTGTCCACGGCCTCCTTGCGGATGCGCTGGCGCTCCTCGAGGCTCGCATAAGGCCAGATATGCACGAACCGCGGCGTCGGTCCCGTGATCGAGTACATGGCGGCGGTCACCCGCGACAGCTTCATGCGTTCGGGAGCCGCTTTGCGCCAGGCCTCCATGGTCCCCGCCAGTCCGCCCGGCTTCAACAGATAGGTGCGCACTTCATACACCGGACCGTAGCTGCCTGCCTTGATCGGCTCGATGAACGGAAACGAGACATAAGTCTCGGTCTCGACTGCGGTCAACGCATCGCCGACGCCGAAGCGATCCTCGTTGAGCAGGGGCAAGGATTTGGGCGTGCCGCCCGGCCGGATGCTGAGAACCGTCACGTCGTAGAGCATGTTGTTCACCGCCTTGGAGTGATCTAGCTTTGCGAGCTTATCGCTTCGCGTTGCCGACGCGCAACCGCGCCGGGCACCGACCTGTGAGGCGCCGTCTGCCTCGGGAGCGGCGACCTGGGAACGAAGACATCGGCCTGAACTGCGGCCGGGAGATAGGGAGAAGACCATGCTGGAGGGCTGGCGACGAGCGAGCGCGATCACCGCTATCCTCGGGGCGCTCGGCGCGGCCGCGGTCCTGCCGGCGCGGTCCGCCGATGGCGTCAAGATCGGCATCCTGTGGCCGCTCACCGGCAATGCGGCCGCCGCCGGGCAGGCCTCGAAGGCCGCGGCCGAGGTCGCCGCCGAGATCGTCAACAATTCGCATCCGGAGATGGCCAATCTGCCGCTCGCCGCCACGGCCGGTCTGCCCGGTCTGGGAGGCGCCAAGCTCGAGCTCGTCTTCGCCGATC
>WNGQ01017870.1_pt1 | contig 10110 bp, 6 predicted proteins | sample 5407661 | NCBI WGS metagenome assembly WNGQ01 (sample SAMN13153382, study PRJNA577476) | soil metagenome | isolation source: 60 cm soil or saprolite under Garry oak tree replicate 2 | place: USA:California | collected 2016-06-15 | reverse complement strand
GCAAGCCGGCTCCGAACTTCATCCTCAGGGACGAACACGGTAAGACCGTCAGCCTGGCGTCAATGCGCGGCAAGCGCGTGCTCCTGATCTTCTATCGCGGCTACTGGTGACCCTACTGCACGGGCCAACTGCGCGAGTTCGCGCGGCACACAAAAGAGTTCGAATCCCTCAACACTCGCGTGGTAGCTATTAGCGTTGACAATACTGAGTACGCGTCGAAGGTCTGGGAGGGCGTTGTGAACCGCCGGTTCACTATCCTGAGCGACCCGGGTGCGCGGGTAATTCGGTCCTATGGCCTGCTGCACCCCAGTGCAGGCATGGAGGGCCAGGACATTGCGCTGGATACCACACTCCTCGTAGATTTCGATGGGCACGAGCGCTGGCGACGAGTCAGCGAAACCCTACCTGATTTGCCCACCGCCGAAGAAATCTTGACACGCATCCGTGAAACACCTCACGCCTCAGAGGGGAAAGCAAGGTAAGAGCCGATTACAGCGGCTTCACTTCAGTGTCTTGGTAGGTTTCTCGCCCACTAGAAAGTCCGGACCGTCGCCATCGTGGGCGATGATGTTGCCCTTGCAGCACATACATTTGCTTCCGCTATGTCGAGCGCGAATGCTGCGGCATCTTTGCGGGCTGATTCCGCGGCCTCAAGAGGGTGGGCGCCACGTTCTTTGGCTGCGGCCAGATTCTCCTCAGCTTTTGCCGCCGTTCGACGGCACAGCACAGTAGCAAGCACCCAGAATCATTACATCAAAACCGCATCGCTCGATGCGATTGCAGCAATGAGGCGGTTCTCGGAAGCCTTAATGTGCTCCACTTGTGCTCCGGACTCCGCTGTCAAGTCTAAGAGCTCTGTGCAGTAGAAGTAGGTAAATACCTACCGCTCAGCCGCCGCTGACAGCGGGGACGATCGAAATCTTAGATCCGGACGAGATGGGGCTCGCGAGTCCACCTGTATATCGGACATTCTCGTCCCCAATGAAAATATTGATATGTTGCCGTACTTGTCCCTGTTCGGTCACGAGGCGATCTCGAACTCCGGGGTAGTGTGTCCAGAGGGCTGACAACGCGTCGGCCAAAGTTGTAGGTGAACATTCGATCTCAACTCGGCCGCGCCCGGCAGTAAATTCGCGCAAAGCGTCCGGAATGTGAAAGGTTATCGGCACGATCATCTCTTTTTTGTTGGGCGCGACCTGTTCGTTGGCCGCGACTGGCGCGTCGAAGGGAACCTTGATCGAGATTTAGGTGCGGATGCAGCCTTATGCGACGTTGGCCATAATCCAGAGGCACCCTCAAAAACTGCGTTCCGTACGCAGACCACGGATGGCAGCCCGTCGAGTATCTTTTGCCACGTCCTGCCTTCATCGCGCGAGCCAAAAAGCTGCCCGCTGCGTGTACCGAAGTAAATACCGACGGGATCGAATGAATCCGCTGTCATGGCATCGCGCAGGACAGTCTCGTATGCGCGTTTTTGGGGCAAGCCGCGCACCAGAGGCTCCCATGAGGCGCCACCGTTGCGGGTTCGATAGACGCGCAGGCGGCCGTCGCAGGCGCAGCGAAACTCGTCGGACTCAACTGGAACGACGTACACGCAGTCGGGATTTCTGGGGTGCACGAGGACAGTAAAACCAAAATCCGATGGCACGCCGTTGGCAATGTCGGTCCAGCTTTCGGCACAGTTGTCGGAGCGATACAATCCCCAATGATTTTGCAGGAAGAGGCGTTCGGGTCGACCGGGATGGATCGCGATTTTATGTACACACTGCCCGAACTCGGGATACTTGTCGGGCATGAACATAGCGCGGATGCCTCGGTTTTGCGCGCTCCAGTTACTTCCACCGTCATTGGTCCGGTAAACACCGCCGGCTGAGATTGCCACATACATGCGCTGTTTGTCGGCGGGATCCAAAACGACGGAATGCAAAGCCAGTCCTCCATTACCTGGCATCCAACGGGGACGATGCGGATGGTCGAAGAGACCACGCACCAGCGACCAGGTTTCGCCCGCATCGCGGGTTTCGAAAAGCGCGGCAGGTTCTACGCCGCAATAGAGGACATTGGGCTCCTCGGGCCGGCCGAGCGTTATCTGCCAGATGTTCTTCAGGGAGACGCCGGTATCGGAAGGAAATCGAATGGGAGCCTGCTGCGGATTGGTCCAACTCTTTCCGAAATCATCGCTGGATCGCAGGAGTGTCCCCCAATAATTCTGCGTCGATGCCCAGATGCGGTGCTGGCCCCCGCGGTCGTCATATGCCATCGCGTAAACATTGTGTCCGTGGAAATAGGGGCCACCGACATCCCAGCGGCTGCGCTGCGCGTTTGAGCGAAGGATGAATGCTCCTTTTGTCGTTCCTACCAACAAAAGAAAGTCTCCCTTCTTGACATGCGCGTGTCGCACGCTGTGCAAGACCGTAGTCCTGGGCGCACTCTGATCGGGGCCGGCATCGGAGGAGACGATCGCGAAGCCTGTGCGCCCCTCAAATGGCATACGCCCGGAAGCGGCTTCATAGAGCACAACCCCCAGGGCCCACAGATCACTGCGATAATCGGCCGTGTCGCCACGCAGGATTTCGGGGGCCATGTATGGCAAAGTGCCGCTTACGTTGGATGCGTCCTGCAGAGTTGTAAAGGACCGGGTGGTGCCCTCGAATATCCCACTGCCTACCTGCTTCGCTAAACCGAAATCGAGGACTTTGACCAGACCGTCTGCAGTGATGACGATATTCGCCGTCTTCAGATCTCGATGAACGATACCGCGGTCATGAGCGCGGGCGAGGGCGCTTGCAATCTGAACACCGTACCGCAGGACTGACTCTGGCGGCAACCCTGCGTCACCGGTCATGGCTCGCAAAGACTTGCCCTCGACCAGTTCCATCACGATGTACAGTTCGCCGTCAGTCTCGCCAACTTCGTGGATGGTGCAGATATTGGGATGAGCTAGAGAAGAAGAAGCACGCGCCTCGTGGAGCAGACTCTGGCTTGCTGATGCGTCAAGACGAGCATCCTTGTTAACTACTTTCACGGCCACATCGCGGTGCAACACTTCGTCATAAGCGCGATAGACAAACCCCATTCCTCCTTCCCCGATCTTCGCGACGATACGGTAATGACCGAGCACCTGACCGATCACAGGACACTCCTTTCCCGCCCCATGCTAGGCTGTGCTTTGGACCACAGTCAACGATGCTGAGCCTCTATCCGAGCTGCAAGAGGTATCAAGATTCATACAAAATTGCACTGCCGCCTCCACAAACCACCCCGAGTGAGGCTTTGGACGCGTGGCAAATCGGAAACAATCCCCGTCGGTACGCCTTCGACGGTGAAGTTGATGTCTTGTCCGCCGAATCCTCTGCCCACTGATGCACCCGACCTGCAAGGGGACAAGCCGCAAGGGTTGCAATCATCTCCACGGTGGACGAAGATGTACGGTACAAGCAGCGCCTTCATCTTGGCTACCAGACCATTGTCCACCCCTTTCAGTTCTGAATAGTCACCGGCACCTGCGCGAGAATGGCGAGATGGCCGGTGGAATCGAGTACTCTAACTTCGATCGTGTGGGCACCGTTTCCATATTGACTCGTATCCAACAAGAAGCTGTAACCGATAGCGGCGGGCGCGTGCGGGAAGTCCTTGCCTACATCAGATCGGTCCTCACCATAGGTGGCATTGCCAGGATTGTGCAGATTGTAAATGACTTGGCGAGCATGCTTGTAGTCCCCGGCGATCAGGTACGCATCGCCCTCAAGAATGCTATTGGGGCTGAACGTGAACATCGCCATGGGATCAAAATAGTTCGCCCCGAATCCAGTTGGACCGGGATCTCCAGGGACTCTCACGCCACTGAAGTAAAAGGCCGAGGCAGGTTCAAACACGCTCAGTCCGATGTCATGCTCGTTCACTAATGCGAACCAGTGCTCGGGCGTATATATCCGTGGTGCATGTCCCCCCAAGTCCGTCAGCGTACTGAAGGTGAGTGCGCCATTGGTCCAAGGCAGAGTGTTCTCATAGATAACCAGCTTGCCATCCTCCAAGTTGCAATAGACTGCAGGAAAATCCTGGAAATTGTTGGTATGCAGGTCTGTACCGAAGTGTGTAACTTTCATGTGCAGTTTGAAAGTAAAGGCATGATCAGCGACGGCCGTGAGGGTCATTTCCGCATAAGTATCCTGAAGAATCGGCTGAGCGGGTCCTCCTCCGAAAGGTTCCGGGCTAAAATTAAGTCCCTGCGTTTTGACATAAATCGAGTCTCCAGTCACGGTCTGGGCCAGGATCGGGCTGCCGTGGTTGTAAATGTCACCACCCTGGGTCGGATTCCATGGGGTACCATCGCCATCAAACTGCGCTAGCTGCACCTCGCGGCCCGCGTCGTGCGCATTGACGAAATTCTCTCCGTTTAGACTCACTTCTACGATGGATCCGCCCCACGCCGTCTCCATGCCAACGCGTGCAACATCGGCACCTGCGCTCGATTCCAGATACAGGAGGGAACCGCTCTGGAAAGTGCGTACGCTGACAATGGGCTCCGTAGTCAACGTCACCGAGGCACTGTGCGATAAGCTGCCGCTTGTGGCCGTAATATCAACCTATCAACCTGAATTGTTTGCGCTTGACCGCAGACGGCGAGAGAAACCAGCAGCACAACCTGTCGAGTTGCTGGACTCATTAAAAGTACCCTTCCTGCAAACGCTCTTGCACATTCAACCCTTAATAAAGGCTTCTTGAGGTTTCTACAAGTGCAGTTCTGCCGCCGTACCGCTGATTGTGGAGCTACAAAGTTCCTCCGAGCCTCGCGATAATCTCGAGAAAAGCCCTGGTGACATGGTATGGAGCCTTCCAAGGACCAATCTTTTCGTCGTCGATCCTTCCATTTTGAAAGAGGGCGGTATATACCTCGCCATATTGGTGATCTGTGAATCGTGCTGTGAAGAATCGAGCCTGGAGATCGAAGTCGCTCCAGTATTTGAGGTTACCGGTAAGCTGGTACGCATTGAGCAGCGCGACCAGAGCCTCACACTGTTGCCACCACTCCATATCCTTGTTGGTCGCAGGCTGGGTGGCAGGGCCGTATCGATAGACTCCGCCGTGGTCCTTATCGAAACCATAGAGAAGTGCATGATCGACAAGCACAAGGCTGGCGCCGCGAATCCTGGCATCCTGCTGTCGACCTACGCGTTGCGCGGCCTCCACGATCAGCCAACTGGCCTCCAGATCGAGACCGTATTCGGATTGCTGGGAATCGCCATCGTGATCGGCCACGCTCCAATCATCATGGAAGTAGTAGCGGCCGTATCCGACATCGACGTCGATAATTTTGTTGACGAGGATATCCAGCAGTTCCTCCAGGCGGGCCCGCACTTGGGCGTCGCCGGTAACGTCGTAGAGCGTAGCCAAAGCTTCGACCAATCCTAAATGCCAGTCGTAGGATTTCCTTCCAAACGATCCGGCCGCGTTCGGTCCATCCTTGTAGTCTTTGATAAATTGCCAGTTCGCGGTGAAGGCGATGCGATAGCCGCCATACTGGTTATCGTGGGCGTGCTGGTCGATAACCTGGAACAAGTCCAGAGCTTCGCGGGCAACCTGATTGTCATGAAAGGCCAGAGCGTATTCCGCCAGTCCCTCCATCACGTAGGACATGGGGTTCAACTGCTTCGTCGAGTCGACGATCTTGCCATCACGGGTGACCATGAAGTAATAGCCGCCATGTTCTTTGTCCCACATCTTGTCGCGCAAGAATTTCAGACATTCTGCCGCCATCTTTTGATACGCATGGTCCGGATACCGGCGATACGCTTCTGAGAATGACCAGAGAGAGCGTGAAATGAGCACAACCGATTTGTTGCCGGAGCCAGTCGGCTCTCCCTGCCGATTCAATTGTCCGAGGAGGCCGCCGTATTCCTTGTCGAGCGCATGGTCAATCCAGAATTGAAGAACACTGTGTTGCAGAGAATCGCGGAATACCACGGACCAGTCGCGGGCAGCCTCGCCGTTCATCTGAGCGAAAAGGGCCGAACACGCACAAAACAGAAGAAACATCGGAAGGGAACAGCAAAGTCGCTTGAGGACAGGGTTCATTGCCTCCGCCTTATGAACGCTCGCCTTTAGAGCGCTGACGTCCTCGACGAACTCAGAGTTGCTTGGAACAAAACGAACGATGGGCACGGTTGAAGACGTGCCCTTTCACGGCGCATTCCAGTTTCGCTTCAGAAGGAAAGCTTCAACGCCATCTGTCCGATCCTGCCATCACGGGCACCACCGACAAGGCCAATGTTGCCATCGATGGCCCCGTCAGGATTGGTGAACTGAGCGTGATTGAACACATTGAAAAACTCTACCCGAAATTCAAGCGCAGTCCTCTCCGTGATACTCGTGTTCTTGTGCAAGGCTAGATCCCAGTTGTTGATACCTGGACCGTGGAAAAAGCGACGCTTTGCATTGCCTGTCGTACCTGGAGTCTCAGGCGAAAATGGGGAAGGATCAAAGTACAGGTTGCCCGGTGCTCGCGGATTGAGGTAGTGGATTGGCTGCCCGTTGTAGTTGGGGGTATCGGCGCCGCTGCAGCCACAAAGGGAAGCATCGTCGCCTTCGCTGAGGGTGATCGGGAAGCCGGTGGTGAAGCGGGTGATCCCCGCAATCGTCCATCCAGAAAGCAACTTGCCTTGGACCCCGTGGATTGACTTTGTAAAAGGCAAGTCATAGCTGTAGCTGAAGACGAAATTGTGAGCGATATCGAATGTGGAGAGTGCGCGGCTCAAGCTCGGATTGAAAGGATTGATCGCGTCGAAGAACCCCGATGAGTTATCGATGGACTTCGACCAGGTATAAGCGCCCAGGAAGCGAACGGCTCCGACTTTCCTTTCCAATTGGATCTGCAGGGCGTTGTAATTGGAGTTTGCGGCCGTTGCTTCCCATGCGTTGTTCTGGAAATCGAGCGACCCAACTCCGGTTGTCTTATCCAGTTCCCGGCCGGACGTCACCGAGTAGGGACGGGTCCCGAAGGCGAAGTTACCACCACCCAAGTCGTAAATCGTGTCTTCGCCAAAAGGTCCGCAGTCCGGAATTGATAAACAGACTGCGGGATTCCCCGGGTTCGACTCGACGGTGGACAGGAGGTGGCGTCCGCGAGAACCGACAAAACCAAGTGACAGCAGCAGGTTCTTTGGAAGTTCGCGCTCAATCGTAAGGTTAAACTGCTCCGAATACGGAAGTTTGTTGGTTAGCGCGTAAGTGGGCGCAAAAGCAATCGGAAGATACGGGGCCCAGATTCCAGTAGCCCCTGGAGGCGGAATCGTGAACGGAAATCGGTTCCCTACGGGATCCTGTTGCCCAACGCGTCGCTTGTAAGGCTCCTCGATGTAAATGGGAGAAGGGCTTACCCAGAACAGCCCGAACGGAGCATCGCCCACTTCGTTGAACAGCGTCACATCTTCGATCGCCGTGTAGTAAATCCCGCCGCCTGCACGGATTGCGGTCTTCCCAGGTCCGCCAAGGAGCTTTCCGGCAAATCCGTCGGTAGCTGACGGCGAATAGGCGATTCCCAGCCGCGGCGCGAAGCGGTTGTATTGCGTGGGGGCCAGCGTTCGAGGAACTTCTGGGTCACCGGGGAACACAAACCCGGTTGGTGAATCTGGATAGACTTTGGACTGTATCCCCGGCGAAAAGGTCTGGATTCTGTTTTTCGTGTCGTAGAAAGGCTGGCTCGTATCCCAGCGCAAGCCGTAGTTGATAGTGAGATCGGGCCTGGCTTTGAACGTGTCCTGGGCATACAGCCCGAAATACTTGGTGCGGGAATCCAACAACTGCGGACTAGTCTGATTAAAAAGATCAGGCGCGCCAAGCAAATAGTCGGCGAAGTCGTTTCCAGTCTCGCCGCCGTCGAACTCGAACCAGCCGTTGGAAGTGTAGGTGTTGCGTTCGTTGACTTGAATGTAGCGAATATCACCTCCGAACTTGAAGGAGTGTTTGCCTACGACCTTCGAAAAATTGTCGGTGACCTGATAGGTATTGTTGTACTGTCCGGTGGTGCCGTCCGGCAGACCGAAAGCAGAGCCCATCTGCCCGAAGGTAATGGGTGCCACACCCTCGTACTTCTCGTTGGTCGGTATGACTCCCAGTGGATGAGTTGAATCGCCGCGGAAATATCCAAAGTCTTCGATCTTGCCCAATCCACCGACCGGCTTGTTCTTCGTGAAGGCGAAGCGGGTGTAATTAACACGTACTTCGTTGACGGTGTTTGGATTGAGGATGGCGGTGTTGCTCAATTGCATTTGCTGCGCTCGTGAAGGCGTGGTCGCCGAAAAGCCAGGCAAGTTTGAGGTAAACGCAGGATAAGGGTTCAAGTAACTCGCATCGTCGAAGTGGTAGTAGGCGGACCAGTTGCCGAGATGCGCTGTGTTGAAATCAACCTTCAGACCGTATTTGTCGTCCCGCAGATGTTGTTTTTCGGCCGTGGTTGCAAAGGTAGGTGTTCCTCCTGAATCTCCGTTAGGATCTGGAAGGAACTTGAGCGTGGCGACGGCCACCGGAGACCAGGCAGATTGAGGAATAACCGGTCCGTTCGCGCCAGGAAATACGCAGCCCGTACTAGAATCGTTGCTGGTGCAGCCCGGAAACCAGTACGGCTCATCTTTAACAACTGTATATCCCAAGCGCTGGCCTAACACGTCCGGGAAGTTGTTGGGATCGCCGTCGTTTCCACGAACCGTGCCGGAAAAAGATTGAAACTGTGTAGTCCCGAGATCAGAGAAGTCGCCGGTTTTCTCAAGGACGGAAGGGACAACTTGTTTTTGCGACACCCCGCGTATCTCGCGGGTACCCTGGTAGTCGCCAAAGACGAACAACTTGTTCTTCACGATTGGGGCGCCGATGGTGCCCCCGAACTGATTTCGCTTGAACACGCCCCGCTCTGGATCGAAGTAACTGCGTGCGTCGAATTTTTCGTTGCGCAGGAATTCGTAAACCGAACCGTGAATTTCGTTGGTGCCAGACTTGGTGACAACATTGACGATTCCGCCGGAGAAGCGGCCGAACTCCGCGTTAAAAGAGTTGGTCAGGAGGCGGAATTCTTCTATTGAGTCGAGAGTGGGGACGATGGAAGCGCCATTGTCGACGCTCTCCTCAACATCACCGCCGTTCACCAGAAACGAGTTGGCGGATTCGCGTTGTCCGTTGACGGACACCTGACCGGCACTCATGTTGCCGGAAACGAGTCGGTCCCCGATTGCGGCTTCTGAGGAGACCGGCACGACCCCGGCTTGCAAACCCAGCAAGTCCAGGTAGCTGCGGCCATTCAGCGGGAGCGTGGTCATCTTTTTCTGCCCAATGACATCTCCCAGTTGCGTGCTGGTGGTGTCTACCTGGCTGGCAGCGCCAGTAACCTCCACCGTCTGGGTGATTGCACCGACCGCCAGCTTGAAATCAGCCCTGTACTTCTGATTAACTTCGAGCTTGATCATGGTCTGCACCGCGGCCCGAAATCCGGCCATCTCGGCCCGGACCGAGTAATTTTCCCCGACGGGGAGAGCGAGAAACTGGTAGTCGCCTGCAGAGTTGGTCTGAACCCGACGCTCGAGCCCGGTATTCGCGTTCTTAAGGATCACAGTGGCATTGGCGATGGCGGCGCCGCTCGGGTCCGTAACCGTTCCTGAGATGGAACCCGTAACCTCGGCATTCAGCAACAGAGGGAAGAGCAGAGACAGGGCAACACCACAAGCGAGAACCTTCCACAGTAAACGGCGCTCCATGAAGCACCTCCACCGGCATGGTTTGGGAGCATCCCCCAAGTTCAACTCGAAAAGTGTCCCATACGTTACTCACAAGCATCAGAGTAGTCAAGACGAAATCTATTTTCATCTGGTGATATTCTCCATTCCACGAGGAGGCCTGTGACTCAGACTCGAACCGCGTTTCCGGCACGAAGAGCGTGGCCCCCGAATTCTCCGGGGTTGAGATGTCTCCATGCCGCGGTGGTCATCGCACTCCAAATGATTGAGACAATCCATCCGGCCAGTGCACAGACGCCCCCGACCATTTGTGTCGCCGCACGCCCATTCATCACGCGGTCCCGCGCGGCTCTCAGTGCCGGAGATTCTGCCTCTGCCATTCGAGAAC
>WNGQ01024070.1_pt1 | contig 10111 bp, 12 predicted proteins | sample 5407661 | NCBI WGS metagenome assembly WNGQ01 (sample SAMN13153382, study PRJNA577476) | soil metagenome | isolation source: 60 cm soil or saprolite under Garry oak tree replicate 2 | place: USA:California | collected 2016-06-15 | reverse complement strand
ATTTCCCATCTCTGGAAATTGCAAATTGCTCCGGGTCAGAGCCGACATGCCAGCGATCAACTAGCTTGTGCACAGACGCATCAATCACCGCCAAACCATCCGCCGTTTTGTCCGCCGGTGCGCGCTCGGCATCGACGCCTGGGGCCATTCGCGGTGATCCGCTCGTCACAACGAAGACTCGTTTCCCGTCCGGTGCGGCGTGAATTCCACGCGGTCTTTTACCTACCGGAAACGTCGCAACGATTGTATCGCTCGCGCCATCGATCACTGTCACATCGCCCGAGCGTTCATTGCTCACGTAAACAAAATAGTTCGGCGATTCGGCGCAAATTATAGACGCGACGCACGTCGCAGCGCAAATGATTGCTACCACAAGTCGGTTCATATCTCAGGGCTACATCTCACGTGTTCAGTGATCAAGTCACCTGCCAAAGTTTAGTATTGGACGTTGAGCGCCTGCTCGCGAATACTTTTCGGAGTTGGTGCCTGCCGCGCCTTCGGTCGCCGCGGCGACCGAAGGCGGGTTCGACGTTGTTTCAATGGAACCACACAACAAGCTTTTCATTCCCGGTCCCGTTGAGGTGTCAGAAAAAACCTGGGCGGCCTTTTCCCGCCCGATGATCGGACATCGCGGCGAAGATTTTAAAAATCTTTACCGCGCAGTTCATCCAAAGCTGCAAACCTTGTTTGGAACAAAGCAGCCGGTATTTCTCTCGACTTCCTCTGCGTGGGGCGTGATGGAAGCCTCGATCCGCAACCTGGTTGATCGTGGGGTTCTTTGCTGCATGTGCGGCGCGTTCTCCGATAAATGGTTTGATGTCGCCAGACGGTGCGGAAAAAATGCCGAGCCGCTCCAGGTCGATTGGGGAAAACACATTGATCACAAAGCGATTGATCGGCAATTAGCGACCGGAAAATTCGATACCGTTACCCTGATTCATAGCGAGACCTCGACCGGTGTAATGAACCCGCTCGGGGAAATCTGTTGCGTTCTCGCGAAATATCCCGAAGTCGCGCTGATCGTCGATACCGTCTCATCTTTTTCCGGCGTCAAGATCGACATGGACCCGCTCGGCATCGACGTGATGCTGACCGGCGCACAAAAGGCTCTCGCGCTGCCACCCGGCTTTTCATTGTTTTCCGTATCCGAAAAAGCTTTCGCGCGCGCCGAAAAAATTTCGAACCGCGGATTTTATTTCGATTTCCTCGAATTCAAAAAGCAGCAGGCACAGTGGATGACACCCAGCACACCGAGTATCGCGCACATTCACGCTCTCCAATCCAAGCTCGATGAAATTTTCGAGGAAGGCCTCGAAGCGCGCTTTGATCGACATGCGCGCACCAACGCTCTCGTGCACGATTGGGTTCGTCGAGCGGGCTTTGCTTTCTTTGCCGAAGAAGGATTCCGCTCAAAGTGAAAAATAATAAGGACATCGACGTTCTGGAGTTCGCGAGGAAGCTCCGCGAAAAGCATCATCTTGTGATCGACCCCGGCTATGGCAAAATCCGGGGCAAAACCTTTCGCCTCTCGAATATGGGCGACGAAACGGAAGAAACGGTTGCACATTTGCTGCGATGTTTGGATGATTGTCTGAAGCTGTGAGCACTGAGACAAAAGAAATTATCGATATCTGCGAAGCGCTGCCGCCGGAGAAGCAATCCGCTGTGGCGGAATTCGCGCGATTTCTTCTATCCAGAGAAGATGATGAACGGTGGGAAAAGTTGCTGGCATATCCAAAACGGCGCCCCAAGCTCGACGCTTTCGCCCGCGAATCCGCGGCCGAACCTGACGAGCCAATGGACTTGAATCGTTTGTGAAATCGCGGACGCGGCCGAGCTTCTGGCGCGCTTACGACTCACTCGACCCGCGAACACGAGAAGCTGCAAGACGAGCATACCGGCTGTTCGCGGATGATCCGGATCATCCTTCTTTACGATTCAAAAAGTTAGGCGGTTATGAACACCTTTGGTCTGTCCGGATCAGCGAACAATATCGGGCCGTCGGCGAACGATCAGGCGAGATAGTAGTTTGGATTTGGATTGGAACGCATAACGACTTCGATAAACTTTTCGGATAGGCGGTACCGCTGCGCGACGAAACCGAGGAAACCGTTGCACATCTGCTCTCATGCCTTGACGATGTTCTGTAGCGCCGGACCGCCCGCCACGTCGTAGCTTTCGCGAAGATGGGCAACCGACGAAATAGACAACGCACGGGCTTCAAAGATGCGGCCGTTTTGCTCGCGTCTCTCCACGGCGTAGCTTCATGTTGTAGCTCGTCTTTCGTCTTTGCTTTATGTCAGCGATTCAAGCTTCTGGTCTAACCAAAGTTTATCGTACCTACCGCAAGGAGCGCGGTCTCTGGGGTTCAGTCAAGGGGCTGGTCTGGCGACGCTACGATGAAACGCGGGCGGCCGATCACGTCTCCTTCCAGATTGAAGAGGGCGAGTTTGTCGGCTTTCTCGGGCCGAATGGCGCTGGCAAAACCACCGTGCTCAAGATGCTCTCCGGCTTGCTGAACCCGACCTCGGGTGACGCGCGTGTGCTCGGCTTTGTTCCTTGGGAGCGGCGCAACGAAATGAAACGGCAGTTTAGCCTGCTCATGGGACAAAAGAATGCGCTCTGGTGGGACCTGCCCGCGCAAGAGTCGCTTGAGCTCAATCGCGCCATCTATGGGATCGATCGCGGCCGATTCAAAAAGGTCGTCGATGGATTATCCGATCTTCTCGAAGTGCAGGACAAAATGAACGTGATGGTGCGTGAACTTTCGTTAGGCGAGCGGATGAAAATGGAGCTGATTTCCGCGCTCATTCACGAACCGCGCGTGCTTTTTCTCGACGAACCGACGATTGGACTGGATGTGGTCAGTCAAAAACGTGTCCGCGAGTTTTTGCGCATTTACAACGAGGAACATCGGATCGTCACCCTGCTGACGAGCCATTACATGCAGGATATCCAGGAATTGTGTCATCGCGTTCTGGTGATTGATCACGGCAAAATCTTCTTCGACGGTCCTCTTGCCCAGATCATCGATCGATTTTCCGGGTATAAGATTCTCAGTCTCACTTTTGAAAAGGAGGCGACACGCGATCTTTCGGCGTTCGGCGAAGTGACTGAGCAAACGCCTGTTTCAGTGCAATTGAAAGTCCCGCGCGCAAAAGTTACCGAGACATGCCGGGAATTGCTGGAAGCGTGTGACGTTAGCGATATTAATGTCCAGGAAGTGCCAGTCGAAGAAGTAATCCGCCAACTCTTCGGTGAGCGGCGCGAGAATCATCGCGCTGCCAATCTGGCTGGCGCAGAAACCGCGCCTGTAAGCTAGAAGATCGGCTCTAACGCACCCGGAGGGCACCTCTCATTATCACCGGGCTTTCAGCCCGGTGATTAAGCCACTGAGAACCTCAGCCGTTTCAACGGCTTGCGGCTTCCATAAAAACCGTTGAAACGGTTTCAACGCCTTCCGGGGCGAGATACACCGGATTAAAATCCGGTGTTAATGAGATCGATTCAAAATAAAGGGGGCAAAGCTTGGCAGAATGCTTTTCTCCATCGCTTCCGCGAATCTGGGATACCGGAGACTCCAACCTAGGCGACGCAATTTAGCATTGCTCACGCGCTTGTTGCTATCACCGCGCTTGCGCTCCCCTTCCCGTTTTCCAAGCGGAGGAAGCGGACGATTCAACTTCTCGGCCAACCAGCGGTAACATTCGCTTTGCAAAATCGGTTGATCATCAACCACATTGTAAATCTCGCGCGACAGTGACGGCCGATTCAGCAAAAGAAAGAGCGCGGCCGCGATGTCGTCCCGATGGACCTGGTTAACAAATCGATCGTTTCCCGGATCAACGATCGCTTCGCCCGCCAGAAATTTGCTCAGCAGCGCTGAACGTCGCGGTCCATAAACCCCGGCAAGCCGCGAAACAATGCCACCACGACCGAGCACGAGTTCTTCTGTCTCAAGCGAAACTCGGCCGGTCTCGCGCCCCGGTTCGGTCTGGCTTTCTTCGGTGACCCAGCAAGCATCACGTTGCGCGTACACGCTCGTGCTGCTCGTGAACAGCATCCTCGATCCACCAAATCGATCGAGAAGATTACGCGCCCCATTCAAGTAGGTTTGCCGATACGTATCAGCGTCGCCGCCGCCGGAGCTGGCGCAATGGATTACCGCGTTAAACACTCCCGCGTGCGTAGCAATTTGAGCCCGATCTGTGATATCGACGCCGTAAACAGGATATGGTTTAGCGGCTAATTTCGCTGCGGATTCCCCAGATAGCGTCCAGCCTTCTACTGCCCAGCCGGCCGCATGGAACAAATCGGCGGTGGCCTGCCCGACATAACCACATCCGGCGATCAAGATTCGCGGCATGATTGATAATTTTCACGCCGTTGCGGCCGCGATTTCGATTTCTTCAAAGATGTTTTTCTGAATGGCACGGACTTGTTTGAGACGAATCAGCTCGAGAAGCGCAAGAAAAGTTACTACCAGCTCTATGCGTGAGACGTCGGCCCCGAACAAATCGGAAAAACGAATGGAACCAGCCGCCACACGCCGCAAAATCGTCTCGATCTTCTCCGAAACACTAAAACGTTCGCCGAAGATCTCCTGCACGTCCTGTCGCGCTTCTATCTTTTTGATCACCGCGTGGAACGCGTTGATCAATTGAAAGATTCTGTTCGAGTTCGCGTTGATGCAATTCCTCCGCAGCCTCCTTGAATTTTTTGTACTCGATCAGCTGCCGGATTAAATCCCAACGGGGATCATCTTCCTCAGCATCTTCTTCGGGCGGTTGTTGATCAACAGGGAGCAGGCTGCGGCTTTTAAGGTAAATGAGATTTGCCGCCATCACGATGAATTCGCCGGCAAGTTCGATATTAAGCTCTTTGAAAGCCTGAAGATATTCGAGGTACTGGCGAGTGATGCGCTCGATCGAAATATCGTAGATGTCGATCTCGTCCTGTTTGATCAAGTAAAGGAGGAGGTCGAGCGGCCCCTCGAAGACCTCAAGCTTGACTTTGTAATCGGATTCCATGCGTCGCGTCCGATTTTAGGCGACCACAGGCCAAAGTAAATCGCGTGGCTTGAACCAATCGCCGGCGCACCCTCGCCAAGGCGAGCAGGCTCAGGTCGCGCCCTACCAATCTATGCTTTCAAGCGGGAACGTGCCGGTGGACCCAAACACTGTTCACGAGCCCGAGTCCAAACATGATCATCAGCACAAACGAGCCGCTGTAGCTGATCAATGGCAACGGCACGCCGGTGATCGGTAACAGCGCGATTGTCATCCCCATATTCTGGAAGATATGGGTGAAAATGAGCGCGGTCATTCCAACGACCAGGAGCAAGCCCAGTTGATCGCCTGCAAAAAAAGCAACGAAAAGACATGTCAGTAAGAGCAGCGCAAACGCGCCGATGAGAAAAATTCCTCCGACAAATCCCCATTGCTCCCCGATCGCGGAGAAGATGTAATCGTTGTGCACGGCAGTAGAGGGAAGAAAGCCGAGTTCGATTTGGGTATTTGGCGCCTTGAATCCTTTTCCTGACCAGCCGCCCGAACCAATGGCGATAAGCGATTGATTAATTGCCCAGGCGGCTCCCTGTTTGTCGATCTCGGGATTAATGAAAGCCGTAATTCGTTGCTGTTGGTATGGTTTCATACCGAGGTGGAGCGCGATCGGAACAAAGGCGATGCCGATGAGAATGACGCAAATCAAATAGCGCAGCGGAAGGCCGGCGACGAACAGCATCGCCAGGAGCACCGGTATCCACATGATGACTGAACCGAGGGCGGGCTGCATCAGGATGAAAAGGCAGGGCGCCGCCGCGATTGCTCCACACAGCAGCAAACGCAGCATTGGATGAATCTCGCGGAATTGACTTAAGAACAGTGCCAAAACCATGATTCCGGCCACGATCGCGAGTTGCGCGGGTTGAAAATTGATCGGCCCCAGATGGAGCCAGCTGCGGGCGCCATAAACTCTTTGTCCGATAAAGTGCGTCAGAATCAAAAAGACGATGCCAGCCAGATACATTGGCAACGCGCCCCAGCGAATCCAGCGATAATCGATCAGGCTGGCGACCATAAAGGCGAAGAAACCGACCGCGACCCAGTTTGCCTGCTTTCGCCAAAAATCCGCCGCGTAAGAATCTCCGCGCATCGGAGTCGCGCTGTAAATTGCTATCACGCCGAAGATGGCAAGCGCGAGCATGTTCACCAGCAGAAGCCAATTTTGGCCAAGCAATTTTCTAAGAAAAGGCGTCATGCTCCTTTGATTTCGCTAAAACTTCCAAGGTTCTCCATCCGGAAGTCAGAACGATTATACGCAAGTTGCGATCTTCGCAAAACTCCGCTGTCTCTCTATTGAAAATAGGGGCTTTCATACTTCCAAAAGGCAGATGTGCGCGTTCTCCTTTAGCTTTTTTGCCAGTCGGAGTGGAGCCAGCCTGCCGCGCAAGGAAGACCGCAATTTTTTGATTAAGCGCCCGAAAACCTGGAGACGATATTCTGCCATTCCAACGCTTTCAATGTTCATGTAATCATCTGGAGTTCAATGACTTGTCGAATTTCATCGCGGAAATCTGCGCTTTGCTTGTCACCTGATTTAAAGCCCGTTACATTAGTCTCCACTTGTTCGTTTTGGAGGAACTGCGGATGGCCAAAAAGACAAAGAGAAAGAGCAAACGAAAACTCGCGCATCCAAAACTGCCGATGCAAGGGCAGCTGAATTTGCGGCACGAGGGAACGCATTTCGATTTGCGCCCGATCTTTGACGATTTAAACGAACGGTATTTTCGCGGGCGTCTTCGCGGTTACAAAGTTACCTGGGGCCGCCGGCGAAAGCATCGTCCGAGAGAATATTTTATCTTTGGCACAATCCAGGAAGAAGATCGCCTTATCCGAATCAATCCGGCGCTCGATCAGCCTTTTGTGCCGCCATGGTTTCTGCGGTATATCCTTTACCACGAGATGCTGCATTCTGTGGTGCCGGATGAAACCTTGTCGCAAGGCCGCCGGCGAGTTCACACGGAAGAATTCAACCGCCGAGAGCGCGAATTTCCAGGCTACTGGCGCGCGCGACGCTGGGAACAAGAAAATCTGTCCCGCTTCCTGCGTTAAGCCGCAGCTTCAGCGCGTTTCCGTAGCCGGCGTCGGGAACGGCCGGTCAGACGGCGAGGGCGTCGTCGCTACGTTCTTTTTGATCAGGTACCAGAGTGTTGTCGCGAGCAGGAGGGAGATCAACTTCGCGCGCCAGTTTGTCAGGATCAGTCTCTTCATAATTCGTGTGCAACAAAATTTCCGAGATGCGCTGGCGGAATGTTTCCGGAGTAAAATTGCGCTCGATTCGCCGCCGGTGACAAATGGAAATGCCACCCGTCTCTTCGGAGACGACCACCGCGACGGCGTCCGATTCCTCGGTAATGCCGAGGCCGGCGCGATGACGTAACCCCAGGCTGCGGTCCAGCGTTTCCCGTTGACTAACCGGAAAAATGCATGCCGCGGCTGCAACCCGTCCGTTGCGGATGATCACTCCGCCGTCGTGAAGAGCGGACTTTGGATGGAAGATCGACAGAATGAGCTCGACAGAAAAATCGCCATCGATTGTCACGCCGGTTTCCTCATAAACGCGAATAGAGGTGTCGCGCTCCAGCGCGATGAGCGCACCGAATTGTTTGTTCGCCAGTTGCGTCACGGCCTCGGCCAGAGCGTGCACCGTCTCGCGTTTTTCGCTCGTTAGCGAGAAAATCGGATGTCCGCCAAGCGCGGCCAGCCCGCGTCGCAGTTCCGGCTGAAAAATCACTACCAGCGCGACTGCGAGGAAAACTGAAAAACTTCGGACAATCCAGCCGATCACAACAAGGTTCAACAGTGTCGAGATCAGCGTCAGTGTCAGAAAAACGATCGCCAGTCCGGTCAGGACTTTCGCGCCGCGCGTCCCTCGAAAATAGAGATAGCCGTAGTAGATGGCCACGCTCAGCAAAATGATTTCAAAGGCGCTGCGCCATCCTCTGGCCCAGAGATGGATGAGTTGATCAATCATTTGGTCTTTTGAAGAACTGCTTCCGTTACCTGTAACGCATTTACGTTTTCTTTCACGTCATGGACGCGGAACACGTCCGCGCCCCGCGCGCGCAAAAGCGAAGTCAGCGCTACTGCAGGCGCGAGCCGATCGTTGACCTCCGACGAGCCAACCAGTTTCGCCAGAAAGGATTTGCGGGAAACACCCACTACCAAGGGCCGATCATGCACGCGAAGCCGGTCAAGCTGCGCGAGCAACTCGAGATTGTGCTCAAGCGTTTTCCCGAAACCGATTCCCGGATCAAACGCAATCGCCATGGGATCAATGCCACACTCTATGGCGCGCGCATACTGTTGTCGAAAGAAATCAGCCACTTCCGAGACGACATCGTAATATCGCGGTTCAAGTTGCATTGTTTGCGGGGTCCCCTGCATATGCATGATGACGAAAGCTGATTTGTTTTCGGCAACCAGCGGCATCATTTCCTCACCTCGCCCACCAGTGACGTCGTTCACAATCGAAGCGCCTGCTTGAATTGCTCTGCGCGCCACCTGAGCCTTTGACGTGTCGATTGAAATGAAGAGCCTGTTCTGAGCGGAGCACGCCGAAGCCGAAGGAATCTTCGCGCGCAACTCTTCGATCACCGGAATCACGCGGCGCAGTTCTTCTTCTGCGGGGACAGATTCGGCGCCGGGTCGCGTCGATTCGCCACCAACATCAATAATTTGCGCGCCTTCTGCGGCCATTCTCAGCCCTTGCTCAACTGCCTTTTCCGGCGTGAAAAATTTCCCGCTGTCAGAGAATGAGTCCGGAGTAACGTTTAAAATGCCCATGATTAGTCCCTGCCGGGAGAGATCGAAAATGCGATCGCCGATTTTCCAGAGCCTCCCACCCATCATGGGGTGAGACTATCACAGGACGTGGATTATTCGAAGTGCGAGCGGGAAGAAGAATGACGAAAGAAGCTCGAATGATCAAATGACCAAAGGGCAATCGGATGCCCCGTTTGTCATTCGGATTTCGTCATTCCTTCGTCATTCGACATTCGTGCTTCGTCATTTCTGCTTTGAATAGCGCCCCATTAACTCCCCTTGGGCGACAATGTGACCTTTCATCGCTGCATCCAGTTGGCCGCGCTTCGCGCCGAATGGCAAATCCAGCTCACGATCGAGCGCGAAAACTTTAAAGTAATAACGATGCGTCCCCGAGGGCGGACAGGGGCCGCCGTAACCCGATTTGCCGAAGTCGTTTGTCCCTTGCACGCCTTTCGGCGCGCTGCCTTCTCCCACGGCGCTGGTTTGCGGCGGGATATTCCAAACCGTCCAATGCGTGAACAATCCACTTGGTGCATCCGGATCATCAACAATCAGCGCGAGGCTCTTTGCTCCGGAAGGAATATCCGCAATTTGCAATGGCGGGCTGGTATCCCCGCCGTCACACGTAAATTTTGATGGAATGTTTGCACCTTCTTGAAAAGCAGAACTTGTGATTTTCATCTTGGCTCCTCCTGCAGCGAACGAACCGATTGCCGCCAGTACAATCGCAAATGCGCCGGCTATAATTGCTTTTTGCATTTATTCGATCCTCCGGTTGAAATCGCGTTACATCGACAATAACTCGACGACATTGTTTCGCAGCCATGGCTTCAGACGGACGTAAGATTCAACAACAAATCCTGGCCCTTCTGGCCCGGAAAGATTACCGGCCGCTCGATAAGAGTGGACTGGCGAAAACACTCGGGCGAAAGAGCGGCGTCCGCATGGGCTTAAACCAAGCGTTGCGGGAGCTGGAACGCGCCGGTGAGATCGCGCGGATCCGCAAAGATCGGTATGTCCTGCCAGCTGAGGCGGATCTTGTTGCCGGCAAGTTATCGATTCATCAAGCCGGCTACGGTTTTCTCACTCCAGAAAAACCGGGCGAGCCGGATATTTTCATCGCAGCGGAAAATACCGGCACAGCCATGCACGGGGACCGCGTAGTTGCTCGCATCTCGCAGGATGCACCCTATGGCCGCATCAGAGGACGGCGCGAAGGACGCGTAATTCGAATTCTGGAGCGGGCTCACGATACAATCGTTGGGACGCTGCAACATTCG
>WNGQ01008750.1_pt1 | contig 10111 bp, 10 predicted proteins | sample 5407661 | NCBI WGS metagenome assembly WNGQ01 (sample SAMN13153382, study PRJNA577476) | soil metagenome | isolation source: 60 cm soil or saprolite under Garry oak tree replicate 2 | place: USA:California | collected 2016-06-15 | reverse complement strand
CGGTTATCGTGTACACTAATACCCTGTACTGATAGGAATGGAGTGACAACCGCATGGAAGAAAAAGAGACAAGTCGTCTGGAAGCTTTTAGCGATGGGGTGTTCGCCGTTGCAATTACCCTGCTTGTTTTGAATATTAAGGTGCCGGGATTGGATTCTGGTGAAGTGTTCATTGATAGCAAGTTATGGCCTCTGCTGGGTAAGGAGTGGACAATGCTGTTCGCCTATATAACTAGCTTCGCAACAATTGGTATTATGTGGCTTAATCATCATAGGTTGTTTGTACATATTAAACGAACTGATACCCCATTGCTGCTCATTAACCTCTCCCTCTTGTTAGTTATCGTCTTCATTCCTGTTCCCACTGCACTACTCTCTGAGTACCTTATCTACCCCGATCAACATGCTGCCGCTATTGTATACAGTAGTACATGTTTTATCATGGCCTGCTGCTTCAATCTCCTCTGGCGCTATGCCTCTTATCACAATCGGCTCTTAGGCAAAAACGTAGATACTGGCTCTGTTAAGGCTATTAGCGGACAATATCTATTCGGACCGCTTCTCTATCTCGTTATTTTCGGCGTGGCCTGGATTAATACACTGGCTTGTATTATGCTCAGTTTCATTCTCGCACTCTTCTTTGCCTTACCAAGTCGCTCTCTGCGTACACTCTCAGAAAGAGGAGAAATGAAGTCCGAGAATCAGTCATCAGCCAATGAGAGAGAAGCTATTTCGGAAGCAGAGGGATGACAGAGCTATCACTTGTAAGGCAGGTGTTTGTTGTGTATCATGAGAGAAGATAAAATCGTCAAATCATCAGCTCTTCACAAAGGATACTCACACATGAAACGAGTGCTGGCTTTGCAAAATACCTTGGATGATCCTATGGGCTATCTGGGTGAAATTCTGCAAGAGTATGGTATAGCATATGATACTATCAATGTAGAAAAAGAGCCTATTCCCGATCCTGCAGGCTATGATGCACTCGTTATTTTGGGTGGCTCACAGCATGCCAACGCTGACCACCAATATCCCTATCTCACGCGGGAAAAAGAACTGTTACATCACATCGTTGAACGAGATATGCCCTATCTGGGCATCTGTCTGGGCGGTCAGTTACTTGCCAGTGCGCTGCATGCCCCTGTTATGCGCCATCTCATGACCGAAATAGGCTTCTATGAGATAGAACTGACTGAGGAAGGGAAGCGCGATCCACTTTTCCAGAGCTTTGCAGGTTCTCAACTTGTGTGGCACTGGCACGAAGATATTTTTGATCTCCCTCGCGGAGCTGTGCGACTGGCAACCAGTGCAAATACCTTCAACCAGGTGTTTCGCTTTGGACGTTGTGCCTATGCCCTACAATATCACATTGAACTGACGCCGGGTATGCTTGATACCTGGCTACGCTATCCTGACTATAAGAAAGAGATACTAAGTATAGTGGGAATTGATGGGCTGGAGCAGATCGAGCAAACACGACCGCGTTATTATCCTCTTTACCGGGAACATTCACGTATGCTGTTTGAAAATTTTTTGAAGATCAGTGGCTGTTTGTAGCAGTTTGTGAGGATGAGGCTTCCGCTTTCGTAATCAGCAGACAATTTTATACCATTCTTGAGTTTGTAATAATTACGTCACGGAATCTCTTTTCTTTTACCCCTTATATCTGCTATACTTGCACACAATACATCTCATGAGGTCTGCAGGTTTACTCTAGCTCATCCGCATAGTAGCGAGTAGAGGAGTACAGCTTGCAAGGAGCAATCGACACCAATGTCGCAACGTAGAACCAGCCGGCATAACCATAGTACGTTGGGAGGCCATGCCTCTCGATTCACACCTTTCACATTTGCACGCTACACTGTTGCTTGTGAACGCCATCCCAACCGCAACGAGGATAGCTTGTTGACCGATGAATATAGCGGCCTTGCGGCTGTTTTTGATGGTGTTGGCGGCAGTGCAGCCGGTGAAATTGCCTCGCAGATAGCAGCACACGCTACCCGCCATAGTTGGAAACAGGCCCTGCTCGATCAACAAAAGAAGGCTCACAGTTTACTGGAAGACTGCGAAAAAGCCTGCACGATTATTGAGGAACTGGTGATCGCTGCCGATGAGCAGGTGCGTACCGAAGGTGCCCATCGTGCGGGTACTAACGATCTGGCTACGACTGTCGCACTCGCTGCACTGTGTCAGCCGCCGGGGCGACGAGACTACACCCTGGTCTATGCTCATGTTGGTGATAGCCGTATCTATCTGTTGCGACCGCATGAACCCCTTAAACGCCTGACCAGTGATGATGGTCTGCTTGCCAAGCTAGTAGAAAACCAGATTATCAACGAAACAGATGCACGGCGTATCGATCAAGCGATGCGTGCTGATCAGCTTTCAGATACTGAATATAGCTACTTCCGCCTGCGAGGTGGTATCACCCAGGCTCTTGGTGGCCCGCAGGCACCAGCTATTCACCTCGACCAGGTGACGGTTTATCCAGGCGACCGTATTCTCCTCTGTACTGATGGCATTCACGACAATCTGACCGACGAAGAAATTGAAACTATTATGCGTACTAGCCCACGTCCCTCCGTTGCTCGCTTACTCATTGAACAGTCCATTGCTCGCTCCCAACAGGCTCGCGATATGACTGTGCGTGCCAAGCCCGATGATATGACGGCTATCGTCATAATGTGTCGCCAGGTATAAAGGCAAAGTTTGACACCCTCTTTCCAAAAGTACTACCCTATGCATAATGCCCTTTCCGGTGTGTTACTCTTAATAAGAGTTCTCAGAGAAGAGAAATTAACATATTGAGGAGTTTTCGCTATAGTGTGTAGAACATGCTGGTTTTCCATAGGACTGTTACTGATGACATTGCTTAGTGCGTGTGGTTCTGCTCAGCAAGATGCCCAACGCTTGGTACCATCACAGCCAATTGTGAGCGACTCAGTGCATGTACAGTCAAAACCAGGCCCAACTCCGCCGATATCCATTGTCCGACAACTTGCCACTCCTACTCCTACACCTACACTCGTTCATCCGAAGCCAACCGTTCCACCGTCGGTACCTCCAACTCAGATTGTTGGTACTGGCACAGGTCCGGCTCCCTATGGCCAACCACCAGCCATGACTGCCGAGGAGATCCAGCTTACACAACAACTCTTCGCGCTCATCAATCATGATCGCGCGGTACGTGGTTTGTACCCTTTTATCTGGAATAACACTCTGGCAGGTGGCGCACGCCTACATAGTTGGAATATGATCCACTGCGGCTTCAGTCACACTTGCCCTGATGGCCGTGACCAATGTACACGCATCGCTAACGAGGGGTTTGCAGGCTTCACCGACTGTGGTGAGAACATCGGCTTAGCAGGCCCCTATCCCACTCCTTACGGTGGAGTGTATAACGTACAAGAAAGCATGATGAACGAGGGACCCACCGGCTGGCACTTCATCCACCTGACCAGTACGACGCTGCATAGTATCGGTGTTGGCATTATGGTAGATGCCAAAGGCTGGATCTGGTTTACCGAAGATATGGTGAGCCAGGGAGGATAGGGAAATGTTCAAGCTAGCATAAAAAATTGGGCCAGTTTGCAAACTGGCCCAATTTTTTATGCTAGCTTGAACACTCTTGCTTCTCCCCACGTTCCTTCCCATTGCTCTTCTTTTCCCGACCACCTCAACGATACCATATATCCTTCCTCATCTTTAACCCGGCACTCCATACTCAATGCATACGCGCCCCATGGTAGTGGTGCAATACGATAGACCGCTCCCACTCTACGCAAAGCTATCGGCAACATAGGAGCTACTGTCAGTACGCCGACCTCTTCCTCGCACAAACCTAAAATGTGGCGTATTAACAAGTGGATACTCAATGCTCCCCAACCATAACCCTCGATCCCCGCATTCACGTAGTGACACTCCACGTGGGCTAAAGCCCAGTGGCTTCTCGTTTCAACGAGAGCGGTGACTCACCATCCGAAGATGGCCCCTCTCGCTCTCTCAACGAAGGCTCCGTCCGAGCCAGTACCTGCAAACCACGTTGCAGGATATTTCTAGCCGCATTCTCGTCGCGGTCGGCCATGTAGCCACAGAAAGGGCACACATGCGTCCGGACACTGAGGGACTTGTGCACGTACTCACCACACTGCGAACATTTTTGAGACGTGTAGTGAGGGGCAACGGCAATCACTTGACGACCAGCACTTTCAGCCTTGTTCTCAAGCAATTGGCGCAACATTCCCCAGGATGCATCAGCAATCGAAAAAGCCAGGCAGTGGTTCCGTACCATGTTGGCTGGCTTCAAATCTTCAATGACGATGGTTTGAGAGTGTTTGACGTAGTGATGAGAAGCTTTCTGCAACGTATCCTTCCGTTGGTTGGTAATGCGCTCATGAATACGCGCCACAAGGTGTTTGGCCTTGTTGCGTCGGTGGCTTCCCTTTTTGCACTTGGCCAGTTTGCGCTGGGCTCGTGCCAGTTTCTTTGCACTCTTCTTGGCGTGCTTGGGGTTCTCAATGATCTGCCCATGGCTATCGGCTACGAGGTAGCGTATGCCCATATCAAGCCCAACAGCATTCTCGCGTCGGGGCAATGGGTGAGGTTCTGTCTCACAGACGCATTGCAGATACCAGCCAGACGGACGTTTGACTACCCTCGCGAACTTGAAGGTGCCTTCCATCGGACGATGCAACACAATGCGGATACGCCCTCCACAAAGCTTAGGAGCATGGAAAGAGTTTCCCTTGACGGAGCTGGTGGCATCCCGGAACTGGATGGTATTCCAAGCATTGGCGCCCTTGAACCGAGGGAAGCCCACTTTCCGCCCAGCTTTGCGTCCTTGGAAGAAGTGGGTAAACGAGCGATGCAGACGTTTGAGCGTGGTATCAACCACCACCGCGGGAAGATCAGGATGCTGAGCCTTGCCATGGTGTTTATCCTGCTCATACAGGTGCAGATGCTTGCCTGTTTCTTGATAGTGTGTGATCAGTTCTTCAAGACAGGAATTGTACATCTGTCGAGAAGCTCTCAGCACGTTCGTCAAGGCGTGTTCCTGTCTTCGGTTGGGGCGCATTCGATACTCAAATGTTTTCATACTCAGATTAGAGCACGTTTTGACTATTACAGTCAAGGGCTGAAGCCGAAACACGCCTAACCCCGTAGGTTGAAACCGCAGGGGCTTGCGGCGGGCTCAAGCCCGAAAGGTCAATTTCGCCCCATTTGCCCACGCTGATCGTTCGATGATACTCACGCGTGACGCCTGGCAAACCTCCATGCTCATCCAGTTCACGAGTATCTGTACTGCGGTAGGAGGCATCGATATAGCGATAGGCCAGTTCAGCGGCATCAAGAGGCATGTGTGCAGCGGAGGCAGCACCGATCAGCGTCATGACGACCGGAGGCCATGAGAGCGGTGCCCAGCCTGAACTATGCAGGGGAGGCTGGGCGAGAAATGGACGAAGTTGCTCAACATGACCCCAACCGGCGGCTCCACAAAAAACCGGAGCGAGGTGCATGACATCCTGCTGCGTTGACCACTCCTTTGCCACCGCGTCATAGGATAATGAGATGCAAAAATGGTATTTTATTGGCATGACGCATTCAGGATATTACATTAATCCCAATCTGTTAGAAGCCGCATACGCCTAAAAAAGAATGGGGCAGCGTATTATGCCGTCCCATTCTTTTTTTCCTCGTTGGTCAAAGGACATGTCTCATAAAGATTCTGCCATTGATCAACAATATGCTGTTTCTTCTGTTCGTCATCATCAGTGATCCATTAGAAATGTCCGCTCTTCGCCCCAGGTTCCTTCCCAATGATGTTCCTGTTCGCCGACCGTCTCTGACCGAGCCTCAGTCTTCTCCGCTGGCTGACCTTCTTGTGCGCGTGGACGCAAATGGAAGGTTGCTTCATAGCTGTGCGCGTTTTTCACTTGGCAGGTGAGACTCAGCATGTACTTCCCCCAAGGAATGGGGGTAATGGTATAGGTTGCGCCAGGGCGGCGCAGGGCTAGGGGGAGGGTCGGAGCCAGGGTGATGCTGTTGAGATCAGTGGCATACAGGCCGAGCAGATGGCGTATGAGCAGATGAATGCTGAGCGCACCCCAGCCATAGCCCTCGATGCCCGCGTTGGCGTAGTCGATCTCTTCCCATTTGCCTCTAGGAACGGCACGACGATATTCGCGTGTGACGCCGGGCAGGCCACCGTATTCGTCCAGTTCGCGGCTATCGGTGCTGCGAAAGGAGGAGTCGATGAAGCGGTAGGCCAGTTCAGCGGCCTCCTGCGGCATCTGGGCCGCGGCGGTCGCGCCAATCAGAGTCAGAACCACTGGTGGCCAGCTCAGTGGTGCCCACTGGCTGCTGTGGCGCGGCGGCTCTGCCAGCGTTGAGCGCAGTTGTTCAATCTGGCCCCAGTCAGCCACGCCACAGAAAATCGGAGCGAGGTGCATGGCATCACGCTCGCTGGACCAGATGCTGGCCACAGAATCGTAATCGCGGAACCAGCCATCGCGCCACATCAAGCGGGTTTTCTCCGTGAACTCGTTGGCGATCTCCTGCCAGAAAGCGATGTCAGCAGGATAGGGATTGGGAAGCGTTTCATCGGTGTGCGTCGGCGAAAGCATTTCGGCCCAGGAAGCCAGCATCGCTGCGCTCTGAGCGATGCTGGCCTGAAGATCAACCGGGCGGAGATGTTGGATGATTGTGCCTCCAGTCTGCTGAGGACCAAAGCGGCTGGATACATCTTGGCCGCTCTCCCATGAGCACTCATATATTTCCCAGCCTTCGGCATCGCGACGATGATCGAGCCACCAGCGCAAGTACGCAGCCGCGCCAGGATAAAGCCGTTGTAACCAGGAGAGATTGCCCGATCTCAACCACAGTTGCTGGCAGCACCATAAAGGGTATCCCCACTCTGGTGCGGTTCCGCAGATTTGCCCGTCATCGGCCACCATATTATAGCTGCCATCTTCGCGCATGCAGGGGAGGTTCGGATGAGGGGCAGACTCGAAATGCGTGAGGATAACCTCGGAGGCGAGTTCTGGATCGGCATAGCTAAGAAACAGCGCATCCAGAGCGGCCTCGGCCAGCACCAGGCGGGGAGCCTGAATCTGCATGCCATCAAACGTGTTGCTCACCACGCCAGCGGAAGGACGCATCACCATGCGCAGCGTCTCCAAATCATAAACCAGGCCGCGTCGCCAGCTATCCGGCCAATCCCCCGATAGCTGCGGAGCCCGGCTCCAGAACTGCTCATCATCAGCACGATGTTGTGCTTCAGCCAGGGCGATCTCCTCAATTCCATCCTCCCAATGCTGATAGGCTTCATCTTGCGAGACACCTCGCGCAAGAATGACGTTCATAATGCTCTCAGACTCAGGGGCAAGAGTCACCGTACAGGGCAAAATAACAGTACGTATCTGCCAGCCAGTGCTTTCTTCGTGCTCAGTGACATGCGGACGCGCCACCTCAATACCATGTGCCCAGATCGCCGCATCTTCCAGCGCAACCACATATCCCATCTCGCCAAATTTGATCTCGCTGCCATCTGCGGATCTTGCACCATGCATAAACACATCGCCTTCACTGGCAATACCAAGCATCGCCGTGCCCTCCTGCGGCCCATTGATCGCATAGAGCCCATGTTCCCACGCACGACTGGTATGCGGATTGTGCGTATGTTGATGAATTAAGAAACAGGTCACTGGCAAAGGTTGCTTCATTGTTGTAGATAGTGTGAGAATGCAACCAAGCGCATGCTCCTGCACCAGAAAATAGCGGGCAGTAAGTGTCAGGGCATACTTTGATACAACGCATGCATATTCAAAGCGATTCTTGGTATGCAGATGGCTGACGATAGTACAACCATGATGCTTGAAATCTTCGGGCGTTACCAAGACCGTTTTGCCAATCGTCAAGCCGAGCGTAAGATGGGCTGTATATTGAAACTGGTTGCGGACGTAGCTACCGAGATTGGGCACGTGCCAACCCATTCCCAGCGGCGGCAGCGAACGCAGCACTCCGCTGGGATTGAGCTTCCAGGAATGATAGGGATTATCCAGATAGCCGTGTGGGGTAAAATCGTGATGCGGAACCATTGTCCGTTACTCCTCTCTGGCCCAGATGGAACGCTTGGAATTGGCTCCATTGTATGATGTTGTGGGAAAAGAGTCAAAGGGCGTATTCCTTGGCGCAAATGACTTCACGCTCGGTTCCAAGGAGCCTTCGCAATATTGCTATCTTGCCCCTGGTATCACGAACAGGCGTAGACAAGCCATCCTTCAGCGTCTGTGCGATACTCCAGCCACCAACGCAGATACGCTGCGGCTTTCGGATAGAGTCGACGTAGCCATAGCAGATCGCCTGTCCGGCGAAATATCTGATCGCAACACCATAATGGAAAACCCCACTCAGGGGCGGTACCACAGATTTGCCCATCGTCGGCGACCATATTGTAGCTGCCATCCTCACGCATGCACGGGAGGTTGGGATGTGGCGAGGACTCGAAATGCCCCAAAATAACTTCAGCCGCAAGTACGGGATCGGCATAGCTCAGAAAGAGCACATCCATAGCTGCCTCGGCCAATACGGTTCTCGGTGCTTGTATTTGCATCCCATCCCACGGATGTGCAATGATCCCCACCGGGGGACGAATCGTCATGCGCAGCGTTTCTAAATCATAGACAAAGCCGCGTCGCCAGCTATCCGGCCAATTTCCTTCTAGTTGTGGAGCCGTTTGCCAGAATTTCTCGTCATCCTGAGCGTGCTCGGCCTCAGCCAGGGCGATCTCCTCCAGGCCATCCTCCCAATGCTGTACAGCCTGATCTTGCGAAACTCCACGCGCCAGCACCACATTCAGTACGTGTACTTTACTAGCATCGAGAGTAAGAGCACATGGCAAAGCTACGGTACGCACCTGCCAGCCGCTATTCTCTTGTTGCTGCGTAATATGTGGCTGTGCCACCTGCTCACCTCGCGCCCATTGGCTCATCTCCTCAAGTGAAACGGTATAGCCTATCTCGCCGCAAGCAAGCTTGGTATCATCAGCCGCACGTACTCCATGCACAAATACATCGCCCTCACTCGCCAGTCCCAGCATGGCAGAACACGCATCCGGGCCTTTCAGGGCATAGAGACCATGCTCCTACAGACGGCTGGTATAAGGGTTGTGGGTGTGACAGTGAATGAGATAGCAGGTGAGAGCTAGGGGTTCTGCTGAGGAAGTTGAGAGTGTCAGTACGCACCCTAGCGCATGCTCCTGTATGAGGAAATAACGGGCCGTCAAGGTAAGACTGTACTGTGGAACAAAGCAGCTATATTCAAAGCGGTTTTTGGTATGCACGCGGCTAGCGATGGTACAGCCATGACGCTGAAAGTCTTCGGCAGTGACTAAGACAAGATCGTTGATTTGTAGGCCGATGGTGAGATGTGCAGTATATTGAAACTGATTGCGGACATAGGAGCCAAGATTGGGAACGTGCCAGCCCATGCCGAGAGGTGCCAGTGAGCGCAAGACGGCCCATGCCGAGAGGTGCCAGTGAGCGCAAGACGCCACTCGGGTTGACTTTCCAGGAGTGATAGGGGTTGTCGAGATAGCCATGTGGGGTGAAGTCGTCGTAAGGAATCATTACACATTACTCCATCTTCGCTTATCATATTCTCGAAAGGTGTGAGATCATTGTATCACCTTAAAGAATGGATCAAAAAATACACCTCCTACCTTGCAAGGTAGAAGGCGTATTTTTTCAGCAATTCTTCACTCCTCAAACAACGCTTCAAACTCCTGGCGGCCAAGCTGTTCGCGCTCCATGAGCGTATCGGCGAGCTTCACGAGTTGATCGTTATGTTCTCTCAACAGAGAACAAGCTACGTTATAGCCTTCATTGAGGATACGTTGCACTTCGGAGTCAATAAGGGCCGCCATGCTGGTGCTGCTGTTCGTGCTGCGACCGGGGCTGACACTCATAGCAAACAGGTGTTGCTGACGTGGCTCACCTCCATTGACCATCAAGCAACCATCGGCGTCAACCACAAGCGAGCGAGCTTGCATGGGTAGCTCATCAGGATCGAGGCGGCGCATGTTGAGGCTCATGGCACCCGGCTCATAGTCGGCA
>WNGQ01014246.1_pt1 | contig 10112 bp, 10 predicted proteins | sample 5407661 | NCBI WGS metagenome assembly WNGQ01 (sample SAMN13153382, study PRJNA577476) | soil metagenome | isolation source: 60 cm soil or saprolite under Garry oak tree replicate 2 | place: USA:California | collected 2016-06-15 | reverse complement strand
GGAAACCGATCGAGATTTCGGTTTACCGTCTGTTTCAGCACCTTTGTGGAAGTTCCATAAAGCGCAGCCAGATCACGATCGAGCATCACCTTTTCACCGCGAATCAAATAGATCGCCTTTTCGATTCTCTCGATAGGGATTAGTGAGGACTGTTTCATGGGAGCTCGCGCATAGTAGACGAAAATCGCCAGACTGAAAAGTAATGAATTTTGCAAGCGGGACCAGGAACAGTCTCCCTTTGAGATCACGAATTGTGACCTCAAAAGCGAACTGTGTAGCTCGCCCGCTAAAGCGAGCGATGGATGAAAATAATGGATCCGCGATCCCAGGGTGGCGCGCTGAAACAGCGCTTACCCCCCGGCTGCCTTCTCTCACGCCTTCGGCGTGAAAAACGATTCGCGCTGCGCGCTCAATGCGGACAAGGATGTCCGCGCTCCCAGGTCACTCATCTTCCAATATCGCTTCAGCGTCTATCGTGATCTCGATGATGTTGCTAACGACGATGCCGCCCTTATCCATCGTGTCGTTCCAACTGACGCCAAAGTCCTGCCGATTGATCGAAGTTTTGGCGACGAAGCCGGCGCGGGTCTTTGGGCCTTTGTCGACGTCGTCTTCCCACCAGGGTGTCTGCCATTGACCGAGGTAGCGAACGTCGAGGACAGCAGGTCGCGTGACCCCGCGAATCGTTAGGTCTCCCGTCACCTGATAATCATGATCGCCAAGCAGGGTCACCTGGTTGCCGCGAAAAGTGATCTCGGGAAAGTTTTCCGCGTCGAGAAAGTCTGCACTGCGCAAGTGATCGTCGCGCGCGGGCTCTCCCGTCCAAATCTTACGCGCGTCGATGGTGACTTCGACGAAAGAGGCAGCCGGATTGTTCGGATCGAAGTTGAGCGAGCCGTGCACGTGTTTGAAATGTCCGCGGACATACGTGACCATCATGTGCCGCGCGCAGAACTCGGCGGCGGTGTGGCCGGGTTCGAAAGTCCATTTAGCCATAGTTGCTAAATCGTAAATGGTAAATCGTGAATCGTAAAGAAGGGGCGCGAGGCGCGGTGTGCGGCAACGGACGAATGATAAATAATAGTGGCCCACCGATTTATCGGTGGGCTTGTGTGTGATTTTAGTGGGAAGTCCGGTGAACGGACGGCTGAAGCAGAAGGCGGGAGGCGGAACTGTCCAAGCGTGGATCGCCACACGCCAATTCTGAGGCGCATCCGCTCGTATGACTCGGGACTCGGCGATATAACTGGGGAACAAATTTATGGTTCGGGCGTCTACAGATTTGTTCTTCAAGGCAAGGAGCTAGAATGCGTAAGCTCATATTTCATTTGGCTGTTGCGCTTATTACTTTCAGCCTGAGCACGTTCTTGACGAAGATTTGGAACATGCCGCCCCGCGCAGAGTCGCCGAGGCAAACCGTTCACACTCTACCTTCCAACTCTAATCAATTAGTCTCGTCTGACGAACCGGAATTACTTGATATTTACAATAAGTACGCCGCGGCACAGACTAGACACGACCGCGCCTTTTTTGAAAGAGTGGAAGCTGACGACTTCAGACTGTTTGCCGAAGATCGCAGTTATTCGCGAAGCGAAGACATCGAACTGATGAACAGTTCTCCTGCCGACCTCGTTTACCAGATTGAAGACTTGAAGATAGAGAGTCAGGGTGACGCGGCGGTGGTGAGCGGTCGTATGACTGCGACGGACGGCCACGGAGAGGTTGATTCGTGGTATTGGATCGATGTCTGTGTCAGGCGCGGCCACAGTTGGCAGATTGTCAGCACTACGCAGGCTGATTGAGCCTTAATTCTGTCGCCCGCTAAAGCGGGCTTGGGAAAATAACTAACGGGATCCAGGGGTGGCGTTCCGATTTCATCGGGACTTACCCCTGGCTATTCTATTTCACGCTTTCAGCGTGATTCCTTCTCCTGCTGGGAGAGGGAAAGGGGCCATGACCCAGCGCGCCGTAAGGCCCTCACCTCAAGAAATACAAGCCCTCATCTCAGTCCTTGTATCTTGGCATCTCGCTATCATGTAATTTCAGTTTGCCATGGGTTGCACCCACGGCAAGAGAGGAAGAAATACAGTCTGCAAATCAGCTACCGAGGCTCTTCGGCTTGCCCAAAAGATCCTTGAGCATTGAACCGAGTCGGTTAATGCTCGGAGCGCGTCTCGTCCGCACAGAGTGCGTCAGCACGCTCCGAGTCTTCAAAAGAAATTTGTCTGCAACTAAATTCGCGCTGCCGCGCTCAGTGCGGACGGGGACGTCCGCGTTCCCAGCCGTTTTTCTGGCGTCGAAGCACCCTGGTTCATACGATCGCATCAGCGGTTGAAGATGGTCATTGCTACGAAATCATTCGTTGAGCGGTGATTCCAGGTTGAGAGGACGTCAAAGACATCACGCAAGCGGGCGGCGCCCCCTATTACATTTCGCGGCTTCGGCGCTCTAATATGTCTCTCGCGCCTCGCGCAATATTGTTTTGACGCTTCATTAGCTGAATGAAGTTGAGTCAATATATGGGTGCCCAATTTCGTCCCGGGGATACGGTTCTAAATACAACTCAACTATGCGCGCCGGCTTTGCAGTTTCCATTCTCTTCATCATTGGGGCCTTTGGCTTACCGAGCTCGCGCCCGCACCGGTCAGGTTCAAATGCTCAGCCGCAGATCACTTCACCAGACGACCGGTTGCGTTCAAATGCTAAGCAGATCACTTCCCGAGACGACCAGTCCGCTTCAAACAACCAGCAGCAGATTTACATTCGGATCAATGTTTTCGCGCTCAGCGCTGCCGAAGAAATTCGTCGTCAAGAACGCGCTCACGAACCAGACCATCTTTGCGGGCGACACCAAGCCCGTCGGCGGTAACTGGGGCCGATTTGATTACCACGCGGAAATCGATTTTTCATCGGTGCGACAGCCCGGAACTTACTTCATCGAAATCCGCGAAGTGCAATCGCCGCGCTTTCAAATCGGCGCTCAAGTTTACGCAGCGATTCCGGATGAGCTGCTCGAGTTCATGCGCCAGCAGCGTTGCGGTTACAACCCTTATTTCGACGCGGTCTGTCATTCGCTTGATGGGCGAACGGCGTTTGGCCCACAGCCTCCGGGAACGTACCTGAACGCGACTGGTGGTTGGCACGATGCGGGCGATCAGCTCAAGTATTTGCTGACCGCGAGTAACGCGACTGCACAGATGCTGCTCGCCTATCAACTGGCAGCAAAAAGCGGACAGGCAAAGATTTTTCAGGATCGGTTTAACTCGTTCGGCCAACCCAGTCCGAATGGAATTGCAGATGTGCTCGACGAAGCGCGTTGGGGATTGGACTGGATGTTGAAGCTGCATCCGGCGCCGGATCAGCTTTATCACCAGGTCGCAGACGATCGCGATCACAAAGGCTTTCGCCTCCCGCGGGATGACCCGGCCGATTACGGCTGGGGCGCCGGGCGTTATCGCGTCGTGTACTTTGCCGACGGCAAGCCGCAAGGGCTGCGTGAGTTCAAGAGCGAATCGAATGGCGTGGCGAATCTCGCCGGGCGATATGCAGCCGCGATGGCCCTCGGTTATCAGATTTGGAAAGACGATTCCCGAATGCGCATGTATGCGTCTGTCTTGTTACGCGCCGGCCGCGAAGTTTACGCGTTGGGCAAAGCGAAAGAAGGCGTGCAGCAGGGAAATTCGTACGGCGCTCCTTATCGTTATGAAGAAACCACCTGGGCCGACGACATGGAATGGGGCGCCGCGGAATTGTTTCGCGCGACGCGCGAGAAAAATTATCTGGCCGACGCGGTTCATTACGCGCACCTGGCGGCAGATGAATCGTGGATGGGCAAAGAGCAGACAAAACATTATCAATACTATCCGTTCATGAACGCCGGCCACTTCCGTTTGTACGATTTGGTCGATCGAAAGACGCGCACTGAACTCGCCGGATACTACCGCGCTGAGCTTCAGCGCGCACAGCACGTGAGCGAGAACAATCCGTATCGCGCCGGGGTGCCGTTCATTTGGTGCTCGAACAATCTGATGGTGGCGCTGGTGACGCAGGAAATGCTTTACGAGCGCATGACGGGCGACAAACAGTTTCGCGAATTTGCCTTGGAGCAGAGTGACTGGCTTTTGGGGCGCAATCCCTGGGGTTTTTCGATGTTCACGCTCATTCCGGATGCGGCCACGTTTCCCAAAGACGTGCATCTTCCAATTAATGCAGTCTTAAAGCGGCAGGTGCGCGGCGCTCTGGTCGATGGCCCGGTGTACCGGCGAATTTTTCAGAGCTTGCGCGGCGTCACGATTACTGAACCCGATCCGCTCGCCGATTTTCAGGATGAACGCGCCGTTTATCACGATGACATTAAAGACTATTCAACCAACGAGCCGACGATGGACGGCACGGCATCGGCAATTCTGTTGTGGGCGTTGAGGCAGTGAGCAGTGAGCAGTAAGCAGTAGGCAGAAAGCAGAAGACAGAAAGCAGACAGCAGGAGGCGGAGACTCGGTTTTTGAAAGTTTGTAATTTCATAATTCTTGCATGACTGAGAAAGAGATTGTGCTTGAGACGATTCGAGCCTTGCCCGATAACTGTTCGCTGGAAGAGATTGCCGAGCGGATTGAGTCTATGGCTGCGGTACAAAAGGGGCTCGATCAACTAGATAGAGGGGAAGGTATTCCTCACGATGAAGTCAAAAAACAGTTAGCCTCATGGCTTACAAGCTGATCTGGTCTTCCGCAGCTCGGGACGACCTCCACAACATCCGCATAAAAACAAACGTCAGTGAGTTAGAGAGCAGATTCAGGACTCGGAAGTCATCAAGCAATAATCAGTCAAGGCCGACCGCAGTCGGGCCTCAAATCCGGCGCTGCCACTCGGCGGGATCGCGCGCCGTGTGAAGAACAGCGAGCACGACGATCATGTTTCCATCGACGGAAAAGTAAATCGCGTAAGGGAATCGGCGCATTAACGCGCGGCGAATCCCTGCGCGCAGTTCCCGATAGCCGAAAGGATGAGCAAGGATTCTTTGATAAGCAGCGCGAAGCTCCTCAAGAAACTCAAAGCCAAGGCCACGCTCTTCGCCTTCATACCAATTGAATGCCGCTTCGACATCAAACTCAACCGCCGGTTCAGCTTCGATTGCGTATCGACTCACTTAGTTTTCTGAGTCAGGCGATCAATCACATCGAAAGCTGGTTGCGCACTCGCCGGGTTTTCGCGATAGCGTCGCAAACGCTCTTCAGCAAGTTGTAGATGGGTCTCAGGAACAGGAATCTCATCAGGCTGATCTGAAATCTGATCCCAAAGTGCCTGCAGGTAACGCACCTGTTCGGCCTTGGAAAGCTCATTGAATCCTGACGGTATTTGTATGGACGTTTGTGACATGGCCAAATACTACCCGACAATCCAACGCGCGGACAATAGTCCCGGCGTGTTTCACAGACTGATAACTCATTCGCCCTAATGATACGGCCTGAGCCTGCTGGGAGAGGGAAAGGGATCAGGACCGAGCGCGCCGTAAAGCCCTCACCTCAGTCCTCTCCCAGAGGGAGAGGAAGAAATACAGTCTGCGGATCAGCTACCGACGCTCTTCGCCGGGATGATACGACGATTCGAGATTGGCACGGATTTCCTGGAGCGTGAACCAGGCGGGTTTGAATTCGCCGCGCGCGTACAACTCGCCCTGATCCATGTAATGGCGGTTCTCAGGATGGCCGCTCGCGCCAAAGGTGTGGATCGACAACGCGCGCACTTGCGGCGCAAATTCGACCACACTCACGTAAGTCGCGCCGGCAACTCCGTAAAAGCGTTTCTGTCCCGGCGAGGGTCCTGCGTAAAACGTAAACACGGCGCCATCGCCACCGCTGATTCCCGGAACCGGAAAACTCGGACGCGCATCATCAAACTGTTCGCCTTTGCTTTCATCAGGGCGTTGGAGCCGGTTGAGCTCTCCCCACGCAACGCGCCAGGTGCCAAACCGCTGCTCAAGAGCGTCAAGAGCTTCATTGACTGCGGTCATCCGTTTTTCGGGCGTCGAAGTACCCTGGTTCATACGGTCACGCCACCGGTTGAAGATGGTCATGGCTACGGAATCGTTGGTGGCGCGATGATCCCAGGATGCGAGCACATCATAAGCCATCCGCAGATTGCGCAGATTACGCAGATCAGCGTTGGAAGCCGCGAGGTGCTCTTTAAGTTCCGCAAGCCAGCCAGGCAGTAATTCATCTGCCATGAGAACGCGCGTATCAAAAGCGGCGCGAGTCCAATCTTCAAATGTCCAGGCCGAGGTTGCGGAAAGAATCTGGCGCGCGATGCGGCCGCGTGGATTGTCGCCTTCCTGGACCATGTATTTAGGAAAGTGCGATGCATTGGGATTACTGCCTTCGCTCGTCAGGAGAAAGGGCGTGGTGTTGCAGTTCTGCATCCACCCGGTGGGCGGGTTAGTCAACTGCGGTAACTCGTCAATCGTGTGAAACCCTCGCCACTCAGTCGCGGGATCGCTGCCATCGACCGGTTTCTGCCAATCGAATCGCGGGTCGCGACGCGGCACCGTGCCATTGTAGAGGTAGTAGATGTTGCCGCGTCGATCCGCATACATCACATCACGTTTCCAAACAACATCTTCTGCGGACCCAGCGCCGCTTTGAACTGGGCGAGCGTTCGGGCGCGAGTCATCTCGTACCACTCACGCAGCCAGCCGTCTTCCTCAAATCGAGCCATCCGGATCGCCAGCAACTTGCCATCGCGTTTGCCCAGAACCGGTCCGTGATGAGTGCGGATCATTTTGAAGGTTCTGACTTCGAAACCTGATCCGGTCTTCACCCGGATGCTCTCAATTCGCTCGGTGGCCATCCGGTGTCCGGTGCCATAACGATAGGCCAGCGGGTGGGCGGGATCGTCGAACGTCTCGGCATAGACATCTTCCAGATCGGCAGCGTTGTCGGTGCTCACCCAGCCCAGGTCTTCATTATGTCCAACGTAGGGAAACGGAAAACCGAACCGTGTATAGCCGGTGAAGTTCCATCCTTCTTCACTGTGGACGTGGCCCTCGTAAACCTGGCCGGGCCCGAAGAAAGGAAGGTGCGGATTGATCAGAAGCATCGCGTGCCCGGTCTTGCTGCGGGAAGGCGCAATGACCCAACCATTAGAACCAACATTGTCCGCGAACGGGCGTTCGCTTTCGGCAGTTTGTAAAGGACCTCGTAAAGCCGGGTCGCGAGAAAAGCCATTCTGGAAATAGTTGTAGCGAATAAAAGCGAGCGTGTACCAGGGCTCGATCTTCGTCAGCAGACGAGGAGGCGACTCGGGATGTTTCTCAAGATAGTAATTCAAGCCGGCAGCAAAGGCATCACAGAGCGCGCGCATCTTTGGATCGAGCCGGCTGTATTCCGCGCGGGCCAGACGCGGAATCTCGAGTGCGTGGTTGCGGCGATCTTCCTCGAGGTTCTTTTCGCCGTACAGCTCCGACGCGCGGCCAAGAGCCAGAATGAAATTCTCTTCGACGCGCCAGAAATTGTCTTCGGCCTGAGCATAGGCAAAACCGAAAACCGTGCTCGCGTCGGTCGTGCCGAAAACTTGCGGCACGCCATACCGATCGCGATAGATAGTCACGGTCCTGGCTAGCGAGTCAACATCAACGGAAGTCGCGGCACGTCTGCTCTGAGGCTGGGCCGCAACGCAGGCAGCGCAAAGCAACAGCGCAGCAAACAGTACGTCCAATTTCATGCGGCTCATCGTAATGCGTGGATTGGAAATTGTGAAGGATTTGTCGAGATCTGTTTTTCCTCTGCCGCCGGGAGAGTGCCCAGGGGCGAGGAAGAAAAACCAAATCGCAGAATCGAAGGCCTGACCCCCTTCCTTTTCCCTTGGGCGTGATGACGGCGAGCATTTGTCGCAGGGTGACCAGAAGAGTTTGCGCGAACTCACTTCGGAATCAACTTCAAAAAATCCTCTGCCAGTTTCGGATTCAGAGCTTGCAGAATGTAGTACTGCTGCATCGCGCCGGTTTTTTCGCCGGTGCGGACGTAGAGCGTTCCCAGCGCGTGTTGAGCGAAGACGTTTTTAGGTTCTAACTCGACAACCTTGCGCAGCAGCTCGATCGCTTCCTGGGGGCGGTCCTGTTTTGAATCGAGAATCGCCAGGCTGTAGAGAGCGTAAGTAAACGCCGGCTTGATCCTGATCGATTCCTGATACGCTTTCACCGCTTCATCGAGTTTCCCTAACTTTTCATAAGCGCTGCCCAGACTCAAATAGAAAACGTGATTAGGCTTTAACTCGATTGCCTTCTGAAAGTACTGAACAGCCTTCTCGGTCTTTCCCCATTCGTTGTAATCGATGGCCAGCCGGTTATTGAAGTCGACATTTTTTGGATCCAGCTCCAACGCCCTCAAGTACTCAGCCTCCGCCTCGGCAAACATCCCAAACCCGTTAAATGCCTGACCCATCTGCGCGTGGGCCAAAGCATCATTGGGGTGCTCGGCCACATACTTTTTGTATTCATCCAACATCGGTCGCATCTCTTTGCGCACGGTCGCGGCGCGCAAACGATCGCGCGCGTCCACATGATCGGGATTCATCTCGAGGACTTTGTTCAAGGTCGTGATCGCCTCGTCATACTTCTGGGCCATCAAGTAGGTGTTGCCGAGCAAATAAAGCGAGTCAACATCTTCAGGCCGCAGCTGCACAATTTGTTTGAGGGGCGCAATCGCCTCGTCAAAATTTTCGGTCTCTCGTAACGCGTGCGCCAGGCCATTGAGGATCGCAAAATCGTTTGGCTTAAGACGCGCAGCTTTCTTCGCGGCGGTAACTGCTTTCTCGTGCTCGCCGAGATCCCGATAGGCCAGGCCGAGAAAATAAAAAGCTTCGGCCCAATCCTTTTGTAACTCAGTCGCCCGTTTGAGTGCGGCAAGGGCTTCCTCATGCTTGCCCAGTTTCTGTAAGTTGACGCCCAGAGCGTAATTTGCCGATGCATCCTGCGGATCAAGCCGGGCCGCCTCTTTGTAAGCTGCGACCGCTTCAGTAATTTGCCCTTGACGCTCGGACGCGATTCCTAAACTCAAATGCGCGGCAGCTAGATCAGGTTTGAGCGCGATCGCGCGTGAGAGCGTTTCCACCGCGGCCTGCAATAACCCCTGCTCGATATCCAGGCGGCCCAGCAGAAGAAGGAGCGTAGGATCGTTGTTGCGAATTTGAATTGCCTGAGACAGCAGACGGAGCGCGTCGTCGTTGCGGCCTTGCCGGCCATAGAAACGAGCGAGCGCGGCATAGGCTTCGGTCATTTGTGGATCGAGCCTGATAGCTTCTTTGAAGGCATCGATCGCTTCCAGGTTCTGACCGTTGGCGGCATAGGCCGCACCCAAATCGAGCTGCAGGCGCGGCTCAGCAGGAACAAGCGCGGCCGCAGTCTTATAAGCAGAGACAGCGTTCTCAAACTTCCGCAGCGCCATATAACAGACTCCTGAGTTAGCATGGGCAATCCAGTCTTTTGAGTTGAGTCTCAGAGCCGCGGCATAGAGTTGCAGGGCTTCTTCAAACTTGCCTTGCCGTTGCGCGGCGAAGCCGGCTTTATCATAGTCATCAGCGGTCTGAGGTTGAGTTGATTGGGCCGCGATCGGGGCAGCCAGGAAAAGAGTGCAAATGAGAGAGATTAAGAACCTGTTAAGTGGAAGCACAGCCGAAATCGTAGCACAAGAGTCTAAGCCTTCGAGAACGGGGGAAGGAACTCGTAGCGGATCGATAAACTCATCCGCTAAGGCGGTGACATTCAGTCAACGCGTCGCTGGGAGCGCGTCTATGAAGCGGGCGCTCAAGTCAAGTAAAAAAAGCAAGCTTCGCCCCGGCGCCACTTTGCAGAGTAAGAGGCGCGGTAGGGCAGCGTGTTTTTTCGTTGCGGAACATGGATCTGAGTTAGCTAATGAATTGATAGAGCTAGTTACTTCTTATTGCCTGTTTTTGTATTTCGTGGTTGCAGTTTTGCTCATCGTCGAGTAGCGAATGACGCGTTCAATCATCTCTTCGGGCACCGCGGCCCATGAGGATCGATTGGCACTTTCTGCCGCACAGAAAGGCTGGTCTCCCAATCAGACGTCAAGCATGGTAGCTTACGCGCTCCCCCGGGAAGA
>WNGQ01008014.1_pt1 | contig 10112 bp, 8 predicted proteins | sample 5407661 | NCBI WGS metagenome assembly WNGQ01 (sample SAMN13153382, study PRJNA577476) | soil metagenome | isolation source: 60 cm soil or saprolite under Garry oak tree replicate 2 | place: USA:California | collected 2016-06-15 | reverse complement strand
GCAAGTTCGCCATCTTCCAGGCGGCCCTGAGCGCGGGCTCGCCCGACCTGGTGATCGTCGCCGTGCTGGCCAGCGCCCTCGCGGCGTTCTTCTACCTGCGCGTGGTCGTGGTGATGTTCTTCTCCGACCCGCTGCCGGAGGGCCCGACCATCGCCCACCCCTCGATCGCCGTCAAGACCGCCCTCGCGGTCGCCGCGTTCGCCACCGTGGCCCTCGGCATCGCGCCGAGCCTGCTGCTGCACCTGGCGAACAACTCCGCAGGGATCCTCGCCAAATAGCGCACCAGAGAAAGCGTCCGTCCGCCGCCCACGTCAATGAGGCCGTGGGTGACGGACGGCGACCAGTTCCCGCTTACTTCGGCAGCCGCGCCGTGTACGCGTCGGCGGCGTCCTTGTCGATCATGCCCAGCGCGTCGGCGAGCTCCTCGACCTGGTCCGAGACCCAACCCGGGAGCGGCGCGTCGGCCGGGGCCGCGTCCAGTTCGGCGAGCCCGTGCTCGATCTGCGCCTCGATCGGCCCGCGCAGCTGCGCGACGTCCTCGGGGTACATGCTGGAGTCGGAGAGGTTGTGTTCGAAGTAGACCCGGTCGCTGATGCCGATCAGCGCCCCGAGCGCCGCGAGCCGCTCGGCGGTGGTGCCGCGCTCGACGGCCTGGTCTCCGCTGTTCACGACGGCCAGGCTGAGCAGCGCGAAGGTGTTGTCCAGACTGTAGAACCGGTCGATCGAGTAGTCCCGCCAGGGCTGCTCGTCCGGGTCCTCGGCGGCCGCCTGGACGGCCGCGTAGCCGACCGGCGAGCCCCAGCGGGTGAGCGCGGTCATCGCCAGGTAGCGGTCGTACGGCTCAGCCGACTCGTCCGCCAGCAGGGCCTCGGCCTCCGGCTCGAGCGGAACCCAGCCCTGGTCGTCCGCCGCCACCGCGATCGCGATGTCCGGGTCGATCGGCGTGCCGTCGGCCCGGGTGAAGAACAGGCGCTCGGCAACGTCGCCCGGCTCGTACTGCGTGTCTCCGGACGTGTCGTCCATGTGCGTTCCCTCCACGTCGGATCAGCGGATCTTGTTCAGGTAGCTGCCGGGAATCGTACCCTTGACCAGCCACTCGTTGTCGCGGCGCGAGTTGGACAGCGCGTTGATCCGGGCCGCGAGGTTGGCCTTCGCCTCGCCCTTGATCCCGTACTGCTGCTGGAGCTGCTTGCTGAAGGCGTCCTTCTCGGGACCGGTCATCTCCCCGTTCGGCTTGGAGCCGTGCGGCACGACCACGTGCTCACCCGCGATGCCGTCGATCTCGCCCTGGATCGCGCCCTGGACCGAGGCTGGGTCGTGGATCTCGACCCCGGTGACCTTCCCGCTGTCGATGTCCTGCTGCAGCTTGTTGTACTCCACCTGGTACTCGTGGTCACCGTACTGCTTGCCGCCGACACCCTTCGACGGCGCGAAGGACGTGTAGGGGCTCTTGCCCTTGATGTTCGGGTTGTTGCCGCCGATGACGTGCTGGGTGATCGTCGTCGCGCCGTTCGCGTCCGCGGGCGCGAGATCGCCGTTCGCGTTGATGTGCGACTTGCCGACCTCGACAGGTTTGCCGGTCGTCTTGTCGATCTTCGGCTGCTTCGTCTTCGGATCGGTCGGGTTGAAGTGATCCTTCGAGAAGTCGTTGTCCTCCCGCTTGATCGTCGGCTTCCCGCCGCTGCCGGGGTCGTTGAGGATGTCCGAGAGCTTCTTCTTCAGCGCCTCGTTCTCCGTCGCCTTCTCGGCGTCGCTCGCGCCGGTGCGCGCGGCGTTCTGCTCGAGCTTGTCCGCGATCTGCTTGAGCTGGCCGGCGTGCTCGACGTCCGACTCCGTGCTGCGCTTGACGACCCCGGTGAGCTTGGAGCTCGAATCCCGGTAGAGATCGGTGATCGCCTTGGCCGCGTCCTTGCCGAGGGAGGACCCCACCCGGCTCGCGGCCTCGTCCAGCGCCTTGACTATGGCTTCGCTCATCCCCGCGCCGCTCCCTCGACATACGTCCGGTACGGGCCGGAGCGTAGCAGCCGACGAGGTATTGCGATATGCCGAGGTTAACGCTCCCGACGAGGCGGGCGGCCTGGGCACGTGCCGTCCGACGAGGGGCATGCACTAGGTTGGGAAACGGCAAGTGTGGACGATGACTGACCCGACTGGGCGGAAGGCGAAGAACGTGAGCGTGCAGGTGGAGACCGGACGCGCGAACACCCTTCCCTGGGGGCTGATCACCTCGGACGCCGAGCTCATCGCCAGGGTCACCGAAGCTCTCGCGGGCGTCGAGGAGTTGCTGGAGCGGGCCGCGCACAGCGATCACCCGTTGATCCGCGAGTCGGCGGGGCATCTGGTCGCCGCCGGCGGCAAGCGCTTCCGTCCGCTGCTGACCCTGATCGCCGCCGAGTTCGGCGAGGCCGTGGTCTCCGACGTGCTCGCGGCCGCCTGCGTGGTGGAGCTCACGCACATGGCCACGCTGTACCACGACGACGTGATGGACGAGGCCCCGCTGCGCCGCGGCGTGCAGACGGCCAACGCCCGCTGGGACAACTCGATCGCGATCCTCACCGGCGACTTCCTGTTCGCCAAGGCCTCGCAGATGCTGGCCGACCTCGGCCCGGAGGCGGTGCGCCTGCAGGCGCTCACCTTCGAGCGGCTGGTCACCGGCCAGATCAACGAGTGCCTGGAGCCCGCGCCCGGCGAGTCCGCGATCGACCACTACCTGCGCGTGCTCGAGGACAAGACCGGCTCGCTGATCGCCACCTCGGCCCGCTTCGGCGCCCTGCTCTCCGGCGCCCCCGCCGCGGTCGTGGACCGGCTGACCCGCTTCGGCGAGGTCTTCGGCCTGGCCTTCCAGTTGGCCGACGACGTACTCGACATCGCGGGCGACCCCGAGCAGTCCGGCAAGTTGCCGGGCACCGACCTGCGCGAGGGCGTGCCGACCCTGCCGACGCTCTACGCGCTGGCCTCCACCGACCCCGCCTCCGCCCGGCTGCGCGAGCTGCTCTCGGGCCCGATCACCGACGACGCCCTCGTCGCCGAGACCCTCGAGGCCCTCCGCGCCCACGAGGCCATGGACCAGGCCCGCGCCACCGCCCGCCGCTACGCCGACGAGGCCCGCGACCTGCTCGCCACCCTCCCCGACATCCCGGCCCGCGCCGCCCTCTACGCCCTCTGCGACCTGGTCAACTCCCGTACGGTCTGAGCGCGAATCGGGCCGCGCGCCAGGTTGATGGCCGCGGTCCGATCGATGAGGCTCCGACTAGAGGTCAGCTGGCGAAGATGTCTCTGGGGCTGGTGGCGTCGAACACGCGCGAGAGCCACAGCTCGATCTGCTGCTCGTCGGAGCACGCCTTGACACGCTCGCTCTGCTCTTCCGTGAGCTCGATGCCCCGCATGGCGATGGCGGTCAGCAGGAACTCAGCCTTGCCCTCGGCGACGGCCTTGTCGATGATGCCGCGCATCGTGGGGCCCTGGAACACGTCGGGATGCAGCGCCATCAGTTCCCTCCAAAGGTCTCCACTGGGGTCCTTCCACCCTCCGCTCCACGGGTTCGACGGTGCTCAGGTCGGTCCCGAGCTGTTCGACGTGGCCGAGGTCCGGGAACAAGAGCGACCTGTCGTTCGCTCGTATGAGTGGATGACACCAGCATCCATGTCCGAAATCCGCTAGGACGGGGGCGGGTCGCGGGTCATCATGGAGTCATGGCGACCAGCGGAATCCAGAATGACGAGCATCGGTACGAGGCCGTGCGCGGGCGTGATCCGCGGTTCGACGGGGTGTTCTTCATCGCGGTGCTGACGACGGGGATCTACTGCCGGCCCAGCTGTCCGGCGACGACGCCCAAGCGGGAGAACGTGCGGTTCTATCCGTCTGCGGCGGCTGCGCAGGCGGCGGGGTTTCGGGCGTGCCGGCGGTGTCGGCCGGACGCGGTGCCCGGCTCGGCCGAGTGGAATCTGCGGGCCGACATCATCGGGCGTGCCATGCGACTGATCAACGACGGCGTGATCGACCGCGAGGGCGTGGCCGGGCTCGCGGCTCGGCTCGGCTACAGGGAGCGGCAGGTGCAGCGGCATCTGGTCGCGGAGCTCGGCGCGGGTCCGCTGGCGCTGGCTCGGGCGCAGCGTGCGCACACCGCGCGGGTGCTGTTGCAGACCACGAAGCTGCCCGCGACCGACGTCGCGTTCGCCGCCGGGTTCGCGAGCGTGCGCCAGTTCAACGACACGATCCGCGAGATCTACGCCTCGACGCCGACCGAACTGCGCGACACGGCGCGCAAGATCGAGCGGGGTACGAACGGCGGGAGTGGGATTTCGCTGCGTCTGGCTTATCGGGAGCCGTACGCGCGCGAGCATGTCTTCGACTTCATCGGGGCTCGTGCGATCCCGGGCGTCGAGGAGATGACGGGCGAGCGCGGGGACCGCGTCTATCGGCGAACGCTGAGGTTCGAGCACGGTCCCGGCATCGCCGAGGTACGCGAGCGCCCGAGCGGGGGAGCGTGGCTCGACTGCCGCCTGGACCTGGCCGACCTGCGCGGATTCACGACGGCGATCGGCCGGATGCGCAGGCTCTTCGACCTGGACGCCGATCCGCTCGCCGTCGCCGAGTACTTCGCGCCGCACGCCGTCCTCGGTCCGCTCAGCGCGAAGACCCCGGGCCTGCGCTCGCCCGGCGCGGCCGACGCCGAAGAGATGGCGATCCGCGCCGTCCTCGGCCAGCAGATCACCGTGGCCGCGGCACGCAAGCTCGCCGGGACGCTCGTCGCGGCGCGTGGCGAGCCGCTGCCGGAGCCGAACGGCGGACTGACGCACGTGTTCCCGGGTCCCGAGACCTTGGCCGAGGCGGACTTCGCGGAGCTCGGCATGCCCGAGTCGCGCAAGCAGACCCTGCGCACGATCGGCGGCGCGCTGGCCGACGGCGGCGTCCGCCTCGATCCGGGAGCGGACCGCGATCAGGCACAGCGCGAGTTGCTGGCGCTGCGCGGCATCGGGCCGTGGACGGCGGGCTACCTGCGTATGCGGGCCCTGAGCGATCCGGACGTCGTGCTGTCCGGCGACGTCGTGATCAAGTCCGAGATGAAGAAGGCGGGCCTCAGCAGTGCCGACGTCGAGTCCTGGCACCCCTGGGCGTCCTACGCGATCCACTACTTCTGGAGCAATTCGTGAATGCGATCATCTACACCACTACCGAAAGCCCGGTCGGCACGTACCTGCTGACGGGTGTGCGCGACGAGTCCGCGCCCGGCGGCGTCGTGCTGACCGGCTTGACGTTGCGGGTCTGGAGCGAGGATCGGAACCGGCCCGTCGCCGAGATCGATGAGAAGTGGGAGTACGCGCCGGAGGAGTTCGAGTACGCCGCCGAGCAGCTCCATGCCTACTTCCGTGGCGACCTTAAGGAATTCGATGTCGAACTCGCGCCGCACGGCACGGGCTTCCAGCGCCGCGTGTGGGACGAGCTGCGGAAGATCCCGTACGGCACGACGACCACCTACGGCAAGATCACGGCGGCCATCGGCCTCGACCGTTCCGCGGCTCGTGCGGTTGGGGGTGCGGTGGGCTCGAATCCGCTCGGCATCCTGATCCCGTGCCATCGCGTCATCGGCGCGAACGGCTCATTGACCGGTTACGCGGACGGCTTGAGCACCAAGGAGTCGCTGCTCGTGCTCGAGGGCGTCCTTCCGACACCTCTCGCCTGACGCAGTCCGTCCGCGGTGAGCACGGCCAGCGCCACCCAGACGATGCCGAAGCCGATCCACTCGCTGCCCGGCGCGGTCTCGTGGTTCACGAGCACGCCGCAGAGCAGCTGGAGGACCGGCGTGAGGAACTGCAGCAGCCCGATCATCGACAGCGGCAGTCGGTTCGTCGCCCCGGCGAACAGCAGCAGCGGAACGAGCGTGACCGCGCCCGCGAGCGTCAGCAGGAACGTGACGTGCCACGCGGCGTGCCCGTACGTGGCGGTCCCGGCGACCTGCAGGTAGATGAGGTACCCGAGCGCCGGGAGGAACTGGTAGCCCGACTCGACCGCCATCGACTCCAGCGCGGGCACGGCCGCGAGCTTCTTCAGCAGCCCGTACGTCCCGAACGAGCAGGCCAGCACGAGCGCGATCCACGGCAGATGCCCCGCCGCGAGAGCCAGTTCGAGCACTGCCACCGCGCCGATCCCGACGGCGAGCCACTGCGCCCGCCGCAGCCGCTCGTGCAGGATCAGCACGCCGAACAGCACCGTCACCAGGGGATTGAGAAAGTACCCGAGCGCCGCGTCGATCACGTGCCCCGCGTTCACCGCCCAGATGTACGTCCCCCAGTTCACGCTGATGCACACCGACGCCCCGAGCAGGAGCAGCATCCTCCGCGGCGAGCGCGGCAGCGGCCCGACCCACCCCCGGCGCCGTATCGCCGCGAGCACCAGGACCACCGAGACCAGCGACCACACCATCCGGCTCGCCAGGATCTCCCCGGCCCCGGCCGGCTCGAGTAGCGGCCAGTAGAGCGGAAACAGCCCCCAGATCCCGTACGCGCCGAACCCGAAGATCAACCCGCGCCGCCGCTCTGTCACGGGCGTAAGTGTAGTTCGCTTGTTACCAAAGTCCATGCCCCGTCCGCATCCCGAGCGGCCGGGGCATGGACGCGGTCGCTCAGCCCTCTTCCTCGCCCTCGTCGTCGCCCTCGCGCGGCAGCAGCCGGTAGGACGGGTTGGTCATCGCGAGGTAGCCCTCGGTCTCGCCGACCATGCCCTCGACGCGGATCTTGGCGCCGGGCTCGATGCCGGGGATGGAGCGGCGGCCGAGGAAGACGAGGGTGATGCCGCCGGTCTCGTCGTAGAGCTCGGCCTCCAGGGCGGGGGAACCCGAGACGGGGCCGACGTAGACACTGCGGATGCGGCCCTCGAGGGTTGCGCGGTTGCGCCAGCGCACGTCGCGGACCGAGATCGGCGGACGCTGCTCGGGGCTCGCGCCGCGGGCCGGCTGGTCCTCGTCCACCAGGCACTCGGCGTCCAGCAGCATCTTGCTGGTGCGCCGCGTGGGGCGGGGCGGCATGTTGTTCGGGCCCTTGCCGGGAGTGCCGGGCCTGGCCTTGCCGCCGCGGGTGACCTTGCCCGGGGTGCCGTCGGCCGAGGCCTCGGACATCTCTTCGATGGCCTCGACGACGTCGAAGGGCACGATCATGGCCGCGACGTGCGGCAGTCGGGAGACCGCACCGGCGATCTTGTCCGCCGTGTGGTCGTGCAGGAATCGGCTGGTGACGTGGAAGGCGCGCCGCGGCAGCATGATGGTGACCTCGGTGCCGGTCTCCTCGTGCGTGCGCGCCGCGAGCTCGGCCGCCGCGCGGCGCAGCCGCCGGTCCGGGACCTCGATGACCTCCAGCGGCACGTCCGCCGCTGTGGAGCCTTCCCAGCGCTTGCGCAGGTGCTCGGCGTGCTTCGAGTCGATCATCAGGTGCACGGCGCGCAGCTCGACCGGCCGCAGCGAGCGAGCGTAACGCAGCGCCTTGATGACCGCCAGGTCCACCGAGTCCACCAGCACCAGCACCGTGTTACGGGTCAGCGTGGGCAGGCTCGCCGAGGCCGGGGCCTCGCCCAGCGCCGCCTCCTCCCGGCGGTACCGCTCGTTCAGCTTGATCAGCGCGAACACACCGATCGGGAAGATCACGACGACGATCCAGGCGCCCTCGGTGAACTTGAAGATCGCGAAGACGAGCACCACCAGCACCGAGGCCACGCAGGCCGAGCCGTTGATGATCAGCTTGACCGTGCGGCGCTCCTCGGACCGGTTGTAGTGGTACTTGAACATGCCGGCCGAGGCCATCACGAAGCCGGTGAACACGCCGATGGCGTAGAGCGCGACCAGCCGGGTCAGGTTGCCGTCCATCGCGACGATCAGCCCGAGCGAGAGCACGGTGAGCACGATGATGCCGTTCGAGTACGCCAGCCGGTGTCCGCGGTGGGTGAACTGGCGCGGCAGGAAGGAGTCGGCGGCGACGAACGAGGTCAGGAACGGGAAGCCGCTGAACGAGGTGTTGCCGCCGGTGTACAGGATCAGCGCTGTCGCGACCTGCACCAGGATGAACAGGAAGTTGCCGAAGCCGCTGTGTCCCCAGATCAGGTGGGTCAGCTGGGCCAGCACCGTCGGGCTGCCGCCGCTGTAGGGCATCGTCTGCGCCTGCCAGGCCAGGATCGAGATGCCCAGCACCAGCGAGCCGAGCGCCGCGACCGTGTAGGTCAGCGTGATCCTGGCGTTCTTGGCCACCGGCTTCTTGAACACCGACACGCCGTTGGAGATCGCCTCGAGGCCGGTCAGCGAGGAACCGCCGTTGGCGAAGCCGCGCAGCATCGCGGAGATCGCGGCGAAGGTGACCAGGAACTGCGTGTGGGTGCCCAGTTCGACCACGCCGCCGTAGCTGGTGTCGTGCAGGTTGTTCGCGTGTGTCAGGTTGCCGGTGATCAGCTCGCCGAGGCCGACGAGCAGCGTGATGCCGACCAGTAGCAGGTAGATGTAGGCGGGCGTGGCGAAGATCCGCCCGGCTTCCTTGATCCCGCGCAGGTTCATGAAGGCCATCAGCAGGATGACCCCGACCGAGATCCACAGCGTCCAGTTGGTGATGTCGATGTTGGCGCTCAGCGCGAGCAGCGAGGAGATCGCGTCCGTGCCGGAAGAGACCTGTACCGCCACCGTGACGATGTAGTCGATCAGCAGCGCGACCGCGGCGATCTGCGCGATCTTGGGGCCGAACTGCTCGCGCGCGACCACGTAGGAGCCGCCCGCCTTGGTGTACACGCTCAGCACGTCGCGGTAGCACAGCAGCAGCAGGAACGCGAGGCCCAGGATCACACCGGTGATCGGCATGATCAGCATGAACGCCAGGGTGCCGAAGTACGGCAGCAGCTGGGTGAGCATCTGCTCCGAGCCATAGGCGGAGGAGGAGATCATGTCGATGCCCATGGTGCCCAGGGCGATCTTCTTGCTCAGCCGCTCCGTGCTCAGCGCGTCGGTGACCAGCGGCTTGCCCAGGAAGGTGCGTTTGACCCGGTAGCCGAGGCTCTCCGGGATGTCCACCGCAGCCGCGGACAGCGCGGTCGGTTGCCCCGACGCGTCGGTCGCCGCCTCGGGTGCCGTCCCCGTAGTTGAGGTGCTCATGTCTGCCGGTAGCCTCTGCTCACTCTGCTCTGCCCTCGGGCCTTTAGCCCGCCGTGGTGGTGCGCACAAGCCGCTTTGCCAGCCGCTATCGCCGCTGACGCACTACTCATGCCCTCACCAAGGATCGTTCCTACCACCCTGTCGGTGCGTTCATCCACTTGTCGGACCGACCGCAGGGTGAGAACTGTGCGAGAAGAATTGAGTTAGGCCAAGAGAGTTATCAGAACGTAGCCTTTGTTGGCTTTCCTACGGTGCTCCGACGGTCCACGTGTCCTGTCCGTCCAGCAGCGCGCCGAGATCGGCTTCCTTCTCGCCGTAGCCCGCCGCGGTCAGCTGGTCCGCCATCAGATCGTCGTACACGGGCCGCCGCACGCTGCGGAAAACGCCGATCGGGGTCGGCGAGAGCGTCGCCGGATCCTGCAACCGGGCGACCGCGAAGGCGTAGGCCGGGTCCTCGGCGCCGGCGTCGTGGATCGCGGCCGGACGCGGGTCGGTGACATCGGTCACGGTCAGGCCGCGCCGCTCGCCGTCCCAGACCACCTTGTGTTCGCCGTAGACCAGCGGGGCGTCCGGCTCGAGCCGCAGCAGGTGCCGGTCCCGCTCGCCGGGGGCCTTGAGGTGCTCGAAGGCGTTGTCGTTGAAGATGTTGCAGTTCTGGTAGATCTCCACCAGCGCGGTGCCCCGGTGCTGGGCCGCCGCGGTGAGCACCGAGGTCAGGTGCTTGCGGTCGGAGTCGATGGTGCGGGCGACGAAGGTGGCCTCGGCCCCGAGCGCCAGCGAGAGCGGGTTGAACGGGGCGTCCACCGAGCCGTACGGCGTGGACTTCGTCACCTTGCCCGGCTCGGAGGTGGGCGAGTACTGACCCTTGGTCAGGCCGTAGATCCGGTTGTTGAACAGCAGGATCTTCAGGTTCACGTTGCGGCGCAGCGCGTGGATCAGATGGTTGCCGCCGATCGACAGGGCGTCGCCGTCGCCGGTGACCACCCAGACC
>WNGQ01009626.1_pt1 | contig 10113 bp, 10 predicted proteins | sample 5407661 | NCBI WGS metagenome assembly WNGQ01 (sample SAMN13153382, study PRJNA577476) | soil metagenome | isolation source: 60 cm soil or saprolite under Garry oak tree replicate 2 | place: USA:California | collected 2016-06-15 | reverse complement strand
CCGTGCTGTACCGCGGTGGATGGCTCGGAGATGCCGGCCGGCGTGACCGGGATGGCGGCGCCGGACGACTCCTGGGCTGGTTCGGGCAGGTCTGGCCGGTCTGGCCGCGCCGCCGAGGCCGGGAGGGCGGAGACATGCTTGGGCCGGTCCTTCTTGTCCCTGCGCGCTGCCGCGCTGGCCGCTCGCATGGCCTCTGCCTCGAGCGGCAGCGGCGGTTCGTCGACGGTGGGTATCGAAACGTCGGACGGGCCGGTGGCGCCGGGCGCCGCCGGGTCCAGCCCGGCCCCGGGTCCGCCCGGTCCTCCCGGTCCACCTGGTATGCCGTCACGGGTCACGTCGGCCAAGGCGTTGCGCAGCGGTGGCGGGTATCCGGCCGGCAGCACGGCCGGGCTCAGGGGAAGGTCGGCCGATGGCCGGTTCGGCCCGATCCCGTTGGCCAGCTCCTGGCCATAGCCGATCGTCTGCCGGCCCGGCTCGGACCCTGACCGGGCGAGCGGGCCGTCCGGGCGGACCTCTAGCGGGAGCCGCTGTTCGACAATGTCGGTCACTTCCTGCCGCGGCGTGATCAGCTCGAAAACACCGCGGTCGACCTCCCAGTACCCGAGCCGCTCCGCCAGGCGGGCATCGTGGCCAAGGTAGGTGATGTGCAGGCGGTCAGTGAGGTCATCGAGCACCACGCACCGCTCGCCACGGAAGATGCCGACCGGCCGCGACTCGTAGAGCATCTGGACCTCGGCGCGCCCTACCTCCTTGCGCCAGTGCCCGGTGGCCGGCTCGAAGTGCAGCTCTTCGGGCGGGGGGCATGCCGCGAACAGGACCACGCTGGACTCGTCCGGGCCGACGCCGGCTTCGTAGGGCGCACCCTGGTAGCTGGCCAGCAGCCGATATCGCATATCGATCAGCCCCCCTCGGCAGGACGAAGCCAGACCTGCCCGTCGTACCGCGCGATGAAGTCGGCGTGACCGCCCTGAGCGACCCGGTAAATCTCGGCCCCGACCGGAATCGGCATCAAGTCGACGAAGAACTCAGGGATTGGGCGGCTGGGCCAGGACGTATAGCCCGTACCGGTGAACGGCGGCTTGCCCGTCCAGTCGCCGCCGCGATCGACCGAGTACGGGACCTGGTACACCTCCAGCGTCGCCGACGTCCACCGGAGCAGGTAGACCTCGGTCATGTCCGGCCGGAACTCCGACCCCTCGTATCCGAGGTCGAGCGCGGTGCGGAAGTCTGCCGGGTCGGAAAAGGAGGTGTCAGCGGCCCGGTAGACGAACCCGGCGATGACCGCGCGGCGACCAGTCAGGTACGGCTCTACGAGCCGCGGCGGGATCGGCTTCTGCATCAGCGTTCCCGTCTCGATGACCGGCGGTTCACCAGGAATGTTCCGCACCGCGCTCCCTGTGGTCTGACTGACATTCAGCTCCATAGAACTCTCAAAACGCAAGCTGAGGGCCCATCTTTGAGCGAGAACTGTGAACTGCGTCGGGCGCCAGATTACTAGTGCCTGATCCGTCTGGGTTGCCGCGACTGGATTAAGATGCCGGATTGCCGCCGGACGGCCTTCCTGCGCGGAGTGCCCTGATGCCGCCGAACTACAGTTGGCCTGTGCTTGGGATCACCGGGAGCGACCCATCCTTCCGCGACGACGACGGATCGGCGAACCCTGGCGTGACCGCGGCGCTCGAGGCGTTCGCGGCCGGTCAAGGCAGTGAGCGGGCGGCGCTGACGGCGCTGGCATGCAGCCGGCTGATCGTGCCCGTGGTCGCCGTGCCCGCCGGCCAGGCCGAGACGGGCAGGGCCGAGACGGGCAGGGCCGAGACGGGCAGGGCCGAGACGGGCAGGGCCGAGACTGACCGGGCGGAGAAAGCCACCGAGATGGCCATGCCGACGCTGATCGGGCTGGACGGCCGCCGGGCGATTCCCGTGTTCACCTGCCTGGACTCGATGCGCCGCTGGCAACAGGGCGCCCGCCCCGTCCCGGCGGCCGCGCGCCAGGTGTGGCACGCGGCGGTCGAGGACTCCTGCGCCGTCGTGGTCGACGTGGCCGGCCCGATCCGGATCGCGGTCGAGGGCGCCAGGCTCGCGGCGCTCGCGCGCGGCGAGGCCGTCCCGGCACCGTGGGCGGACCCGGATGTGCGCGAGGTCGTAGAGGGCGTGCTGGAGGGCGAGCTGACGGTCGCGACCTTCGACCTGCGCCCGGGCGACGCCGACCGCGACCTGGTCATCGCGCTGACGTTTGCCCCGGGCAGTGCCGGGCACCACGTCGCCGGGCTGGCTACGGAGGTGGGAAGCGCGGTGATGACGCGGCTCGGTGGCCGGCTGCGGCGCGGCGTCGCAATCTGGCTCGGCAGCGGCACGTAGCCCGTCATGGCAAGATCGACTGCATGCTGCGCTGGCTGACCGCCGGGGAGTCACATGGCCGGGCTTTGGTGGCGATCTGCGAGGGCATGCCCGCGGGGGTCGAGATAACCACGTCCGACGTGGCCCGCGCGCTGGCTCGCCGGCGCGCGGGGTACGGCCGCGGCGCCCGGATGAAGTTCGAGCAGGACGAAATCGAGATCACCGGCGGTGTCCGGCACGGGCGCACCCTGGGCGGCCCGGTCGCGATCACGGTGGCCAACTCCGAGTGGCCTAAGTGGGAGACGGTCATGGCGCCCGACCCGGTTCCGGCCGCCGATCTCGCCGGGCAGGCCAGAAACGAGCCGCTCACCAGGCCGCGCCCGGGCCACGCCGACCTGGCCGGCATGCAGAAGTACGGTCACGACGACGCGCGGCCCGTGCTCGAGCGGGCCAGCGCCAGGGAGACCGCCGCCCGGGTCGCGCTCGGCGAACTGGCCAGGCGCTTCCTGGACCAGGCGCTCGGCGCCAGGATCCTCAGCCATGTCGTGGCCCTGGGCGGCATTCACGCCGCCGACGGCACGCTGCCCGGCCCCGGCGATCTCGCGGCGGTGGACGCCGACCCGGTCCGCTGCCTGGACCACGCGGCGAGCGCGGCGATGGTGGCCGAGATCGACGCGGCCCGCAAGGACGGCGACACGCTCGGCGGGGTAGTTGAGGTGGTCGTGCACGGCCTGCCGCCCGGCCTGGGCAGTCACGTGCACTGGGACCGGCGGCTCGACGGCAGGCTGGCAGGAGCGATGATGAGCATCCACGCGATAAAGGGCGTGGAGATCGGCGACGGGTTTGCCACCGCCGGAAGGCGCGGCTCGGCGGCGCACGACGAGATCGAGCCCGGACCGGAGGGGGTGCGCAGAGTGACCAACCGGGCGGGCGGCATCGAGGGCGGAATGAGCACGGGCGAGCCTGTTCGGGTGCGCGCCGCGATGAAGCCGATCTCGACGGTGCCGCGAGCCCTGGCCACCGTCGATGTCGCCACCGGCGCACCCGCCACGGCGATCAACCAGCGCAGCGACGTCACCGCGGTTCCCGCCGCCGGCGTGGTGGCGGAGGCGATGGTGGCGCTGGTGATCGCCGACGCGGCACTGGAGAAGTTCGGCGGCGACAGCGTCGCGGAGACCCGCAGGAACCTCGGCGGCTACCTTGCGGCCCTGGTGGTCCGGTGAACACGCCCGATGCCGCCGGAGTGTCTGATGCCGCCGGAGTGCCTGATGCCGCCGGAGTGCCTGCCGCCGGAGCGCCCGCCGCCATCCTGATCGGCCCGCCGGGCGCGGGGAAGTCCACGGTCGGCCCGCTGCTCGCCGCCCGGCTCGGCACCGGTTTCACCGACACCGATGCCGAGGTCGAGGCGACGGCCGGCAAGCCGGTCAGCGACATCTTCGTCGAGGACGGCGAGCCGGCGTTCAGGGAACTCGAACGAGCCGCCGTCGTCCGGGCGCTCGCGGGCACCGCAGGAGTGGTCGCCGTCGGTGGCGGCGCGGTCCTCGACCCGCAGACGCAGGCCAGGCTGGCCGGGCACCCGGTCGTCTACCTTGAGACCGGCTTCGCCGCCGCCGCCAGGCGGGTCGGGCTCAGCCAGGCGCGGCCGCTGCTGATCGGCAACCCGAGAGCGACGCTGAAGATACTGCTCGACCAGCGGATCAGTGTCTACCGGCGGCTCGCCACGATCACGGTGGGCACCGACGACCGCGAGCCGGCCGAGATCGCCGCCGAGATCGCCCGGCGTCTGGCCGCGCCGTGAGCGGAAGGCACGACATGGGCGCGACGTCGATCCGGGTCGGCGGCGAACGGCCGTACGACGTGCTTGTCGGGGCCGGGATCACCGCGACGCTGCCCGCACTGGTCGGCGAGAACGTCAGGACCGTCGTCCTGATCCACGCCGAGGGCCTCGCGCCGCTGGCCGGGCCGGCCGCCGAGGCGCTGGCCGCCGCGGGCTACACCGTGCACCTCGAGCCCGTACCGGCCGGCGAGGCCGCCAAGGACATCGGCGTGGCGGCGGCACTGTGGTCGCGGCTGGCAGCACACCGGGTTTCTCGTTGCGACGCAATCATCGGACTCGGCGGAGGGGCAGTCACCGACCTGGCCGGATTCGTTGCCGCGACGTGGTTGCGCGGCGTGCGCGTGGTGCTCGTGCCGACCACGCTGCTCGCGATCGTGGACGCGGCGGTCGGCGGCAAGACGGGGATCAACATCGCGGCCGGCAAGAACCTGGTCGGCGCGTTCCATCCGCCGGCCGGAGTCCTGGCCGACCTGGACGTGCTGGCGACGCTGCCGCGCCGGGAGTACGTGAGCGGGATGGCCGAGGTGATCAAGGCCGGGTTCATCGCCGACCCGGCGATTCTCGACCTGATCGAGCGGGACCCGGCCGGGGCGTCGGCGCCCGGCGGCCCGCACGAGCGTGAGCTTGTCGAGCGGGCGATCCGGATGAAGGCCGGCGTGGTCGCTGCGGACCTGCGCGAGGCCGGGCGGCGGGAGATGCTCAACTACGGGCACACGCTCGGGCACGCGATCGAACGGGCCGAGGACTACGCGGTCCCGCACGGGGAGGCGGTCGCGATCGGGATGATGTTCGCCGCGGCCCTGGGACGGCTGGCCGGCCGGCTGGACGAGGCGACGGCGGCGCGGCACGGCGAGATCCTCCGCGCGGTCGGCCTGCCTACCCGGTATGCGGGCGGCTCCTGGCCGCGGCTGCGGGCGGCGATGACGGTCGACAAGAAGACCCGCGGCCGGCACCTGCGGCTCGTGGTCCTCGACGGACTGGCTCGGCCCGGCATCCTCGCCGACCCGCCCGAGTACCTGCTTGCCCGCGCCTACCAGGAGGTCTGACATGCGGACGGTGTTCGTGCTCAACGGGCCGAACCTGGCCAGGCTCGGCTCGCGTGAGCCGGACGTCTACGGCACCGCGACGCTCGATGACCTGCGGGAGGCATGCGCCGCGACGGCCGCCGAGCTAAAGCTGGCCGTCGACTTCCGGCAGACCGACGATGAGTCGCAACTAATCGCATGGGTGCATGAGGCAGCCGACCGGCGGATGCCGATCGTGCTGAACCCGGCGGCCTTCACGCACTACTCGTACGCGCTGCGGGACGCGCTCGCGATGCGGACGGCGCCGCTGGTCGAGGTGCACATCTCGAACCCGGCGGCCAGGGAAGAGTTCCGGCACACCTCGGTGGTGGCGGGTGTCGCGGACGGGACCATCGCCGGGTTCGGGTTCGGCTCCTACCTGCTGGCCCTGCGCGCGATCGCCGGGCTGCTGGCCGATGACGGCTGAAGGCCCGGCGGTTACGATGCTCTGGTCCGGCTAGAGCCGTCCCGGGGAGAACCAGTTGCGCATCGGAATGTCACTGAACTACGCGGGCGGCTTCGCCGAGACGGTCACCGAGCTCGCGGACTACGAGAAGGTCGGCCTGGACATCGTGTTCGTGCCGGAGGCCTACAGTTACGACGCGGTCAGCCAGCTCGGGTACGTGGCGGCGAGGACCGAGCGGCTGCAGCTCGCGTCGGGGATCATGCAGCTATACACGAGGACGCCGACGCTTACCGCGATGACGGCGGCCGGCCTCGACTACGTCTCCGGCGGCCGGTTCAACCTGGGGATCGGAGTCTCCGGGCCGCAGGTGATCGAGGGCTGGCACGGGGTGCCCTACGACGCCCCGATCGGGCGGACCAGGGAGACCATCGAGATCTGCCGGGCGGTGTGGCGCCGGGAGCGGCTGGTCCACGAGGGAAGGCACTACCAGATCCCGCTGCCGCCCGGGCGGGGTACCGGCCTGGGCAAGGCGCTCAAGCTGATCAACCACCCGGTGCGGGACCGGATCCCGATCATCCTGGCCGCGGTCGGGCCGAAGAACACGGCGATGGCCGCCGAGCTGGCCGAGGGCTGGCAGCCGATCTTCTACTTCCCCGAGAAGGCGGCCGGCATCTGGGGGGCGGCGCTGGCCGCCGGGAGCGCCCGGCGCGACCCGTCGCTGCCGCCGCTCGACGTGATCGCCCAGGCCAGCCTGGCGATCGGCGACGACGTCGGCGACCTGGCCGACCTGGGCCGGCCGGCGCTCGCGCTGTACGTGGGCGGCATGGGCGCCCGGGGCCAGAACTTCTACACCAAGCTGGCCTCCGACTACGGCTACCCGGACGAGGCGATCGCGATCCAGGACGCCTACCTGGACGGGCGCAAGGACGAGGCGGCGGCGCTGGTGCCCAGGTCGCTGCTCGAGGGGATCTCGGTGATCGGGACCAGGGCGCATGTCGCCGAGCGGCTCGCCGCGCTGAAGGAGTCCGGCGTCACCACGCTGAACGTGCAGCCGCTTGCCCGCACCCACGAGGACCGGGTGCGCCTGGTCGAACAGATCAAGGAGATGGCCGCCTGACGGCGGGCCGGCGGCGAGCCAGCGCCCGGCCCGCGGCGGGCAGCCTCGGGTCGCGGGACGGCCGGCGGTTGCGGGCAACAAATGCGGGGTTGCCTGTCGATACGCGTCCGGGCCGTTCGATTACCTGGTGAGGCCGGCCGCGGGGCCGGCCAGAGCGGAGGTAGTCAGGCGATGAAGTACTTGTTCCTGCTGTACGGCCCGGACGGGCCGCTGCCTGAGCCGGGGACCGACGAGCACGTCGCGATGGTCGAGCGGTGGTCGGCCGCAACGGGAGCGATGGCCCAGGCCGGCGTCCTGGTCGACTGCGCGCCCGTGCAGCCGCCTTCGGCGTCGACCACCCTGAAGGTCAGGAACGGCGACGTGCTGCTGACCGACGGCCCGGCCGCGGAGATCAAGGAGCACTTCGGCGGGTTCACGCTGGTGGAGTGCGCGGACCTGGACGAGGCGCTGAAGTGGGCGGCGGCGCTGCCGACGGCGACCGACGGGTCGGTCGAGATCCGCCCCGTGGTGCAAGTCGCGCGGGGGTGAACGGCAGCGGTGAACGATCGGCTCGATGCCGTTCTGCGGGAGCAGTGGTGGGGTGCCGTCGCGGCCATCGCCCGCCGGACCGGTGACCTGGAGATCGCCGAGGACGCGGTTCAGGAGGCGTGCGCGGCGGCCGTCGCGCAGTGGCCAGGGGACGGCGTTCCGCCTAGCCCGCGGGCCTGGCTGATTACGACTGCATGGCACAAGGCGGTGGACGTGATGCGGCGGGACTCGCTCAGGGTCGAACGGGAGGCTGCCGCGGCGCGCGAGCTGGCAGACCGGGCCGAGCTGGCGGACCGGGCCGAGCTGGCGGACCGAGCCGGGCCGGCCGAGCGGGCCGGGGGCGACGAGCTGGCCCTGATCTTCGCCTGCTGCCATCCGGCCCTCGATCCCGCGGCCCGGGTCGCGCTGACCCTGCGGTCGGTCTGCGGGCTGCCGGTGGCCGAGATCGCCGCCGCGTTCGTCGTCGCCGAGGCGACGATGGCGCAACGGCTGGTCCGGGCCAAGCGCAAGATCAGGCAGGCCCGGATTCCGCTGACCGTGCCGGGGCCTGACGCCCTGGCCGGTCGCCTCAACGCGGTCCTGCGCGTGGTCTACCTGGTGTACACGCAAGGGCACCGGGCGGCCAGCGGCACCACCCTGATCCGCGCGGACCTGTGTGACCAGGCGATCAGGCTCGCCCGTCAGCTCCTCGCGATCCTGCCCGGCGAACCAGAGGTGGCCGGGCTTCTGGCGCTGCTCCTGCTCACCGACGCACGCAGCCCCGCGCGGACCCGCGCGGATGGCTCGCTGGTGCTGCTGGCCGACCAGGACCGGACGCGCTGGAACCAGGCGCAGATCACCGAGGGCGAGGCACTGGTCGAGGCCGCGCTGCGGTCGGGGCGGCCGGGGGCCTACCAGATGCACGCGGCGATCGCGGCGTGCCACTCGACGGCACCGTCCGCCGGGGCGACCGACTGGCGCGAGATCGCGGCGCTGTACCGCGAGCTGAGCCGCTACGAGCCGACTCCGGTCGTGCTGGCCAACCAGGCGGTCGCCATCGCGATGGCGGAAGGGCCAGAAGCCGGGCTGGTCATCCTGGATCGCATCGCCTCGGAAGGTCAGCTTGACCGCTGGCCGCAACTCCAGATCGCCAGGGCCGAACTGCTGCGCCGGCTCGACCGCGTCGGCGACGCCGCGGCCGCCTATCAGCTCGCGCTCGCCGCGGGGCTGCCTCGGGCCGAGGCGGACTTTATCGCCGGTCGGCTGGCGGACCTGGCGCGCCGCTGAGCCGCGCGCCGCTGAGCCGCGGGCCGCGGGCCGCTGGGCCGTGGGTACAGTCGTGACATGTCTGGCGATGGGACGGGCGGGCCGCGCGTCGTCATAGCCGGGGCAGGATTCGCCGGCCTGACCGCCCTGGCCGCGCTGACCGCCCGCGCCGGGCTCGCCCGGGCCAGGCGGGGCCGCCGGGCCGGGCCGCGCCCGCACGTCACGCTCGTCGACCGCAACTCCTACAGCACCTTCCAGCCGCTGTTGTACCAGGTAGCGACGGCCGGCCTCACCGCGGCGGACGTCGCCTACCCGACCTGGACAGCCGTACGCAAGGCGGGCGCTCACTTCCGTAAGGGCGAGATCACCGGCGTGGAGGCGGACGCCCGCCAGGTGCTGCTCGCCGACGGTTCCGTGCTCGGGTACGGCGTAAGCGCCGCGTTCTTCGGCGTGGCCGGGGCGGCCGAGCACAGCTTCAGCCTGTACACCAGGCGCGACGCTGTCACCCTGCGTGATCGCCTGATGGACGAGCTGGAGCGGCGCAGCGTGACCGGCGACACCAGGGAACTCGCGATCACGGTGGTCGGCGCCGGGGCTACCGGGGTGGAACTCGCCGGGACGCTGGCCGAACTGCGGAACATCGCGCTGCCCGCCGCGTTCCCCGAGATCGACCGCGAGCGGATCAGGGTCAGGCTGATCGAGCTCGGTCCCGCGCTGCTCGCGCCGTTCAGGAAGTCGCTGCGCGACTACGCGCTCCGGGAGCTTGATGACCGCGGCGTGGAGGTTCTGCTCGATACCGAGATCATGCAGGTAGCGGCGGGTCATGTGGTGATCTCCCGCGATGACGCGGACGGCGCGGCCCAGCTTGGCACACTTCCGAGTGATATGACGGTCTGGGCGGCCGGTGTCTCTGCGCCGGAGTTGATCGGCAAGCTCGGCCTGCCGACCGGCCGCGGCGGCCGCATCCTGACCGGTCCCGACCTCCTGGTGGTCGGCCAGGACCGGATCTTCGCGGCCGGTGACATCGCGCTGATCGACGAGTACCCGCTGCCGCAGCTAGCCCAGCCGGCGATCCAGCAGGGACGCCATGTCGCCACGCAGATCGGGCGGCTCGCGGCGGGTCAGCCCACCCGGCCGTTCCGTTACCAGGACAAGGGCATCATGGCGACGATCGGCCACCGCTCGGCCGTGGTCGAGCTGCCGAGCCGGATTCGCGTCAGGGGGACGCTCGCCTGGCTCGCCTGGCTCGCGCTGCACCTGTTCTTCCTGCTCGGCAACCGAAACCGGATCTCCGCGCTGGTCAACCTGTCCTGGCGGTATCTGACCTGGAGCCGCGGCGGCGGCGTGATCGTCGGCGATGACCCGCCCAGTCCGCGTCCGCCTGGTCCATGATCATGGACCAGGCGGTCCGCTGGCCGCGTTCCTGATCCTCCGCCCGGACCGGCCTTGGACGCCGGATGGGATGACCCGTACAGTTCGTGCCATGCCCGAGATTCACGCGGCCAGGAGAGCCGCAGCGCAACAGCGGATCGTCGCGCTCGGGGCGGACGCGGCGCTGATCACCAGCGGCGTGAACGTC
>WNGQ01008008.1_pt1 | contig 10113 bp, 11 predicted proteins | sample 5407661 | NCBI WGS metagenome assembly WNGQ01 (sample SAMN13153382, study PRJNA577476) | soil metagenome | isolation source: 60 cm soil or saprolite under Garry oak tree replicate 2 | place: USA:California | collected 2016-06-15 | reverse complement strand
GCACGGGCTGCTCCCGCCGCCCCCACCGCTGCTTCGCCGACCGAGACCAGCGTCGCAGCGGCAAATCCGCCCGACCCGGTGGCCACTCCCACGAAGAAGCGGAACAAGACCGCACAGAACCGCCAGCGCCGCCGGAACAGGGACCTGGAGGACTACGATCCCCGCACCGCCTATGGCGCGCCCTATGAGCTGCGTCCCGAGCCGCCGCGCCGCAGCGCCTGGAGCTGGTCCTGGTAACGCCGACAGCGGTTCTGCCGCGGCTCCGGTCAATCCTCCGGCGCTCTACTTGCCGAACTGATAGTCGGCGAGATCGTCGGCGCCCGCGCGCAAGGCGAATTTTTCCGGCGCGGCGAAGGTCCACAGAGCGCCGCGCTTCATGCGGATCGAGCAGTTGCAGGCGGCGACCTGGGACAGATCCGCGGTCACTTCGTAGCGCACGTTTCCGCAATGGCAGCCGCCGGTGCAGGTCGTTTCGGTCATGGTCCGTCTCCGTTGCTGTCGCCTGCCGTCTTCGCAAACCCCCTCCGCAATTTGCGCCCTTGGTCGATCCCCGCGATATAATGGAGCGCCGACCCACGCAAGGGAGATTGGGAAATGCCTGAAGTCTACGTGCACGCCGTCAAAGGACGGACACTCGAGCAGAAGCGCGCGCTGGTGAAGGATATCACCGACGCGGTGGTGAAGAACTTCAATGCCCCGGCCGACGCCGTGGTGGTTTCGATCATCGAAACCGAGCCGAGCGACAAGTCCAAAGGCGGCGTGTTGTTCAGCGAAATGCGCCGGTAAACCGCTATTTCGGCTGAAATTCGATCCGCTTGTCGGGGCGCTCGAGATCGATCTGGAGCGCCTCGCACAGGCGGTTCGAGTAATTCCACATGCCGCAGAATACCGTAAGCTCGACGATCTCCTTCTCGCTGGACAAATTGCTGATCCGTCCCCATTGCCGGGCGACTCCGTCGTAGACCTCGCGGGTTTCCTCGTCCGCCTCCTGCGGCTCGATCATTCGCACGCGCGCCACTGCGACCTCCCCTCGACGGGACTCTTGCGCCTTCGGACCCTCGACAAATGGTGCCGGGTGAGAGATTTGAACTCCCGACCAACGGTTTACAAAACCGCTGCTCTACCGCTGAGCTAACCCGGCTTTTCGATGACTTGGCTGTTTCTGGGTCCCTTATTGGGTACCACATTCTGTTCCCCGAAGATTCACGGAAAATTGATATCACAGCCCGGCTGGCCGGTCGCCTGAGGATTCCGGGGTGCTCTTCATGCCCTTTGCAAAATTCCGTCGTGCTATCAAGATCGATAGGCTCAGTCGGCGAGTTTCTGGAGATGCAGTGGCTGCAGCGCTTGAGACCTGCATCGCGCCACGGTCGCCCGAATAGCAGCAATGCCAGAAAGCGCGCAGCAAGTTCCTCTTGTCGACGAAACGGCCAGTCGAGCTTTGTCTGCAAAAAATTTGGCTTTGTGAGATCGGTGACAGGGAAAAGTCCAGCTAGACTAGACTAATCATGTGTCTTGCTCGCGACGCGCACGCTCGATGACGTGCGCATTGGCCGGATCATCGAGCGCCTTGGCGAACTGATCGAGGCCGTGCACCGGGCAGGCGTTGTCACACCGAAATGTCGCGCCGTCAGTCGCCGGGCGGGTACAGCCGTTGCGCTTTGCGGCCTACCAAGCGTCGATCCGCACCGCCGAGATCAATGACTTGCGCCGGATTGTTAGTTCGGCGAAGGCGAACTACGTGTTCGCGGGCAACGCGGTTGACGGACTACGCGCCCTCGGTGTGAACGGGTGACGCCAAGGTCGAGAGTCACTGCAGAGTGAGGGGCGCGTTCGGCGCCTGCAATCCTCCATTGCTGGCACCGGTCTTGTTCGTGCCGTCGCTCTGGATCACTGCGCCCGACGCAATGAGGAAGCCGTTCGTGTTGTTGTAGATGCTGCTGGCGGAGACACGAATGGTTGAGCCCGGGGCGGCAGCATTGAGCGCAGCCGCATTGTTTGCCATCGTCGTGCGTTCGACGTTGGCGGTCGCGCTGGACGTGTCGGCATTGATGGCGCGGCCGCCATTGCCCGAGATGATCGAGTCGGTGACGTTGACATAGCTGTTGCTGTTGCCGAGGAACACGCTATCAAACGTCGAGCCGGTGATGACCACATTCTTCAGGGAAGCGACTTTGTAGCCGCCTATACTCAGGAGTACGACTCCGACGCCATTGCCGTTGATCACGGTGTCCACGACGTACAAGAAGACGGTCGAGCTGGAATTATTCTGGGTAGCTATGCCGGCCGAAGCTCGCGTTGGGCGCCTGCACCCCGCCGTTGCTGTTGCCGTGCTTGTTGGTGCCGTCGCTCTGGATCGCCGCGCCCTGCGCGATCAGGACCCCGTAGGTGTTGTTATAGATGCCGTTGCCAGAGGCACGGATGGTCGAACCGCTGGCCGCGGCATACAACCCCGCAAATTCATTATTTGCGATCGTCGAACGCTCGACATTGGCGGTCGTGGTCGACGCCAGAGTCACGACCGCGCTGCCGCCATTGCCCGAAATGATCGAGTCGGTGACGTTGGCGTACACGTTGCTGCTTGCGAGGCTCACGCCATCCACCTCCGAGCCGGTGATGACCACATTCTTCAGCGTGGCGACTTTGAAACCACCTGCACTGGGGAGCCAGACTCCCCCGTGATTGGAGCTGATCACGCTATCCACAACGTACAAAAAGACCGTCGCCGATGAAATTGTGTCTATGGCTATGCCCGCCGCAGTGAAGTTCCGAACCGTACATTTTTCGATGTGCACCTCCTTGGCCTGTCGAACACGGATTCCATAACTCGTCGTTTTCAGCCCCTCGAAGTCGAGACCACGCAAGGTCACGACATCGGTCGCGGCCGCGGTGATCAGCACCAGGGTGAGGGCGCCGCCCGGGCTCAAACTGCCGGCCGTCCCGGCCTCGCACGAGATGGTGATCGACTTGGTAATGAGCACCCCCCCAAAGTCGCCGGGATCGAGGCAGTTGATCTCGCCGCCCGCTGTCGTGGCCCCGATCGCTCCGGAGAAGGACCTGCACGGTGCGGTGCGGCTGCAGAGGTTGCCGTTGGTGGCGTTGGCATCATCGCCTACGCCGGAAACCCAAGTCCGCGGGGCCTGAGCCTGCGCCGGCGCGGCGGCGAGCAACGGCACGGCCAGTCCAATGATGGCGAGCGAGAGTGCGATCTTGCGCATGACGGAATTCTCCCCGTGCGTCAAAAAATTGGCGCGTTGACACCGGAGCGAACCTCCGACCCAACCGCCGAGCATTCGAGACCAGCAGTGGTGGGATGTCGACGTTCATCGCGTGTTCGTCGAGAGTGGCCATAAGGCCACCACTGACACGTTGGAGGCAATAGGCAATAGCGCAGATTGACTCTTTGATCGAGCTACCGGCCTTCCGGTCAGGACGCCCCATGACATGGTGCTCAAAGGCCCGCATGCTCAAGGAATGGCACGGATCGCAACTTTGGGACGACGACGAGGCCGACTGGCACATTCTGGCGACTCGGCAGTTCATTGACAGTGTGATTGCGTTGGGTGCGCCTGTGGCCTGATTATCCTGAGACGGCGCGGCCTGGGGCTTTTCCCCTAAGGTCGCGACGCCGCGACGCAACCAGCGGGCTCGCCCGCCGACTACGGTATGGCCCCTAATCCGAGAATGAGTGTTGCTTTTCCGCAACCATTAAGGGGGGCGACTCAGCTATCAGCCGCATGCTCCTCTGACGGAGCATTCCTCCCTTGGGCGCCCCCTTAACTTTGGGGGGGTAGACTTGGCCCCTACTTCGGTGGGGCCATTTTCTTGAGTAGCCGGTCGCATCGGACACCAAGGCCATCGTCGTGGTCGGCCCCACAGCATTCCGACATAGCGTGCTACCGCAATTGCTACCCAACGTTTCGAGACCGACCGGGACGGGCCGGGAAGGCAGGTACGGGCGCAATCGATTTCCCCAACTGAAAGAGACGTTTAGGGAACCAATCGAGATAGCTAGATACTGCAGCGGCAAATTTACAAAACCGCTGCTCTACCGCTGAGCTAACCCGGCTTTTCAATGACTTTGGCTGTTTCTGGGTCCCTTATTGGGTACCACATTCTGTTCCCCGAAGATTCACGGAAAGTTGATATCACAGCCCGGCTGGCCGGTCGCCTGAGAATTCGGAGGTGCTCTTCATGCTCTTTGCGAAATTCCGTCGTGCATGAAAATCGAAATGCCCCACGCGGCGACGGCCGATCTTATCAAGATCGATAGGGACAGTCGGCGAGTTTCTGGAGATGCAGTGGCTGCAGCGCTTGAGACCTGCATCGCGCCACGGTCGCCCGAATAGCAGCAATGCCAGCAAGCGCGCAGCAAGTTCCTCTTGTCGACGAAACGGCCAGTCGAGCTTTGTCTGCAAAAAATTTGGCTTTGTGAGATCGGTGACAGGGAAAAGCCCAGCCAGTATTGACTTCGCGTCCGGTTTGTTCCACCTGCGATGAGGTGAAGAACCCGACTTCGCGTGGATGACTGCCAAGGGGAATTGCGTTGCGATCCACGCCGCGACTTATGCGAGAGACACAGGAGTCGTGCTACCTCTTTCTCAGCGAGCGACCAGCGCCGAGGTCGGGAGCGGGAATCCGAAAGTTGCTCGCGCGCAAAGGGAAGGGCAGCTCAATTTCTATTTTCTGTAGATAGGCACAGACCGCCGCGCGCGTGTAGTTTCAAGCCTGCGAGCAATGGCAGGACACTGGGCGCAGAATTCTCTTGCGCATAAGAACCACTCCCGGTGCAGGCCACGGAGCAGTCAACAGATCGCATGGAATCGTTTTGAGAGAATTGAGGAGGAAGCCCCGCGTGCGGCGGCTAGTGGGGTAAGTATCGGCGAAGCTCGGCGGCGGCGATAAAGTTTTCGCTGTCGGCGATATGAGATCAATCGGGGGGAGTATGATGGCACGTAAAGGACCGGACCAGATCGACAAGATCGTGGGTCAGCATATCAAAATTCGTCGCGTCGCCGAGGGGCTGTCACAGACCGAACTGGCGGACAAGCTCGGCTTGACCTTTCAACAGGTTCAAAAATACGAGAAAGGCACCAACAGGGTAGGGGCGGGGCGTCTGTTTCGCATCGCCGAGATTCTCAAAGTGCCGGTCACCGCGTTCTTCGAGGGGAGCGAGACTGCGCACCGGGAATCAAAACGACCCTCTCCGCTCTCGATGCTTGCGGACTCGCGCTCATTTCGCCTCGTGCAGGCCTTCTCGACAATCCGGCAGGACAATCTCCGGCGCTCGGTCGTGGAGCTGGTCGAGACGATCGCGGCCAAAGGCCGCTAGGGCCGGCGCCTAGGCACACCGGGCTGGATTTGCGCGCGCTCCCCCCGCCGCGGCGATCGGTGTGCGATCGACCTTGCATGCTTTCTTTGGCCGGATCGCAGCGTGGGCAACGGCGAAGCAGCCTTTGCCGACCTTTTCCAAGCTCACTTGTTCCGCCGGCTTTTGTGGCAATATGCTTCGATGCAGCGCTTCTTCAGGTACGCGCAATGAAGCGGAGGATGCGATGAGGAATTTCATCTGGATTTTGCTGTTCGCCTTGCTGCCTGCCGCTGCGGTCGCAGCCGACCGTCCGGATTGGGCGTTTCCTCCCGCACCGCCAGGCTCGGCGGTTGCGACCCCGCCCGACGACGGCAAGCCGAAGCAGGTTCCGGGCAGCAGCAAATTCTATACTCAGGCGCAGATCGACAGTCCGATGAGTCCGCCGGACTGGTTCCCCGACGAGCATCCGCCGTTGCCGCGGGTCGTTGCGCAGGGAAACGGGACCACAGTGCGGGCCTGCATGGGCTGCCACCTTGCCAACGGCCATGGCCATCCCGAAAACTCCCGCCTGCCCGGTGCGACCGCGGCTTATCTCGCCCGCCAGATGGCCGACTTCAAAAGCGGCGCCAGGAAAGGCGCGGGGGCAACAAACATGATCAACTTCGCCAAAACCATCACCGACGAGGAGATCCGGGCCGCCGCCGAATACTTTGCCGGACTCAAAGTGATGCGTTGGACCCGGGTGGTCGAAGCCGGCACCGTGCCCAAGACCTATTTCAAAGGCACCAGGCGGCTGCAACACCCCGAAGGCGGGACCCAGCCGATCGGCAACCGCATCATCGAAGTGCCGCAGGACCTGGAGCGCGTCGAGATGCGCGACCCGCACGCCGGATTCGTCTCCTACGTTCCGGTCGGCAGTGTCGCCAAGGGCGAGGCGCTGGTCACCACCGGCGGCGCGGGCAAAACGATCCCCTGCGCCATCTGCCATGGTCCGGCGCTCAAGGGACTTGGCGACGTGCCGAGCCTCGCCGGACGCTCGCCCGGGATGATCGCACGCCAGCTCTACTACATGCAGACCGGCGACCGCTCCGGTCCCGCGGTCGCGCTGATGAAAGCCGTCGTCGACAAGTTGACCGGCGACGACATCCTGGCGATCTCCGCCTATGTGGCGTCGCTCGAGCCGTAGCAAAGCAATTGATGTGGCCGATGTGGGTTGGGTCGAGCTCTTGCGAGACCCAACATCGATCGGCATCCGCGGTTGTTGGGTCTCGCGCATGGGTTCGCGATCCCGGTGAGATCGAGGACGCTCGACCCAACCTACGGCGACGAAAAAAGACCGAATTGCTGAGCGCATCCACGGCGGGAGGTGGCGAGCATCACACGCCTCCGGGCGCGACGTAACAGTAGACGTCGCCCTCCGTTCCGATGAAGATGATCCCGTGACCGGTGGGATTGCCGTTGTCCCATTTCATCTTATGATTCGGAACGGGGATTTTCTTGCCGTTGGGCAACACTCCTCTGCCATCTGTAATGATGGCGACGTAGTGATCGTCTTCGACCTCGAAGTTGTCGGCCTCGAAGGCATCCGCTTCGCCGCAGCATGACAGCCTGGGATGATCGGGCTGTCTCAATTGCTGAAACCACTGTCTGATATGGGGAGGACTGGCCGTCCACTGACCGTTGTCACGCGCCACCGCGGAAGAAGAGACGACGAGAGCGAGTAAAAGAATGCGTAAGTTCATTTCGGCGCACCTCGATTGACGGAGGACACCCAACCGCTCGAAGTCTGGCTCGCTTCCACTTAATCTGTGATGCTTAAAAAACTTAATCCGTGATGCTTAAAAATACGTGAGCGCTCTTCGGACGTGTAGCGAACACAAGGGGTGCGGTCGCGGGTCGAGCGTGGGCACCTATGCCGCGGGGGTCGCCGCGTGGTAGCTTCGAGCCGATCAGCGGGCGGTCCGGTTCGGCGCCGGCCAGCCGTCCGATGCGCCACGGCGCCGCGGAAACACGCCATGGTCACCATCAAGGTCAACGGGACATCGCATCAGCTCGACATCGAGGGCGAGACGCCGCTGTTATGGGTCTTGCGCGAGGAGATCGGGCTCACGGGAACGAAATATGGCTGCGGGATCGCCGAATGCGGCGCCTGCACCGTGCACGTGAACGGCCGCGCGGTGCGCTCCTGCGCGGTGGCGGTCAGCAGCGTCGATGCGGCCGAGGTGACGACCATCGAGGGTCTCTCGCCCGACAGCAGGCATCCGGTGCAGCAGGCCTGGCTCACCGAGGAAGTGCCGCAATGCGGCTACTGCCAGTCCGGCCAGATCATGGCGGTCGCGGCCTATCTCAAGAGCAATCCCAATCCGACCGATGCCGACATCGACGGAAACCTCACTAATATCTGCCGTTGCGGCACCTACGAGCGCCTTCGCCGCGCCGTTCATCGCGCTGCGGCGCTGATGAAGATCTAAAGACCGGGAGAGCGATCATGGACGCAACCATGCACAGGATTGAACGCCACGGCAGCGGCCTCTCGCGACGCCAATTCGTGGTCACCGCGCTCACCGCAACCGGCGGCTTCGCGCTCGGGATCGCGGCTCCGGGCTTGGCCGAGGCCGCAACGCTCGGGGTCGAGCCCTGGGGCGACGAGCGCGCGCATGCGGGCGAGATCAACGCCTGGATCGTGATCGAGCCCGACGACACCGTCATCATCCGCTATGGCCGCGCCGAGATGGGGCAGGGGAGTTTTACCGCGCTGCCGATGATCGTCGCCGAAGAGCTCGAATGCGACTGGGCGAAGGTGAAGGCGGAATATGCTTCCGCCAACCGCAATTTCCGCCAGAAGCAGGTCTACGGGAACCTCGGGACCGGCGGCAGCCGCGCGGTCCGCGAAACCCGCGAAATGCTCCAGCAGGCGGGCGCGAGCGCGCGCGAACGGCTGATCGCCGCAGCGGCGAGGCGCTGGGGGGTGGCGGCCGCGGCGTGCGTCGCCGAGCAAAGCAAGGTGCTGCACCAGGCCTCCGGCCGCGCATTGCGGTTCGGCGAGCTTGCGATCGAGGCGGCGCAGATCAAGCTCGACCAGGAGCCGAAGACCAAGACGCCCGATCAGTACAAGCTCATGGGCAAGCCGATGGCGCGTCTCGACGTGCCGCTCAAGATCAATGGCACTGCGGTCTACGGCATCGACATCAAGATTCCCGGCATGGTCCAGGCCGCGATCATGGCCTGCCCGGTGTTCGGCGGCACGCTCAGGAGCGTCGACGAAAGGGCGATCGCGGGATCGCGCGGCATCGTCCAGGTGGTCAAGCTCGCCAACGCGGTGGCGGTGATCGCCGATCGCTACTGGCGCGCCAAGGCGGCGCTCGACAAGCTTCCGATCGAATGGGACCTGGGTGCTGCCGCTGCGACCGACAGCGTCCAGTTCCGCAAGGCCTATCTCGACGCGCTCGACGAGACCGGCGCGGTCGCGCGCCACGACGGCAATGTCGACGCGGCGATGCCCGCCGCCGCGAAGGTGATCGAGGCGGTCTACGACGTGCCGATCATTGCGCACGCCCCGATGGAGCCGCTCAATGCCACCGCGCATGTGCAGGCCGACCGGGTCGATGTCTGGGTCGGCACCCAGAATGCCGATGCCGCGCTCCAGACCGCGGCCCAGGCGTCCGGCGTGAAGCTGGAGAACGTCTACATCCACAATACGTTTTCGGGCGGCGGCTTCGGGCGCCGGCTGCGCCCCGACGAGGTGGGACAGGCGGTCGCGATCAGCAAGGCGATCGGCAAGCCGGTGAAGATGATCTGGTCGCGCGAGGAGGAATTGCGCCAGGACCGCTACCGCACCCAGGCGGCGATCCGCTTCAAGGCGGGTTTCGGCGCCGACGGGACGCCGGTCGCCTTCGACTGCCGCAATTGCGCTGGCAGCTCCAACCCGCAGAACGTCAAGAACGGCCTCGATTCGCAGACGACCGAGGGCCTCCATTCGACCAGCTACAAGATCGCGAACCTGCGGATCACGAGCGTCCTCAAGAACACCCATGTGCCCTTGGGGCCCTGGCGGGCGCCCGGCCACTGCCAGAACGTGTTCTTCATGGAAAGCTTCATCGACGAGATGGCGCTGGCGGCGGGGCAGGACCCCTACCGGTTCCGGCGCGCGCTGCTCGCCCACCGCGCCGACTTCGTGCACGTGCTCGACACGCTCGCCGAGAAGGGCGATTGGGGAAAGCCCATGCCCGCCGGCAAGGGCCGCGGCATGGCGATCCACGAAAGCTACAACTCGATCGTCGGCATGATCGCCGAGGTCGCGGTCGGAGGCCGCGGCGAGGTCAAGGTCGAGCGGGTGGTGATCGCCTGCGATTGCGGCCACACGGTCAACCCGCGCACGGTCGAGATGCAGCTCGAAGGCGGCATGATCTACGGGCTCTCCGCCGCGCTCTTCGGCGAGATCACGATCAAGAATGGCCGCGTCGTCGAGGGCAACTTCGACACCTATCCGGTGGTGCGCCTCAAGGACGCGCCGAAGACCGAGGTCCATCTCGCCCTCACCGGCGGCAAGAAATGGGGCGGGGTCGGCGAGCCGGGCGCGGCGGTGATCCCGGCCGCGGTCACCAATGCCATCTTCGCCGCCACCGGCAAGCGCATCCGCAGCCTGCCGATCAAGGGGCAGAATCTGTCGGGGGCGGCGTAGTTGAAGGTCGGCTCGCAAACCCCAACCGCTCGTCCCGTGCAAGCGGGGGCCCGGCCTCGATGCGTGCCGGTCACCTGTTGAGCATTGTTCGTCTCTGCGCGGCTGCCGCCGTCGCGACCGC
>WNGQ01035687.1_pt1 | contig 10114 bp, 6 predicted proteins | sample 5407661 | NCBI WGS metagenome assembly WNGQ01 (sample SAMN13153382, study PRJNA577476) | soil metagenome | isolation source: 60 cm soil or saprolite under Garry oak tree replicate 2 | place: USA:California | collected 2016-06-15 | reverse complement strand
TTCCGGTCATCGCTTCGGGCGGCGCCAGGTCGCCCGAACATTTTGTTGAGATTTTCAAAGCCGGGGCGGCCGACGCGGCGCTGGCAGCTTCCATCTTTCACGATGGCGTGCAGTCCATTCGCGCCTTGAAAGCGTTTCTTGCCGCGAACGGAATCGAGGTTCGCCGGCTGTGCTGATCCCCTGTATCGATCTCCAGGACGGGCAAGCCGTGCAACTGGTGCATGGCCGCAGACGCGAGCTTGCTGTCGGCGACGTCTTTGGCCTGCTGCACAAATTCAGGGGGTATCCGTGGCTTCACGTTATCGACCTTGACGCCGCGATGGGCAAAGGATCGAACGAGGAACTGGCTCGCGCGCTGTGCGCGCAGGCAAGAACAAAATTTCGAATGAAAGTTCGCTTCGGCGGCGGAATTCGCACGGTTCCCCGCGCCAAGGAAATTGCCGGATGGGGAATGAGTCAGATGATCGTTGGAAGCGCGGTTTTCCGCGGCGGAAAAGTGAACCTGCCTTTTCTTCGCCGGCTCGCACGAACGGTCAACCGCAAGCGCATTGTCATCGCGCTGGACACATTGAAAGGACAAATTACCATCCACGGCTGGCGCCGGCGCATTGTTCCTCAAGCGGAAGAAGTGATGGCGCAACTCGAGCCTTATTGTGCGGGCTTCTTGTGCACTGACGTGGACCGTGAAGGTACCATGATGGGCGCAAACCTAAAGTGGTTTCGCACACTGCGCGACGCGACCCACCACCCGATCATCGCGGCCGGCGGCATCAGAACCAAACGCGAGATCGCAGCGCTCGATAAGATCGGCATGGATGCCGCCGTCGGCATGGCTCTGTACAAGAACTGCCTTTGTTGATTCTTTTTGCGTAAGAACGCACAAAGACTCCGACCAAGCAGTCTCAGCGCAGATACGCGTCGGTGATGTACTGCTGTACCATGCGCTGCGTGTTGAAAAACGAGCCGTTGATGGCGATGGCGTGCTGCATCACTTCGAGGAACCTGTGCCGCTCGCCGTAGTACAGCGGCAGGATGATGCTCTCTAGCTTCGAATAAAGCGACTCCGCCTCGGCCTGATTGTCGGCCGGCGCGGCGCTTCCGGGGCCGCGGCGTGGCTCTCCGATAGACCAGCCGGTCACGCCTTCGATGTGGCCCTCGACCCACCAGCCATCCAAAATGCTCAGGCTAGGCACACCATTGAGCGCCGCTTTCATGCCGCTTGTCCCCGAAGCTTCGAGAGGAAACTGCGGCGTGTTGAGCCACAAGTCCACGCCGGAAGTCATTTTTCCACCGAGTTCGAGGTTGTAATCATCCAGAAACACAATCGGGACGTTCTTCCGCAAGGCCTTTTTTGCTTTGTAGATGCGGCCAATGATGTCTTTGCCGCCCGCGTCATTGGGATGCGCCTTGCCCGCAAAAATAATCTGGAACTGGCCGGCATCTTTAGCGATCTGGCGGAGACGATCGAGATCGGACAATATCAAGTCGGCGCGCTTGTACCCGGTGGCGCGGCGCGCGAAGCCAACCGTAAACACCTCCGAGTCCAAATGGAGACCGGTTTTTGTGCGAACCACTTCGAGCAATTCATGCTTGGCGATGAGATGGGCGGCCCACACGTCTTCGGCCGGCAAACCGAGGGCACTTCGCAAACTGAAATTGTCCTCGCGCCAAGTTGGGATGTAGCGGTCGAAGAGCTGTCGAAACGCGGGGCAAGTCCACGTGCCCGCATGGACGCCATTCGTGATCGCTTCGATGGGTACCTCAGGGAACATCTGGCGCGAGGTTTCGCCGTGCTGCTTGGCCACTCCGTTGACATACGTGCTCAGACTCAGCGCCAGTTGCGTCATGTTCACGGAAGCGCCTTGGCGTGCCGCGTCGAGCAGGCCGGAGACATTTTGTTCCGCCTGCAGAATTCGCTTCACCAGGTCGGCTGCCGTTGCATCGCTCAAGTCAAAAAAGTTGAGCTGCCCGGGGAACACCCGAGTCAAATATTCCACCGGAAAACGATCGTGGCCAGCCGGAACGGGCGTGTGCGTGGTGAAAACGCACTTGCCGCGGACTTTTTCGATGTCCTCGCCACGAATGGAAGTGCGCCCCGCCTTCTGAGCTTCTTCTCCCAGCAATTCCAGAGAAAGCAGCCCGGCGTGGCCCTCATTCATGTGGAATCGCGTGAGGTCGTTATAGCCCAGCGCGCGCAGCATGCGCACGCCGCCAATCCCGAGGACCACTTCCTGGCAAAGCCGATAATAGGAATCTCCTCCGTACAGCGATCCGGTGAGATTCCGGTCGAATTCGCTATTCGAAGGCAAGTCGGCGTCCAGGAAATACACCGGCACTTCAAATCCGTGAACGCCCTTCACGGAGTATCGCCAGCATCGAAGTTCGAGGCGGCGATTCTCGATCGGCACGCTGGCGCGCGCCGGCGCGAGGCGCTGCGTAAAGTAGCCTTTGCGGTAAAGCAGCGATAGGGCCACCATCGGCAAGTGTAGGTCGGCGGCGGCGCGGATGGTATCACCGGCGAGCACGCCGAGCCCGCCGCTGTAGCTGGGCATGGCGTTTTCCAACGCAATCTCCATGGAAAAGTAAGCGATGAATCGTTTTACGGAATTCGGCTGCGTCGACATCTCACTCAATTCTCCGCTAAGCGCCACAATGGCAGCATGCGGAAAAGTCAGGCTAGGTTAAACCACTTATTGTCGGAGAAACGGAGCGGTCAAGCAAGCAAGTAGCAATCGCCTGTTGCCATGCGTGGCTCGAGCGAATATCCAATTCAATGCATGAGATCTGCGAGGCAACTTCGCAAGCCGCGCGGTGCTTCTTGAGCCTCAATGCCCCTTGGTCGAGGCAAAATGCGCGCCGGGCGTTGGCCGGGTCATCAGTTCAACGAACTCCTTGTAAAACTTTTCCTTGTACAGGTCCTGTTGCACTTCCACGAGCGATTCGCCCATGCCCGGCTGCTGGCCGGGAGCCCACGCGTGAGTGTCGCCGTAGGACGCGCCGTGATCCACTTCGACGTCCACATAGAGTTTCTGCCACCTGGTGATGATGCTCGGATCGAGCCAGCCAGCCGCCGCAAGCTCATCCCACAGGATGTTCGCCTCGGCGTATTTGGCGACGTATTGCGCCGCTGGCGTCCCGCTTTTGGCGATTTGCTCGATGAGTGCCGTTTCCATTTTGGTTTTGACAGAAATATCCACAGTTGTGAGGACGAAGCGTGGCCAGTGCGCATGAAGCACGGCGTGAGAAGCTTCCGGGTCCATCCAAAAATTAAATTCGCGTCGTGGCGTCAATGCAAATTCCGGATTGTCGCTCACCGGATTAATGCTGCCGCCCATGACGATCAATTCTTTCGTCAGCTCCGGGAAATGAGGATCCAAAGCAATGGCAAGGGCGAGATCGGTCATCGGTCCAGCCGCGTAAATGGTTACGTCGTGGGGATATTGATGGACCATGCGGACCATGAAATGCGCCGCGTCTTCCGTGGATGGCTTTGTGGTGGGAGCGCCTTCGGGCAGCGGAGGAATTTCGTAAGGGCCGTGGATACTGTGGCGCCGGGCAAAATTCCATGCGCCCTGGTAAAGGACCTTGCCGTAGAGCGTTTCCCACTTGGCGATGTATTCCTTGGAGCTAACCAGCGGAAATACCGCTCCGGGAACCACCGGGATGTCCGTGCGGCCGATAATCTCCATAAGCCGCAAAGTGTGCTGCACTTCCTCATCCCGCCAGTCGTCGCCGGTGAGAACGGTGATGCCAAGAACATCGGTCTCCGGTGAATTGACCAGCGCGAGGATGGCTTGCATGTCCGTGCCGCCCGGTCCGGCGGCATCCTGATCAATGATGACCTTGCGTCTGGATGGGGCCTGAAGCGCAAGGACGAAAGTAGTCAAAAGCAGGAGCGGGAGTACTGAAGAGAAAAGCAAACCCCTCCCGGCCTTCGCAGCCCTATTGGATTTCTTGGCCCTGGCCCTGCCGTCACTACCTACGCTCACCATAGCGCCGCTCCAGTCCTCTCTAAGCACTCTAGTGTAGTGCGTCTCACGGCTCTTTACATTTGGCCACCTTTTCAAGGATCCGTTCAACTGAGGCGCTCCACAGGAAGGGGTTGTCCATGTAATCGTTGATCGCACGAATCCATTCCTGGCAAACCAGGCAGAGCGCTTGCATCTGGCTCTTTTCATCGCCGCAAAAAATCAGCCCTTTCTCAGGTGGATTCAGGTACAGGCCGCGGATTTCACCGCGATCCTTGATAGTCAACTGGCCGCCCTGAGCAGCAAGACCACAATGCCAGCATTCAGGTCATGATGTTGAGCCCGGCTTTCTGCCATCGCTTGAATCTCAACTCGCCGACAGATGCTAATATCGGGACGCTTTGCTGAGCTCGGCAGCTCTTTGTTCTTCTTGGTTGGCTCTTGGAATCTGGCCGGTGCGTCGGTAAATTGCGGCCATGCGGCGGTGTGGCTCAGGATCACTTTGTGCGAGTGAAGCGGCTTCCTGGAGGTAGCGGAGCGCGTCCGCGTCGAGAGAACTTTGCTGCGACCTCTGCGCCAATTCCAACGCGGACTGGTAAAGTAGCGCCGTCGTGCCTGCATCCTGCGGATTCAGTTGATGCGCGTGATGCAGGGCTGCATACGCTGCTGGCGTTTCGCCGAGATTGAATAAAACCACCCCGTACAGGGCGTTCAGCGGAAAAAGATCGGGCCATCGCTGTACCGCCGTTTGCAGAGGGCCGCGAGCATCCGCAAAACGCTTCAACTGGTAGTAAGTGAACGCCAGGTTATACTGTGTTTGCGGAGATTGCGGGGCCAGTTCCGCCGCCCTTTCGAGCGGCTTTAGGGCCTTTTCCAGCTGGCCGTGCTGCCCGTAGAGAATGCCCAGGGCCGTCAGCAATTCCCCGTTGTTCCGATCATAGAGCTGTTCGCAGGAAGACGCCTGATCACTTGGTCCTCGGTCCAATTCCTGCCCGCAGGCCCATTTCAGCTGGCTCAGCTTATCGCTTTGCGTTTTCATCTCTTTCGAGCGGTCGAAAGCCTGCCTAGCCTCCTGGTCGCGACCTTGCTTGCGATAGAGCTTCGCCAGTTCGTACTCCGCTCGGGACTCGTCAGGATTCAATTCGATCGCTTTCTTGAGCCACTTCTCTGCATCCTGGTCAGAACCGAGCTTCAGGTAGGCCAGGCCAAGATAGAAGGGAGTATCGGGAAAGGGCGGAAGAGAGTTTGCCTTCCCCAGATTCTCTAGCGCCTTTTTGTAGTTATGTTCGTCGAGATCCAGTCTGCCAAGGTAGTACAGGACGCCCAGTCGGTCGCCTTGCGCATGGTGGACCGCTTCAAATTCGCTGCGCGCTTCGGCGGTCTTGCGCTGTTCGAAGAGAGCGACCGCCAAAGGGAACTGCGCACGCATCACCAGGCTGGAGTCCATCGCCAGGGCCGCGCGGAATTCCTTCTCAGCTTCTTCGTATCTTTCCTGCCGTAGCGCCTCGTATCCGTTCCCCAGATGCATTTCGAGTGAATCTGTCGTGGGCGCTTTCTTAGAATCATTGCCCTGGCTGGAGGCTTGCGGGCAGACGATTTGTCCCACGGACAGGAACAGCGCCAACGGAATTTGCCATCGCCATGTTCGCCAAATGGTCATTTATTTTTCGCTGCCACTGCAATTTCTTGCCAGATTACCACAGGCTGGTTTCGCCTTTCGGCCTCTCCGGCGGCACTTCTGCGGCTTCCCCGGAGGCAAACTTGACGACCCTAGACCCTGATGCTACAGTGCCGTTGCCACAGACCAACGCCAGGGAGTGATTGTCTGAGCAGGTCGCGCAGGAAAGCTCAGCCGGTTCTGAGCCGCCGCCAATTCCTACAATATTGTCAGGGAGCGTCGTTCGCCCTTCTGCCCGCGGGCTTTCTTCGCCCCACGCTCCATTCTGTCTTTTCGCAAGCAAAATCTGTCCTGCCAGACGGATTACAGCTTCATCCGCAATACCGGTTGAAACGAGGAATCGAAGCGGTCTTGCGCAAGGTGCCGGCCGGGTTCGATGAATTCGTTACGGAGAAATATCAGGACCAGATCTCGGCGATCCTTTCGCAGTGGAGTGCCGAACTGCTGCAGTCTCCTCAAGACACAACGGCGCTCGAGCGCGTGATGGCTCGCAGTTTTACGGCAGGTTCCCTGAAGTCGAGCCAATCGCGGATCGTGAACGAGACCGCCCCGCTCAAACTCTGGAAAGTTCAATATCCCCAGGAGGCGAATTCCGGAAAGGAAGTATTCCTTTCCGAACTGCGCGAATGGCTCAGTGCGTTTTCAAAACTTCTAACTGCCGAGTTCCAGGTGGTTGGCATCCAAACAAAATCCGAGCCGCCTCGAACGTCAGCCAATTCCATCCGGCTCCAAACAATGGTTCGCTTTGAGTTGCTCGGCACGGGTGCCGGTTTTCACCGCGAGCAACGCGTTGGTCATTGGCAACTTGACTGGGAGTCGAATCCTTCCAACGAATTGCGGCTCGAAACATTTCAGTTCCTGGACGGAGCCCGCAGCCAATCGTCAACTCCTGTTTTCCTCGACTTAGCTTCGCGAGTTTTCGGACGAAACCGTTCTTTCGCAAACCAATTGGTTCCCGGCACAGACCATTGGCGCACCCTACTCGATGGTGCGAGCGGCATCGATATCTACGGGCACAATGGAGTTTCCGCAGGGGATATCGATCGCGACGGTCTCGATGACCTTTACGTTTGCCAGCCTGCCGGGCTGCCAAACCTACTTTTTCGCAATCGTGACGGCACATTCGAGGACATCACGGAGTCCTCGGGCGTCGGTGTACTGGAAAACACGGCCTGCGCGCTGTTCGCGGACATTGACAACGATGGCCGCCAGGACCTGATTGTTGTGTGCACCACCGGTCCGCTGCTTTTTCTCAATCAGGGCGATGGAAAATTTCGCTTGAAACCCGGCGCTTTCCATTTTGCCAATCCTCCGCAGGGCACCTTCACCGGAGCAGCTATGGCTGATTATGACCGCGACGGCTGGCTGGACATTTATTTTTGTCTCTACACTTACTCCCAGGGCACCGATCAATACCGCTATCCCATGCCGTACTTCGATGCGGAGAACGGCCCGCCCAATTTTCTACTGCGCAATAACCGCGACGCCACCTTTGATGACATCACGCAACAGGCTGGCCTCAACATCAATAACACGCGCTTCAGCTTCTGCTGTGCTTGGGGGGATTACAACGGCGACCTCTGGCCCGACCTGTACGTTGTGAACGATTTTGGGCGCAACAATCTCTACCGCAACAACGGCGACGGCACTTTTGCCGGTGTGGCCCGCGAAACCGGCGTTGAGGACGTCGGCGCCGGCATGAGCGCAGCATGGTTCGACTTCGACGATGATGGCCGGGACGACCTCTACGTTGCGGACATGTGGACCGCCGCCGGCATGCGCATTTCCATGCAGGAAAACTTTCAGCAACGCGGGAACGCGGAAACGCGCGCTTTGTATCAAAAGCACTCTATGGGCAGTTCTCTTTTTCGGAACTGCGGTGAAAAGTTTGAAGACGAGAGCGCCCGGTCAGGGACGGCCATGGGCCGCTGGTCCTGGATGAGCGATTCCTGGGACTTCAATCACGATGGCTACCCCGACCTGTATATCGCGAACGGAATGATTTCCGGAACATCCCGCGACGATCTCAACAGCTTTTTCTGGCGGCAGGTGGTGGCCAACTCGCGGAATGACCCCAGACCGAGCCACGAGTATGAGCAAGGCTGGAACGCCATCAATGAATTGATCCGCTCCGACCACACCTGGAGCGGCTTCGAGCGAAATGTCTTCTACTTGAACAATCGCGACGGAACCTTTTCCGACGTTTCTGGCATTGTTGGGCTGGATTGCATCGAAGACGGCCGCACATTCGCGCTGGGCGATTTCGATCAGGACGGACGGTTGGAAGTCGTACTCAAGAATCGTAACAGCCCGCAATTGCGATATTTCAAAAACGCGATTGCCGATTTGCCCCCCGCGATTTCCTTCCGTCTTACAGGGAAAAAGAGCAATCGTGACGCGGTGGGAGCCAGGATCACGGTGGAGACCTCCTCTGGCCGACAGTGTCGGACTTTACGGATCGGATCGGGCTTCCTCGCTCAACATACGAAGGAACTGTTTTTCGGCCTGGGCTATGAAAAATCGGCGGTTCAAGCTGTGATTCAATGGCCGAGTGGATTGCACCAAAGGCTCCGCGATTTGCCGCTAAATCACCGGATTTGGGTCGAAGAAGGATCATCGCCTTCGCGCATGGAACCTTTCCGGCAATTTTCGGTTCCCGCCGGCAGAGAGATTACCCCCGTGATTGATGCCGCAGAGCGATTACCTAAAACCGTCGAAACATGGCTGATCGTTCCGGTTCCCGCTCCTGATTTTTCGCTTCCCGGTCCGTCCGGGCGTGTTGAAACTCTTTCCGACCGGCGAGGGAAGCCTGTTCTGCTTCATTTCTGGTCTGATTCGGTTGCAAATTCCCGAGAGTACCTGGGTAAATTCGACCAAGTTCAGGAAAAGTGGGTGCGCGCGGGGCTGCAATTCCTTGCCATCCTGGTGAGCACCGACGACCATGGCAAGGAAGGTGGCGAGAAGGATATTTCCCGCGGTTACTCTTTCCCGGTCGCAGCTTCCTCGTCCGACGTCGTTGCCGCCTACAACCTCCTCTATCGCCAACTTTTTGATCGCCACCGCGATATGAGTGTGCCGATATCTTTTCTCCTCGACCCAGGCGGAAACGTGGTGAAAATTTATCAAGGGCCGCCGGCAATCGACCGCTTCGAGGCGGACATCGGGAACATTCCCCAAACCGATGCGGAGCGTCTGGCTAAGGCGCTTCCGTTTCCCGGATGGGCCGAATCGTATGACTTCGGCCGAAACTACCTGTCCCTTGGTTTCGTCTTCTTCGAGCGAGGGTATTACGAGCAGTCGGAAGCCTTTTTTCAACAAGCGGTGAAGAATGATCCGGCCAGCGCGGAAGCACTCTACGGTCTTGGCAGCGCATTTCTGCAACAAAACAAATCGAAGGAGGCTGGAGATTGCTTCGAGAAAGCGCTGCACCTGCACGCCCGCTATCCAGGCACGTTGCCGAACGCGTGGAACAATCTGGGCATCCTTGCAGCTCGCGAACGTAACACCGCTGCCGCGATTCAACATTTTCAGCATGCGCTTCAGATCGATCCCCAGCATGCCATCGCCTTGCTCAACCTCGGCAACGCGTATCGGCAAGCAAAGGACTGGCCCGAGGCCGAACGTGCGCTCGAGCAAGCGCTTACTCTGAATCCGGATGACCCCGAGGCCAATTACAGCCTCGGAATGGTCTATGCTCAAAAGAACGACACGGACCATGCCTACGAGTACCTGCAAAAAGCGCTGGCAGCGCGGCCTGCTTATCCCGAAGCATTGAACAACCTGGGGATTCTCTATCTCCGTACGCGGCGCACTGCAGAAGCCATTCGCAGCTTCGAAGAATCTATTCGCATAGCGCCTGCGTATGACCAATCGTATTTGAATCTGGCGAGCGTCTATGTCATCGTGGGCGACCGCGAAAAAGCCAAGGCAATTCTTCAGCAACTCCTCACGCAGCATCCCTACCACACCCAGGCAAAAGCACAGTTGAAACAACTGGAGCCTTAACTCCTCCCACCGCTCGCAATGTTTACCGGGATGAGCCTCTATTCACCGTCGCCGGCGTCACTGACACGTCCACTCTCGGCGCGCCCGGGTCCGATCGCGGGTCAAAGCGCGCCTTCGCAAGCGCCCGCATTCGCACCGGCTCCCCGCTGACATCGCCGCCCAAAAAGAGCGACAAAACTCCAGCGGGTTGGCGCGATAGAGTGTTGCTTGGTCAGGATCGGTCAGGCCTAGAATGTCAGTTTAAGCCCGAATTGCACCAGTCGTGGGTTGTTCACCGTCGACGGATACCTTCCGAAATGAGAGAGAGCATGGATGTCCGCGCCTGTCCCGCCTCCGAAGGCGGAGGGGGTGTCAAATTGCGCATGGTTGAAGAGATTGAAGATCTCTGCTCGGAAATCCAGTCCCATGTTTTCCCAGGGCAGCGCGAAACGCTTGATCACCGAAAAGTCGGTGTTTACGAAGT
>WNGQ01011129.1_pt1 | contig 10114 bp, 17 predicted proteins | sample 5407661 | NCBI WGS metagenome assembly WNGQ01 (sample SAMN13153382, study PRJNA577476) | soil metagenome | isolation source: 60 cm soil or saprolite under Garry oak tree replicate 2 | place: USA:California | collected 2016-06-15 | reverse complement strand
GGGTGCTGGCGGTCCTCAAGTGGCTCCGGGCGACGGACAGCTAGCACTTCTCCCTCTCTCCCCCGGTGGGGGGGCCGGCGGGGCCGGCGGGGCCGGCGCCTACTGGAAGCCCAGCGTGACCCAGTAGGCGGTGACGTAGGCGCCGGTGGCCACCAGGAGCACGCCAGTTGCCGGGCCCAGCAGGCGGGCGCCGGCGGCCCGGACCCGGCGCCACGCCACCGCCCTGGCCAGCGCGGTCGCCACCGTCAGCACGGTGATGACGAAGCCCATGCCCACGCCGTAGAGCAGCAGCTGCGCCGCGCTGCGGGCGGGGTCGTGCGCCGCGCTGGCCATCCCGACGACGGTCAGGAAGATGGGCAGCGCGCAGCCGAGGGAGGCAGCGGCGTAGGCCATGCCGTAGGCGGCGTAGCCACGCATCCCCTGCGCGGCGGCCAGGCCCGACAGGCGGGCGGTCGCGCGGTCCGCCAGGCCGGTGGGCAGCGTGCCGCCGGCGAGGACGTGGGCGCCGGCGGCCGCCAGCGCCAGGCCCACCACCAGTCCGACGACCGGGAGGGCGGGGCCGAGGGAGGCGCCGGCCGCCGCGACCATGGCGCCGGCCACCGCGAAGGTCAGGACGAACGCGACGGTCAGCGTGGCCGCCACGCGGAGCGCGAGCAGCAGCCGGCGGGCCGGCCGCGTGCCGCGCTCGCGGGAGCCCAGGTACAGGCCGAGGTAGGCGGGGAGCAGCGCGAACCCGCAGGGGTTGACGGCCGCCAGCATGCCGGCGCCGAACGCGTAGCCGAACGGTGCGACGGTGGCGAGGTCCTGGAGCGCCGCCGCCGGGCCGGCGGCGAGCTCGTCCACCCCGAGGATGGCCCGCGGGCCGCCGGCCGCCCTGACGGCGAGGACCGCCAGGACGACGGTGGTCGCGGCGAGCGGCCACGCCGCCGCGGCCCGCCACCGCGGCCGCCTCCCCGGGTGAGGGCCCGCCAGGTCCCCTGTCACGGGATCCCGGCCAGCGTGTCCGCCTCCTGCCGCAGCGGGGCCTCACCGAACGCGGACGGCACCTTCCTGACGATCTTCCCGTGCCGGTCGAAGTAGATGCTGGTCGGTGTGCCGAGGACGCCGTACCGCGTGAGGGCGGACTGGTCGACGGCGTAGGCGGCCGGATACCGGGTGCCCGTGCGCTGCAGCTGGCGGGCGCCGTCGGCGTGGTCGCCCAGGCCCACGTACGGGCCGACGTCGATGGCGACGAACGTCACCCTTCCCTCGAACTCGCCCGCGACCCGGGCGAAGCCGGGCATCTCGGCCCGGCAGGTCAGTCAAAGCCCGGCGAAGTACAGGAGGACGACCGGCCGGCCGGTGGCGAAGGCCGCTGCGAAGTGGCCCTGCTGTCCCCCGAAGGTGTCGGCTCCCTGGTAGGCGACGACCTGGAAGTCCGGGACGGAGACCGGCGCCGGCGTCGCGGTGGGCGTCGGAGCCGGGGTCGCCGTCGGAGCCGCAGTGCCGGGCGTCGCCGTGGAGGCGCGCGACTGCTGGCCTCCACAGGCGGTCAGCGCGAGGACGGCGAGCAGCGAGGACACCCCGAGCAGGCGATTGACCTTCATCGGCCCGCACATGATGCACGGGATGTGCGACCGATGGGTGACAGGCGGGTCGTCCGCCGGCTCAGCCGGGATCGGTGGTGGCGGCGGTCGCGCAGCCGGTCGGGCAGGAGGGCCACGACCGCGGCGATCCTCGCGTCGGTCCCGACCAGGTAGCGGGGACGGGGCCGGCGAGCCGTCAGCGCCCTGACGACGACCTTCGCGACCTCGTCCGGCGGTATGCCCCGGGCGGCGCTGCGCCGGGCGTCCGCGCGGGCCGCCTCCATCGCCCGTCCGTACAGCTCGGTGGCCCGGGCCGGCAGAGCCTGCTGGAGCCGGTCGGCCGCCGCGATGGAGCTCTCCCACAGCGGGGTGTCGATCGCGCCGGGCTCGATCAGCACGACCTCGATGCCCCAGGGGGACAGCTCCAGCCGGAGCGCGTCGGTCAGCGCCCGGAGGGCGAACTTGGAGGCGTGGTACGGACCGGTCATCGGGCTGGAGATGCGGCCGCCGATCGAGCCGATGGTGACGATCCGGCCCCGGCCCCGGCGCAGCAGCGGCAGCAGGGCCTGGGTGACCGCGTGCTGGCCGACCACGTTCACGTCGAGCTGGCGGCGCAGCTCGGCCGGCGGCAGAAACTCCAGGGGCGCCGCCACCGCGATCCCGGCGTTGTTGACCAGGCCGGCCAGGCCGGCGTCGCCGACCTCGCGACCCACCAGCTCCGCGGCGTGGGCCACCGCGTCCGGGTCGGTGATGTCCAGGAGCGCCGGCACGACGCGGTCGCCGAGCTGGTCGCGCAGCGCCGCGGCGTCGTCGGGGCGGCGGACCCCGGCCACCACGCGGAAGCCCTCGCCGGCCAGCCGTCGCACGACGGCGGCGCCGATGCCCTTGGCCGCGCCGGTGACGACGACGGTCCGTGGGGTCTGTTCTCTTGAGACCATACCAAGAGAGTAGCCCGCCTCTTGTGTCCCAGTCAAGGGCTGTGCCCGCGGACCGGTAGCATTCCGGTGTGCCCCGCACGCGCCACGATGTCGACCGGGAGGAGAAGGTCGCCCAGCTCGTCGAAGCGGCGATCGAGCGCATGCGCCAGGGCGGCTACGAGGCGCTGTCCGTGGCGGCGATCTCCCGCGATCTCGGCCTGGCCCAGAACGCGGTCTACTGGTACTTCCCGACACGCGACCACCTCTTCGTGGCGGCGGTCGACAAGATGGTGAGCTGGATGCTGGCCAACAAGCCGGCCACGGGAAGCATGGTCGACCACGTGGTCTGGTTCGTCGAGCGGCTGGACACGTCGCACGGCGTCATCGCGTCGCTCTACATGCGAGCCCGGGTGTCTCCGGTGGTGGCCGAGTACCAGGCGTCCTTCCTTCAGCGCAGACGCGCCCTCCTCCTCGAGATCGTCGCCTCGCAGAGCCCGCTGAAGGACGCGGAGGAGGTGGTCAGCACCCTCCTCTGCACGATCGAGGGCGCCCTGCTGCTGGGGCTGGGCCCGGAGGAGCGGGAGCGGGTCATCCGCCGAGCGTTCGCGGACCTGGTGGGCGCGGCCTGATACCCGCGCCGGCCTATGCTCGGCGCATGAGCATCGTCGGGCTCGACCACGTCCAGGTCGCGATCCTGCCCGGCGGCGAGGACGCCGCCCGCGCCTTCTACGGCGGGGTGCTGGGACTGCCGGAGCTGCCCAAGCCGGACACGCTGGCGGGCCGGGGCGGGGTCTGGTTCGCGTGCGGCGCGCAGCAGCTCCACTGCGGCGTGGAGGACCCCGTCGCGCCCAGCCGCCGCCATCCCGCGCTGCTGACCGACGACCTGGACGCCGCGCGCGCCCGCCTGGAGGCGGCCGGCCACCCGATCAGGACGGACGCCGAGCTGCCCGGCTGCCGGCGCTTCTACACCGAGGACCCGTTCGGCAACCGCCTTGAATGTATAGAAAAGATCGAGGACACTGAGCCGCCTGGACCCCGCGTCAGGTTCACTGAGGGCGGCGTCGCCTGAAGGCCCGAGCGGCCGCCTCGATGTCCTCTGCGATCAGCTCATGTTCGGGGGGCGCACCATGCTCGTCGCAACATGGAGGCTTGTCGCGCTCGCCGCCGGGCGGGTCAGCGATGCCCAGGTCCCGGTACAACCGGCGGTACACGTTGAGCGCGGACCGCTCGTCATGCTGACCGACCATGAGGACCGCGACCTCCCGGGCGGAAGGGAAGCCGACGAGGACGCGCCATTGGCCGGCACCAGCCAGGTGGATGCAACAGATCCGCTCGACCTCGTCGCCAGTCAGTCGGTAGGTGGCCGCCCCGCAAACACGGCGCGCCAGGTCGGCCTCCACCCGTTCCACACGGCGCCGAATGTCCGCGCGAAGACCCCGTATGTCCTCTTCAGCGACACTTGTCGTGAAGACATCGAAGCGAACGGTCAGCTTGTCGGCCGCCTGTGGACGTAGTGCCGGCGGCCGGACCGCATCTGTGCGATCGATTCCCGCAGCCTCGGCTGCTCCAGTGTGGCGCGATCCTCGATGCGATCGAGAAGGGCCCGGCGTACGTTGGGGTTGGCACCCTCGCGACGCAACCGCTGCAGCTCGCGACGCGCTTCCGCAACGCTCTTGAACGCGAGTCCGACCGGGCGAGTGCTCGCTACCTCCAGAATGCCCGCCTCGATCCAATCGCGCACCGTACGCTCGCTGACGTCGAGAATGGTCGCCGCGAGCGACACGGGTACGGACAGATCGAGATGCAAGATGGTGCTCTCAGCGCGGCGCAGGTGGCTGCCAGCGGAATCCAGGGCCCCGTCGCGGAGCGCCGTCGTGGCACCGTCCAGTTCGTCGAGCTGCTCGACGGCCCGCCCGATCATGTACTCGCTGAGCTCCCTCGCCGTCATCCCATCACCCTTGGCGAAAGGATACCATCATCTTTCGAATATGGGTCGTTTTTCGAAACCAGAAGCCTCGCTGTTGCCCCAACTGAGGCAGATACACTACACGAGGACCCGTTCGGGAACCGGTTGGAGCTGCTGCAGGCGATCGAGGATCAGGGGGAGCCATGAGCTTCGGGCGTTGCCAAGCCTCGCGCCGGCGGACTCTTGCTCCGATGCATCTGATGGCATCGTTTACCGAGCCGGATCAAGCCCGAGATGTTGCGTATCCACCCGGGCAGAGTTGTCAGCCGGCAGCTCTTGTGACCGCTCGATCCATCGGCACGCGGACAAGGGCTACTCGTATCCGAGCGTGCGGGCGGAGTTGCGCCCGGCTCGCGAAACCGCCTACGCGGTCGACGGCTGCGGCATCAGGCCCAACTGCGTGAGCAGCGAGACCTGGTCGTAATGGAGGTCTCCACCGACGACCCCCCGCTCGAGTCGAAGTGCCACATCTCGCAGAGCGCCAGGGCGAACTCCCTGCCGGTGGCGGGGAACGGTCCGAGCGGCCCGTCGTGCGTGCCTGCGGCGGTGAAGGTGCACACCACCGTCTGGCCAGCGTCGATGTAGCGAAGGTCGGTGATTCGGATGTCGGCGCGGGCGGGCGGGCGTGGCGCCCAGCATGGCCTCTCTCAGTACAGCCACCTGGTGAACAGGCGCGTGAGGACCGGCATGACCAGCCAGGTCATCAGCGCGCCCATGACCGGGATTGTCACCAGGAACCGGAGCGGCAGCGCGAGGCGGCCCATGACCGGCGCCGCTGCGAACGTGATCGCAGTGATGAGCGGATAGATTGCGGCGCTGGACATGATCCACATCTTCCAGCGCGCGGGCGGCCGGACGACCTGGCCTCCCGGCACGGCGAACCACGTCTCCAGCCCGCTGAGCGCCCGCTCCTCGGGCGGCTCCTGGGCCATGTCGGCGGACTGCTCGATCAGCCTCTTCCGGACAGCGGACTGCCGCCAGGCCGCCAGGTGTCTCGCGCTGTCGAAGCGGAACACGACCAGGTAGTCAGGGCGCGCGGGGTCGAGGGGACGGCTGACCGTGACGCCCTGATGTCCAGGAAACGCCACGGCCGCCTTCCGAACCTCTTCCAGCCACGTCTCGAACTCCGCCTCGCGGCCCGGCTTGACCCGTCGCGAGACGAGGACCGTGACAGGCTCGTCGCTCACTCGAACCAGTAGTCGAGGGTGATCTGCGCGTGCTGGCCGAGCTCGGCCTCGAAACCGCCCTCGCCCCGAAGCCCCGCCAGGCCGCCGGTGCCGGAGCCCGGCACCACGAACCAGGTGCCCCGGACCAACGAGCCCTCGAGCGTGCCGGCGTCCTGGAAGACGAAGCTGCCGGTTCGGCCTGCGAGGCTTCCGGTGACGCGCTCCTGGCCGACGAAGCTGGCCGTGCCGTCAGGGCGAGCCGCCTGGACGAAGTACACCTCGCCCTGGCCCTCGATGTCGCCCTCGAACGTCTCCACGACGTGGATGAGACTCAGCGTCGGCGCACCCTCGACGTCACTCCATGCTCGGGGCTCGTACGTGCCGACCACGATGCGCCCCGTCGCCCTGCCGCGACTGTTCTCCGTCTCGCTCATCAGCCCTCCAGTGCATGTGCGTCCCCGCGGGTCGGGGAGCGTAAGGGTAACCACCGTGGTTACCGGAGGACAAGTACGCACCTCTCGGTGCTATAGTCACCCTGCGGTGAGCATCAGACCTCTCCGTATCGGCGACCACATCATCGACGTCTTCGACGAGACGTGCCCCTCGCGACGTGCACTCACCCTCGTGGCGGACCGGTGGTCGGTGCTCGTCCTGGCCGCGGTCGCCAACGGTGTGTCCCGAAACGGGGAGCTGCTTCGGCGGGTGCGGGGCGTCTCGCAGAAGATGCTCACGCAGACGCTGCGCGAGCTGGAGCGCAACGGCCTGGTCGAGCGGACGGTGTTCGCGGAGGTGCCGCCCCGAGTCGAGTACGAGCTGACGGAGCTCGGTGCCACGCTGTACCCACACATGAGAGACCTCTGCGAGTGGTCGATGCAGCACATCGCCGAGGTGGAGGCGGCCCGGAACCGCTACGACTCTCCGTCGTGACCACGCCTGAGCGCGGGGAGGTCGTCGATGGGCGCCAGGCGGACCGGCGAATCGCGCAGCACCTGACCATGCGCAGGTCAGCGTCTCAGTACACGTACGGGATCAGGCGCCTCGTGCGCGCCCGGTACTCGTCGTAGGCGCTGCCGAAGGCCCGGCTGAGGCCGGACTCCTCGACGTGGATCCGGTAGGCCAGGCCGATGAACCACCCCAGGAACAGGGCCACGAGGCTGGTCCAGTGCCCGAGGCCGACGCCGTACCCGATGCTGGCCACCAGGGCACCGGTGTACGACGGGTGGCGGAGCCAGCGATACGGTCCGGAGGTGACCAGGCGGTGGTCGTCCTGGATCGTGACGATGCCCCGGAAGAGACCGCCGAGCTTCAGGATCGCCCATACCCGAAGCGCCAGGCCGAGCCACATGATCGCGGCGCCGGCGCCGGCGAGCAGCGGCGGCGGCCCGGGCAGCGCGCCGAAGCGGCCGTGGGCCAGCCCACCCGCGATCCAGAACCCCGCGGTCACCGCGCCGGCCAGGACGACGACGCTGCCCCTGTCCTGCGTCGTGCCCCGGCCCCGCAGCCGGTCCAGCAGCGTGGGCGCCAGGACGAGCCCGACCTCGACGCACATCCAGACGGCCAGGGTGATCGTCAGCGCTGCCTGCATCGTCATGCCCGTCACGCTACCGGTGGCCGGGTCGCCGCGGATCGCCCTCCGGGTGGAAACCTGGCCGCGCGCTCCACCCGCGGGTGGAGCCCCGGCCCCCTCCCCCCCGCGGGCAGGGCCGCTGCAACAGGCCGGCCCGAGCCCGACTGGCATTGGGTCGTGTCCGTCCAGGGGCCCACCCGGGGCGCAGCCTGGCCAGCAGCAGCCTGGCGACCGCTGTCAGCGCCGGGGGACAGGACCTCGACGGGGCGCTCGACGAGCTGCACAGCCTCGGCATCCAGAACGTACGAGTCGACCGGATGCGCCAGGTGGCGTAATCGTGGCGCCCATGGCCAACGGCATGCTGGTCGGCCTGCGTCGCGAGGAGGATGGCCGTCTCGTTGGGCGAGCCGGCTCCGACAGCGTCAGCTTCATGCCGCTGCGCTCCGCCGGCTGGCCCCCGGGCCGCCCCTGGGCAACCCTGGCCGACGACGCCGAATGGCGCGTCGTCGCCGAGCCCGAGGAGCAGCTCCTCTCCGCCATCGTCCGGCTCCATATCCCGGAGTTGGAGATCGCCTTCCAGGACGGCGACTGGAACCTGGCCAGCCCCTCGGACGGCTCCTGGGCCCGGTCGGTTCGGGCCGCCGACGGCGACCTCTGGCTTGCCCAGGCCGGATCCCGGCGGCTGTGGGACGACTACCAGGCGGCGGCGCTCGCCTGGGAGCGGCTGGGCCGGCCGGACTGGGACCGCTACGGACTCACCGTCTGCCCGGACGGCAGCCACCAGGTATGGTTGGATGGGCCCGATTCCGCCCTGGTCTGGCAGCTGCCTAGACTCGAGAGTAGGGCGCCGGCCGGCTCTCCAGGTCCGCCACGAAGCTCTCGCTAATAACCCTTATCGTCAGCATACGGTCCGGCACGGATGGCATAGCTGCGGGTACGACCGAGATACGTGTAAAAGCGGCAATAGGCGCCGCTCTCAGCGATCGACGGGAAGTAGGTCGAGGGCCTTCGCCCGGTCCTCGGCAGTAGGCCGGGTGTAGGCGCGGGTCGTCTCCAGCCGGGCGTGGCCCATCAGCTCGGCGACCAGGACCAGGTCGGCGCCGCCGCGGACGAGGGTGGTGCCGAAGGTGTGCCGGAGGACGTGCGCCGTCGTCTCGTCCTCCTGGCTGGCCGCGTCCGCGAGAGCGGCGACGACGTCGCTGGCGCCCCGAACTGAGAGCCGGCCGCCGCGTTGGTTTAGGAAGAGCGCCGGCGTGGCGTTCGCCCCTGGCCAGTTCGAGCGCTCCTCGAGCCAGAGCGTGAGGTCGCGGCGCAGCTGCGGGTGGATGGGTACCTCGCGTACCTTCTCGCCCTTGCCGAGGATCCGCAGGACGCCCTTGCGCGCCGAGAGGCGGGCGTCGTCGACATCGAGCCCGACGGCCTCGCTGATGCGCGCCCCGGCGTAGAAGAGGACACCCGCGAGGGCCCGGTCGCGCGGCGACAGGTGCGCCTCGACCGCGCGGAGCCAGCGCAGAACGGCGCGCTTGTCGAGTGCCCGCGGTGCCTGGGCGGGCAGGTCAGCGCGCTCGGCGTTGGCGCGACCCAGGCCACGTCGATGGCGGCGAGCGCGCTGTTCACGGTGCCCGGCGCCGCCTTCGCGACCGCCTGCAGGTGGGAGCGGTAGTCGCGGACCGCCCAGTCGCGTGCCCCGGCGTCGGCGAGCGGGTCGCCGTCGCCCAAGCGGTCAACGTGGCTGTTGGATCGGCGGCCATCAGGTCCGCCAGCCTACCCTGCGTGTCACCCTGATCGCACGGCCGCCGAGGAGCCGCGCAGGAGCGCCGCCGACCTCGACCCCGACGCCCTGGCGGTGATCGCCGCTACCGACGAGCTGCTGTGGGCCACCGAGCCCGCCGCCCGCGCCATACGCGGCCGCCCCGCCCCGGCCCGGCTGCACGAGGCCCACCAGCGCGGCCTGCGCTGGGCCGAGCGCCTGGCGGTGCTGGACGCCAGCAGCTACGACCTGCGGACGATCGCCGGCCGCCTGGAGCGTGATATCGACGTCATCGAGCGCCGCATGGAGTCGCACATCGTCAAGCACGACGTCGTCCCAGCGCTCGCCGCGCCAGTCGGCGCGCAGCCGCTCGACCAGCTCCTCGCCCCGCATCGCGGTCAACCCTGAAGCAGCTCAAGCGCGTGGCCCAGCCGCTCCTCGGCGGCCGCGACCAGGTCCTCGTCAATCACGCCGGTCCTGCGGCCCTCCACGAAGTGCGGCGCCTGGCCGGGCCGATGCGCGCTCCGCCACGCCTCCAGGAGCCGGATCACGCCTTCCAGCGCCGCCAGGGCGGCGTCCGGCCGCAGGCGCAGGCACAGGCCCGCGCCTGCGCCGGCCGATCCAGGTCGCCAGCTCTCGGCGCGAGGCCCTACGGCCGGCGGCCGCGGCCCAGGTTGCCCCACATCGGGTCGTCGTTGATGCGCCCAGCCCGGCGCACCGCGCCGAGCACCACGCCGGCAAGCTCCGGCGGCCACTCGGCCCGGCCGACCAGATGATGCTCGCCGGCGAACCAGACGGCGCCGAGCAGCGCCACCGCCATCTTGTGGTGGACCGCCTCCCGCGTCCCGTCCGGCGGCGACGCCGGCCGCGCAGCTTCGGCCAGAGCGGCGACCGCCTGGTCGTGCCACTCCGGAAGCACGCCGCGACTGGCTGGAGGTGACCGAGGCGGTGTACCTGGGGCGGACGGCCGCCACGGCGCGGGCGGCCGCCGCCAACGCCCATCCCGGCCGGCCGGATCCTGACCTGCCACAACGGCACTGCCAGCGTGGGAGGAAGGATGGGCGTCGCGCTCCCGGCGGATCCGGGTGAGAATGGCCCCATGGACCCACTGCTGCTGTCGCTGCCCGCCGCCTTCGGCCTGGCCACCGCCAGCGGTCTGAACGCCAGCCTCCCCCTGCTGCTG
>WNGQ01008002.1_pt1 | contig 10115 bp, 8 predicted proteins | sample 5407661 | NCBI WGS metagenome assembly WNGQ01 (sample SAMN13153382, study PRJNA577476) | soil metagenome | isolation source: 60 cm soil or saprolite under Garry oak tree replicate 2 | place: USA:California | collected 2016-06-15 | reverse complement strand
CCGCAGCTACAAGGTCATTCCCCAGATCGGCGACGAGCGCCGCACCACGGTGGGGCCGCTGCTCGATCTCAAGATCAAGACGCCGAGCGGTCGGCTCGTCCCGGTGTCGACCTTTACGCACATCGAGTCGAGCACCGCGCCGCGCACCCTGAATCGCTTCCAGCAGAGAAACGCGGTGCGGATCTTCGGCGGCGTGAAGCCCGGCGTCACCAAGGAGGAAGGGCTGCGCGTCCTGGAGACCGCCGCGACGGGCGCCGCCGGCCCGGGTGTCGGGCTCGACTACGCCGGCGAATCGCGGCAGATCCGCCTCGAAGGGGCGGCGCTCACGGTGACCCTCGGGTTCGCCGTGATCCTGATCTATCTCGTGCTCGCGGCGCAATTCCGGAGCTTCCGGGACCCGCTGATCGTGCTGGTCGGCTCGGTGCCGCTCGCGATCTCCGGGGCGCTGGTGTTCAGCTACCTCGATTTCACCACCATCAACATCTACTCCCAGGTCGGGTTGATCACGCTGGTGGGACTGATCGCGAAAAACGGCATCCTGATCGTGCAGTTCGCCAATACGCTGCAGTCGCAGGGTATGGCGAAGCTCGCGGCGTTGCGCGAAGCATCGCTCACACGGCTCCGGCCCGTGCTCATGACCTCGGCGGCTACCGTCTTCGGGCACCTGCCGCTGGTGTTCGCGACCGGGCCGGGATCGGCGGCCCGCAACAGCATCGGCGCCGTGCTGGTGGCGGGCATGACGGTGGGGACGCTGTTCACGCTATTCGTGGTCCCCGTCTTCTACTCGTTCATCGCGGCCGAGCACCGTCCCGAAACGGAAGCGGAGAGTGAAGGCCTCGTGCTCGAACCAGCGGCTGCAATGGTAGGGGAGGTGGCTCATGCGTAGCGCAATTCTCCTCGCGTTCGTTGCGCTCTACGGATGCGCCACGGCTCCGGGCTACCGATCATCTTCGGTACGGACGCCCACGTCGTTCCGGGAAACGACAGGGGATCCTCAGGCGACGGCGCCCGCTCCCGAGGGTCCTCACCCCCTGACCCCCTCTCCCGAGAGTCCTCACCCCCTGTCCCCCTCTCCCTCCGGGAGAGGGGGTACGAAGGACGAGCCCACCGTCTCGAGCGACTACTGGGACCAGCTGGGCGACACCACGCTGTCACGCCTGGTCGGCGAAGTGCTGCGCGGCAACCTCGACGTTCGGTCGGCGCGGGCTCGGGTGAGCGCCGCCCGCTCGGACCGGGTGCGCAGCGTGCTGGATCTGACGCCCTCGGCCACGCTCCAGGCCGGTTACTCCCGGCAAAGGTTGTCTAGCGCGAGCTTCCCCAGCGCGTTCGGCGTGTTTCCGGACCAGAGTGTGTGGGATGCTGGCGCGAACGTCTCCTGGGACCTGGATGTGTTCGGCGGCATCCGTCACACCGTCCAGGCCCGCGGCGCGCTGGCGGACGTGGCCCAGGAAGACCTGCGCGACGTGCAGGTCAGCCTGACCGCGGAAGTGGCCCGCGCCTACTTCGAGCTGCGGGGAGCACAGGAGCAGCTCGACGTGGCTCGGCAGAACGCGGAGAACCAGCGCCGCACGTTCGACCTCACCAAGCAGCGTCTCGACGCGGGGCGCGGCAGCTCGTTCGATACCGAGCGGGCGCAGGCGCAGCTCAGCTCGACGCTGGCCTCGATTCCCGCCCGGGAGGCCCAGGTGGCGGCCGCCCAATACCGGATCGGAACGCTGGTCGGCCGCTCACCGACCGAGGTTGCCCGGGAGCTCGAGCAGAGTGGGCAGCTGCCGCGTCTGCCGGAGGTGACTTCGATCGGCGCGCCGGAGACGGTGGTCCGCTACCGGCCCGACGTGGCCTCGGCCGAGCGGTTCGCCGCCGCGCAGGGGGCGCTGGTCGGAGCGGCCAAGGCGAGCTACCTGCCCCGGCTCACCATCGGAGGGAGCGCGGGCTACGCCGCACCCGAGTTCAATTCGGTGGGCAACCAGGGGACGCTGCGCTATGTGGTGGGGCCGGTGATCACCTGGCCGGGTCTCAACCTGGGGAGGGTGAAGGCGGAGGTGGATGCGGCAGCGGCGCGGGAGGACGCGGCTCGCGCGCAGTACAGTCGCGTCGTCCTCACGGCGATGGAAGACATGGAGACGAGCCTGGCACGCTATCGCGCCACGCGCCTCCAGGTGGAGCGGCTCCAGGACGCGAGCGCCGCGAGCGAGCGTGCCGCCGAGCTGGCGCGCCTGCGGTTCCGCGAAGGGCGCACGGATTTTCTTCAAGTGCTGGACGCGGAGCGGACGCAGCTCGAGGCGCAGGATCGCCTGGCGCAGGGGCGCATCGACGCAGCGACCGCGTACGCGGCGTTGTACAAGGCGGCCGGGGGAAGATGACGCGCGCAGCGGTGTGACGCCGTAGTTTTCCGGGATGGAAAAGCTCCTGCGAACGACCGCCGAGCGAGCGGCACGGTATCTGGCTGGATTGAAAGACCGCGGGGTTACTCCCACACGGGAGGCCCTCGCGAATCTGCGACGGCTCGATGAACCGCTCCCGGAGCATCCGACCGACCCGGCGGCAGTGATAGCGCTGCTCGATGAAATCGGATCGCCGGCCACGCTTGGGTCGGCGGGTGGGCGGTTCTTCGGCTTCGTCGTCGGCGGGTCGCTCCCGGCGACGGTGGCGGCAAGCTGGCTGGCGGCCGCGTGGGATCAAAACGCGGGGATCGTCGTGCTCTCACCGATTGCCGCGCGCCTGGAAGAGGTCGCCATGCGCTGGCTGCTCGCCGTGCTGGGACTGCCGCCGGCGTGCGGCGTCGGGTTCGTGACCTGCGCGACCCAGGCCAATTTCTCTGGTCTGGCAGCGGCACGCCACGCCCTGCTGGCCCGGCGCGGCTGGAATGTCGAGACGCAGGGCCTGTTTGGCGCGCCGCCGATCAGCGTCGTCGTAGGCGAGGAAGTCCACGTGAGCGTGCTCAAAGCGCTGATGCTGGTCGGCCTCGGACGCGAGCGCGTGATCCGCGTTCCCGTGGATGGTCAGGGCAGGATGCGCGCCGACGCGCTGCCACCCCTGGACGACAACACCCTCCTCTGCCTGCAGGCAGGGAACGTCAACACCGGCGCCTTCGATCCCGCCGACGAGATCATCCCGCGGGCCAAAGCGGCGGGCACCTGGGTGCACGTCGACGGGGCATTCGGGCTCTGGGCGGCGGCGGCTCCCGCCCGCGCCCACCTCACGAAGGGCTTCGCCGCTGCCGACTCGTGGGCGATCGACGCGCACAAGTGGCTGAACGTGCCGTACGACAGCGGCATGGTCGTGGTCCGCGACCCACGACACCTCCATGCGGCGATGGCCGTGAATGCGCCCTACCTCGTGATCGGCGAATCCCGCGAGCCCGAGCACTACACGCCCGAGTTCTCGCGGCGGGCGCGGGGCGTCGAGGTGTGGGCCGCGCTGCGCTCGCTCGGGCGGCAGGGCCTGGCCGACTTGATCGAGCGCACCTGCCGTTATGCGACACGCTTCGCCGAGGGCTTGAGCGAGGCGGGGTACGAGATCCTCAACGACGTGGTGATCAATCAGGTCCTCGTCTCGTTCGGCGATGCCGAGCTGACCCGCCGTGTCATCGCGGGCGTACAGGCGGACGGAACGTGTTGGGCGGGCGGGACCGTCTGGCAGGGACGCACCGCCATGCGCATCAGCGTCTCCTCCTGGGCGACGACCGAGGACGACGTCGAGCGCAGCTTGGAAGCCATGCTTCGGGTGGCGCTAGCCCAGGTGGCTGAAGGCTCAGCGACCTAGGATCTGTTCGACTTGGCGGGTGTGGTTCAAGTCGTGACCCGCGTACAGACGTACGATGTGCTCCACGGACTCTGCACCACGCTCGGAATGGATCCCATGGTGTTTCCACTGTTCCGGCGTCAGGGTCTCGAATAGCGCCAGATTCATCTCGCGGAGCACGCGGAAGATCTCGACGGATTTACGAGGATCGCGTTTGTCGTAGTGCCCTGCGGTAACCCAGGCATCCTGGTCCATTGCCTGTAAGGGTGTTCCCGGCGCCCCGAGAATCGCGCGGATCCGCCAGCTCGTGACGATCTCCACATCGGCAAGATGGGCGAGGATCTCCGCGATAGACCACTTCCCCGGCGCGGGTCGCTGGCGCAACCGAGCTACCGCGGCTCCCTCGATCAGGCGCTCTAGTTCCTTGGGGGTCCGCGCCTGGATGTCGAGCGGATCCCGTCCGGCGACGTAGCTCAGGATGCGTTGGATGTACTCCTGTGGCGTTTCCTTCATCGTCAATACCCTCTCTGTAGTGCCTCGTACCCACGACCTTCCGTGATTAGCGGTCAATGCCAACTATCTTCCGGCTGGTGCAGCGCTAGGCGGGGTACCAGTTCTTGTCCCAGGCATGCGCCTCGAGCTTGGCCAGCATGCCCTCCGTCAGCCGCCCCTGCTCCGCCGCGGCAACGTTCTGTCGCACGTGTGCGGCGCGACGCATCCCGGGAATGACCGTCGATACCTGAGGTGACGATAGACAGAATCGCAGGGCCAGCTCCGGCAGGGTTTGGACCTGGTCATCCAGCAGCTGCGCGAGCGCGTTCCCCCTCCGCTCGGCCTCCGCACGACGATCGCCAGTGAAGTACTGCTCGCGCCAGTCGCCGGCGGGAAACACCGTGCTCGCGCGAATCTGCCCGGTGAGCGCGCCTTCGTCGAACGGGACTCGTACGATCACGCCGAGCGGCTTGGTCCTCGCGAGCTCGAACAACGCGCGTTCGGGGGAACGATCGTAAATGTTGTAGATCACCTGGGCGGTCTCGAAGACGGGATCCTTGAGCACCGCGAGCGCGGTCTCGGGGGCATGGTCATTGATCGAGATCCCCCAGTGCAGCACCTTCCCTTCGCGCTTGAGGCGCACGATCCGGTCGTAGGACGCCTCCCATTCGGGATCGTTCAGCCAGGCGTCGTGCCACACATGCAGCTGTTGTAGGGGTAAGGCCTCGACACCGAGGTTCTTGAGGGATCGCTCCGTAGAAGCCGCGAGATGGCGGGCGGGAAAGACGTCCGCGAGAGCCTCGCCAGCCTTCCCGGGCCATTCCTCGTTCCGCGGCGGCACCTTGGTGGCGACGACCACACGACCGGCGCGCATCTCAGCCTTCAGCACTTCGCCGATCAGGCGCTCACTGTGTCCGTTCCCGTATGCCAGGGCGGTATCGAAGAACGTGATCCCTTGGTCCACGGCTGCGCGCAGGGCCTCGCGTGCCGCGCCGTCATCGACGCCGCGCCACATATCGCCGCCCAGACCCCAGGCGCCCAGCCCGAGTTCGCTGACGACGTAGCCCGTCGTGCCGAGCATCCGAGTCTTCACTGTCGCCCTCGCTTGATCATAGCCTCACCCGCTGTCCCCCTCTCCACGCATTCCTCACCCCCTGTCCCCCTCTCCACTTCGTGGAGAGGGGGGACGAAGGGCGAGCTCGCAAAGGGCTTCCACCAGCTTCACCATCGCCCACGTGTCGCGCTCGCAGTAGTTGAGCAAGTCCTGGCGCACGCGATCGCGCTCATGGCGCGGGATCTTATCGGCGACGAACAGCAGCCGAGCAATCTCGACGCTCGCGACCCGGCCGTCCACGATCACGAGATCGTCGTAGGTCAGCTCGGGGACGAGCGGTGTGAGGATGTACTTCAAGCTGAAGCTCCCCCGGAAATCGGGGTGGTACACGCAGTTCTTCACCACCGGGTGGAGATCGATCAGTTTGGCCTCGAGCGCCGCAAGCTCGGCCGCGAGCTCGGGCACGGCCCGTTGCAGCTCGCGGATGCGGGTCTTCTCGAACGGCGTGTACATCACCACGCGCTCGGCATTGGCGGTGGCGCGCACCATCGCCGCGGCCAGTTTGGGGCGCGCGTCGTCTGGCCCTTCCGCGAGGAACGCGGCGTGCGTGTAGGTGCCGTCCGGTTGTCGCTCGTGGTAGCTGAACTGGGCGGCGGCCTGCTGCCATGGGGCCATGCCGGGCCAGACTGGGATCGCGCGGGCGATCGTCTCGAAGTCGAGAAAGCCAAGTCGGCCAGCCTCACCCCCAAAGGGGGCCAACTCGGCCGCGAGCGTGGGCTCGACGATGAGACGCTGCTCGGCCATCGCCTTGAGCTGGCGCTTCTGCGTGAAGTTGAGCTTCTCACGCGCCGGCAACTCTGCGATCGACGTGATGCCGCGCGCCAGGTAGGCCGCGGTCCGTTTGGGACCGACGCCGGCGAGGTGGCGGATGTGATCCGGCGCGTCGGGCCAGCAGCGGCCCATAAACGGGCACTCCCGCGGCTCGAAGCAGTGCAGGCCGACCGGGACATCAGGGAGCGGCCCCGCAAGCATCTCCCGCTGCCGCGTGATCTCGTCCGGAACCGTGGGGAGAAACGCGGCGACGGCGCCGGTAACATCGCTGCGAGCAAACAAATCGCCCGAGGCGGGATGCCGGAACTCCTTGTTCAGGTGCAGCACCGCGGCGGCCGTGATCTTCACGCCGCAGGCGGCGGCGACGCGAGCCTGAATGGCGACGTCCGCGATGTGCTCGTCCTTCTGCGAGCTGGATGACTTCACCTCGGTGAGACGATATCCGTCGTTTGTCTTCTCGAGCACGTCGATCGCGACGAAGGTGTCGTCGGCGATGAACGTCGCCTCGAAGATGGCCGGAGCGCCCGCGTCGAGCGCCTGTTCCGTCGCGGCGACGCGCGCGGCGCCGGCGTGGTGCGGCAGGTCGATCAGCACCCCGCCCGGGTAGCGGGCCCGGGCCACTGCGCCCACCTGGCGGCCCTGGTCGAACAAATCTTGCAAGACCTTGTCGGGCTGCAGCTCGAGCGCGTCCGGCTCGTGCACCTCCCACCAGAGCTTCTTATGGCACTGGAGGCCGGAGGTGAAGCGGGACTTGGAGAGGCGGGCGGCCTTCGTCGTCATGGCGCGAAGGGTAGCGCCGTGGTAGGACAGGAAGCCAGGGGAACCTCGGCTCCGGCCTTGCCCTCGACTCCACCCGGGACATATTGGACCGAAACTCGAGACGGCAGGTGAACTGTGAGCCCCACGGTGACGAGCAGGACGCGGCGCGAGTGGTTGCGGATGATGGCGGCGATGGGCGCGGGCGCGCTGGTAGAGGGGCTCGTTCCCCGCGAGCTGGCCCGCGCGGCGACCGGCCGGGCCATGCCGCAGCCGATCGGGCGCCAGGATCCCGTGGCGGCGTTTCGTGCGCGGATCGGCGCCATCCCGATACAGGCACAGCCGCTCGGCGAGAACCTCACCCTGCTCGCCGGTCCCGGCGGCAACGTGGTGGTGCTCCACGGCTCCGACGGCCTGGTCGTGGTGGACACGTTCGTGGCGCCCGCGTGGCCCAGACTCCAGGAGTCGCTCAAGGGGCTTGGCGGCGCGCCCGTGAAGTTCGTGATCAACACGCACTGGCACTTCGACCACACCGACAACAACGCGCTGCTCCGGGCCGGCGGTGCCACCGTGGTGGCGCACGAGAATACCAGGCTGCGGATGACCCAGCCCCACCACCTCGCCGTGTACGAGCTCGACCTCCCGCCGTCACCGGCCGCCGCCCTGCCGCAGCGAGTCTTCAAGGACGGCTATAAGCTGGAGGCGAACGGCGAGCGCCTGGCGGTGACGCACGTTCCGCCGGCGCACACCGACAGCGACGTCGCCGTCCGGTTCGAAAAGGCCAATGTGTTGCACACCGGCGACGTGTTTTTCAACGGCTTTTATCCCTACATCGACGGCTCCACCGGCGGCCGCATCGATGGCATGATCGCGGGGGCCGACCAGCTGCTGAGCCTCGCGGACTCGGACACCAAGGTCGTCCCGGGTCACGGCCCGCTCGGCACCAAGGCCGAGCTCGCGAGGTATCGCGACATGCTGTCCAAGGCCGCGGACCGGGTACGGACCCTCAAGGCGTCCGGGAAATCGGTGGAAGAAGCCATCGCCGCCAAGCCCTTCGCCGATCTCGAGGCCGACTGGGGCAAGGGGCGTCTCAACGGCGACAGCTTCGTCAAGGTTATCTACTTGACTCTGTAGCTCAGCGGACCTCGATGGTGCCGTGCATCGAGGGGTGGATGTGACAGGTGTACGCGTACGTGCCGGCCGTCGCGAACGTTCGCGCGATCGACACGTTCGCATTGGTGCCCGCGATGTCGGCGGGCGCGCCGGCCTGCTGCGTGAAGAAGACGTTGTGCGGCACCGACCCGAACGCGAACGTCACGGTTTCGCCGACGTTCACGGGCAGCGTGCCCGGTGTGAACGTCAGGGACGCCGTGGCGTCTACCGTGTTGCCCGCTGCGGGGGGTGCGGTGGTGCCGCTGTAGCTGCCACCGCAGGCCATCGCCAGCAATGCTGCGGTCAGGGTGGCCAGAACGAGTCCAGTCTTGCGCGTCAACATGTGAGTCTCCAAGTGGCTGTGAGCCCATCAACCTAGGGCTGGTCCGTCACGCGGTCTTGATCGAGCCGAGCAAGCGGTATTGAACGTCCCTGCCCAGCAAGATCGTGTGTCTTACTGAACGTGCTGCGGCTCTCCGTAGATGAAATTGTCTGCGACAACGAGATCGACGGGCCCGCCGGCGGAGATGTCGTTCGTGGCTGCTCCCAGCACTCCGGTACCGAGCGTAATGCGAACCCGCGCCACGATCGCTTCCGCAAACTTGGCGCCGACGAACGACAGTCCGGCGGCGTCGGAGCGCACAGGCGCGGCGATCCTGGCGAGGCTTTGTCCGTTCACGTCGAAAAACTCGATCGTCGTCGCGGCGGCAACGTCGACATCACTGAACACCGCCCCGAAACCCGTGACCAGGGCCGGCGTCGTCTGACCGGCGATCTCAAAGTCCACGTCCATCACGTTGCTGCCGATCGGCGAGAAGATCTTGGTGGGGCTGAACTCGCTGAACTCGGCTGCATATGTCGCGTTCACTTCCGCGAACCTCAGGCTGTCGTTCCGGAACCCGGTGCCCGGCGTGGCGAAGACGGCGCCGGACTTGACGTTCGTGTTGAAGAATGCCGCGGGAAAGTCGTTCCTGTTGTTGAATGGGTTGGCGCCGGCGCCATCCCACGAGATTTCACGGCGGCCCGCCGGTTGCTCGCCCGCCGTGCCTCCGTTCGAGGGATCGCCCAACAAGGCGCGGTATTCGACGACCTTCGCGGTGATATCCCCCGTCGCGGACACCACGGTAGCCACCGGCGGCGGCACCGGGTTGGAGACGTTGTTGTTGTTGTTGTCGTCGTTGCAGGCGGCGATCGCGAGAATGGCGACGGCGAAGAGAGCGGTGCTGCCAAGAGCGCGCTGCATGGGATGATTCTCCTTGTCCAGTCTGAGTGTGAGTGTGCTACGTGGAGCAAACGTGCGAGGAGGGGCTTATTGGGGACTTAACGGGAGGACTTGGCGGGATTACGACAGCGCTTAAAACGGAGCGGCCCTTCGCCACGGAGAGGCTAGGAAGACAGTAGTCGCCTGTAGAGTTGCACGGTTTCGGGCTCGGGTTTCGCCTCCAGCTGCTTTTCGAGCAACCGCTCCACGCGCTGATAGAGCTGCTGCACCTGGGATCGCTCGCCCAGCTTGGCGTGACAGGTCATGAGCCCGCGGTAGGCCCGCTCGTCGAGCTCGTCTCGCGCCACGAGGCGGCGCCATGCCTCGGCCGCGTCCGCCCAACGTTCCCGTTTCATGTGCCGCTCACCCAAAGCAACGAGCGCGCCGACGTACTTGTTGCGCAGCCGGTCGCGCAGCTCGAGATGCCAGTCGCCCACCACTTCGTGCTCCAGGAAATCGCCACCGTACAGCGTCAGCGCCTCCTCGAGCAGCGTCGTATCGCCGTCCTTCCGGAGTCGCGCGAGTCCCGCGGCGACGTCGCGCTCGAACCGAGCGGCGTCGAAGTCCACGACGACCCGCGCGTCCAGGGCGTATTGGTCGTGCGTGAGCGTCACCCACTCCGCGCCGCCCAGGGTCTTGCGGAGCCGGTGCAGAATGACGTGGAAGTTGTTGCGCACCTGTTCGACCGACGCGTCGGGCCAGAACGCGAGTCCCACCTGCTCGCGAGTGCGTCCGTCCGGGTGACACAGCAAGAACAGCAGCAGCTCCCGCGGCTTCACCGAAGCCCAGATGAGAGGTCCGGCAGGCTGCGAGATCCGCAAGGCA
>WNGQ01008001.1_pt1 | contig 10115 bp, 10 predicted proteins | sample 5407661 | NCBI WGS metagenome assembly WNGQ01 (sample SAMN13153382, study PRJNA577476) | soil metagenome | isolation source: 60 cm soil or saprolite under Garry oak tree replicate 2 | place: USA:California | collected 2016-06-15 | reverse complement strand
TCGGCCTGGTTGCGGGCATTTTGGCGTCGCTCGGCTATGTGATGGGCGCGGTGATCCTGACGCCGGACCTCTGGATCGAGCCGCTCGGCGCACTGGTCAAGACCGGTCCTGCGATCGTGCTGATGGCAGTGGCGCTCATCACCCTGGACAACCGATGACGAACTGGCCGGACGACGACGTGATCCTCTATGACGGCGTCTGCATCTTCTGCTCGCGCTGGGTCCGCTTCGTGATCGCGCGCGACACGGCGCAACGCTTCCGCTTCACCCCGATCCAGTCGGACTACGGCGCGCGGCTGGCGCGCGCCTTCGGCATCGATCCCGACGATCCCGACACCAACGCGGTGGTCCATGGCGGCGTGGCGTACCTCAAATCCGATGCTGCGCTGACGGTGCTGAGCCTGTTGCCGCGATGGGGCTGGGTGCGGGCGCTGTTCGCGGTGCCGACACCGCTGCGCAACGCCGTCTACAATCTCGTCGCCCGCAACCGCTACCAGATTTTCGGGAAGTATGATCAGTGTTTCGTGCCGGACGCCGAGATGCGGGCGAGGGTGATGGAGTAGCGGCGTGAGTTCTGCGAAGATTTCGGGACAGTTCCCTCGTGCTGGCGGAGTTGCGCTGAGTCGAGAAACCAACAGCGCTAAGCCCCATCCATTCGTCATTGCGAGCCAAGCGAAGCAATCCATTTCGTCGCAGAGAAGACTCTGGAGCGCTTCATCGCTTTGCTCCTCGCAATGACGAGTGGAAGGCTATCGCTCAATGCGCGCCGCCATCACCTCCCGCGCCGCCCGCTCGCCCGAATCCCGCGCGCCATGCGCGGTGGAGAAGAAGTTTGGCGAGGTCGCTTCACCGGCGAAGAACAAGCGGCCGTCGACCGGGGCGGCGAGCACGGCGCGGTCGCCGGCATGCCCCGGCAGCGCGTGCGAATAGGAGCCGCGGGCGAAGGGATCGTGGGCCCAGCGGGATTCCTTCAGCGGCTTCAGCCTGCGCCGGAAGTCGTTGCCGAGGAAGCCTGCGATCTCGTCGATGCTGTGGACGGCGATCGCGCCGTCGCCCGCGTCCTCCAGGGTTTTGGCAAAGCGTCCGCCGAAAAAGCCCTCGATGCAGGGCTGGCCGAACGGGCGCAGATGATAGGTGCCCATCTCGGTGCGCATGGTGGCGCCGCGCAGATTGCCCTCCATGGGCAGTGCCTCCGGCTGGTCCAGCGCCACCACCACCTTGTCGGCGAGGCCGAGCGGCAGGCCGGCGGCGGCGTCGACTTTTGCCGGCAGCGCCGGAACGAAACAGAGCGCCTCGGCTGATATCAGGTTGGTCGGCACGGTGACGATCGCCTTGTCCGCCGTGAGCGTGCCGATCGAGGTCTCGATGCGCAGGCGTCGACCCGAATGGTCGATCAGCGTCACGTTGCAGTCGAGCGCGAGCGGAAGCGCGGCGCCGTAGGCCGCCATCAGCGCGCCATAGCCGCGGCGCACCCGCCAGTTGACGCCGGTGTCCTCGTAGGCGTCCATGTCGAGAATCGAGACCTGATCGAGCTCGCAGCCGTTCACATAGGTCGAGATCGCGTCGATCATCGGGTTCCAGCGGTTGCCGGGATCGAGATAGAGATTGGCCGGACTGTCGCGGCCGCTTTGCGCCGCCTCTTCGGCGCGGTGATAGAAGGCATCGAGCGCGCGCATGAAATCGTCGCGCTCGGCCTGCGGGAAGGCCTTGCCGAAGGCACGCTCGCGCCATGGCGGCAGCGCCTTGTTGACCTCGAAATTCAGCTGCTCCGCGATTCTGACGAACGCGTTCTCGTTGGCCGAGTGCAGCCAGCCGCAGCCGACGTCGAAGATGACATCCGGCGCCGCCTGCACGGTGTAGCCGCGCCCGCCGACGCGGCCGCGCGCCTCCAGCACGATGGTCGAGAGGCCGGAATCTTTCAGCGCGTGCGCAGCACCGAGGCCCGCGGCACCCGCGCCGATGATGGCGACGTCAACGGAGGAGGGGAGGGAACTCATGCGACGGCATCTAGCACGTTCGTCATGTGGGCTGAAGCCACCCCATGCATAGCCGTCATCACCCGCACAAGCGGGTGATCCAGTGTTCCAGGAATATCATTGATCGAACCGAGAGAGCGCGGCGTACTGGATGCCCCGCATACGCGGGGCATGACAGCTTCTGGAACCTACGCCACCGCTTCCTTGGCCTTTTCGGCGCGCTTGCGCTCGTTGGGATCGAGGAACTTCTTGCGCAGCCGGATCGACTTCGGCGTCACCTCGACGAGCTCGTCGTTCTCGATATAGGCCAGCGCCTTTTCCAGGGTCATCCGGATCGGCGGGGTCAGGCGCACCGCCTCGTCCTTTGAGGTGGTGCGGATGTTGGTGAGCTGCTTGCCCTTGAGCACGTTGATCTCGAGGTCATTGTCGCGGGTGTGCTCGCCGACGATCATGCCTTTGTAGACCTTCCAGCCCGGCTCGATCATCATCGGCCCGCGGTCTTCGAGCTTGAACATCGCGTAGGCCACCGCCTCGCCCTGATCGTTGGAGATCAGGACGCCATTGCGGCGGCCCTGGATCTCGCCCTTGTAGGGCGCATAGCCGTGGAACAGGCGGTTCATGATCGCGGTGCCGCGGGTGTCGGTCAACAGTTCGCCCTGATAGCCAATCAGGCCGCGGGTCGGCGCGTAGAATACCAGCCGCAGCCGGTGGCCGCCGGAGGGCCGCATCTCGATCATCTCGGCCCTGCGCTCGCTCATCTTCTGCACGACGACGCCGGAATGCTCCTCGTCGACGTCGATCACGACCTCCTCGACCGGCTCCAGCCACTCGCCGGTCGCCTCGTCCTTCTTCAGCACGACGCGCGGCCGCGATACCGAGAGTTCAAAGCCTTCGCGGCGCATGGTCTCGATCAGGATCGCGAGCTGCAATTCGCCGCGGCCCGACACCTCCATGGAATCCCGATCGGCCGCCTCGGTGACGCGCAGCGCGACATTGCCCTCGGCCTCGCGCAGCAGGCGGTCGCGGATCATGCGGCTCGTGACCTTGTCGCCCTCGGTGCCGGCAAGCGGCGAGTTGTTGACGATGAAGGACATCGACACCGTCGGCGGGTCGATCGGCTGCGCCGGCAGCGGTATCTCGACCGAGGGGTCGCAGAAGGTGTCGGCGACCGTGCCCTTGGTGAGGCCGGCAATGGCGACGATGTCGCCGGCTTCCGCCTCCTCGAGCGGCGTCCGCTCGATGCCGCGGAAGGCGAGGATCTTGGTCAGGCGGCCCTGTTCGATCAGCTTGCCGTCGGCGGACAGGACCTTCACGGCCTGGTTCGGCTTGATCGAACCGGAGGTGATACGGCCGGTGATGATGCGGCCGAGATAGGGATTGGCCTCCAGAATGGTGCCGATCATGCGGAACGGTCCGTCTTCGACCTTGGGCGGCGCGACATGGCGCAGGATCAGGTCGAACAGCGGCTGCATGCCGGCGTCCTTCGGCCCCTCCGGCCTGTCCGCCATCCAGCCCTGCTTGGCCGACCCGTAGAGAATCGGAAAATCGAGCTGCTCCTCGCTGGCATCGAGCGCCGCGAACAGGTCGAACACCTCGTTGATGACCTCGGTCGGCCGCGCGTCGGGGCGATCGACCTTGTTGATGACGACGATCGGCTTCAGCCCGACCTTGAGCGCCTTGGAGACCACGAATTTGGTCTGCGGCAGGGGACCTTCGGCGGCATCCACCAGCACCAGCGCGCCGTCGACCATGTTGAGGATGCGCTCGACCTCACCGCCGAAATCGGCGTGGCCCGGCGTGTCGACGATGTTGATGCGGGTGTCCTTCCACTGCACGGAAGCGGCCTTGGCGAGGATGGTGATGCCGCGCTCGCGCTCCAGATCGTTGGAATCCATCGCGCGCTCGACCACGCGCTGATTGTCGCGGTAGGTGCCGGATTGCTGCAGCAGGCGGTCGACCAGCGTGGTCTTGCCGTGGTCGACGTGGGCGATGATGGCGACGTTGCGAAGTTTCATAGCTCTTCTTCTGGATCGTGCATGGTAGGAGCGCGATCTCGCCGGAAAACCGGGACCGACTTTTCCGGATCGCGCTCGAAGGCCTGGAGTTTTGCAGGCGCAGCGGCGCCCAAAATAGGAAGCCCGGCCAAAAGGACCGGGCATACCTGTACTCATTGCGCCGCAATATAGTCAAAAATCGTCGAAAAACAATGCGTTGTTTGCGCCCTGGTTGACTGTTTTTCCGTCACACCGGGGTCACATGGGCGGAACGCGCGCCAATTTACCAAGCTCTGCAACGGCGGATCGCGGCCCGGATCAGCATGACCCCGCCAAATCCCACCAGCAGGCCAATGGCCAAGGTGCAGGAATAGGCAAGAATCAATCGCGGCTCAAAAGCATAGATGGTGAATGCGCCGACGGCCATCGAGCAGAGGCCTGGCAGCAGCAGAAGGGTCCCGACAAGGACCATGAATGCGGTCAGGTAGCCATTGTGAAGCATTGCCCATCCATGCCAGCCTATCGTACCGCAGAATGATCGAGGCGTCCTGAGGGGATGTCGCGACCCACCGTCCGGTCGTCAGTTGGTCTGAGCTTGCTCGGTCGGATCGACCCCCGCAACACGTCCTCGAAATATCTCTTGACGGATTTATTGCGAAGGCGTGATTTCAGTTTGAGCGCCTCGCGGTTGCGGACCGCGGTCCGATCGCGCCTGATTTCCCGAATAGCTTCCGCGCTGAAGGTCTGGATCGCGCGGCTGGCGTAGGCGCGGCCGACGACCCCGGGAGGCTGGCCAGTTGCAGATGGGTCAGGCTATGGCAGGCGATGGCGCGCGATTTGCAGCCGTTGTGTGCACGAGTGCACCGACAGGGAACACCGATATGTGGGGCTTTGGTTCCGGAACCCGCTGGCGCGCTGGTTCCGAGGCGTTGCCATCGGGCCGTCCTTATCATTATGTCGATTCCGCAAACGAGAACGATCATGACACCCGTTCCAATGACCGGCCCGTCCGCTCTGCCGCACGATGCCTTGATCGTCGAGGACGATCCGATCATCGCGCTCGATCTCGAGGACACCATTCTCGGCTTCGGCGTGACGGCGGTGCGGTCCGCCAGCAACGTCCTCCAGGCGCTCCGGATGATCGCCGATCGCGCGCCGGATTTCGCGCTGCTCGACGTCGGACTGATCCGCGAAACCAGTTTTGCGATTGCCGAGGAACTCGCGACCCGGAATATCCCGTTCGTCTTCGTCACCGGATATAGCACGGATCGTGTGCCGGCGGTTTTCGCGGACCGCCCACGGCTGCCCAAGCCCTGTTCGACGGAGGCGCTGCTGGCCGCGCTGCGGTGCCAGCCAAAGAATGGCGCCCTGGGCACCACCTCGATCGATCCGACCGAGGATGTGCTTTGACCGCTATCCGGTCTCGTTATCCGATTTTGGGGTCGAGCGTCGTCGACCACAGCGCGACGTCGGCACGATCGCGCAAGGTCACCGTCATCTGCCCGGTTGCGCCCTCGATCTTGACGTGACCGAAGAACTGCATTCCGGCCGACGGCGGCAGGTTCTGCTTGTCGAGCCCCGGCGCCTTGATGAAGCGCACTTCGGGCCCGAAAGTATTGTCGAGTTCGTTGGGTCCGAAGGTGCCTGCATGGAGGGGACCCGAGACGAATTCCCAGAACGGCTCGAAGTCCTGAAACTGCGCCTTGTCGGGGCTGTAGAAGTGGGCGGCGGCGTAATGCACGTCCGCGGTCAGCCAGACGGTGTTGTGGATCGGCGCGGTCTTGATGAACCGCAGGATTTCGGCGATTTCGAGCTCCCGGCCGCGCGGCGGGCCGTCGCCCTGCGCAAAAGCTTCCGAGCCTTTCCGGTTCGCGGCGTCGTCATAGACGATCAGGCTGAGCGGCATGTCGGAGGCGATCACCTTCCAGGTCGCGCGCGAGTTGAGAAGCGCACGCTTCAGCCATTGCATCTGGTCGGGTCCGAGGAAATAGGCGTCCGGACCGTAAGCGGTCTGCTGGTTCGGCCCGTTGGGACCGCGATAGCTGCGTTCGTCGAGCATGAAGACGTCGAGATGCGGACCGTAGCTCAAGGTGCGATAGACGCGGCCCGGCTCGACGATGCTCTCACGCATCGGATACATCTCGTGGAACGCGCGGGACGCGCGCGCGGCGAGCAGCGTGATGTTGCGCTCCTTGTAGGCGGCGGGCAGGTCCTTCGAGGCCGACCAGTTGTTGACGACCTCGTGGTCATCCCACTGCACGAAGATCGGCACCTCGGCATTGAAGGCGCGCACATTGTCATCGAGGAAATTGTATTTGTGCGCGGCGCGGAACTCGTCGAGGGTCTCGGCGACCTTGGCTTTCTCGGGGATGGTGACGTTCTTCCAGGTCTTGCCGTCGGCTAGCTTGACCTCCGAGGCGATCACGCCGTCGGCATAGATGGTGTCGCCGGAATGGATGAAGAAATCCGGACGGTTCTTGCGCATCGCCGAGAACGTGAACATGCCGCCATCGTCGGGATTGATGCCCCAGCCCTGGCCGGCGACATCGCCGCCCCACACGAAGCTGACATCGCGCTTGTCGGAGGGCGCGGTACGGAAGCGGCCGACCACCGGCTCGCTTTCGATCCCGACATGGGCGAGGTCACGGAATTTGACGCGATAGAAGATGTCCTGGCCGCCCGGCAGATTCTCCAGGAGCATCTTTGCGGTGAAGTCGCTCTCGGGCAGGGCCGCAATCGGCGGCAATGCCTTGGCGTTGGCAAAGGACTCCGTGGTCGCCACCTCGACCACCATCTGCGACGGCCGGTCGGCCCGCGCCCACACCACACCGCCATCGGCGCCGACGTCGCCGGACTGCACGCCGTGGGTCACGACAGGCCGGTCGGCGGCGCGGCTGAGATAGGGCATCGCGATCGTGCCGACGCCCGCGGCGGCGGCCGTTGACAGAAAGCGCCGGCGGGACAGGCCGCGGACATTCTTGCGCGCGATTCGGATTGTCATGGATGCCTCCTCGATCGTTTTCGGGACCTGCCGAAAGTCCCGATAGACCTAGGAACAATCTGTGACGTGCCGATTACAGCTGAGGCGTTTTACAGCGCCCCGGTGGCGCGCAATTGCGCACCGGTCCGTTGCAGGCTTTGCGGCGCGCTGGACAGCAGCTCCTTGCGGTCGGCCACCGCATTGTGGAAATGCTCGAGCGCGATGTTGAAGGCGGTCAACGCACCCTCCTCGATCGCGCCATCCTCGAAACAGTGCAGCGTGTCGCGCAGGATGTTATCCGCCTCGGCCTGCATCTGGTCGAGTTCCTCGGCCGAATCGCTGCGTCGCGCCCGCGCGATCATCTCGAGCAGCCGTTCGCGCAGCGAGCTATTGTTGCTGCGCTCGTCCTTTTTCAGGTAGCCGGCAAACCAAGCTCCCGCCGAGCCCATCGCCGAGAGCGCCATCAGGCCCCACCAGATGTAGTCGCTGTAGCGATCCAGGAAGGTCTTTTCTTCGCCGTCGACGAAGGCAGCGGCGCCCGGATGCACCGGGATGACGGCGTCCTTGTCGGTGTCGGGGGTCTCGATCTTCGCGGCGAGCGGGAACTCCGTCACCAGCTGCTGGCGGACCGCGAACAGCTGTCGCGTGAAGGCCGCGATCGTCGCGTCCGACAGGCCTTTGCGCGCGACGATGTGGTGGGAGAAGCTGATCGTCTTGACCTCGTCATCGGGCCGGTCGGGAGCGCCACCGAAGGTGCCGGCCGGGATCTCCGAGGCTTCATAGGCTGGATGATTCTGCGCGATCGCTTCCGCCGAATCGATGGCGAGGAAGGTCGGCGTTCCGCCGCCGTCCTTGACCGAAGCCGCGATCGCTTCTGCGGTGATCTTGCTGTTGACCGGGCCCGCGGCGAGATAGGCGTCCGCCTTCTGGTCGCGGATCGCCTCGGCGGCCTCGTTGGCCGGAAACTGCACGATCTCGACCTTGGCGGGATCGACGCCATATTGCTGTAGTATCACCTTCAGCAGACTGACGTTGGCTGGTGTGCGGCCGACCACGCCGACCCGGCGTCCCGCGAGCTGCGCGATCTTGGTGATCTTCGGACCGGCCTTCTTGCCTTTACCTTTCGCCTGTGGCGGCACCCACAAGACGACGACGTTCTTGCGCAACGTGGCGACGGCCTGGGCGTTTTTCGGCACGTCGAGATCGCCGCGAATGATGGCGAGATCGACCTTGCTCTGGGCGAGCGCCTCGGCACTTGCGGTGGCGCCTTCGGTCTGCACCGGGCGCAGATGGACGTAGCCGTGGGTCTGGGCAAAGGCCTGCGTCAGCGCCTGCACGACCTTCAGGTCGTCGCTGTTGGCGGGACCGACCGCGATGCGCAGGATCACCGGCCGCATCGCAAAATAATAGGCCCCGGCTAGCGTGCCGACGATGGCAAGGACGCCGGCAAGCGTGACGAACGCCGCCTTCCGCGCCGCCGATCGGGGCGAGGCCGGGGTTACCGGGTGGTCCGCAAGGTCAACGCCTCCGGTCAAGGATCTTGCAAACAGTCGTTTGAGGCTCAATTTCATGTTGCCTGCGACGTTACCTATCCAATGTTAGCAAATTTATCGCCGAAGCGGGTGACAAGTCCGTAATGGTTATCAGTTCCGGTCGAATTCCGTCGTTTTCAGGGTGAAGTTCCAGTGAATCGGGAGGTCATGATGACAGAGCGGCTAACGGCTGAGGCACGGAAGGCGGCCCTTGGGGACATGTCCGGGTGGGTCGAACTCGATGGCCGAGAGGCGATCGGGCGGACCTTTACCTTCAGGAATTTCAGCGAGGCCTTCGGTTTCATGGCCCGGGTCGCGCTGGTTGCCGAAAAGAACGACCATCACCCCGAATGGCGCAATGTTTACAAGACGGTAGAGGTGGTGTTGGCGACTCACGACGTCGGCGGGGTCACCGCGCGCGACATTGAGCTCGCGAAAGCGATGAACGCGATCGCGCGCCAGCTCGGTGCCGCCTGATCCTAAGTCGGCGCGCCTTGTGTTGTGATGAAAGCTCCCCACTTTCTGCGTGGAGTCTGGCCGCGTCGATCTGCCGCGGTTGGCGGTAGGGAGCCCTGAGGGAGCCCAATAATGGCATCCGAGTACAGCGTGGGGTTCGAACCCGCCGACCGCCTGGCGCAGGACCGCGAGAGCGTGCGTCGACGCTTCTGGATCAAGTTCAAGAAGGTGGTCGGCAAGCTGCCGTTCGCCGAGGATCTGCTCGCCGCCTATTACTGCGCGTTCGACCGGCAGACGCCGCGCCACGTCCAGGTGGCGTTGCTCGGCGCCATCGCCTATTTCATCCTGCCTTTCGATTTCATTCCCGACATCATGCCGGTGATCGGCTTCACCGACGATGCCGCGATCCTCGCCACCGCGATCCGCCTCGTCCACACGCATATTCTTCCCGAGCATCGCGACGCCGCCCGCGCCGCGCTGAAGCGGGGCATCGAACCCGAAGCCTGAATCGCCTGTCGTGCTGGATCCGGTCGATCGAGCCAAGGTTCATCCGGTCATCCGATGGCTGATGGTCGACGCGCGCAAGCTTGCCGATCCGAATGCGTTCCTGGAGGGTTTTGCGCATGAACTGCGCGCGGCAGGCGTCGACGTCGCGCGCATCACCACGGGTGTCCCGATCCTGCATCCGCAGATTTTTTCCTTCAGCGGACTCTGGGTGCTCGGCGAGGGCACGACCGAGCGCCTCTACCGGTCCGGCCCGGGATTCTCGGCGACCATGTCGAACAGCCCGATCCGGATCGCCTATGAGGGCGGCGGCCCGGTTCGCTGCGACCTGACCGCGCCTCCGGTCGGGGGCGAATTCGCCATTCTCGACGAGCTGCGCCGCGATGGCTTCACCGACTATGTCGTCTACGCCGTGCCGTTCGCGGATGGCAGCCACAAGGCCCTGTCGTTCGCCACCAAGTGCCGCGAGCGTTTTGATGACCGCGCACTCGCGCTGTTCGAGTCCTTGATTCCGGCCGTCGCATTCAATCGGCAGCGACACGCGGCTGGATTTCACGGTGCACCCTGACCGCCCGCGAAGGCATGCTTCGCTGGACGACGCCTATCGCGTCGTCTCCAAGGTCGGATCAACCTGCGGGGCCGTTGGCGGACGCAGCCTCGGCGCCGCGTGGACC
>WNGQ01008000.1_pt1 | contig 10115 bp, 10 predicted proteins | sample 5407661 | NCBI WGS metagenome assembly WNGQ01 (sample SAMN13153382, study PRJNA577476) | soil metagenome | isolation source: 60 cm soil or saprolite under Garry oak tree replicate 2 | place: USA:California | collected 2016-06-15 | reverse complement strand
GTGATCGCGGAGTGGCAAGGGCATCGTGATGGTTCGCTAATCCTTTCGACGTATAGCCATGTGCGCCCGATTCATTCACACCGGATGGCGCAGCTGATGACTACGGAGCCGGAGAACGTTGTGCGGGTGACAAAAGAGTGAGCAGCGTGAAGAAGAAAAAAGTCCAGCCACGCGAGATTGCAGCCGAAATGCGTCTGCTCATATCGCATCATCCCGACATTCATCCTGACGATGCGCAAGCAGCGGTCATTGCGCGCGTAAAGCAAAAGGTTAAAGATCGCAACGCGCATACCGCAGCGGACATCGAGGAAATCGGTGAAGACTTGTTCTTAGCCTCGCTCGCTAATACGCCGCCAGAAAAATGGACAGGAGACACTTGGCACACGATTCAGGCACGCACGAAAGGGAGCAAAGTCGGTCAGTTCCATGAGCGCATGACTGCGGCAACGGTTGGGAAGCGTCGTCGTGTCTCGGAGTTTGATGAGGTTGATTTGTTCTTATTGAAAAACTGGCGTGTGTTGCGTTCTTCAAATCCAAAGTTCAAACGCCTTCCCGGTCTGCAAGACTGGCATCCGCGCGCTGTCGTTGCTTTATTGAAGCATGTTCTGAAACATTGGATTAGCGAAAAAGGCTACCAGGACAAACGGCATAGCAACGGTCTAACACCAGTCAAAACATACTATGTCCTTGATGCCGGAACCCACTTAACATCAAGTGGGCAATGGGCAGTTAAGACGAAAGACTGAACGCCGTAAACGTCCGGCGTTCGCGGCGATTCTGGAGCTAAAGAATCCGAGGGATAGTCCTCGGATGATGCTAAGAAAAGAAAAAATTCTGACGGCTGATGTCGGCCAGAATGACATCAAGACTTCCGACCTACCGCCAACTCTTCGCGGCGGATTCCAAATTCACGAGGCAGCTGATTATCTCGGCATGTCCACGATCACTGTGCGCCGATTGGTGCAACGTGGACTGCTAAAGCCTAACCGCAAAATCCGGCACCTGATCTTTCCGGTGCGTGAGCTGAATCGGTTCTTGGATGGGGAGTGAAAAGCCATGACTTATCAACAATTTGTACAGCGTCGATACAATCAACGTGTCAAGCAACACGGTAAAGCGGCAGCCGCTGATCATGAGATTGAGCAGTTGGCATGTTACTTTGAGCGATTACCCAAAACGATTTGCGCCGCAATCAAGAGGGGTGAGTTGCGCCGGTGCAACGTGCCCTTCTTCGATGACATTGCGCACGAGCTAACCCACTACTCGCGCGATACAACCTTGGCCGATGAGGAGTGGCCGGAGAGCGGCTGGAAATGAAGAGCGCCAGTCAGTCTCTCAACAAACCGGCGCTCCAACGATTGAATAAGGATCAAACTCCCGAACCATAGACGTACTGAATCCGGAAAATTTATGATCAAGAAATTAACGACTGGGAAGAGATCGCCTGAAAAGCGCGAGAAGTCGAACGGAAAATCTCCTGCTACTGGCAGCTGGTTGGATGGCCGCGTCACACTCTACGACTCCGTTGACACGGCAAGCCGCGTTGGCGATTACGCCATCGGGGAGTTGCTCACACGGATGCAGATTGAGCCGGTGAAGCATCAACCGCTGGTGCAGGAATTGAAGCAGCAGATGCTAAAGGAGCCCGACAACAGGGCGATCAAGAATAAGTATGAGTCCCTCAAAAAGAACACCCAATGCTTCACCTTGAGCGGCATCTGTCCGAACGGCCGGAGCGACAAGGCATTGGCGGACTACAACGGCAAGATACAAGTGGACTTAGATGACATTCGAGACCCGAAAGAGCGCGAACACATCCTAGCCTTGCTCAAGACCAGTCCACACGTGGCCGCCGCTTGGCATTCCCTCTCCGGTGTCGGAGTTAAAGCAATTGTCCTTGGCCCACCTGATAAGACGCTCCATCGCCGAAGTTTTCGCTACGTGCAGCGTCTTATGAAGGAGCTAACGGGTCACAAAATTGACCCGACCTGTGCCAACGAGTCAAAGCTAGTTTTCCTTTCGTATGACCGGACGCTTTGGATCAATCCAGAGGCGGTCCCATTTGAATTGAACGGGGCAGAGGAAGCGCCGAAACCGGAGCCAACTCAGCCTCTGAGCAAATCCAAACTTGAACGCGTTAAAGCCGGGATCGAAACCAACTTAGTAGGACTGGGCCAGATCACGTGGGCTATCAGCAAAGAGGGGAAGAACGTGGGGTACGCCAAGATTTGCCCATCCGGTAAACAGCATACCACCCCGCGCCATGTCATTATCTACTTGGATGGAGTGCCACCTCATGTGTCTTGCTTTTCCGGGGAGTGCACGAAGTCCGAAGGGATGGCGCGTTGTAACAAGCAGCTACAGGCCATATCAACGGAAATTTTCTACGAGCACGCTCGCAAACAATATTGGATTCGCGAAAAGGCTGACCCTGACAAGTGGATGACTGTCACGGGTGGCGGAGCGCGTGCTGAATTACGAGAGCAGGGTGTGGTTAAAAAGGCTTGCGACGACTGGCTGCATCAGGTGCGCGGCTGGAACAATGTCCAATACGCTGCGCCCCTGGCCGGATACGGTTCGGGCGTTTACAACATGTTTAACGAGAAAATCCTCGTCACCCGGTCGCCAAAAATTTTCGAACCGAAGCGTGGTCAGTGGCCAGTCTTACGAAAACTCCTGCAAGGCATGTTTAATAACGAGCAGCGAGATGTTGTGTTGGGCTGGACGCTCGTAGCCGACGAAGCGTTGCGCTCCGGCGATCCGCGGCATGGTCAGGCGCTCGGATTGGTTGGGCCGGCCAAGGCAGGTAAATCGCTCCTTCAAGCCCTGATCACGGTTATTCTCGGCGGGCGCGTGCGCCATCCTTTCAAATACATGACCGGCCGCACCGACTTCAACGCGGAGCTATTCGAGGCAGAACACTTGTCCATCGACGACGAAAAATCTTCCATCGACATCCGCTCTCGCCGCGAACTCGGAACGGCCATCAAGATGGTTTGCGTTAATCAGGAGCAAACATGCTTCCGTAAATACGCTACGCCCGTAGTGCTGAAACCGTTTTGGCGTCTCACCATCTCAGTCAATGACGACATCGAAGCGTTGCAAGTTCTACCGCCATTGGATGACGACATTTCGGACAAATTAATCCTGCTCAGGGTGACGAAGAACCCAATGCCCATGCCAACGCGGAGCGGAGCGGAGCGAAAACGGTTTTGGGATACGCTCGTCAGCGAATTGCCAGCGTTTCTCTACTACCTAACTAGAGAATGGACGATTCCGGCCAAGCTACGAGAGAGCGAATGGGCGGAGCGATACGGAATCGACTCCTACAAGCACCCGGAAGTTGTCCGAGCGCTGAATGAGCTATCGCCGGAATGGCAGCTGGCGCAGTGGATCAATCAGACTTACTTCCCGAAATTCGACAACGAGGACGAGGAAAAACCGCTTAGCTACGACAAGGATATGGTGCTCGAAGTAACTCTGAATGAGCTTGAGCACGATCTTCGCGAAGAGCACACCAATCCGGTTATTGATAAATTTTTAGGTGGGCATCCCCAGAAATTGCAAAAATATTTGGGCCGCTTGGCGAAGAACCCGTCATGCGGGGCGCGTATCGGAAAACCCACCAGCCATCATGTCCGAAAATGGACGCTCCGCCCACCCGATGTGTTGCCTGAACCCAAACCGGAAGACCCGATGTAAGCTGTTCCGTGAGCACCGAAATCCATACCCCAAAACCACAATATATGTTGATTACGAATGACTTACGCGGGGCGCGAGGGCGCGTAGAGTTTATTTGTCATGAAATAATATTTCGAAACGCTGAAAACGTGAAAAGGGAGAGACCGGTAAAAATGGAATGGCCAGAAATAGGAAATTACGCGCCCTCGCGCCCCCCGAAAAACAGGGTCCTTTTTCAGAACAATGCCCAAATGCAGGTTCGCGATTTCACTTTTCGAGCCAGTGCAATGAACTAATAAATAATGACTTGAGAAATGCCTACCTACTTGATGTTAAAACGATTTGATCACCTACAATCCATCGCTGGTTATCCAGTAGCCTTATTCGCCGTAAATTTTGCTTTGTGCCTGAGTGTGACAGAGTCCATGTCTTGCCGAGGTTATCGCTTCGCAATATGACTCCCTGACTTCCGGCGATCCAGAGTGTCTTTTTGTCTCCGTCATAGGTCAGAGAGTTTAGATCAGCAGCAGTTCCTGAATCTTCTACGGCCCACTTCCACTCAATACCCTCCAAACCGGAGATGAACGGTATCGGACATAAGCTTGCAAGCTTTGTTCTTCGAGAAGTCGCTACTTTCTGCGATGGCTGGAAGGAGGGTTGCATGTTCACGAGGATCGCCAGAAAAATTTCTTGCTAGGCGACTGCGGGTTTCTGTGGACTATTGCGGACGCAGCTGCGCAGTCTGATGTAAATGGCTATCATCCTTGATAAATCGGGATCGCTATATCGCCCCTTCAGCTTTCAGAATGAGGCGCAATTCGAATCCAAAGTGATCGAGTTGGCGGACCAAATTTTTGGGCCATCTTCAATTTACATCGATGTAAAGAAAAGGATTCGAGGTGGCGACATCGTCTCGATTCCTGACGGTTATGTCGTAGATATGGCGCAAGCTTCCGCGCCGCGTCTGTTCGTTGTCGAAAATGAGATTGTTTCGCACGACCCGTTTAAACACATCGGCATTCAGATGCTGAAGTTTGTTACAGGATTTCAAGAGGCTCAGGTTGCGATTCGGCAGTTCTTGATGGACGAGGTTTCAAAGGAACCGTCACAACTCGTCCGGCTCGAAGAAGGAAGCCGCAGCTCGGGAAGCCGCAACATCGACGCTTACCTGGATCGTGCAGTTTTCGCTGAATTTAGCGGCTTAGTCGTCGTAGATGAGCGGCGACCGGAACTCAATCAAGTGTTGGAGAAGATCAACGCCAACATTTCTGTGTTGGAGCTGAAGACATTTCGATCAGACAACGGCGATTTCGTTCACGAGTTCGATACTCTGTACGACGAGGGCGAAGAAGAAGTAGGAGTTGTGATTGATTCCACTGTTTCGCAACCTTTCCGAAGTGAATCTCGAAAGGATCGGTTGGCACGTCGCGCGACGTCAGACACTGTCATTGTTCCAGCTCGCGAGGGTGGATTTAAACGGGTGTTTCTCGGTAAGAACCAATGGTATGCAATCCGCATCAGCCCGGCGATGAAGGATCGACTCAAATACATTGCAGCATATCAGGTCGCGCCGATAAGCGCTGTCACGCACATCGCCGAAATCAAAGAGATTCGTCCATACGAGAATTCGGGGAAATATCTCGTTGAGTTCAAAGGGCCGGCTCAGCCCATCGGCCCTATTGGACCAGGTAAACTTCACTACACTTTCCAAGGGCCGACGTACGTTCAAAGGGACAAGCTTCTCAAGGCTAAAACGCTCGAAAATGTATTAACACTTTGGCGAAAGGCGTCGGCGGCAACGTGATGATCAGTGCGAAACCGCGTAGAATGTGGCGATATGACAACGAGCTTTTTTCGAGGAAAGAAAAGGCTGCCGCCGAATTAAAAACACGAATTTTGGACATTTAGAGGCCTCCGCGAGCCTGTTTCGCAAACGCTCAAAACCGCTTTCGGTAGGCTGAAAACGGGTTGCGGGTGGAGAACGTTTCACCGGCCTGTTTCACCGGCCTATCCCTAGCGCGCTCTCTTTATTCCGAAACGCTCCGACGCGCTTCCACGCTAGGTAAAAGTGTTTCTCTTCGACTCTCTCGCGCACCTTAAAAACACTGGAAAAGCGTTAACAGCCGACCGAGCTGCGACTGAGTTATCCTGGATAATCCCTTCTAGGACAAATCCTAGCACAGTCGGGGTTTTCCGGTCGCCAGTCCCGAGTGCAAAGTCTATTCCCATTGCCAGATTTCCGGTCGCTATAACGAATGATTATCGCCATCGAGAAGGGCTAAATCAGTTGAAGTTGTTATCGGACAACTGACTTTAAATCAGATGCTATCGCGGCGTTGCGAGACTTTATCGCGGTGACGAGCAAAACCGCCGTCATTCTTGCACAAATTCTTGCACACCGATCCGGATTTCCAGTCGCGCAATATAGAGAATCCCTCAGACGCAACGGACAAAGACTACTGCGGAGGCGCGATTCCTCTGCTGCGGCCCGCTACATTAAGACGACGGAAGTGGTAATAAATCTTCTCGACTTTTCATCGAGAGGCTAAACCATGGAAATCTCATGAATCCGTCGGGCGGGCGCGTCCTGCAAATCGCCTTCGTCTTGTTGTTTGCGATTTCATCGGCGTTTGCCGCTGGTGAGCGGAGGACTTTCGATCCCCTAAAGTTTACAACTGGCGACTTTCACGGGTGTCCAGCCACGGGCGAAGGAAGCGACCCATACCTCAACAGTTTGAAGAATCGTGACAGGTCGACGACGACGGCGCGTCTCTATACCGTGAACCGGCTATACGAGAAGACGCCCACCCTCCCTAAAAAGAAGGTGCACCGTTCCAAGTGGACACCGCAACAACAGGATCTGGCTGCACGATGGGAGCGCCAAGCTGTGATCGTCGAGGGTTACTTGGTTTTTGATGCGGTTAAAGAAGGTAAGGAAGCGTGCAACTGCGGATCGACAAAATATGTTGACCACCACCTTTGGTTGGCCTCAACTCCTTCGGCGCCGCGCGCCAAGGCGATGGTGGTCGAAGTCTCTCCCAGGGAGTGGTCATACCATCAAGGTTGGAATAAAGCGGAGACATTCAGGCGATTGATCAGGGCTAAGGAAAAAGTGCGCGTGATCGGGTGGCTGACGTGGGATCAAGAACACGCGGCACATCTAGGGAAGTACCGCAGGACCTTGTGGGAGGTGCACCCCATCCATCAGATTCAAGTCCAGCGTGGAAATCAATGGGTGTCGCTCTAAGTTCCTGTCGCGTGGATTGAAAGTGCCCAATTTCTTACCGCGCGTAATCGTAAAACAACTTCGCAGTCTCTTTTATCACGACGTCATTTTCCCAGTAACCGACGTGGGCGCTCGGCGGTAAATCGCCAGAATCGACCTGTATGTCCATGATCGCATGATTAGGGCTGTACAGATTGCGACTGGCGAATCCCAACAGATCGTCGATGTCGTAAAAAAATTTCAATTGTATTCCAGAGGAGACGACGCCGATATCTGCCGGATCAAATCCCTCATTTCTAAATAATTTATCAACCATCGCCTGCTTTCGCATTACCATGAGCGGAAGCTGCGAGGCTGCACATGCGAGCCCGCCCAAAGTAAGCTCACCGTTTTGCGCCTTGTTGCGCCACTTTTGAAATTCCTGACTTGCCCAAGGCCCTCCTTGATATTTGTCGACGAAATCAGAGGCATGGCCTTTTTTGAACAGGCCGAACAAGAAATCGTGAATCACAGTTACCCCTAGACTGTGACCAAAAAGGTGAATCCGTACGTTGGGCTCAGCTACGTACCGTTGCATTTTAACTAACACCTGATTGTAAACGTGGGCACGGACATAGATCTCTCCATCCTCGGAACAGTAATAGACTACATCTGTGAGCCCAAATGAGACGACTCCTTCGCGCACGTTAGTCACAATCTGTCGAACGCCAGGGATGCCCCAGTCGCCGACAAGGACGTTATTCGGCCCTGGGTGTTTTTTTAGATTTTGATACGAAACCTGCTCATTCACGAATCGTTCGGCTTCCGTAATCCTGTGATCTTCTCTCACCGGATTTTCCGCTGGCGAAAGCTGATGGCCCCACTCGACCAAGATCGGACCATCGGGAAACATATTTTTAAGTTCCGGTTTGTGTGCTTGCAAAGCCTTCCAGAACTTGTCGTAGGTTCCACCAGAGCTGCTTGGATCGCTCGGAGCGACACCCGGTGTCATTCCATGGACAAAAACCAAGACATTTACTTTAGTTGGCATGTATCGCGTCAGTCGTGCTGATTCAAAACTGGCGACGACGAATTTTCTGAAAGGTTCGCCACATTGTCGAGTTTTAAAGTCACTACGCTTGTCGAGTCAAAATCATTGTTAGACGCACTCGAATCATGCAACGTCGCTATCAGGCGTTGATGAAATATTGGGAAATTATCGCCGATCACCTCAGCAAAGCTGGTTGCACGTGGAGGATGTCATCTCAGATTGACTTGGCTGGTCGCATGCTTTTCACAGCTGACGCCCACCGCAGTGACGGCCGCCGATTCGTTGTTTGGTCGGACGAAAAACTCACCGCGTTTTTCGAACTTGAAAGACTCGGTTGCCAGTCGAAGCACCAGAGCGATCCCAGACCCACCGGACAAAGACTCCTGCGGAGAGCCGACTCGTCGATTCGCTATACGGCGGATTTTCTACCGCTAACAATTAATGCCTCTGCGGGAAAACTCATTGTTCCGCTCACAAAGTATCTCCGCGCTGCATCGGCAACAGCTTGCTTTATGGTTGGTAGTTGAGCGGGCGCGAGTCTGGCCATTTTTTCCCGCAAAGTTCCGGACATTTCAGTCCGCAACTGCCAGAACTGCTCAAATGAGATCGCCGCTTTAATCTGAAATTTCAGCTGGCGTTCGCTCACATTTTTAGCGTCAGCGTTTTCCAGGATTCCAGCCAGTTTACCAGGAGCGGCAAAACGGAATGCATCTGGCGCATCGGGATCCTCTGGCGGAACCTCCGCAAATTGGTCTATCACGTCTGTGACAGTCGAAAGGAAAGGATTAGCTCCCTTTGGACCCCAGACGACAAACGAGACATATCCATCCTCGCGAACCACTCTCAGCGCCTCCCGCACCGCAGTGACGGGATCGACGAAAAACATTGCTGATAACCTGCCTACGGCCACATCAAATGTACGGTCCGCGAACGGTAGGTCATCGGCAGAACATTGCCTGAAGTGGATGTTTGTTAGACCCCGCCTGCCTGCTTCCGCCTGAGCAGTCTCGACCATACCGGCTACAGGATCGGTGTACATTACCGATCCTGTTGGCCCGACAATGCATGAGATCGTGAGCGATGGCTCGCCGCTTCCGCCACCGATATCGAGCACCTCCTGCCCTGCCCCGATCCGCGCTTCTTCGACTAGACTAGACGTTAATGGCGCGAACATCTGTTCGATCAGCACTCGATGCTTGTCCCAATACCGCGCAGAGGTTTGCCACGCGTGCAGCGCTCTGTTCTGTTCCTCGGGAATCATTCTGGTTCGACGGAACCTGACCCCTTTCTACTCCGGCGCGAGCGAGGCGACGATTTTCTCGAAGCACGGATCATTCCGAAGCGGATCGAACATTGCATCTGGCACCGAAAGTCTCAACAGATTCGCGGAAGTTGTTCGCCGGAAAGCATGTCGACGACACGGGTGCCGCCGATGCGCGTTTTCATCATGACAAAGCCGGGATGATCGCTCGTGACTTCGCCGATGACGGCGGCGTGTTGACCAAGGGGATGCGATTTCATGGCGCTGAGCACAAGATCGACATCTTGCGCGGCGACAATGGCGAGAAGCTTTCCTTCGTTCGCAACATAAAGCGGATCGAGGCCGAGAATCTCGCAGGCGCCTTTCACTTCTTCGCTGATCGGAATGCGCGCCTCGTCGAGAAGCATCCCAACTTTCGCCGACTGCGCGATTTCAGTAAGTGCGCTTGTGATTCCGCCGCGTGTCGGGTCGCGCAAAACGTGGATGTCCATCTTCGTGGCGAGCATGGCATCGACCAGGCCACTCAGCGGTGCGGTGTCGCTGGCGATCTCGGTTTCGAATTCCAAACCTTCGCGCACCGACATGATCGCGATGCCATGCACCGCAATCGCTCCGCTCAGCAAAATCTTGTCGCCGATCTGCGCGCGGCCGGGGCGAATATTCACGCCTTCGGGAATGATGCCGATTCCGGAGGTGTTAATGAAAATCTTGTCGGCTTTGCCGCGATCAACCACTTTTGTGTCGCCGGTCACGAGCTTCACGCCGGCTGCGTCCGCTGCTTCGCGCATCGATTGCACGACGCGCCAGAAGTCTTCCATCGCCAGACCTTCCTCCAAAATGAATCCGGCGGAGAGATGCAGCGGTCTGGCCCCGCACATCGCGAGATCGTTGACCGTGCCGTGGACCGCTAGCTTCCC
>WNGQ01009068.1_pt1 | contig 10117 bp, 12 predicted proteins | sample 5407661 | NCBI WGS metagenome assembly WNGQ01 (sample SAMN13153382, study PRJNA577476) | soil metagenome | isolation source: 60 cm soil or saprolite under Garry oak tree replicate 2 | place: USA:California | collected 2016-06-15 | reverse complement strand
CGGGGCGCCGGCGAGCGGCACGAAGGGCACGACGTCGGCGGCGCCGACGCGGGGGTGGACGCCGGCGTGGCGGCGCAGGTCGATCCGCTCGACCGCCAGGGCGACCTTCTGGAAGGCGGCCTCGACCAGGCGCTCGAGGTCGGCATCGGCCATGGTGACGACGGAGCGGTGGTGGTCGGGGTCGGCGTGCAGGTCCAGCACCCAGCCACCCGTCCCGAGGGCGGCGAGCACCTCCGGGTCGCGCCCCTCCGAGAAGTTGGGCACGGCCTCGAAGACGGGCGCCCGGCTCAACACCCTGTCTCGACCACCCCGGCCGCCGCCGGCTACGCTCGCCGAGCGCATGGAATGACTCCCCCGGGGCGGGGGGCTTCGGCGGAGGGTTCAGTAGCCACCCCGCGATTCACGTGACGACCGTCCCCTGGCAGATGGTCGTCTCCACCAGGTTCACCCCCAGCCGGTAGGGGATCTCCAGGTAGCTCTCCGCGTCCAGTAAGAGCAGGTCGCACCGCTTCCCCAGCCGCACGGAGCCGCACTGCCGCTGCAGCCGCAGCGCCCGCGCCCCGCCCAGGGTCGCCCCCCGCACCGCCTCCTCCGGGGACAGCCCCAGCTCCTGGCACGCCAGCCCGATCATCAGGCACATGTTCTCCGAGCAGCACGTGCCCGGGTTGTAGTCCGTCGCGATCGCCAGCTGGCACCCCGCCGCCGCCAGCGCCCGCGCCGACCCCTCGCCGGCCAGCCGCAGGTTGGTCGTCGTCCCCGGGCACACCACGCACACCACCGACGACTCCGCCAGCATCCTCGCGTCCCCGTCCCGCAGGTAGTCCAGGTGGTCGACCGACGTCGCGCCCAGCTCCACCGCCAGCCGCGGTCCGTCCCCCGGCGCCAGCTGCGAGGCGTGCAGCTTCAGCTGGTAGCCGAGCCCGTGCGCCTTGTTCAGTATCCGCCGGCACTGCGCGCCGGTGAACGCCCCAGGATCGCACCACGCGTCGCAGAACGCCGCCAGCGGCCGGAACCGCGGGATCATCACGTCCAGCAGCTCCCGCACGTACTCGTCGGTGCCCACGCCGTCCGGCACCACGTGCGCTCCGTAGAACGTCACCACGATCCGCTGCGGCGTCTCCTCCGCCAGGCCGCACGCGATCCGCAGCAGCCGGTCCTCCGTGCCCGGGTCCAGCCCGTAGCCGGACTTCACCTCCAGCGCGGTCACCCCGTGCCGGAGGTAGCTGCGCAGCCGCTTGCGGACCGCCCGCTCCAGCTCGGCCGGCCGCGCCGCCCGGGTCATCCGGACCGTGCGCATGATGCCGCCGCCCCAGTAGGGCTGGCCACGCACCCGCGCCGCGTACTCGTCCGCGCGGGAGCCTGCCCACAGCAGGTGCGAGTGGGCGTCGACGAACCCGGGCAGCACGCAGCACCCCTGCGCGTCGACGATCGTGGCGTGAGGCGGCAGCTGCAGGCGGCCCTGCCAGCGCGAGGTCGGCCCCACCCACACGATCTGTCCCTGGCGAGCGGCCACCGCCGCGCTCTCGAGCAGACCCAGCGGGCCCTCCCCCTGAGTCGGCTCACAGGTCACCAGCTGCCCGATCCCGTGGACGACCAGGTCCGCTTCGATCACCGTGACACCGATCGATAGAGTAGATGTCCAGTGAGCGGCACCGTCAGGCTCGTCTGGGGCGAGCAGTTCATGGCCTACCGCCTCAGCGAGGACCATCCGCTCCAGCCGCTGCGGGTCAAGCTCACGGTCGACCTGATCCGCGACCTGGGGCTCGACGCCCTGGCCGAGGTGGTGCCTCCGCGCGTGGCCTCGGACGAGGAGATCGGGCTCTGCCACTCCGGTGCGTACGTCGACCTGGTCAGGCGGCTCAGCGATCGCCCACCGCCCCCGGGCAGGCCCACTCCGGAAATCATCGAGGCGGGGTTCGACTCGCCGGACAACCCGGTGGCGCCTGGCATGCACGAGGCCTGCGCCGTCGTCGTGGGCGGCAGCCTGGTCGCCGCCGAGGCCGTCCACTCGGGGGCCGCCCTGCACGCGTTCAACCCGGCGGGCGGCCTCCACCACGCGATGCGCGACCGGGCCTCCGGATTCTGCATCTACAACGACGTGGCGGTCGCGGCCGCCTGGCTGTGCCGGCAGGGCCACCGGGTCGCCTGCGTCGACGTGGACGTCCACCACGGCGACGGCACCCAGGCCCTCTTCTACTCCGACCCGCAGGTGCTCACGATCAGCCTCCACGAGAGCGGCCGCTACCTGTTCCCCGGCACCGGCTTCCCGGACGAGACGGGGGTGGGGGCCGGGCGCGGGGCCTCGGCCAACCTGCCGCTGGCGCCGTACACCTGGGACGAGCCGTGGCTGGCGGCCTTCGACGCCGTCGTGCCCCCCCTCGTGCGCGACTTCCGGCCCACCGTCCTCTTGACCCAGGACGGCTGCGACACCCACGCGCTCGATCCGCTGGCGCACCTGCTCGGCTCGACCGCCATCTGGCCCCACGTCGGCCGGCGCTTCCACGAGCTGGCACACGAGCTCTGCGAGGGCCGCTGGGTGGCGCTGGGCGGCGGCGGCTACGCCGTCAGGGAGGTCGTGCCGCGCGCCTGGACCCTGCTCTTCGCCGAGATGGTCGAGCGGCCCGAGGTGGCGGCCGGCCTGGTCGACGCACAGCGCGCCATGCCGCGGCCGGAGGCGCGGGAGCGGGTGTGGGCGGTGCTGGAGCGGGACCTCCGCAGCCTCGCCCGGGAGCTGGGCCGGCCCCTCAGCCTGCCGTAGCCGCGGCTTCCCGGCGCCGGCTGATCGGCCCCGACCTCGACGAGGCGGCGGGGGAGACCCCGAGCGAATCGAGCGCCGGGTCACTCACGGCCGGCGCGAGCCAGGCGCATGGCGGCCAGTTGATAGGGGAGAGCGGTGCCGATCAGCGCCGCGACCGGCGGCGCGATCCAGCTGAGCCCGGCGTGATGGTCCCTCGTCACCACCAGGACGTAGACCAGGACGGCGACGAGGACGAGCGACTGCCAGGCCAGGGCGAACACCAGCCAGCGCTTCAGCGCGCGGCGCCTGGCCCCCAGGTCAGGGCTGCGCAGCCCCGCTGCCAGGACCCGCTGGTACCCCAGGAACTGAACGGTGAGGCAGCCGATGAACACGGCGGCCGCGGCCGCGATGAGGGCCAGCGCTCAGAAGGGGGCTGCGTGGGTCCGGAGGCAGCGAGTGCAGACGCGAGCCCGCACCAGCCGGCCACCGATCCGGACCCGACCCATCTGCAGGTTGGGCAGGAAACGGCGGTTGGTGCGAACCTTCGAGTGGCTCACGTTGTGTCCGTACTGCGGTCCCTTGCCGCAGATCTCGCATCTCTTTGCCATGGTGTGACGCTCCGGTTGGGGAACGGACGGGGATTGTACCATAGGCCCTGCTCATGGACCTGCGCGCCGCCGAGGAGGCGGTCCCCACGCGATCCCTGCGCTCCGCACGCGAGCGCGGACGCATCGAGGTGTTCCCGGCCGTGGTCGGCGCCATCGCCGGTCACGCCGCACTCGACTGCTACGGAATCATGGGAATGGCGGCCAGGGGCCTGCGCGACGGCGTCGCCACGCTGTTGCGGCGAGAGAACGTCCATCGGGGGGTCGAAGTCAGGGAGACCGACGGCCAGCTGGCGATCGACGTGTACGTCGTGGTGCAGTACGGCGTGCGCATCACCGAGGTGGCCCACAACCTGAAGAGCGCGGTGCGCTTCGAGGTGGAGCGGGCGACGGGCGTGCAGGTGGCCGAGGTCAACGTCTTCGTGCAGGGGGTACACGGAGATAACGGCAAGCTCTGAGAGCGCTGGCGCCGGCAGGGTCGACGGCCAGCTGCTGAAGCAGGCGCTGCTGGGCAGCCTGGCATGGCTGGGCGCCCACCAGGAGGAGATCAACCGTCTCAACGTGTTCCCGGTGCCCGACGGGGACACGGGCACGAACATGCTGCTGACGCTCCAGTCGGCCGTCGAGGACATCCGCGAGTCCCAGGCCAGCGAGGTCAGCAAGATCGCCCGCGTCGCGGCCCACGGCAGCCTCATGGGGGCGCGGGGCAACTCGGGCGTGATCCTGTCCCAGATCTTCCGCGGCTTCGCCAACGCGGTCCAGGACAAGTCGGCGCTGACGCCGGTGGAGCTGGCCGAGGCCTTCGAGGAGGCCGCCAACGCCGCCTACCGCGCCGTCATCAAGCCCACCGAGGGCACGATCCTGACCGTGGCCCGGCAGGCCGGCCGCAGCGCGGCCGGCGCCGCCCAGCAGCCCGGCGCCACGCCCGTCAGCGTGATGAAGGCGGCGGTCGCCGGCGCCAGGGCGGCGGTCGAGCGGACCCCGACCCAGCTGCGCATCCTGCGCGACGCCGGCGTGGTGGACGCCGGCGGCTACGGTCTCCAGCTGATGCTGGAGGGGATGCTCCGCTCCGTCGAGCAGGTCGAGGTCGAGCTGGCCAGGCTGGCCCCGGTGCGGCCGGCGGCGCAGGTGACGCTGGACCTCCCGGAGGAGGGCTGGGGCTACTGCACGGAGTTCCTGATCCACGGCCAGGACCTCGACGTGGACCGGATCCGGGACGCGATCGCCGCGCTCGGCAACTCGGTCCTGGTCGTCGGTGACCCGGAGCTGGTCAAGGTGCACGTGCACACGGACGACCCCTCCCGCGTCATCACGCTGGCCGCGTCCTACGGTCGCCTGGACCGGCTGAACGTTGGCGACATGTCGACCCAGCACCGCCGGATCCGGGAGGAGTCGGGTGGCGTCGACGAGGCCGGCGCGGGCGTGGACAAGGCTGACTCGCGTGTCGCCGGGGAGCGGGTGGCCCCCGCCGCCGACCTGCGACCCAACGGGGTCGGCCTGGTGTGCGTGGTCTCCGGCCCGGGGCTGGTGGGGATCTTCCGCGGCCTCGGGGTGGACGCGATCGTCGAGGGCGGCCAGACGATGAACCCCAGCACGCAGGACCTGCTGGATGCCGTGAACGGGCTGCCGTACGACGAGGTCCTGCTCCTGCCCAACAACAAGAACATCGTGCTCGCGGCCGGCCAGGTGGACGCGCTCACCGAGAAGCGGGTGCACGTGCTGGACACGCGCACCGTGCCGCAGGGCATCGCGGCGGTGGTGGCGTTCCACCCCGAGCGCACCGCGGACGAGAACCTGGCGGCCATGCGGGAGGCGGCTCACGGCGTGCAGACGATCGAGGTGACGCACGCGGTGCGGGACAGCCGCTCCAACGGGCTGGCGGTGAAGAAGGGCGACGTCATCGCCGTGATCAACGACCGGCTGGAGCACGCGGGCAAGGAGTACGGCACCGTGGTCGGCGCGGCGCTCGACGGCATCGGCGCATCGGACTACGAGCTGGTCACGATCTACCGCGGCCAGCAGGCCACCGACTCGGACGCGACGCGCCTGACGGAGTCCATCCGCGGCACCTATCCGCAGCTGGAGATAGAGCTCCAGGCCGGCGGCCAGGAGCTCTACCCCTTCATCCTCTCCGTCGAGTAGCGTGCCCGGCCGCTTCCGCGTCGTCACCGACTCCACGTCCGACGTGCCGGAGGCGTGGTGCGAGCGCTACCGGATCGAGGTGGTGCCGCTGCGCGTCCTCTTCGGTGAGGAGTCGTTCCGCGACCGGGTGGACCTGTCGGTCGACGAGTTCTTCGACCGGCTGCGCCAGGCCGACCGGCTGCCCACGACGTCCGCGCCGTCGCCTGGCGACTTCGCGGCCGTCTACGAGCGCCTGAGTCGCGAGTGCGACGGCGTGGTGTCCATCCACATCAGCGGCGAGCTGTCCGGCACGGCGGAGGCGGCGCGGGTGGGCGCGCGATCCGTGGAGGGGTTCCCTGTCCACGTGGTCGACAGCCGCTGCCTGACCATCTGCGTGGCCTACCTGTGCCGGGTGGCGGCGGAGGCGCCCTCGCTGGAGGAGGCGGTGCGGCGGGTGGAGGAGCGGGTGCCCAGGCAGCGCATCCTGGCGCTGCTGGACACGCTCCGCTACCTGGAGATGGGGGGGCGGATCGGCCGGGCGCGGGCGCTGCTGGGCACGATGCTGGACCTGAAGCCGATCCTGGGCATGGCGGACGGGCGGGTGGTGCCGCTGGACCGGGTGCGAACGCGGCGGAAGGCGATCCCGCGCCTGGTCGAGCTGCTGCGCCGCGACCTGCCGGTGGAGCGGCTGGCGGTTATGCACGCGCAGGCGCCGGAGGACGCGGAGGCGATCCGCTCGGAGCTGGCCACCGAGCTGGCGGACGCGGACGTCGAGGTCGAGATCGGCGAGATCGGCGCCGTGCTGGGCACCCACGTCGGCCCCGGGGCGGTCGGCCTGACGTACCTGAAGCGGGCCTGACGGCCGCCCGGCCGACAGCCCCCGCAGGGCCGCCTTAACACCCCGTCTTGACCCGCCGACCACCGCGCCGTACGCTCAGCCGCGCTCATCTGACTCCCCCGGGTGGGGGGTTCTGGCTGGAGGGCCGGCTGGCGCAGACCGTACGCGGCGCCGGCGCCGGCTCCGTGGTGCCGGCTTTCCGGTGCCGGCTTTCCGGCTGGCGCAGACCGTATGCGCTGCCCGGCGCCGCCTCCACGGTGCCGCCGTCCGGGCTGTGCGAACCGTACGCGTCGCCGGCGCCGGCCTCGCCGGCCTCGGCTTCCCCAGCGCCGCCTCGCCGGCGCCGCCTCTTCTGGGGCGCCGGCTTCCTCGGCGCCGCTTCCTCGGCGCCGCCTCCCCGACGTCGCCTCCACGGCCCGGGGCGCCGGCTCCACGGCCCCGCCCCCCGGCCGGGGCGCCGGCTACGCGGCGCCGCCTCCCCGGGCGGCCGTCTGGTCGGGCCCGGGAGGCGCCGGCCGCACGGCCGGCGCCGCCGGCCGGCGGCCTCCGGCCTGGCCTCTCAGTCGGCCAGCGCCGCGTCCAGCGTGATCGCCGGCACGCCCGCCAGCGCCTTGGACACCGGGCAGTTCGCCTTCGCCCCCTCGGCCGCCTGCCGGAACGCCTCCTCGTCGAGGCCAGGCACCCGGCCCCGCACCGTGAGGTGGATGCCGGTGATGCCCTGCCCCGCCTGGAAGCTCACCCGGGCCGACGTGTCCAGCCTCTCCGGGGGGTGTCCGGCCTGGCCCAGCCCGAAGGACAGCGCCATTGCGAAGCAGCCCGCGTGCGCGGCCGCGATCAGCTCCTCGGGGCTGGTCCCCGACTCCCGCGACTCCGCCCGCGCGTGCCAGGTCAGCGGCTGCTCGGGAAAGGCGCCGCTGGCCACCCGCACCGTGCCGCTGCCGCCCGCCAGGTCGCCCTGCCATGTCGCTTCCGCGCTGCTCTGGACTGCCATGTCGTTCCTCCGATGTGAGCTGGGTGCGGCAACCGCCGCCGAACACCGCGGCAACCGCCGCCGTGGACGCGACGGCAGGCGCCGTCACGACGCATCAGCGTACTGAACATTCCCCCAGCGCCCGCCGGGCCGGCGGCATGTGCCGCAGCCGTCGCGGCAGGGCCGCCAGCACCGCCGGCAGGCAGCCGCGGGCCGCCCGGAACGCCGTCTGCTCCAGCGCGCCCCAGCGCAGCCCGTAGTCGGCCCGCAGCCGCTCGGGCAGCAGGCCCGCGGTCAGCACCTCGAGCGGCCGGTAGGTCGGCACGGGCACGCTGCGCAGGGGCGGCCGCAGGACCGCCGCCGCTAGCTCGCGCGTGCGGGCGTCGACCATCAGCTCGTCGCCCTCCAGCATCCCGTGCAGGTAGTGCCGGAAGTCCGGGAAGGAAGCCGGGTAGCGTGCCCGCGCGAGCCCCAGCAGCCCGCCCACGAGCTTCGCCTCCCCGTAGTACGTCTCCTCGTCGTCGGCGGACAGCGGCCCGACGAACGTCCGGTACGTGGCCAGCGCGCTGTCGATCAGCGTCGCGTGGACCCAGAGCAGCAGGCGGGGGTCCGCGGCCGAGTAGCCCTCGCCGCGGACCCGCAGGTGGAGCACGTTGATCTGCCGCGCCGCCTCCAGGGCCTCGGGCCGGGTGCCGAACGTCAGCGTCAGCGTCAGCCCCAGCGTGCGCATCAGCCGGTGGACCGGCCGCAGCCTGAAGTCGCTGTGGTCGGCCACGCCGGCCGCCACCGAGGGGTGAGCCAGCTGCATCAGCAGCGCGCGGCCACCGCCGAGGAGCAGCACGACCTCACGGTTGATCCGCCAGGTCACCGAGTCGGGCCGGAAGAGCGTCGGAGCCAAGGCGCTGACTCAACAGTAGCGGTGCGAAACGTCGACCGATCAATCTTCATCCGCCGCGCGTTTCATACAGCGAGGACGCTCCCGACGGCCGATGCCGGCCCAGCCGGCGTCGGGGACCGCTCCTCGACTCAGGCAATCCTCCCCCCTCCTTCCGGACCGGCCTCGGCACGTGCCGAGGCCGGTCACCCCTTCAGCCCGAGCGCCTCCCTGATACGGTCGACGGCCGCCGCCTCCGCCTCGCTCACCCGCGGCCCCGCCAGGCCGAACAGGTGCGACCGCGCCGCCGCCGCCGTCTCCTTGGACAGCCCCAGCACGAAGAGCCTGAACGAGTCCAGCTCGTACGGCGCTTTCGCCAGCAGCGTGCCCTCCGCCGCGCGCAGCGCCTCCAGCGCCGGCTCCTCGACCTCCGCCCGCGACATGAGCGCGTTGAAGCCGGTGTGCGCCCCGGCGACGTCCGCCAGCTCCTGCACGAGCTGGCTGCCGTGCCCGGCCCGGGCCTCCCGCAGGCGCTCCCTGACCGCCTCCAGCTCCCTCACGAGGTCGGAGCGACCCCCGTCCGACACCGCCACGAGCAGCGGAGCCCCCAGCAGGGCCCGCTGCAGCGTCGCCCACTCGTCCGGTGTGAAGTCGGCTCTCCCGGCCATTCCCGTCCTCCCTGGTGCCCCCCGTGACGGACCGCAGCGACGAGACCGTACCGGCCCGCGACGCCCGAGTCCAGGCGCTCAGATCCAGCGCTGGCGCCTGAAGACGTAGAGCTGCATCGCCGTGGTGAGCGCCATCAGGCTGAGACCCATCAGGAACGCCTGCGCCGAGGTGATGCGGCCGACCAGGAACCCGAAGTTCATGCCGAAGAACCCGGTCAGGAACGTGAGCGGCAGGAACAGGCTGGCGATGACGGTGAGCTGCTTCATGGTCGCGCTGAGCCGGTTGGAGACATCCGTCATGTAGAGGTCCATCGTCCCGGTCAGCAGGTCCCGCAGCGAGTCGACCTGCTCGTACTGCCTGACCAGGTGGTCGTAGACGTCCCGCCAGTAGAGCGACAGCTCGCCAGCGCCTCGATCGAGCGAGTGGGTGACCAGGCGCTGGAAGACCTCGCGCTGCGGGCTCAGGATCCGGCGCAGATCGGTCACCGCGTGCCTCAGTGCCGTGACGCGCGCCAGGGAGCGGCCCACGCTCCGGGACCGCACCACGATCGCGTCCTCGAGAGAGTCGATGCGCTCGTCCAGCTCGTCCAGGATCGGGAACAGGCTCTGTGAGCGTCGTCGCGGCTCAGCGCCGGGTCGTCGGCCAGCTGGTTCCGCAGGTCGTCCAGCGGCGGCGCCGGCCCGTGGTGGATCGTGACGATCGCCCGGTCGACCAGGTACAGGTGGTGCTCCTGGAAGACGAACGCGTCTCCCTTCCGGTCGGCCGTGAACAGCACCACGAACTTGTAGCTGGGGAAGTCGTCGAGCTTCGGCCGCTGGTTCTGCTCCCGGATGTCCTGGATGGTCAGTGGGTGGAAGTGGTAGCCATCCAGCAGCAGCGCGTAGTCGGCCTCGTCCGGGTCCTGGATGTCGACCCAGTAGCCGCCGGCCGGTTCGCGCTGCGCCAGCGAGCGCAGCTCCTCGGGCGAGAGTGCGCATACCTCCCCGGCCAGCGTGACCAGCGAGCGCACGGCGCTGCTCACCCGGCCAGCCGGTGCAGGAGGAAGCTCCAGACGTCGGCCTCCTCGGGCACGAGCTTGGTCACCGGCTTGCCCTGCCCGTGGCCGGCGCGCGGCTCGACGCGCAGCAGCACCAGCGCGGAGGGGTCGGCCGCCTGCAGCCGGGCCGCCATCTTCCTGGCGTGCATCGGGTCGACGCGGGAATCCTCCTCGCCGGTCGTGAGCAGGGCCGCCGGGTAGGAGACCGCTTCCCGCACGTGGTGGTAGGGGCTGTAGGCGTACAGCCAGGCGAACTGCTCGGGCTCG
>WNGQ01014966.1_pt1 | contig 10122 bp, 8 predicted proteins | sample 5407661 | NCBI WGS metagenome assembly WNGQ01 (sample SAMN13153382, study PRJNA577476) | soil metagenome | isolation source: 60 cm soil or saprolite under Garry oak tree replicate 2 | place: USA:California | collected 2016-06-15 | reverse complement strand
GGCTCCGCGTGTTCCGGCTCCGCGTGTTCCGGCTCCGCGTGTTCCGGCTCCGCGTGTTCCGGCTCCGCGTGTTCCGGCTCCGCGTGTTCCGGCTCCGCGTGTTCCGGCTCGGCCTGATCCGGCCATGCCTGACCCGGCCATGCCTGCTCCGGCCCGGCGGGCCCTGGCCCGGTCCGGCCCGCATCCCCTGGGCCGCGGCCAGCCGCCGACCCGGGTTCCTGGCCGTTCCCGCCGAGGTCCTGGCCGGCCTGCCCCGCGCGCCGGTCTGGCCTTACCCGCGCCTGCCAGGACGAAGCCCGCGCCATTACGCAGGCAATCCGCCGGCGTCAGCGCGGTCCTCCGGCGCGATGGCCGCCCTGGGCGGCCCGCTGGCGGCCGATCGGCGAGCGTGCTCACTGCGCCAGAGCAGCGCGTAGGCCAGCATGGTGAAGCCAAGCGGCGCGATCACCGCGACGTAGGTGAACATGTAGACGAAGGAAAGCAGCAGTACCAGCACGCCAGCCAGCCCGTACGGGCTGGTATCTCGCCGGTACCGCCAGCATCCGAAGGCGAAGAAGCCGAGATAGAGCGCCGCGCCCACGATGCCATTGCAGATCAGCAGCAGCCACAGCTGGCCGTTTCCGCCAACCGGGGTCTGGCCGCAGTTCCCGCAGTTGGCGGTCGGCCCGATCGCGATCGAACTCGGGCTGCCGATCTCCTGCCTGGTGTCGCCATACCCCACGACCGGCGAGGCCAGGGCATCCTTTATCGCCACCGCGGACAGGGTCGCCCGCAAGTCGTTGCTCTTCCCGTTCTGCAGCCGCTGGCTGATGACGCCATGCAGCGGGGTGGCGATCACCGCCACGCCAACCACGGCGATCCCGGCCAGGATCGCGACAAGCAGGCCGAGCTTGCCGCGGGCGGCCATCCGCACCGCGAGGTAGCACGCGGCCAGCCCGATCCCGATCCAGACCCCCCGGTTCAGTGAGTAGACAAGCGGCACTAGCGCGATGACCATGGCCGCGCCGCTGATCAGCCGCTGCCTGCGGGTCCCGGTGAGCCACCAGGCGACGATCAGCCAGGGCAGCAGGATGGACAGGCTGTCCCCCCAGGCGTTGGTGTAGTCGAACGGCGCCTTCGGCCGCCCCTGCCCGGCGATGGTCCCGAATACGTTCTGCACCTGGGCCAGGCCAGGATGCATGGATGCCTGGATCTGCACGTTGGTCTGCAGGCTGTGCGGGACGAGCAGCAACGTCGGCGAGCTGAACTGGAAACTGGGCGCCAGGACCCCGCCGACCCCGCCGCCGATGGCGTATATCGCGACCAGCCCGAGCAGCCAGGCGAGCCTGCGGCGGGGCATTTCGCGCTCGGTCAGGTTCCCCGCATAAAGCAGCAGCACGGTAACGCCGAAGTAGAAAGCCGCTCTGAGCGCGAACGAGATCAGCCGGTGGCTGATCGCGCTGTGCACCGTTCCCGGCGCGGTCAGCGAGAGCATCGGGAGCCCGGCCAGGACCCAGAGCAGGAAGAGCAGCCACACGCCGAAGCCCGCGGGCACCCGGATTTTCCTGCTGCCGGCCCGGTGCCAGGCCAGCATCCGGGCCGCCATCGGCACCGCCAGGATGATCCACATGAAATCGGCCAAGCCAAGCGCCCACCACAGCGGATAACCGGCCAGCAAAGCCGTTATCGGCCAGCCCGGATGACTCGCCAGCCAGCGCCTTGCCGGATGCCGCTTCTTAGCGCCGGCCGGCCAGCCGGAATGCGCTGGCCGGCCGGAATGCGCTGGCCAGCCGGAATCCTCCTGGCCAGCGGGCTGCCCAGCGCGGTAACCGTCGACGGTCCGGTAGCCACCGATGGCCCGGCCGCCCTGGCGGATCTGCCGCAGCTGGGCCGTCATGGCGCGTCGGTTGTCATGGCCGTGTCCGGCCCGCGGCGGCTACCGCATGGTGCCCCGGTCCAGGCTCCAGCCCAGCCTGCATGGTCAGCTGCCCCCGGCGGCCTTCTCTGCGGGATCGTCCGGCACCGGCCCCTTCTTCTCGGCCGCGGACGCTACCGTCACGCGCGGCAGCGGCCAGGTTTCGCCGGCCCCGCGCGCCGCCGACGTCCCGGTGCGCTGCGGCTGACCCTGCCCGGGCAGCACCCGCGGCCTGGAGTCGGCCGGGATGGTCCGCTTGACCTGGCTTTGCCCTGGCCGCGGCTTGGCCTGCGCAAGGCGCGGCTCCGGCTTCGCCTTTGCGGCCCGCGCCGCGGCCCGGGACTTGCCGCGGATCGGCGGCAGCACGGCCGCGCCAAGCACGGCCGTCCGCATCCGGTCCAGCCGCCGGATGCTGTCAGCCGCCTCGGTCCGCCTGGTTCCGGACACCTCTATCGCGACGAGCGCGGCATCGGCGAACTCGGCCAGGCTGAAGGTGTCGGCGCCGTCGCCGGTTGCCTGCGCCTCGATGACCACGTACCGGGCGTCCCGCTGCAGCTCGGCAACTATCCGCCTGGTCGCATCGTACTGCAGGTGATTAAGCGCCGCCGCGGTGTCCACGCCCGGCGTGATGACCCGCAGCCGCGGGACCTCCGCGGGCCGTCTGGCGACCTCGCTGACGGTTGCCGTGCCGGCCAGTACCTCCGCGAGCCCGCGGCCGTCGCCGACCCCGAGCAGCTGCGGCGTGACCGCGTCCCGCAGGTCCGCGCAGACCAGGATTACCTCAGACCGGGTCCTGGCCAGGGTGGCGGCGAGATTCGCCGCGATCACGCTGCCGCTCTCGCCGGCCGATGTCCCGGCCACCAGGATCACGTGATTCCCGTCGCCGAGCCCGGCCGCGACTGCCTGCGCCAGGTCGGTGAACGCCCGGCCGGTCCTTCATCTTGGCGATACGATCGACGTCTGCGAGCTGAGCCGCTTCTGCGGGAGGCTGAACAGGACCGGCGTGTCAAGGAAGCGCTCGACGTCCTTGGCGGAATGGATCCGGTCGTCGCGGCGGTCGGCCGCGAACGCAAGGACGAGGCCGAACAGCAGGCCCACCAGCAGGCCGCTCGGCAGGTAGAGCAGCGGCTTCGGATTGCTCGGCGTCTGCGGCACCGAGGCAGGAGTGAAGATGGTGCCGGGGTTGATGTTGACCGACGCGGTAAGCGCGGAGATCCCCCCGCGCAGCTTGGCAAGCTTGCTGGCCGTGTCCTGCAACTCGGCCTTCGTGATAGCCAGCTCCGTCGAGTTCGCTGGCAGCGACTTGAGCTTGCTCTTCAGCTTGATGGCCGTAGCCTGCAGCGGCCCCGCCGTGGCCTGCAGCTGGGCCCGCTCGTTAGCGATCTTGTCAATGGCGGCCGACTTCCGGACGGTCAGGTATGCGCTGGCGAACGCCTGGGCGCAGGCCCGGGCACCGTCCGACGACGGGGCCGAGCAGCTGATGTTGAGAAATGAGGTGTTGGCTGGCACGGCCACGCTGACCTGCTTGGCGAGCTGATCGGCGGAGCGCTTGCTGTGCAGGTACTTCGCCGCCTGTGCGGCCACCGTGGTGGACTGGACGACCTGCGCCTCGTTGTCCATGTTGACGGTGGGGCCGGTGGCGGTCCGGCTGCCTGCCACGTTGTTGTTGTTGGCGGCGTTGGCGATCACCTGCACGCCCGTGGTAGCGGTGTAGCTCTTCGGCGTCACGGTGACGTAAGCGGCCGCCGCCAGCGTGCCCAGGCAGACCATGCCGAACACTATCCACCACCGGCGCCGCAGCACGCCGGCGTAGTCGGTCACCTCGAATGAATCCGACCTTGGTGAGATGGCCATTCCGCGGTACTCCTCACGCTGCGCCCCAGCCCAGGTGCGCGAGTCGGCCGTGACTGGTAGGCGGACGGATAACTAGATAAGAGCATAGGTCGCCAGCAGGCAAAGCGAACCCGTTCAACCCCCCTCAGAGCCTGACCAAGCGTATTACATCTGCGTATCTCCTGCGTATCTCCATATTCGGCGCGGCCAACCCGAGGTCCGGCCGCGCCGCCGTGTCCGGTATTGTGGATCTTTAACTCCAGAACGTGGTCGTTGCGCCAGATCGCACCGTCGGCCGCGCGCCACCTCGTGGGCCTGGCCGCCGCGTAGTGCGCCGGAGTATCATCGGCCGCCATCCCGCGTCACCATGCGGGGGCGAGCGCTTGACCAGCAAGGTCACTAACGACGGGCGGGCAAAGGGGAAGGAATCCGGCGAGACGTGGAACGCGTACTTGTCACTGGCGGAGCGGGCTTCATCGGCTCGCACCTGGTCGACTTCCTGCTGGACTCCGGCGCCAGCGTGCTGGTGGTCGATGACTTCCGGCTCGGCAGGCGCGAGCACCTTGAGCGGGCCGCACCGGCCGGGCGGCTGACGGTGCTAGAAGGCGATATCCGGAGCGCGGCCGACCTCCGGCCAGTGGCCGGCTTTGCTCCCGATGCCGTCTTCCACATGGCGGCGCTGCATTTCATCCCCTATTGCAACGCGCACCCGCAGGAGGCGCTCGACGTCAACGTGCTCGGCCTGGACGCCGTGCTGAGGGCAGTCCGGCCGGCGCCGCTGCGGACCTTCGTGTTCCCGTCCAGCGGCGCGATCTACGGTTTCGGCGATGATCGCTGGCCGGAGACGGCGCCGGCCAGGCCGGACGAGATCTATGGCATCTCGAAATGGATGGGCGAGCAGGTCATGGCCCGGTTCCATGCCGACAGGCCGGAAGTTCGCACGGTCGTGGCGCGGCTGTTCAACACCTACGGCCCCAGGGAGACCAACCCGCACGTGCTGCCGGCCATCATCGCGGCCATGCGGGCGGGCGAGACGATCGGGCTCGGGAATCTGTGGCCGCAGCGCGACCTCATCTTCGTCACCGACACGGCAAAGGCCATTGCAGCCACCGCGGCTGGCCGCGGCTTCGACGTGTTCAATGTCGGAACTGGCACCGGAACCACCATCGGCGACGTGCTGGCCGCCATCGAGACCATTCGCGGCGAGCCGCTGGACGTCCGGGAGGATCCGGCCCGCAGGCGGCCAGGCGACGGGCACCTCATCGCCGATCCGGGCAGGCTGATGGCGGCGACCGGCTGGCGGCCCGAGTACGACCTCAAGGCAGGACTGCGCGAGCTGCTGGGGTCCGAGGGGCTGCTGTGAACGCCATGGACGATCCTGCCGCCAATGCGCCGGGGCTGCCGCAGGCGCTATCGAAACAGCTTGGCGAGTCGCACCGGGCCGGGAAGCGCGAATTTCTCGGCATCGGCCTGTCCTGCATGTCGGACGAGGAGTTCGTCGGCGCGGTGCGGGACGCGGTCCGGACCCGCGCGCGGCTGACGGTCTCGTTCATCAACCCGGACTACGTCGTCCGCGGCCACAAGACCCCCGGCCTGGTGGCGAAGATGAACGGATTCGATGTCGTGCTCCCGGACGGCTGGGGCATCGTCCTCGGCGGCCGCGCGCTCGGGCTGCCCGTTCCCGACCGGCAGGGCAACGACGACATCTGCCCCAAGGTCTTCGCGCTGTCTGCCCGCGAAGGCTTCTCGAACTTCCTGTTCGGCTGCGCGGCCGGCGTTCCGGAGAAGGCCGCGGAGAACCTGGCAGCCACGTTCCCCGGGCTGCCCATAGCCGGGACGCTGCACGGCTACTGGGACGTGACCCGCGGGCACCCGGGCCGCTATGCCGAAGCCGATGTCGAGATGATGGTCAAGACCATCAACGCCGCCCGGCCCGACATCCTGCACGTCTCGATCCCGACCCCGATGCAGCAGGACTGGGTCTGGGAAGTGGCCGGCCTGCTGGACGTGCCGGTGATCATCACCGGCGGCAGCTACCTGGATCACCTGGCCGAGCGCGTCTACTGGTATCCGCGGTGGGTAAACCTGATGCGGCTGGGCTGGGCATACCGGCTGTTCCGTGAGCCGCGCAGGCTCTGGAAGCGCTACTCGGTCGACCTGGTGAGCTACGGCCGGATGGTGCTCAGGCAGCGGCCCGGCCAGGGCCGCCGGGCCCCGCGCTAGCGCCAGGTCGCCCTTCCCGGGCGGCGGGACCTGACGGTATGTTCCGCGTACGCCGGTATGTTCCGCATCCGCCCGAGCCAACGGAGGGGTCCGTGCCGCCATTCCGCGACCTGCGCGACTTCGTCGCCATCCCCAGGCTGACCGCGCTGCGGCTGTCGCCGGACGGTACCTGGCTGGCCGCGGCCACGGCGACCGTGGACGCCGACGGCAAGAAATTCGTCAGCAGCATCTGGCGGATCGATGCCAGCCCGGCCGGTGCCGGGCGCCCGCCGGTCCGGCTCACCCGCAGCGCGGAAGGCGAGGGCGAGCCGCAGTTCCTGCCCGACGGCTCGCTGCTGTTCACCTCCAAGCGCCCGGGCCCAGCCGCCGGGAAGGCGGCCGACCCGGACAGCGCCGCGGACAAGGCGGCGCTCTGGCTGCTGCCCGCCGGCGGCGGCGAGGCCAGCAGGGTCGCCGCTCCGCCGGGCGGCATAGCGGGCCTGGCCACCGCCCGTGCCGCCAGATCGGCGATCTTCACCTCGCCCGCGCTGCCCGGCAGCAACGGTGCGGCGGAAGACGCGGCACGCCGCCAGGCGCGGAAGGACACCGGGGTAACAGCGATCCTGCACGAGGCCGGGGCGGTGCGGTACTGGGATCACGACCTTGGCCCGGACAGCCTGCGGCTGCAGGCGGCGCGGATCCCCGAGCCCGGTGCGGACCCGGCCGCGGACGGCCGCGGGCCGGCCGCCGAGCCGCGCGATCTCACCCCGGATCCGGGCCGGGCGCTTGACGACACTTACTTCGAGCTGGCACCGGACGGATCGCTGGCCGTGGCTGGCTGGGCGGTCTGGGACGCGGCCGCTAACGTCACCAGCGAGGTCATGGCTATCAGCGTGGCTACCGGGCAGCGCCGCACGCTGTTGTCGGCGCCTGGCCACGATTTCGGCGATCCGCGGATTTCGCCGGACGGCCGGCTGGTGGCCAGCCTGCGTACGGCCCACGACAGCTACCAGGGTCTACTTCACCGCCGACGACCAGGGCAGGCGCCCGGTCTTCCGGGTGGACATGGCAACCGCGGAGATCACCAGGCTCAGCACCGACGACGGCGCCTACGAGAGCCTGTGCCCCGCGCCGGACGGCCGCTGGGTCTACGCGCTGCGCGCGGCGGTGGACTCACCGCCCGCGCCGGTCCGGCTGGACGCGACGACGCCAGGGGCCGGCCCGGTGCGGCTGGACAGCCCGGCCGGCCCGGTCGAGCTGCCGGGCTCGCTGACCGAAGTCCAGGCGGCGGCCGCGGACGGCATCCCGATCCGGGGCTGGCTGGTGCTGCCTGCCGGGGCATCCGCCGATTCGCCAGCGCCGCTCCTGCTCTGGGTGCACGGCGGCCCGGAAATGAGCTGGAACACGTGGTCCTGGCGATGGAACCCGTGGCTGATGGCCGAGCGGGGCTACGCGGTACTGCTGCCAGATCCGGCGCTGTCCACCGGCTACGGTCACGACTTCATCGCCCGCGGCCACGGCAGCTGGGGCGAGGCGCCGTTCACGGACGTCATGGCGATCACCGACGCGGTTGTCGCGCGGCCGGACATCGATGCGGCCAGGACGGCCATGATGGGCGGCTCGTTCGGCGGGTACATGGCGAACTGGATCGCCGGCCACACCAGCCGGTTCAGCGCCATCGTCAGCCACGCCGGCCTGTGGGCCCTGGACCAGATGTTCGCGACCACCGACCTGCCCGCGTACTGGCGCAGGCGTTTCGGCGACCCGCTCTCGCAGCCCGAGCGTTACCTGGCGAACTCGCCGAACCTGCATGCCGACTGCATCAGCACGCCGATGCTGGTGATCCACGGGGACAAGGACTACCGGGTCCCGATCGGCGAGGCGCTGCGGCTGTGGGCAGACCTGGCCGGCCGGGCCAAGGACGTCAAGTTCCTCTACTTCCCGGACGAGAATCACTGGATACTCACCCCTGGGCACACGATCGTCTGGTATGAGACGGTGCTGGCCTTCCTCGCACAGCACGTGCTCGGCGAGGCATGGCAGCGCCCGGCGCTGCTGTGAGCCGTGCCATGCTAGGCCGATGACCCGCGCCAGGCTGGACAAGCGCCCGGGCGACGTCGCCGCGATGTTCGACCTGCTCGCTGATCGCTACGACCTGCTCAATGACGTGCTCTCCGCGGGCCAGGACAGGCGCTGGCGGCGGGCGGTGGCCAGGGCGGTCGGCGCCGCCGCCGGGCAGCGGGTGCTCGACGTCGCGGCGGGCACCGGAACCTCGTCCAGGGCCTTTACCGGCGCGGGCGCACGCTGCGTAGCCTGCGACTTCTCCCTCGGCATGCTCGGTGTCGGGGCGCGCAGGCCCGCTGACTCGGTCGCGTTCGTGGCCGGTGACGCGCTCGCGCTGCCGTTCCGCGCGGAGGCGTTCGACGCGGTGACGATCTCCTTCGGCCTGCGCAACCTGGCCGATCCCGATGCCGGGCTGGCCGAACTGCTCCGGGTCACCAGGCCGGGCGGCCGGCTGGTGGTCTGCGAGTTCGGGCACCTGCCCTGGCGCCGCGCTGACGCGGCGTACGAGCGCTATCTCGCCGCCGTGCTGCCAGCCGTCGCGCGGCGGCTGTCCGGCAACCCGGCAGCGTACGAGTACCTGGCCGAGTCGATCGCCGGCTGGCCGGCCCAGCCCGAGCTTGCCCGGCGAATCGGCGCGGCCGGCTGGTCGGCCGTCGGCTGGCAGAACCTGACGATGGGAGTCGTCGCGCTGCATACCGCCCGGCGGCCGGCCTGACCGGGCTGCGGCCGCGGGCGGCGGGGCCGACTCGGAGCATGCCGCGGTGACGGTTTAGACTGCGGGGTGTAAGCACTTGTGAAGCTGTTCACAAGATAGTCAGGACGGGTCCGTGACCGAGCAAGTACCCCTCGCTGACGCCCCGGACATGGCATCGCGTGACAACAGTTCGGCCAGCCAGTCTGCACGCGCGCGGCGCCGTGACGGCAGTTCCGGCCAGGGCGGCGAGTCCGCTGACGTCATCGTCGTCGGGGCAGGCCCGGCAGGCTCGGCGGTGGCCTATTACCTCGCGGCGGCCGGCCTGGACGTGCTCGTGCTTGAGAAGACCCGGTTCCCCAGGGCGAAGGTCTGCGGTGACGGGCTCACCCCGCGGGCGGTCAAGGCGCTGACTGCGATGGGCGTGCCGATTCCGGAGCGGGACGGCTGGCTGCGGAACAAGGGCCTGCGGATCATCGGCGGCGGCGGCCGCATCGAGGTCCCCTGGCCGGACCTTTCCAGCTATCCCGGTTTCGGGCTGGTGCGGACCAGGCTCGACTTCGACGAGATCCTGGCCAGGCACGCGGAGAAGGCCGGCGCCCGGCTGCTGGAAGGCATGAACGTCACCGGCCCGCTGCTGGACGACCGCACCGGGCGCATCACCGGCGTGACGGCGCGCCAGGCGGCCGCCGCCCGGGAGGAAACCGCGCACGCGGGAGTTCCTGCCGACCATGAAATACGGAGGTTTCGTGGCAGGATCGTCGTGGCCGCTGACGGCAACTCGTCGCGGCTGTCGGTCGCCATGGGGCTGGAACGGCGGGACGACCGGCCGATCGGCGTCGCGGTCCGTGCCTACTACACGACGCCGCGGCACGACGACGACTACCTGGAGGCGTGGCTGGACCTCTGGGACGGGAACGCCCTGCTGCCCGGCTACGGCTGGATCTTCGGCATGGGCGATGGCAGCAGCAATGTCGGCCTTGGCCTGCTGAACACCAGCGCCGCCTTCCAGCACATCGACTACCGGGCGCTGCTGCGCCGCTGGCTTGCCGCGATGCCAGCCGAATGGGGCCTGCACGAGGAGAACAGGACAGAGCCGATCCGCGGCGCCGCGCTGCCGATGGGGTTCAACCGGACCCCGCAGTACGCCAGGGGCATGCTGCTGGCCGGCGACGCGGGCGGGATGATCAACCCGTTCAACGGCGAGGGCATCGCCTACGCGCTGGAGTCCGGCGAGATCGCCGCCCGGGTGATCGCCCAGGCACTCGCCAGGCCGACCGCCGCGGGCATGGAGAACGTGCTGCATGGCTATCCAGCCGCGCTGAAGGACGCCTACGGCGGCTACTTCACGCTTGCCCGCACGTTCGTGCGGGCAATCGGCCACCCCGGGTTCATGAAGTTCGCGACCAGGCACGGCGTGAAGCGCCCGGCCGTGATG
>WNGQ01007991.1_pt1 | contig 10122 bp, 9 predicted proteins | sample 5407661 | NCBI WGS metagenome assembly WNGQ01 (sample SAMN13153382, study PRJNA577476) | soil metagenome | isolation source: 60 cm soil or saprolite under Garry oak tree replicate 2 | place: USA:California | collected 2016-06-15 | reverse complement strand
TGCGGGTCGGGCCGAACAATTTCGGCTCGGCCGAAGGAGAGAGACCGAATTCCGAGGTGTTGGTCTTGCCGAGAATGACAAGGCCGGCGCGCTTCATGCGCGCCACGATCTCGCTGTCGTGGTCGGCGACCGCGTCGCGGAAAAACGCAGAGCCGGCCGACGTCACCGCGCCGGCGTAGTAAGCGCCGAGATCCTTGAGCAGGTACGGCACGCCAGCGAACGGACCTGCGGGCAATCCCGCAGCGATGGCGGCTTCGGCCCGATCGTACATCCGGTCGACGACCGCGTTGATCGCAGGATTGCGCGCCTCGATGCGCTCGACCGCGGCGGTGAGCAGCTCTTTCGCGGTGACCGCGCGCGTCTTCACCAGGTCCGCAAGACCAAGCCCGTCGTAGCGCTCGTAATCTTTCATGCCGCTCATTCTCTGCTTCCAGTTCCCCTTCCCCTACCCTGCCAAGATCACCGGCTCCCGGCCGATCAGGCGCGCGAGCTGGCGCAGGCGATTGAACACGCGCTCGCCCGCGAGCGGCGCCAGCTTGGCGTCGAGATCGAGCACGAGGCGCTTGCGCTCGACCCGCATGGGCGCCCGCGGCAGGATGCCCGGCATCGCCGCGGAGATCAAAAAGGCCACGCGCAGCGAGGCGCCCAGGATGCGCGCCCGGTCGAGCATGCGGGTCGAAGCGAGCTCGCGCAAGCGCGGCGAGAGCTCCTCGTCCACCAGGCCGACATGGCGGAAGAAGACGGTCAGCGCCAGGAAGGCGCGTCCCGGATGGTCGATGCCGACGAAGGCGGCATTGGCGACGATATTGAGCGATTGCTCGCCGCGATAATCGGGATGCGCGCGCCAGCCGATGTCGGCAAGCAGGCACGCGGCATGGCGCAATCGTGTCTCCTCCGCGGTTTCATCGATGCCGGACGAAACGAGAAAGTCGTCGGTCCAGGAGATCAGCTCGTCGCCGTGGCGCGGCGAGCGCGAACGCAGCACGTTGAGGTCCTGCGCGGCCGCGATCAGGGGATCGCGCTTGCGCTCGCCCGGGTCGAGCAGCGAGTAGAGCAGGCCTTCGCGCACCCCGAGCGCGGAGATCACCACGTTCTTCGGCCGCGCCACTCTGACCAGATGCTCCAGCACCAGTGCCGCATAGGCCAGCAGCGGCCGGCGCGCATCGGAAACCACCTCGATGCGCGAGAGCATCTGCGGATCGATGCGGTGCACGAGACGGGAGAACTCGAGCGCTTCCTTGGCGGGGATCACGTAGCCGTGCATGACGTGAAGCGGATATCCGGTCTGCCACATGTGCAGCCGTGCGAGCGCGCGCCACGTGCCGCCGACCGCATAGAAGCTGCGCCCGGCCCCGGCCGCGAGCTCGGGTATCCCGGCCAGCGCCTTCTTGACGAATTTCTCCGCCTTCTTGAGCGACTTCGAGGAAATGTCCTGCAAGGCGAGGCCGCCGAGCGGCAGCGTCTCGCCCTCGCGGATGCGGCTGCCGCGCACGTCAACGAGCTCGAGCGAGCCGCCGCCGAGGTCGCCCACGATACCGTCGGGGCGGTGAATGCCGGACGTCACGCCCAGCGCCGAATATTTGGCCTCGCGCCTGCCGGACAGCACGTCGATCTTCGTGCCGCAGATACGTTCGGCCTCGGCGATGAACGCGCGTCCGTTGCTGGCATCCCGGCAGGCGGCCGTAGCCAGCCCCCACAAGCTCGCGACCCCGACGGTGTCGCACAAGGCGCGGAACCGGCCGAGCGAGGCCAGCGCCTTGTCGACCGCATCGGCGGGCAAAAGCCCGGTCGATTGCACTTCGCGGCCGAGCCCCGCCAGGACTTTCTCGTTGAAGATCGGCGTCGGGCTGCGGGTCAGCGCCTCGTAGATGATGAGGCGGACCGAGTTCGAGCCGATATCGATGACGGCGACGGGCGGGCCGAGATCGAGCCGCCCGCGCGCGGCATGCCCCCGCCGCCTAGGCGCGCTCGCGCCGGCGGATGAGGCTGCGAGGGGACGAGTCTTTAAGCGATTTTCCACGGCCGGACAGGCTTGGATTGGTCATGAAATATTTGTGCGCATTGAACGGCTCCTCGCCGGGCGCGGCCTTTATGCGCGTCGAGGTGCCGTCCGGCAAGAGCTTCCAGCTCTGCTGGTTGTCCTTGAAATTCGCCACCATGATCTGGTCGAGCACCTGCTCGTGCACGGTCGAATTGAGCACCGGGCACAGCACCTCGACGCGGCGATCGAGGTTGCGCGGCATGAGGTCGGCGGAGGAAATGTAGACGGCAGCCTTCGGGTTCGGCAGCGGATGGCCGGCCCCGAAGCAATAGATCCGGCCGTGCTCGAGGAAGCGGCCGACGATCGATTTGACCCGGATGCGCTCGGACAGTCCCGGCACAGCAGGCCGCAGGCAGCAGATGCCGCGCACGACGAGGTCGACCTCGACGCCCGCGCGCGAGGCGGCGTAGAGCGCGTCGATCACCTCCGGGTCGACCAGCGCGTTCATCTTCATCCAGATCGCCGCCGGCCGGCCTGCCTTGGCATGGGCGACCTCCTGGCGAATGTGGGCGAGGATGCGGGATTTGAGATTGAGCGGAGACACTGCCATCTTCTCGATTTCGGCCGGCTCGGCGTAGCCGGTAATGAAATTGAAGATGCGCGACACGTCGCGGGCGATCACCGGATCCGCGGTGAACAGCGAGAGGTCCGAGTAGATCCGCGCAGTGACCGGATGATAGTTGCCGGTGCCGACGTGGACGTAGGAGGCGAGCGAGCCGCCCTCGCGGCGCACCACCAGCGAGAGCTTGGCGTGGGTCTTGAGCTCGATGAAGCCGAACACGACCTGGGCCCCGGCGCGCTCGAGGTCACGCGCCCAGCGGATGTTGGCCTCCTCGTCGAACCGCGCCTTGAGCTCGACCAGCGCGGTCACGGATTTTCCGGCTTCCGCCGCCTCCGCGAGCGCTTTCACGATCGGGCTGTCGGACGAGGTCCGGTAAAGCGTCTGCCGGATGGCGACCACGTCGGGATCGCGCGCCGCCTGATTGAGGAACTGCACGACGACGTCGAAGGACTCGTAAGGGTGGTGGACGATCAGGTCCTTCTGCCGAATTGCCGCGAAGCAATCGCCGCCTTGATCGCGGATGCGCTCCGGGAATCGCGGATTGTACGGCACGAATTCGAGGTCCGGCCGGTCGAGGCTGCCGGTGAGCTGCGAGAGCTCGTTGAGCGCCAAGACCCCGTCGACCAGGAATATTTCATCCTCGGTGACCGCGAGCGCGCGCTGCACGAAATTGCGCAGCTCGACCGGCATCGAGGGCTCGAGCTCGAGCCGGATCACCGAACCGCGCCGACGCCGCTTGAGCACGGATTCGAACGACCGCACCAGGTCCTCCGCTTCTTCCTCGATCTCGATCTCGGAATCGCGCAACACCCGGAATGCGCCCTGGCCTTTGACCTGGTAGCCGGGGAACAGCAGCGAGATGAACTGGCCGGCAGCCTGCTCGAGCGTGATCAGCCGCACGGTGCCGGCCTCGGCCGGCGGCGGCAGGCGGATGAAGCGCTCGATCTTGTTGGGCACGCGAATGAGCGCGTTCATCGCCTTGCCGTCGCTCGCGCGCGCGAGCTGCAGCGCAATCGAGAATCCCAGGTTGGGGATGAACGGGAACGGATGCGCCGGGTCGATGGCGAGCGGGGTCAGGACCGGAAACACCCGGTGCAGGAAATGATCCTCGAGCCAGGTCCGCTCATGCCGGGTCAGATCGGGCCCGTCGACCAGCACGACGCCGGTTTCCGCAAGCTCCTGCCGCAGCTCCCGCCACCGCGCCTGCTGATCGCTGGCGAGCACGGCGACGGCTTCGCGAATGCGGGCAAGCTGCTCGCTCGGCGTGAGCCCGTCCGGGCTCTTGGCGGCGATGCCGGCCCGCACCTGGCCCTTGAGGCCGGCGACGCGCACCATGAAGAATTCGTCGAGGTTGTTGGCGCTGATCGAGAGGAACCGCACCCGCTCGAGCACCGGATGGCCTTCGTTCGCGGCCTCCTCCAAAACCCGGCGATTGAACTGAAGCCACGACAGCTCGCGATTGATGAACCGGGCGGGGTTTCTCGCCAGCTCGGATTCCGGCACCGCCGGCGGCGCCACGGAAAGCCCCTCGCGGCCCGCCGGAAGCGGCTGCGGCGGCGAAAGCTCAATGTTTTCCGCGCGATCGACCATGAACTTGCTGCAGCCTTTCAGCCGGGGGGATTTGGTTGCCGAAAGGGCGGCGCCATGATCGCGCCTGCCGGGGAGCGTTTCAAGGCTCAAGACCGCGCAAGGTTGCGACGGCGAGAGCGCGGTTAACCGGCCGTTGCAGGCGCAGCGAGGCTTGGTCGAGCGTCGCCACCGCGGCGCGGGCGGCGGCGATCGATCGCTCGATGCGCGCCGCCAGATAGCCGATCAGGTTCTCGTCCACCGCGAGCTGCCGGTCCGCGAACAGTTTGATCAGCACGGCCCGCAACAGATTGTCGTCCGGCGGGCCGAGTTCCGCCACCGGCAAGGCGCGCAACCGGGAGGCAAGATCGGGGACGCGCACCGGCCAGCCGACCGGCGAAGCGCGCGAGGTCAGCAACAGGAACGCCTGCTCCTCGCGCGCGAGATTGAGCAGGTGGAAGAGCGCGGCCTCCTCGAAAACGCCGGCGCGCACGTCCTCGAGCACGAGCGCACCGGTCGCGAGCGCGCCGGGCAGGCTCGATTGCGCGAGCGCGCGCGAAGACAGAAGCCGCGCTCCGGCGCGCTCGGCCCAGATCGCCGCCAAATGGCTCTTGCCGGAACCCGCCGGGCCGACGAGGGCCAATATCCGGTCGGGCCAATCCGGCCAGCGCTCGATGATGGCCAGCGCCGCCGCATTGGGGGGTCCGGCCAGAAAATCCTCGCGCGCGAAGCTTACGGAATGGGCAAGGGCAAGCGCGAGCTGGTGGGGACCGGAGGAACTCGGCATGAACGAACTCAGCGCCGCTCCTTGCCGGGCGCCGGCGCTGCTGCGGCCGCCGGCGGCACCGGCGGCCCGGTATAGAGCGGACTGGCCAGATATTGCCGAAGCGCGAAGCGCACGAGCACGCCCGCCGCCGCCGCGAGCGGCACCGCCAGCAATAGCCCGACGAAGCCGAACAAATACGCGAAGGCGAACAGCGCGAAAATCAGCCACAGCGGATGCAGGCCGACGCTCTCGCCCACCAGCTTCGGGGAGAGCACGTTGCCTTCGACGAACTGACCGACGAGGAAAATTCCCAGCACCATCAGGATGGACGTGTAGTCCGGCCAGAACTGGGCTACGGCGACACCGAGTCCGACGACGAGGCCGGTGAGCGAGCCGACGTAGGGAATGAAGGTGATCACGCCCGCGAGGAGGCCGATGAGCAAACCGAAATTGAGCCCGACCAGGGTGAGCGCCACCGCATAATAGGCGCCGAGAATGAGGCACACGCCGCTCTGGCCGCGCACGAAGCCGGCGATCGCGGCGTTGATCTCGCGGCCGAGCGCCCGAACGGTCTCCTGATGCGGACGCGGCACCCAGCCGTCGACCGCCGCCACCATGCGGGGCCAGTCGTAGATGAAATAAAAGGCGACGACCGGCGTCACCACCAGCAGCGAGAGGATCGAGATCAGCGCCCGGCCGCCGGCCCACAGCGAGGTCAGGAACGCGGCGAGCCAACCCACGCCCTGCTTGACCAGCTCGCCCGACGACTGTTGGGCATCGAGGAAGCCCTCGCCGACGATCTTGCTCAGCCAGGGGCGGTTCGGGTCGGTGGCCAGCGCCTGCAGCTTGGCGACGTAGTCCGGCAGCTTGGCGATCAGCGCGCTGAGCTGGTTGCCGAGAATGGGCGCGATCAGCACCACGAGCACCAGCAACGCCAGCACGAACATGCCGACGATGAGCAACGCGGCAATCAGCCGGCTGACGCCGAGCCGCTCGATGCGATTGGCGAGGGGGTCGAGCAGGTAGGCGATCGCCACGCCGGCGACGAACGGCAGCAGGATATCGCGCAGCAACCACAGCACCAGCGCGAACGCGGCGATCGCCAGCGCCCAGAATACCATCTGCCGCGTCGGCATCGTGCGTCCGCGCGAGGCCTCGTCCGGGGGCATCATCTTCCCTTCTGGAGGCTGCCGTTCGAGCCCATGTGGCGCACCCATTCGCGGACATAGGCGGCGATCGAAAGCAGCGTCAAGGCGGCAACCACGCCCATGGCGACGTCGAGCGCGAGGCCGGCGTCAAAATCGAAGCCGAGCGCGGCCAGCACCAGGCCCGCGAAGCCGATCTGCGCGGCGGTATTGATCTTGGAGACCATCAGCGGCTTGGCCGCAATCGGCTTGCCCAGCAGCCACGCCAGCATCACCGCGCCCACGATCATGATGTCGCGCGACACCACCAGGATCACGAGCGGGCGCGGCACCGCCCCGCTGATGCCCAGCGTCACGTAGATCGACACGATCAGCGCCTTGTCGGCGATCGGGTCGAGGTAGGCGCCAAGCTCGCTCGCCATGTCCAGGCGCTTGGCGAGATAGCCGTCGACCGCGTCGCTCAGGCCGGCGATCACGAACAAGATGAATGCAAATAGCATCTCGCCCGAGCTGATCGCCCAGACCATGATCGGCACGGAGAGAATGCGGGCGAGCGTGATGAGGTTGGGGATATTCAATTCGAGCGCCTCGCGGACGGGGCCTGATAGACCGCCCGGCCGGCCTTGCCAAGCCGAGTCTCGGGACCGGCGCGTCGTGCGGCCGTTTGGGAATTTTCGGCGCGACGCGGATTTGTAGACCATTGAGAAACCAAGGAATTTGCATGTTTATTTCGCAAAATGCACTATGTGGTTGCGTATCTCGGAACAAATGCAACTTGTATTCATCTGCGCATTGTTGCCGCTCGCAAGAATCCGACGTACGACCCGCCGAATGCGTCGTTCGATCCCGACACGGCCGGGGGATTTCGGCCTGCCGCCGCGCTGTTCCGGGGCATCGCCGTGAGCCGGAAGCGCGTGGCGATCCTCATCTCCGGCCGCGGCTCCAACATGGAGGCCTTGATCGTGGCCGCGGCGGAAGAATCCTATCCTGCGCAGATTGCGCTCGTGATCTCGAACCGCTCCGATGCGCCCGGCCTGCGGCGCGCGGCTGCGGCCGCGATCGCCACCGAAATCGTCGATCACACGCTTTACCGCGAGGATCGCGAAAAATTCGAGGGCGCGTTGCAGGAAAAGCTCGATGCGCACCGGATCGATCTCGTCTGCCTCGCCGGCTTCATGCGCCTGCTCTCGCCGAATTTCGTCGGCAAGTGGCAGGGCCGCATGCTCAACATCCACCCTGCCCTGCTGCCGGCTTTCAAGGGCCTCGACACCCACGCGCGCGCGCTCGAGGCGGGCGTGAAGATTCACGGCGCCACGGTCCACATGGTGGTGCCGGAAGTGGATTCCGGCCCCATCCTGGCGCAGGCCGCGGTGCCCGTGCGCGAGAGCGACACCGCCGAAACGCTCGCCGCGCGCGTGCTCGATGCCGAGCACCGGATCTACCCGGCGGCGCTGAAATGGTTGGCCGAAGGCCGCGTGCGCATCGTCGATGGGCGCTGCCGGATCGAGGGCCAGGTCGACGCCGATGGCCTGCTGTTCGTGCCGAAAATCTCGTAGGATTGGGCCATCTGCAGAGGACGATCATGATCACGCTCTACACCTTCGGTCCCGCCTTCGGCCTGCCCGATCCAAGCCCGTTCGTGATGAAAGCCGAGGTGCTGCTCAAGATGGCCGGCCTCGCCTACCGCACCGACACCACGGGGCTGCGCCGCGCGCCGAAGGGCAAGCTGCCGTATATCGACGATGATGGACAGCGGATCGCGGATTCGACCTTCATCCGCTGGCACATCGAGAAGAAATACGGGATCGATTTCGATCGCGAGCTCTCGCGCGAGGAGCGTGCCACGGCCTGGGCGTTCGAGAAGCTCGCCGAGGATCACCTCTACTGGGCGATCGTGGAGGCGCGCTGGTGCGACGACGCCAATTTCGCCAAGGGCCCGCAAACGTTCTTCCGCGGGATCCCGGCGCCGCTGCGCCCGCTCGTGATGGCCATGATCCGGCGCCGCGTGCGCAACTCGCTGCACGCCCACGGCATGGGCCGGCACTCCAAGGCGCAAATCGCCGAGCTCGCGGCCCGCTCGATCGACGCCTTCGCGGATTTCCTGGGGGCGAAGCCGTTCTTTTTCGGGCGCGAGCCGACCGGCGTCGACGCCACCGCGTTCGCCTTTACGGCCGGCGCTTTGTGCCCGATCTTCACCGCCGCGGCCCGCACGGCGGCGGAACGCCACGAAAATCTGCGCGCCTACGTCGGGCGCATGACGGCGCGCTATTATCCCGAGCGCAGCGAAATGGCGGGTTGCATCGCGGCGGCGTGATTCTGAATTCCTCGCGGACACGAAAAAACCCCCGGCCGAAACCGGGGGCTACGGAACCATCCGCGGGCCGGGCCTGCACCCGGACAGCGTGCCGTCACGTGATTTTCAGGTTTTCGGCCGAGGTCTTGCCTCGATTGGTGACGAGCTCGTATTCGACCACCTGGCCTTCGTTGAGGGTGTTGAGGCCAGCGCGTTCGACGGCCGAAATGTGGACGAACACGTCCTTGTCTCCGGTCGATGGTCTGATGAACCCGTAGCCCTTGGTCGGATTGAACCACTTGACGGTGCCCTTGTGCATCGTCGATCTCCTGGTCTTACGTCTATCCTCACGCGGAGACGCAACGCTGCGATCCGCGCCACAACCCGGCTTTTGGAAAGATCCGAAGCGATCGCGCCTCGACGGCGTTCGGCCGGAAGCCAAAATCAGATTGTGGATCGAGCCAACATGAAAAATAGGGCCTTAGCAAGGCCGTTCTGCGTCACATCGTGACACGCATGCTAATTGCGCGTGCACAACAATGTTGTCCGCGACCGGGCTCGTGCTCGACCGCGGACGTCCTGGACGGCTGGCGCGACCATCGCACAGCGGGCGGCGTGGTCATCGACGTGGCCGAGGATCGCGTGATCGCCGACGGTCTGTCGATGCCGCACTCGCCCCGCCGCTATCGCGGCGCGGCGTGGGTGCTGCATTCGGGCGCCGGCCAGCTGTGCCGGATCGATCCGCAGACGGGACGCCAGGAGCATGTCACGTTCTGCCCGGGTTTCCTGCGCGGGCTGGCCTTTCTCGAGCATTTCGCCGTCGCTACGTTGTCGCTGCCGCGCGGCGGCCGTTTCACCGGGCTGCAACTCGACGAGGAGCTCGCGCGCCGCCGGGTGACGCCGTGGTGCGGCATCGTTGTGATCGATACCCGCAACGGCGACGTCGTCGAGTGGCTGCGGCTGTCCGACGAGTTCGGCGAGCTGTTCGATGTATCCCTGGTTCCGTTGACGCGGTGCGCGGTCGCGATCGCACCGACGAACCCGCTTTTGCACGACGCGATCACGTTCGAGCCGGAGTTCGCGCCGCTTCACGCGGATCGACCTCGGATGGCGCCCGAGGCTTCGGGTTCGCCAAGCCGCCTCGCATCGTGAAGCTCGAGGCATCACCGGGTAGCGGCGCCGATGGACGTTCGGCTTCAGAAACTCGGGATATGGGTACCAGCGATTAGGCCGGCGGCCGATCCGTGTTGACGAGTGGGGACATGCCTGGACGAGATTCGACCAGATACAAATATGACGTGACGGTCGCGTGGAATTTGCACGCGTGGGCTCCGGCTCGACCGGCTTCCGCGTCCTGGCTGCAAGCGCGGATTCCCGAGACGTCGGTCACGTTGAACGGGAATATGCCCGCGGCGGCCCAACGCCCTGTTCCGGGCGTTGCGTCGCGCCGTCAGCCGCCTTCGCCGCCGAACGCGAATGCAGCGGCCGCGGGCCCGCCCTTGCAGCCCGCTGCGTCTCTCCTCGGCCTCCTCGAGTCCTTGCGTTGCGGCGGGTTTCTGCTGGACGCGCGCGGCCGCGTCCTGTCGCTCAACGGCATCGCGCACCATTGCCTCGGCGACGGGCTCGTGCTTTCCGCCGGGCAGCTGCGGGCCAGTGATCGCGCCACCGATCAAGGCCTACAGCGGATCGTGGGCGCCGCGCTGGGGGACAGCCGAGATGCGACGCGCCGCTGTCGGTCGCGATCCAGCG
>WNGQ01016258.1_pt1 | contig 10125 bp, 8 predicted proteins | sample 5407661 | NCBI WGS metagenome assembly WNGQ01 (sample SAMN13153382, study PRJNA577476) | soil metagenome | isolation source: 60 cm soil or saprolite under Garry oak tree replicate 2 | place: USA:California | collected 2016-06-15 | reverse complement strand
CCGATAATCGGTGGCTTGAACCAACCACCCCGTCTGCGCCCGCTACGGAGGCTTCGCGGCATTTTCTTAATGGGCGCAGCCACCCCTCCTTGTCCAAGGAGGGGACTTCGGCTTTCCCTTCAGTTGTTTTCAATGCCCCGGTGTCCAGCAAAAGATGTGGGACATGGCAAGTTGCAAAGGAGGGGTGGCCGCGCCATCAAAAACAATGATGCCGACGGCCACCAAAGCAATCACCTCGAAGCGGCGCGCGGCCAAACTGTTCCTTGATCCGGCTTCGTGACGGGCCCGAGGCCCTTGTAAACGAACCTCTGCAGGCGCTTCCCTTCGTAAGTTTCGGTCGTATAGATGTTGCCTTTGGAATCGGTGGCGATGCTGTGTACGGCGTAGAACTGGCCGGGCTGGCGTCCGCCGTAGAGATACTTTTGCTGCGGATCTTTCGAGAAAGCGATATCCCACACCGATCCATCACCGAGAGTTTTGTTCGCGACGAACTTTTCTTTTACAAACGTGCCGTCCTTCTTGAATACCTGTATCCGATCGTTCGAGCGATCGCAAACGTATAACAAGCCGTCCTTCGACAGTTCGGCACAGTGCACTGGATTGCGGAATTGCTGCGCGGGTGGAGCATCCGGATTGTAGCGGCCAAGATTCGTGTCGTCGGGCTTGTTGCCGTAGGCACCCCAATGCCGCTTGTACTGGCCAGTGTCGGCGTCGAACACAATGACCCGTTTGTTGGAGTAGCCGTCGGCGACGTAGAGCTCATTGGTAGCCTGGTCGATGAAGAGTTTTGCCGGCCTGCTGAAATTGGCGGTGTCGTTGCTTCCCTGGCTTTTGTTCTGATGACCGATTTGCATCAGAAGTTTCCCGTTTTGGGTAAACTTCAGAACTTGCGCGTCACCCTGACCGTTACCGCCAATCCAGACATTGCCTTTGTAATCGACGGTGATGCCGTGGTTGGAGACCGGCCACTCGTAGCCTTCACCTTAGCCGCCCCAATTCCCAATGAGGTTGCCCGCCTGGTCGAACTCGAGGACAGGCGACGCTGGAAAACAGCAGGAGGCGGCAGGTGGATTTGCCAGCGGGTATTTTTCCTTCTCTTGAAGCGTTTCCGGCCGATGAATGATCCAAACGTGGTCCTGAGCATCAACGGACACACCGATAGTCGAACCGATGCGCCAATGGTTTGGCAATGGCTTCGGCCACAGCGGGTCCACCTCAAACATCGGCGCTTGCACTCCGGCGGCCTCTGCAATCGCCCGGTTTTCGAGCATTCTCTGACCGAGCGCCAGCACGGCAAGGAGTACAAAGAGAGTCACGCCAATAAAAAGATTTCGCTTCGGCTTCATGCGTCTCACCTCCAATTTGGATGCAAGCAAATTTACATGGGAGAAAGAGGCCGCCAGTATACACGATTCATTTTCAGCGGTCATTTTTAGCGGTATGATTGGCGTCAAAATCCGAGGAGACTCTATGAGAATCATTTTTATCGTATCGGCGCTTGCGTTGATCGTGTGGTCCGGAGTGGCATACGGTCAGACGGATCTCCAACCGACCAATTCCGCACCCAATCCGTATGGCACGGTCGCGAACTGGGCAAAGATGCCAGAAGGCCGCGTATGGGGCTCGACGAGCGCGGTTGAAGTCGATCGCGACGGCGTCTCCATTTGGGTTGGGGAGCGCTGCGGACAGAATAGCTGTCTGGATCGGACCAAGAATGAGATGTCGAATCTGCCGTCGATCCTCAAGTTCGACGCGTCGGGAAAACTGGCGACGAGCTTTGGTCAGGGGATGCTCATTTTTCCACACGGCATTTTCGTAGACCGGGATGGTAATGTCTGGGTGACTGACGGACAGGACAACGCACCGCAGCCGCCGCCTGCAGGAGCACCAGCAGCGGGCGGGGGCCAGCAGAATAGCCGCTTGGGGCCCGCTCCCGAGTCAACCAGGGGTCACCAGGTATACAAATTCAGTCCCGACGGAAAACTGCTGATGACGCTCGGCAAGCCAGGCGGCGCTGCAGCGCCGGACTACTTCTATCAGCCCAACGACGTGCTCGTCGCACCCAATGGAAACGTTTTCGTCTCCGAGGGTCATGGCGGCGCCAACTCGCGCATCCTGAAATTCTCGAAAGACGGGAAGTTGATCAAGTCCATCGGAAAAAAAGGAGCCGGCCCTGGTGAGTTTGACCAGCCCCATTCTCTCGCGATGGATTCCCAGGGGCGGTTGTTTGTCGGAGACCGCGGTAACAATCGAATCCAGATTCTGGATCAGGACGGGAACTTCATCGCGGAATGGAAACAGTTCAGCCGGCCCAGCGGAGTCTATATCGATAAGAATGACATGCTGTACGTCGCCGACTCCGAGTCGGGTTCCGTAGCCCGGAACCGTCCCGAATGGAAGAGAGGCATCCGCATTGGAAGCGCCAAAGACGGGAAGGTGATTGCCTTCATTCCCGACCCGCAGGAAAACGCTACAGGAACCAGCGCGGCAGAAGGCGTTGCGGTGGATTCCCACGGTAACGTCTATGGGGCGGAAGTCGGCCCACGGACGCTGAAGAAATACGTCATGAAGTAAGATTCGCGGCAGGATTGATGCGGTTTCATGGGATTCTCTATTTGGAGACCTGTTCCGGAAATGTCCCTCTCCCTTTGGGAGAGGGTGGCGCGAAGTTCCGGGTGAGGGCAGGAAATGCACCCTCATCCGGCCCTTCGGGCCACCTTCTCCCAGAGGGAGAAGGACACCAGCCTCCATTTTCGGCTAATTTGGACACTAGTGCTTTGGGAGAGGGTGGCGCGAAGCGCCGTACCTTCTCCCAGAGGGAGAAGGACACGAGCCTCCATTTCGGCTAATTTGGACACCACTGCACTGGGAGAGGGTGGCCCGAAGGGCCGGGTGAGGGTCTCTCCGGCCGGAAATTCTCCACCCGAAATTCTCAAGGCAAGCGCAACGCCACGTACTCACCGGAATATCCCCCACCGCTGATGGCAACAATAATGTACTGCTTACCCTGGTGCATGTACGTCATCGGCGTGCCGGTCTGTGGCGCCGGCATGGAGACGACCCCAACCTCTTTTCCGGTTGCCTTGTCGTAGGCTCGCAACATTGCGCCACGCGGACGATCCGGCGTGGTGGTGGTCTGCAGATCTCCTGCAACAACGAGAGTTTTGGTGACAAGCGTTCCCGCAGTTCCGCCCTGGCCGGTGCGCGGAATGTTCAGTCCTTTGAGCGCCGGATGATTGCGCACAAAGTCCGGCGTTTCACCGTGCGGGATCTGCCAGACGATATCACCCTTATCGAGATTGATGGCCGTAATGGTCCCATAAGGCGGCTTGAGCAGATTCAGACCCTGAACGTTTGAGCCGCCGCCACCTCCGGCAGCGGCCGGTGCCGCAGGGGCGGGTGCGGGTTGCGCCGCGGCGCGCGTTCTTTCGGCCTCCGCAACTTGAAGCAGCGCGTCAGCCCCGGCCAGTTCTCCAGGACCGCGACTGATTCGGAATGGCTGCCCCGCTGTTCCCAAAACATAGTTCATGTCTGAGGCTTCCTTTGGCGGCGGAATCAATCCGATCGGTGTAACCGAAGAATTCGATGCGCCGACATAGACCGTGTGTGTCTCGGGATCGTAGGACCCGCCCGGCCAGTTTGTGCCGCCGTTCGCCGTTCCCACGGTAAGAGTAGCGAGTGGGCCGCCGATTTTGCTGACGGTCGGCGGCGTGAACACCGGACCGATTTTGTATCTTTCGACGACATGCAGTGCTTCCTCTCGAAGCGCCGGCGTGAAGTTGATCAAGTCATCGACGGAAATGCCATTCCGGGAGTATGCCGGCGGTCTGGTGGGAAACGGCTGCGTGGGTGAGTACCATTCGCCGGGCACATCGCCCTTTCCTACAGCCCGTTCCTCGATGGGCCACACCGGCTGACCAGTCACGCGATCGAAAACATACAACCAGCCTTGCTTCGTCGGCTGCGCGACAGCCTTGATCGGCCGGCCATTGACAACAATGTCGGCAAGAATCGGGGCAGACGAGATGTCATGGTCCCAAAGCGGATGGTGCACCAATTGGAAATGCCACTTCCGCTGCCCGGTTTTCAAATCCACACAAACAAGGCTCTCACCAAACAGATTGCTCCCGGGACGGTGACCGCCATAGTAGTCGCCTGTCGGTGACTCGACCGGCAAGTAGACCAAGCCGAGCTCTTCATCCACCGAGATCTGGGTCCACACGCCGGTATTGCCGGTGTCGGCTGCGGAGTTGTTGAGCCATGTGTTCGCGCCAAACTCGTTCGGCAGCGGAATCGTGTGAAAGATCCAGAGGCGCTTGCCGGTCCGGACATCATATGCGCGGACATATCCTTTGTTGTTCTTGCGCGACTTCGGCGTCATACCTTCGCGGAACGCAGCACCGACGATCACCACGTCCCTGGCAATAACGGGCGCTGCGTGGATTCCAATCTCCCCGCTGATCAAATCAATGTTCTGATCGTCCTCGAGCTTCAGATCCACGGCGCCATTCTTCCCGAATGTGGGAACGAGATTGCCGGTTTTCGCATCCAATGCGATCATCCGATAACCCGGCGTGAAGTAAATGATTCGTTCGTCTCTGCCGTCGCTCCAGTACCCCAACCCCCGGCCGGAAAGTTGCCTGGGCGCCTGAATGCCACGCTCGCCCTCATGCTCGCCGTGGACCCAAAGCAGTTCTCCGGTGCCCGCATCGAGCGCCACCACGGAGCGCCGTGTTCCCGCCGTCGCATACACCACACCATTGACCATTAGCGGTGTGCCTTCCAATCGGGGCTCCGGCCGGGTGCCGAGATTGTCGGTCTTGAAGCGCCAGGCGACTTCCAGCTTGGCGAAATTGTTTGCGTCGATTTGCGCCAGCGGCGAATATCTGGAGCCCTTGACGTCGCCGGCGTATGTCGGCCACTCGCCGCTCGCCGTTGAATGGACGGCAGCGCCAGTTTGTCCCGAGAGCCGGATCGTCAGCCACACCAGTCCGATCACAACCAGCGCAAACACCGAGATGGATCGATATTTCGTTCGCGACATCGTTCACCTCCGTCTTGCTCGCAATTTTTTGGTAAGGTGGAATAACAGTGAGCCATAGCGGATAGAAAGTCAATATAGCGAGGTATACGCATTTAAATCTTGCTGAACGCTTGGCGGAACAGCGGGTGGTTGGTTCCAAAAAAAATTGTTTTGGAGTCTGAACGAACCACCCCGTCCGCGCCTTTCAAAGGAACGGGGATATTTCTTGATGGCGCGTCCACCCCTCCTTTGCCAAGGAGTATCCAGAGCTGTCCTGCTGGCCAGCGCCAAAACACACAAGAAACTGCGCCCTCGAAAACAAAGGACTTATCGGCGCAGTTCCTTGAGAGGGGAGTCTTGACTTGGCTTCCAACCCCTCGTTGGGCAATAACGAAATGCGTATACTTCACAGGACTACAGGCTTGGGTAAACCTTTGAGCATTCCTGTAGTCGCAGGCTTCAGCCTGCGTTTACCCGGCCATCGTTTGTATTGACGCGTGAAGTACAACGGGAGGAGAATTGGTTCCGTATTACTTGTTATTCAAGACGTCACAAAGGGAGCACGTGATGAGAAACGTGAAATTCCAAGCTGCGATCTGGCGGAGCGTCGAGTTGGGCGCGCTGGCGCTTATCGTTGTCCTGGCGTTTCCGGGATGGATGAGTGCCCGAGAAGCCGCGGACACGGTGGTGACATTCACCAGGGATGTGGCGCCGATTCTCCAGGAGAAATGCCAGGCGTGCCATCGGCAGGATTCGATCGCGCCGATGTCGCTGGTCACCTACGAAGAGTCTCGCCCTTGGGCGAAGGCCATCCGAGAGCGCGTGATCACGCGGCAAATGCCGCCGTGGCATATCGACAAGACGGTCGGAATCCAGCAGTTCAAGAACGACCGCTCACTCACTGAAGAACAGATCGCCACGATCGTCCGCTGGGTGGATTCAGGCGCGCCGAAGGGCGACGCGAAAGACATGCCGCCGGCCAAACAATGGCCGGATGAATCCAAATGGAATTTTGCCAGTCTGTATGGACCGCCGGATTTGATCATCAAGTCACCCGATTGGACCGTGCCGACCGTGGCGCTGGACCAATGGTATAAGCCGGTCGTCGAAACGGGCCTCACTGAACCGCGGTGGGTACGAGCGATCGAGATCCGGCCTGCCAGCGTGAAGGGCCGCAAGGTCACTCACCATGCCCTGGCGAGACTGCAACAGGATGAGCCCTCGAATGAACCGCGGCGTACCGACGCCGCTGCATCCGCCGACGATTTTAGCCCCGGCCCCGGCGCCGGATTATTCATGGAATGGGCGGTCGGAAAGCAGGGCGAGATCATGCGCCCGAACAGCGGGAAGCTCATGCTGCCCGGGTCCAAGATTATTTTCGAGATGCATTATCATGCTGTGGGTGAACAGATCACCGATCACGTTGAACTCGGCATCTATTTCTATCCCAAGGGTCAGGAGCCGAAGTTCCGCCAGACTCTGGCGGCCCTTCAAAGCGTTGCTGGAGGATCCCGGAACATCGATATTCCGCCCAATTCCACATTCGTCAGCCAGAACTTCATTCCCATGAGACAGGCTGGCCGGATCGAGAATTTTCAGCCGCACATGCACCTGCGCGGCAAGGCCATGTCCATGGAGGCGATTCTGCCGAATGGCAGGACGCTGATGCTAAGCCATGTGAACAATTTCAATTTCAACTGGCATAACAACTACGTCTACGCGGACGATGCGGCTCCACTCCTGCCGAAGGGCACGATCCTGAAGATCACGTCGTGGTATGACAACACCACCGCGAATCCACACAACCCCGATCCCAGCCAGTGGGTGGGTTTCGGCGATCGCACGGTGGATGAGATGGGTCATGCCTGGGTCAACATCACCTACATGAGCGACGAAGACTATCAGGTCGAAGTCGCGAAGAGGAAGCCGACGGAACAGCAGGAATAGAAAAACTAAACTCCAAGCCGCGAATTGCGCGAATTACGCGAATGGGCCGCGCTCGTTATTCCAATTGGCAACGTCAGGAATGGGCTGCGGCCCATTCGCGTAATTTGCGCAATTCGCGGCTAAAACCTTTCAGAAAGAAACTCTCGAGATTCCTATCGGACCGAACAATCGGATTGAACCGGGCGGACCGGACCAGGGCCAGCCCACTCACTTCCTGCCCCGGCGCCAGTGGGGCGTTTTCACCATCACCGTGCCAAAGGATTTTGGCGACAAGAAACTGACCTGGACCTTGGTTGCCAACGGTCAGACCACGTCCATTCCGATCAGCTTGAATCCTCTTTGGGTGATCGAACCTTTTAAGGACGCCGGCATCGGGAACACACCCCCCATCTTGAGATTCGAGTCCGAAGGCATCGCCTACCAGGGTCCGCCGCGAGGAATTGCCAGGACGTTTAGTACGAAGTTGTCTGAAAGGCTCGACTTGACCACATGGTTGATGGATGATGGGTTGCGTCCTCCCGAAGCACGACCCAATAACAATCCACCTGCGACTGTCACATGGAGCAAGTTTCGCGGACCCGGCACCGTAACGTTCGCCGACGCTAAACCAAAGGTAGACGTAGCGGACGGAAGAGCTTCAACCTGGGCCACATTCAGCGTGCCCGGTGAATACATCCTGCGCGCACAGGTTAACGACGCTAGCGGAGACGGCGGCGGCGGGTTTCAGTGCTGCTGGACGAACGTTCATGTGAAAGTTAGTGTCGGCCCCTAAGTAACGGAAAGAAATATGAAGGCGCAGATGGGGTGGTCAGTCCTCGAAACATCTCATGTGAATGACCACCCCGTCCGCGCCAACTTTGGTGGCCTTCGGCATCATCTTTTTGATGGCGCGGCCACTCCTCCTTGCAAAGGAGGGGAATACGTTTTTGCAGTCGTGTCCAAATTAGCCGAAATGGAGGCTCGTGTCCTTCTCCCTCTGGGAGAAGGTGGCCCGAAGGGCCGGATGAGGATGCATTTCCTGCCCTCACCCGGCGCTTCGCGCCACCCTCTCCCAAAGGGAGAGGGACATTCCCATGAAACCCGCATCAATCCTGCTTCTGGAGCGAACCGCATCTCGTAATTAGGACAAGAGTCACGTTTTTGTTCGATATTTGTCTCCCACATCTCGAGACTCGAATACAATTTCGTTTCAAATATGCGGAAAATCCTTCTATTACTCCTCATGCTCGCTAACGGCTTCTCGCAATCCGCCAAAACCATCTGGACGGGCGTATACACCGAAGCTCAGGCAGAGCGGGGGAAAGCTCAATACGAGCTGAGCTGTACTTCATGTCACAAAGGCGGACCTCCCAACAGCGACGTTCTCATACGCGACTGGAGCGGAACGAATCTGGACGGCTTGTTTGAACAAATCAAAATGACTATGCCCGCGAATGCGCCGGGAAGCTTGAGTGAGGGCAATTATGTCGATCTCGTGGCATACATCCTGCGCGTGGACGGGTTCCCCCCAGGCAGCGATGAATTGGCACCGGCGACGCTCAAAACCATCCGGGTTGAACCGAGAGATGGCTCGCAGCAGGTCCCAAACTTCTCGCTGGTCCACGTGGTCGGGTGCTTGAGCGAGGGCGTAGACAAGGGATGGATGCTAACCAATGCTAGCGAGCCGGTACGAACAAAAGATCCAGCGTCATCGAAGGATGACGAATTGAAGAACGTACAAGCGAAAGCGTTGGGTATTCAGAAATTGTTTTTAATGAACGTTTACCCAGCCCCTGATCCTTACAAAGGACACAAGGTGGAAATGAAGGGCTTTCTGATTCGTGACCCTGACGAAACACGTGTGAATGTCACTTCGTTACAGAGCCTCGCTCCGCGTTGCGATCCTCCACGCTGAGACCCATGAGTTCACGGATGGCCGCGGCGGAAGGATCGTGACTGACAATATTCATTCCGACCAGCACGCCTTCCGCAACCTTCAGCGGCGTTTGTCCTGCTTTGTTCGGCTGATTCCAGATTTGAATCTTCGCGCCCTTCTCAGCCAGGAAACGTATAACCGAGGGAACATGCTTGTGGGCGGCGCCGTGCATCACCGTGTCGCCATTCTTGTCGACGGTATTGATGTCACCACCACCACGTTCCAACACCAGCTTCACGGCTTCCATGACTTCGGGTTCGGTTCCAGGCTCTTCGAGAGGCGAATTGGTGCCGACTCCCGCCGCCGCCAGTAACGGCGTGGTGCCGTCTTCGTTCGGTAGCAGCGGGTCTGCGCCGAGCTCGAGCAGGAGACGCATGAGTTGGACATCGGCGGTTCTGGCTGCCAACAGGAACGGCGTTGCACCGATCGAGTGGAACCGGATGGTTACACCCATATTCGCCTGCTTCGTGGCGCGAGCATTTACATTCGCTCCGTGCGCGACAAGCTTTCTGACGAATTCCAGGCTATCCATATTGCCGGATCCTTGCGGTGCCGGGTTGTTGTCGCCGGTCCCGGGCCGGCGCAGCCAGGAAATCTGGTGCAGCGCTGTAAATCCCAGTGGAGCAGAGTTCGGGTCGGCGCCTTTATCCAGCAGGAATGCCGCAAGCTCGTAATGAACATTGCCGACAGCCAGCATGAAGGCGTTGATTCCTGTTTCGGTTTCGGCGTCCGGCGTTCCGCCAGCCCGCCGGCGCGCAGGGAGCGATTCGTTGAGGTCCGCTCCCGCTTCAAGCAGCGTTTTGACCGTGCCGATGTTGCCTTCGCGCACGGCAAACAGGAGCGGCGTAAAACCGCCATTCGAACGGGCGCGCATATCCGCGCCGTGCGCGAGCAAAGCGCGGATCACATCAGAGTGGCCTTCTGAGGCCGCCCACATCAGCGCGGTCTGCCCGCGCCACGTTTCCTTTCGGTTGATGTCCGCGCCGTGCGCGACGAGCGCGTTCACGGCCTCGACGTTGCCGCTGCGCGCCGCCGTCATCAATGCGGTTTCGCCTTCGGGCATGGCCGTGTTGGGATCCGCTCCGGCCTTCAACAGCATTTCAATCAGCGCCGGGTTTCCATTCGTGCAGGCCAGGTAAAGCGGCGTAACACCATAGCGGTTTGCGGCCTTGACGTTTGCGCCGGCGCGAATCAGCACCTCGGCAGTTTGCAAATCATTCGCGCGAGCTGCCCAGTGGAG
>WNGQ01017729.1_pt1 | contig 10127 bp, 21 predicted proteins | sample 5407661 | NCBI WGS metagenome assembly WNGQ01 (sample SAMN13153382, study PRJNA577476) | soil metagenome | isolation source: 60 cm soil or saprolite under Garry oak tree replicate 2 | place: USA:California | collected 2016-06-15 | reverse complement strand
GATTCCTGTTTCGCTTTGCAACCAATGATGACCAGAATAACTAGCACTACCGCGACAAATTTAAATTTACTTCGCATAATAGCAACGCATTATGTCAACGTCCAGCCCTGGACGTGGCGTCACTGCCCCGCTTGGACTGGCTTCGCCGACCGCTTGCCCACTTCCCGAAAGAACGTGACGTTGATAAATCTTACGTCCTTTCGCGGAATAGTGAAGTTATCACGAGTCGCACCGTACCCGAGCATTCCGGCGACGGGCGCCATTGACCGCTTGCTGAGTAGCAACTTCCCGAATTCGGTCTCGGCATCGTAGAAGACCTCGACCAGCGAGTCATCCGCCCTTACGGATGTGCGGACGCCAACGCCAAATCCGCCGACGCCATCCTCGAACAGCACGACAAAAGTATCCTTGCCATCCGTGGCGATTTCATGAGAATTCTGGCCACTAGCGATGGCGCAAGCGGCAAGCCCAACTGAAGAAAAGAACGCACGGCGTTTTATTTTCATAACTAGATCACAATCCCGCTGGTTGCGGCTTCAACTGCGCCAATGCCCCCGCCGTCGAATCGAGCCATTCCCTGAGTTTCGACCGGTTCCACGGCAGATCGTCGCAGGCGCTGAAGACCCACGCGATGGCCCAGCATTCAAACCAGAGGCTATGCGAAAAATTCCCTTGGTAAAAGTACCGCCAGAGATCGATAGGCAACACCAACACTGCCATTATGCAGATCGCCGCACGGAGATGGGGATTTTGGAATTTTTCAGAATTACGCACGGCTTCCGATCCGGCGCCTACTCCAGACGACCGGCGATAATAAGACAGCACGAAACGCCCCAGCCAAGTCAGGACCATAAAGAAGTCCCAAAAGATCCACATTTTGCCAAGACCATGCCCAGACCAGTCGAGCGGCAGTTCCCGGCTCAGAAATTGCCCTATACAGAGGAACCAGAAGAGCCGCTCCCAAGTCGGTGAAGCGATCCCGAAGCAGCGCTGGGTCCAATGGGAGAAGCATTCGGCTTTGTCGATGAACCAGGCGTCCGTCTTTATCAGCGCGTGTGTGAATATATTGTGCATATTATTCCGGATCTTCCAGCATGATATAGCGCCCGCCGTTTCTGGATAGTGGCTCCGGGCCGGGATCTGGCGCTTTGGGCTTCGGCGGCGGCGCTTGCTTGGGCATGAACGCCAGTCCAGGTACGTCGAATTCGTCGTCCACGGAGTCCTGCCGACGCGGGAAAGTGAACTTTGTCCCAGTGTATGGCGACTGAATAAAGCCGCCGCCGTTCAAATCGCCACTCGGAACAGTCGTCCAACTTGTGATCGGATTGAAAATATTCTCCGTGGCTTTCTGGGACAATTCCGCCGCTATTTGATTAAGCGTTTCGAGCGAATTCGGCGAGTTTTGGGCTTGTCGTGCGGCAGCTATCTCCGCCAAGGCTTCTGCCTTAGCTAGAGCAATTGCCTGCTTTTTCACTTCTAGCGCAGCCGCCGCTGCCTCAGCTGCGTAGGCTAGTTGGGCCTTTATCACGACATCTGGGTCCAGCGGCTTGCTGATCGGCTCGACGCCGAGGCCGGTTACTCTGCTGAGACCGTCGGCGCCGAGGAACCACATCTCGTCCGGCTTGACCCTCGGATCGGTTTCGATTCGCATACCGGTGAAACTCAAGTATGAATCTGGTTTGGCTTCTGGCATATTCTCCCTCATTCGCGCTTGCGGATTTCGTCGGCCTGCTCTTCTGATATCTTGATCCAAGCACTCGCTGGCGGTCGGCCTGGAACGATCTGAGCGCCGCAAATTCCACAAGTGTTCAGGAGCAAGGCCGAAACCCCGCCAGTCCGATGAAGTATAACCGGCACGTGGAAACTCTCGCCGGCCTCTTCATGGGCATCGCGCTCCTCATTAGTCAATGGTTCACCGTGGAGCGATTTCGCTAACTCTTTCATTAGATTTCTCTTGTTATTACCCATGACTAGCCATTCATTCATCAAAGATAATGAATCGCGGCGATCCGCGCAAATTGATGCCGTCCGGGCTCAGCCTTTCCGCCTCGATCACTTCGAGCATAACGCCGTTCGCGGCGTTGCAGAGGCCGTTCTCACCGAGAACATAGACGGCTCCGTGCTTCATCGGCGGTTCGGGTCCAGGTCCCATCCATGAGATTTTGATTGTCGCTGGCATGTTTACTTGGCCTCTTCTTCGTCGTCAAACACAATCAATCTTGGCGATCCGCGCAAGTCGATCTGCGGCTCTGGCGACGTGATTGGCTTTTTCGGCGGCGGCGCGGCGTTGCTGTAGAACTGCGACTGCCCAGCCGCCATCGTAAACGTAACGCCAAACATCTGCGGATTTTGGTACCAGTTTGTCGTGTAAATCGGTTGCGGCGGCGCTGGCTGGCGCATGTATTGATCTGCCAAGCGTTTCGCGGCGTTATCGATTCGAGCCTGGTAGGTGACTTTGTCCGCCGCTAGATCGCGTACTCCGAACTCGATGCAAGCCTGAGTCCAGGCAACTCGAATATCAGCGACATCCATCACGTAACGGCACCGGTTCCGCAGGTCCGCATAGGCCCGATCCGACTCGGAGATAGACGGTGCGTAGCGCTCCCATTCGTTGACGGTTTTGGGTTTTGTCTCGGGCGGTGGATACGGTGCGAACGTCCCGTCGGAAAAGACATCGCCAATGAAGTCGGCTATCCTTGGGAAACGCTGCTTCGGCATGACTGGCTCCGACATGAATCCCCATGATCCCTTGCCCGTGCTCCAGTATTGTTGGCAGTGCGGATTTCGGGTGAAATAGAGAGGCGATTCGCGAACGTAGAACAGCGCACCATCCGTGTCTGGGCCGTGGAAACGGCTTTTTCTCAAGTCTGTCATCACTCTGGCCGATTCGCCGTTGAGGATCGGCTTTTCGTAACCATACACAGTTTTTCGTCGGGGCACGGCAAGCGCGATGAACCAAGATGGCTCGTCTATGCCAATATTGGAAACTGTGGGATACAACTGCGTGACAGCGACCGGATCGAGCTTCTTTTCCATGGCCAAGACTGTGCCATAACCAGACTCACCCTTGGCGAACTTCAGTTTTTCGCGGATCTCAGCGGGATATTGGACTCCAATGTATCTCTGACGCGGGACAAGCCGCCGCAAGCCCTCGAACTTCAGCACAAAGCCATTGGCAAAAAGTTGGTTGTGGATGTTCGGCATGCTTGCGGCCATGTATTAAGTGTATACGTTTATTCCCCAAGATACAAGACACTCGGTGCCTTTAAAAAGTCCTAGTACGGCGTGCGAAACTGGCGCAGCAATTCATCGCCCCATTCACAGCCACGCCCATCAGTGCCCAACCCCATGCCAGCGGCATCCAGAATATCGTCGGCATGGCTACTTCAGAAGTTCCCAGTCTTGGATTTCCCACTCGGAAGTGCTTTGATTATAGACTGGGCTTCGCCTCACGATTCTCTCGAGAGCCGGTACGACGACGGATTCGACCGAGAACGTGATTGAGGCGAGATTCGCCAGCCATGCGTAGCACAGTGGCCCTGGCGCTGGATGTGCCTTCGCCAGTGCCGCCGCAAGCCCACCGAAGGCTACTCCGAAGAAGAATCGGCGCGACAGCTTTCTCTGGCAGGCTTGTTTGTCGTGTTCCTGTCCCAGTTCGTGCTCCAAGCCGCCTTTCTCTTGCCGTGCTAGGGCTTCGAGATTCGGTAGACCCGAATCAATCGACGCCATGACTTCTTCCCGCGTGGCCAGTCGGCCTTCGGCATACCATTCCACCCGCTCTGGTTCGCCCATCTGGATCAGGTAGCGCCCCTTCCCGAGGCGGTCAGGATAGACTTCGTACTGCCGCGTGATCCAGAGCATCGCCACTCCCGGATTGCGAGCGATCGCATATCCCGGCGCACTCTCGCGCATCTTGGCGTTGTCAATAAGATCGTCTTCGCGGCGAACCATTCTGGGATTACTCAGGAACGGGCAATTGATCGCCGACCAGCGGGCACACTCCAAGTGACACGGCGGTTCGCTCGAAGTCCGGTTGATTCCGCACATTGCCCCGGCCACAAAAGCAACATTGACGCCCAGTTTCCCGCCACAAACCCAACAAAGTTTTTCCTTAAGCGCTCGAACAAATTTTTCTCCATCCATCGCCCGGAATTCCGGCTTGCCGTCCACCCATGCTACGAAGAACGGCACCGGATATCCACGTTCATCCAAGGGTAAGTCCTTCATTCGATCAGGAAGCGCTTGCAATTCAGGTTTCAATACGGTCACGTTTTCTCCTTTGATACTCTCTCGCCTTTTGGCGTTTCGATTCTAGGTTGGCGTAATAACTTCGCCTTGATCTTAGGCGGCGGCACTCTCGACACAGTCGCTCCCTCCCACGTAAAATCGTATTATTCCCATCATAGGGATGACCAGCAGGGCACTATGTTTTTAGCGCTTGCCCGACATTGGCGTCACCACCGAATCCATGTTCGCGCATGTGGTCGCCCTGGGTGATCGCCGCCGTGTGCCACGGATTCACGCAACGTTTTCGCTTGCAAGTGCGATGATGGAGAACCAGCCCATCTGGGATTGGACCTCGTAGGGATTCATACGTCAGACGGTAAGCATAGGCCTTCTTGAATATCGGACGCCCGTCGCTCTTGCGGATTTCGCCTATCCAGATCCAGCATTCACCAGAGACTTCTATGCGTGATCGCAACTCTGGTGGCAACGCGTCAGCGGTCATCGCTATTTCCCCTGTGTAATCCCTGGCTGTTTTCATACAATTCTGCAAACATTCCAGGCGTGGCGCCGCCAGCCAGATTTCAGGGTTTGCACGCCCTGTAGCGCCGATTCGCGCCAGAGTCCGACAGCGCCCGCACCTGGAAGCCGTTTCTCTACCTTGCAAGGGATAATCTTCTCTCGACTACTCGCATAAATGTATACAGCGAATCACGGTTAGGGTTCCAACCTTGTAAGCTCCATGACCACCACATGGCACGACGCCATGCTGGCCAGATGTTAGCCGGGAAGTTGCCTTGCTCCAAAGTAGGATGCCAGCAATAGGTTCTTTCTGGACAGCGACCATTTCTTAAGTGGATGTCGATATCGGTAAAGAAGTGGTTCGGGACACAACCAGGGAATCCAGGAGGCGCTTCAAATAGTACAGTACAGATGGTCTCTTGGTAACCGCATGGTAGTATGATCGAAGGGATGATTATCAGGCTTCCGCCGTGTTTTCCATGTTCATAGTGGGCCTGTGGCCATCGACTCCGCAATCTGTCTATTCCATCCTCAATGTATGGGTTCATTTTTTCTTACGCGGCTTCTGCCGCTGCCGCTTTGATGGCCCGCCAACGGCGTTTCTGCGACAGCGACATGCGTTTTCTCGCCGCCGCGCTGAAGCGGCGTTTGGTCTTTTTAACTGGCACTGGCGATTTTTGCGGCGCCGCGCCAGCTAATTCTTGCCGCAGTTCGGCGATCTTCAACGCCACATGCACACGCCGCGTTTCGAGGCCAGTCAGCGCCGCCTCCCAGAATTCCCGGTTCGTTAAGCTTTCCAGTTTCGTTCCGTCTATCGTCATGGTTTTACTTTCTCCTCTCAGCTTGAATCATAAGATCGAGTGCCCGTAGTGCTTCGGTGATGCCAGACTTGCTTATACTGTCGCTGGTCACAATGAAAGGCAAATAAGCAAATTCAAATGAATTCCCCTTGATCCGTATCAGTTGCAGCATATTGCCGGGGAACTCCGGGAAACTGAGCATCCAATCGGGGCCACCGTCTGGATCTTCAATGTTTTCCAAGCGACCGCTCCCCCGCCGATGGAATACCTTCGGAGTTTTTGCTTTGGACAAGGCCTTGTAGACGCTGTCCAACAGCGCAATCCTGATGCTGCCCGTCACAACTTTCCTCGTTTCTTGTCGTACTTATGTTTCTTCTCCAAGGCGATCTCGCCCTTGCGCGCCTGACATTTTTCTTTCGGGCAGTATTTGACGTTCCAGGAAAACGTGCAGGCGCTGGCGCCGCAGTAAGCGCAGAAGAAATAGCGCAACCGGGGTTGCATAATAATCGGCGGCTTCTCTCCCGGCAACTGGCGCTCGGTCGGCATGCTATTTCGCCTTCTCTGCGTCAATAGCGGCGCGGTTGGTCAACTCGTTTTTTTTGGCGTTGATGCCGCTCCGGTCAACTCCCCACAAGACAATCTCTGCGTCAGGATTTTGGAATATCCAATCCAGCCGTTCACTGTCTTTTCGCGCCAGTTCCAGCTGCTTCGCCAGTCCCGCATTGCGTTCGGTATCGGCTACGAGTGTAAAGTTCAAGATGCCAACTTGGTCGAGTAGCCAAGGAACATCCGTACGTGCCTGGGCGACGAATTCCAAGTTCGCAAGCGCCTGCTGCCGACCATGCATTTCCACCGCTTGATAGTCAGGATGGACGATATGAGGGCGGGGTCTTGTCTCGGCGGAAAGAATCTCATCATCAGTTGAAGTCGCATAAATATCCTGCCAGACGCAGTCCATGCCTTCAGTTTCTGCGGCTTCCCACGGTCCTGGTGTGGCTTTGTCGGCCCGCTCCCGGATCTGCGCCAGACGTTGCGCGATTTCATTCGGCATCGGGTTGGTTGTCATTTTGACTTTCCCCAGCTGGGGCATTGCCATTGGACACTTCGGCTTTCTTAAGCTTGAGCCCTTCCAACATCTGGGTTATCCGATGGACGACGGACTTCAAAAGTTCTTCCTCAGCGGCAAATCGAGTTTTGTCATCCGCGAAGCGCACGTCCATCCGGAACAAAACCGGCAAGGGCTTCAGAATTTCCTGGATAGCTTCATTGGCGCGGCCTGCCGTAATGTGATCGATGACAAGTAGCTTCTTTTCGTGTTGCTGGATTTTGAATCTGTCGGCAATCGCCGCCGAGGCTTTTCTCATCTCTTCGACAAGCGAAGCCTGCAAATTGGCATTGTTTTGTTTCGCGGCTGCTAGTTCTTGTTCTAAGTTTTTCAGTTTCTTTTTCATGTGGCGCTTCTTCCTAAGTGGATACTAAAGCAACGTCCAGGGCTGGACGTTGCTCAATGGACGCCAGCGATATTCGCAACCGTTCGCGGCGGCGCATCTCGGCCCGTAAGATCGCCGACAGGCGCCGCTGGGCGAGGTCGAGTATTAGTTCTGGATAAAGAGGAAAAAGATGCCTTGAAAGGTACGTATATGCCAATTCGGCATCTAGGGCTCCCGGCAGTAAACGTGTTTCATTGTAATGGTGCTGCCGCGCATAGTGAGCGTCGTGGTTTCGGCCAGAGTGATTGCCGGTATGCAGGATAGCCGACAACGTCACGCCCCGGAGGCAGCAACAACCGTCGAATGGGGTCATTTTGCCGTCTCGGTTGAAAGCGTAGACAGCACACAGCTTTTCGTCCGACCAATGCGCCCGGATGAAATTCCGGATAGCTTGTTTCGATGTTCTTAGATCGTTGTTCATACGGCGACTGGCTCCTTTTCCTGACTTTCTTGATTTACTCGCAGTTTCGCTCCTGCGAGGCGCGATCGGCGGCGGAGTTCGGCCCGAATGATAGGCCGGATGCGGCGGCGGCGCAGCTCGTCGCCATCGTCCAAAGTAGAAAAGTTAAAATCTTTTCCCTGTAACTTACCAAAACAAAAGCCTCTTCTGCTATCTGTGCCAATGGGAGGAACTGTGCGTCATGGTAATGCTCCCAATGCGCACCGGCTCTATCGTTTATCCCCATGAGGGCATGCGGAGCATTGGCTACTCCGATCAAGCAGCAACACGACCACATGCTGAGTTTGTCTTGCGCGTGCGCCAACAATGCGCAGAGTTTTTCTTCGGTCCAGACTGGTGTCCGCAAAAACGCTCGGATATCCTGCTTTGCCTGCTTCAGAATTGTGTTCATAGATTTAGCTTCCTAAGGCGCAGGCATTTCCACTATCTGCCCGTCTCCAAAAGTTATTTTGAGTGCCACTGCATGGCCGAATTGTTGTGCTAGTGGAGGGACGAATACCCGTTTGCGCTCTGGCGATTCTGGGGCTTCGACGCGGATTGCATGCACGATCTTGCCTGTTTTCGGATGAGAGAATTCCATAACTATGGGGAATTTTTCTCGCGGTAAATCAAAAATTTTGGCTGGCAGTTCCGGCATTTTTAGTCTCTCTCAAAAACGGGGAGCGGTTGCCCCTGCGTTTCCGCTCCCCAAAGTTCAGCGGCGAACGAAAACTAGATCAGGCTCCCGCCCCGGCGGTTTCAGACGCTTCTATGCGGCGGATCTCAAAGCCATTGGCTTCGAGCGCGCGAACGACGGCATCGACGTTCTGGCGCAGATAGCTCTTGGCCTGAGTGGTCAAGTCATCCCAATCCACGCGGGCGCTTTCTTCGGCGACTTGCGCGGTGATGCGGGTTCGGCCTCCGTTTTCCAAGCGAAACACCTGGGCTTTTTGGGCCACGGCATCGCGTTGGTCTTGAGTCAGTTGCAGTTTCATGCTCGGCATTGCTTTTGTGTTTCCCTTCTTCTTCTAATGCCCGCCCATTTTGAAAATCCAGGTCGCCACGGCGGGCGTTCAGGCGACCGGGAAGGCTAAGCCTTTTTTGAATTACTCTTCCGGTACTTTGCACTCATGCGGACGCGAAGAGTGCAATTCAATCTTTTCTCCACATATTCCACAGTAACGAAACAGCGCCTCTCCTTTGGCTGGCAGTTCTTTCAGGTCCACCAGCATACGAAAGATACCCATGCCATCCACACGAACACTCAAGCCACGGCGACCATGCGGGTTCGTCATGTCGATAGATATCGGTGGACGGCCCTTGCAGTCAATCACGATGAATACGTGGTCATCTGGGTTCTCTTGTTGTATGTGCGCCGTCTTCATCGCGTTTGCTTTCCAATCTCCGTCACATTATGTCAACATCCAGCCCTGGACGTTCGCTTTACTCACCGCGATAATCATTCGGCCACCACCCGATAATAATTAAATTTGAAGACTGGGTTTGACGGCGGTTCATGTCCGGCCAGTCGGACCTGCTCCATAAAATCGGCATGATCCGTCACGGCGACGACAACAGTCTTGGCTTCCCTGATGTCTGGCCATTGATTCTGCGAAGCGTGGTTAAGCGAATCAAGAATTTGCCCTTTCTTGTATTTTTCAAGCGTAGCCACAACGAGATATCCCCGTCTATCCAAAATCCTTTGGGCGATTTGCTCGGGAGTCTTTCTCATATCAAGCCTGCTCTCCCGGTGTTTTGGCCCGTTGAAACGGTTCGCGAACAGTCAGGCTCATGTCCACGCATTCGCCGGGACGTATATAGTCGATGCAAACCGGCTTGCCGGGATCGACCATGGCGTCTTCGAAGCGGCGCTCGTGGATGAACATGCCTTTGACGCGAATCCAGCCCATCTTTTCCAACTCCGGCGGGATTTGGCCGTCGTCGGGCAGATGCCGGACGGTCGGTTGCGGCACGGTCGCCGGGACCGGCAACGCTTCTTCGCCGGGACTTTTGAACCAAGAACGCATGAGTTTCCACAGGCCGATCATGTTCGTTTCAATCCACGCACCAATCGCCTAGTCGCTGTAATCGTACACGACATCTCCGTTCGTTCGGATGAATTCGTCAATGAATTCCGCAACAACTGCGGCGTAGGCGGGAGTTCCCGATGAGACTTTGTCCAATCTTTCTCGCCAGGATTTCGGCCATTCGCTAACGTGGAAAAGAATATCGGGATCGCAGTCCAGTAAATCCGCAGCAGCGCTACTAATGCCATCATAGTCATAGAGAGCGTCGCCTCTCAGGCCCGTACTGAGCGCTACGGCCCAACCGGCGATGCAGGCGACCGTTCCACAGGGAGGCCGCTTGTCCTCCGGGACATCGCTTATTCTTGTTACCCAGTCATACATGCGGATGCGGCGAGGTTCTTCCAGGATCGCTTGTTTGATTTGGTCCAAAAGTTCGACATTCATGTATCTGTCCCATTTCTCACTTTCGACCGGCCAATAGTTGCGAACCGATACCAGCGATCCCGGCAAGCTTCGTTCAATTGCCGATTCAGGAGTCGAGTCTCGCGGAAATTCCAATACTGTAACCCAGCGATGGCCAGATCCAAGCCAAGCCACAGAGCATATCGCCAAACGCCCCAACCAG
>WNGQ01011109.1_pt1 | contig 10128 bp, 10 predicted proteins | sample 5407661 | NCBI WGS metagenome assembly WNGQ01 (sample SAMN13153382, study PRJNA577476) | soil metagenome | isolation source: 60 cm soil or saprolite under Garry oak tree replicate 2 | place: USA:California | collected 2016-06-15 | reverse complement strand
CCACCGGGATTCACGCTTGCGCCGGGATGTCGCTCGCCCGCATGGAGGCCAAGGTGGCGATCGGCAAGACGCTGGCGCGGTTTGCAACGATCGAGCGGGACGGCGCATTCGTGCGCGGCGGCCGTGCCCGCTTCCGCGGGTTTTTGCACTACCCGGTCCGGGTGGGGTGAGCCGAGCGCGAATATCTTGAGGCGTCGTTCCGGCCGAGCGCCCCGGATCAAGTCCGGGGTCGCTTGGCCGGGACGACGAGTGGGAGTTTACCGACTTTAGAGCGCAACGATTCTCGCGATAAACTCCCACACCATCTCCGGTGCCTTCCAGTGCACGTTGTGACCGCGTCCGGCGAAGGTGACCGCGGCGGGATCGATCGCCCGCATGTCGTCGAGTGTCACCATCGGATCGTTCTCGCCGGCGGCGAGACGCAGCGGCGCTGCGCAGGATCGCAGAATGGCCGGCACCGAAGGCCCCACGGCCGCAAACGCGCCTGGGTCCATCGCGACGCGCCAAGCCCCCGGCCCGCCGACGATCCCTTCCGCTGCCGCCTCCGATGCCGGATCGGCCAGTCCCGACAATCCTGAGACTTTCAGATAGCGTTCGATCGCCTCCTCGCGCGTCGAAAAACTGCGCGCCGGCCGCTGCGCCATTTCCTGCGCGCGGGCGATCTCATCCTCGCTCCAGCGGATTTTTACGCCGATCGCAATGACGTGCTGCGCCGACAGACCGAACCGACCGCTCGCGGCGAGTGCCGCGACTGCGCCGCCGAATGAATGGCCGACCAAGATGACGGAGCGCGCCGCCTCGCCGGCGATGAGCGCGGCGATATCGGCGGCGTGGGTGTCGATCCCGTAAGGCCCCTGCCGGATCGAGCGCCCATGGCCGCGCAGGTCCGGAACCAGCACTCGGCCCGACCATCGGGAATCCAGGATCGGTAGCAGGCGCGACCACACCGCGCCGTTGGCTCCCATCCCGTGCAGCAGCACCAGCACGCGATCGCCGGAACCGCTGCGCCGCACCCAGAGACCTCGATCCGACAAAGATTGATCGGGCACGATCGGAGCTCCATGGCCGTGGGCTTGTCCGGCCGCCTACGTCCTCGATGAGGATCATGCGGCAAGTCGTGCGTGCAGGCGATGCCGTTCCGCGCCGCCTTCTCGCAGATTGGCGGCTGCGGTATAGGTCCTGCAGAAGAGGAGGCCGGCATTCTGGCCGCCGCGACGATGTTCCACGAGAGCACGACATGAGAGGCGTGGTGTTCCAGGGCGACTGCGAGCTTGCGCTCGTGGACTTTCCGGACCCGGCCCCGGGTCCCGGCGAGGTCGTGCTCGCCATGAAGGCGTCGGGCATGTGCGGCAGCGACCTTCATGCCTATCGTGCCCCCAAGGGTCGCAGGTTCTCCATCGGCCGCGCTGCCGAGGGACCGGTCATCGCCGGGCACGAGCCGTGCGGTATCGTCGTTGCCGTCGGCTCCGGCGTCGGCGAGCGCGAGGCGCGCCTCGGGCAGCGCGCGATGTGTCATCACTACAAAGGCTGCGGCGTGTGCGGCCATTGCCGCACCGGGTGGTCGCAATTGTGCGAGGAGGGTTTCATCGCCTACGGCATCAGCGGCCACGGCGGCCATGCCGATTATCTCAAGGTGCCGGCATCCACCTTGGTACCGCTGCCCGACGAGCTTTCCTGGGGCTCTCGGCAACCCAGCTTGCCGTCGCGATGGGCGCGCGGGTGATCGCGCTCGACGTCGGCACGGAACGCCTGGCGCGCGCCAAGGAATTCGGCGCCGCAGCGGTCGTGAACCCGGCGGCGGACGACGCGGTCGCGGCCATCAAGGAGCTCACCCACGGCCGCGGCGCCGATCTCACCCTCGATACCTCCGGCGCGCCGAGCGCGCGGGCGAGCGCGGTGCGCGCGACCAAGACCTGGGGCACCTGTTGCTTCGTCGGCGAGGGCGATAAGGTCACGCTCGACGTCAGCAACGACATGCTCCGCCGCCAGCTCACGCTGATCGCTTCCTGGACTTTTTCCACGGTCGGCCAAGCGGAATGCGCACGCTTCGTCGTCGACCGCAAGATCGACGTCGACAGCCTGTTCACCCATCGCTGGAAATTGGACCAGGCCGCCGAGGCCTATCGCCTGTTTGCCACGCACACGACGGGCAAGGGCGTGTTCGTGATGTGAGCGCGATGCTCGAATCGGGCCAGCTGCGCGTGCTGCCCTGTCCCGCCTGCGGGTCGATCACCAACCATGCGCATCTGTTCCGCAAGAACGGCTGCGAAATCTGGCGGTGCGCGCAATGCGGGCTCGGCCGCGCCGAGGCGCGCGATTTCGACCCGGCAGGCTATTATACCCACGATTATTTCTCCGGCGGTCATGCCGACGGTTATGGGAATTACCTCGGCGCCGAGCGGGTCCTGCGCCGCGAATTTGCCGGCACCGTCGGGTTCATTCGCAAACATTGCGACGGCGGCAGGCTGCTCGAGCTCGGATGCGCCTATGGTTTCTTCCTGCAGGAAGCCAAACGCTATTTCGACGTCGCCGGGATCGAGCTCGCCGAGGATGCCGCCGCCCATTGCCGCCGTCATGGGCTGCGGGTCCTCACCGGCGTCGCCGATGATGTCCACATGGGCGCGCTGGGATCCATGGACGTCATCGCGCTGCTGGACGTGATCGAGCACCTTCCCGAGCCGCACGAAACGCTGGCGCTGTGCGCACGGCACTTGCGGCCCGGCGGAATCCTCGTGCTCACCACCGGGGACTTCGGATCCGCGCTCGCCCGGATGGCCGGAGCGAGGTGGCGCCTCATGACCCCGCCGCAGCACTTGTGGTTCTTCACCGCGGCAAGCATCGAGCGGCTCGCGGCGCGCCTCGACCTGCGTGTCGAATCGATCGATCATCCCTGGAAGATCGTGCCGGCATCGTTGATTTGGTTCCAGCTCGGCCGGATGCTCGGACTGAGGCACGCGGGCGCAACGCGGGCGAGCCGACTCGGCGTCCCGGTCAACCTGGGCGATGCCATGCGCATCGTGCTTCGCCGGACGGCAGCGCCATGAGCGAGCGCTTGTCGATTGCGCAGATCGCCATCCTGTGCGGCTACGCGGCCGGCATGGCGGCCGGCCAGATCCTGTTCAAGCTCGCATCGCTACGGTTGGCGGCGGACGCCTCGTTGTTCGAGCGCGCAGCGAGCCTGCTGCAGAACTGGCTGTTTCTCGCCGCGCTTGCGGTCTATCTGGCGCTTTCGGTGCTGTGGGTCTGGATTTTGAGCTTCACGCCGCTGTCGCGCGCTTATCTGTTCGTCGCGCTGTCGTTCGCGATCGTGCCCGTGGCCGGGACTTTGCTGTTCGCGGAGCCGATGTCGCCGCGCCTCATGATCGGCATCGGCCTCATCCTGTGCGGCTTGCTGTTCGTGGCAGGTTAGGATGAAACCATCATGGCCGGGGCTTGCCCCGACCATCCACGTCTTAGGCGCATCGAGTTCCAGTTCGTGGATGCCCGGCAGAAAAGCCTGCCCCCGGACTTGATCCGGGGCCGCGCATGACGAGCCTCAACGAACCTTGCTCGCGTCCGCGGCACGGGATGCGTTGGCGATCGTGATCGCCCGCGCCAGCGTCGTGATCAAGTCCATCTGCGCCCGCAGCTTGAGATGCAGATTGAGGAACAGCAGCAAGCTGATCACCACCCAGATGTAGAGGATGAGGTCGACGCCGCGGCCCACCCCGGCCATTTCCGCCAGCGCGGTCGCGTGGGCGGGAATCCACACCAGATACATTCCGGCGAGCGCGGCCAACATCGAAAGCAGGCCGACCAAAGGCGAACGGCGCCGCTCCGCCCAGGCATAGACCACGATGCCCGAGAGCAGCAGGCTCAGGACCGCTTGCGTGATCATGGAGTGAGCCTCCGCGCGAACAGGTCGAGAAGAATGACGATGAGATCCCCGGATCTTTGCCCCTTGGCGAGCGAGTAGCTGCTGTAGTCGATCGTCACCGGCACCTCGACGAATTTCAGGCCGCTGGCGGCGATCTGGCCGAGAATCTCCGAGGCGTGCGCCATCCGGTTCTGGCGCAGCCGGATGCGTAGCGCGCCCTGCCGGGTCATGGCGCGCAATCCGTTGTGGGCGTCGGTCAGCGCAAGGCCGGTCGTCAGGCGCGTGAAGAGGGTCGCGGCCCGCAACAGCATTCGCCGCAGCGGCGGAACGTTCACCGCGGACCCGAGAAAGCGGCTGCCCAACGCGAAATCGGCGCGATGCGTCTCGAGTGCGTCGATGAGTCTGCCGATTTCGGCGGTGCGATGCTGGCCGTCGGCATCGAACGTCACGATGAACTCGGCGCCGCGCGCGAGCGCGAACTCGATCCCGGTCTGCAGCGCGGCGCCCTGGCCGAGATTGATCGGGTGCCGGAGCACGACGGCATCGCATTCGGCCGCCACCTCGGCCGTCGAATCCGACGAGCCGTCGTCGACCACCACGATCCGGTGCGCGTCCCATTTGAGCTCGGCGATGATCCCGCCGATGACACGCGCTTCGTTATAGGCGGGGACCACGACCCACACCCGGCCATCGGACTGCGAAGGCATCGGAACCGCCCTTCCCCCTCGGCATGGCGTGACAGGATTTCGACGAAACCCGCACCGCCGGTTGATGGAAACGCCCGCCGAGGTTCAAAGTTCCTTCCGCGGACCGGTCTGTAATCGAGGCGAGCACGCAACTGGCGCGCTTGTTGGGGCGACAGGCGGCCTCTGCTATATTTGGCTCGGGAATGGCGACATTCGACGATCTCCCCGCCGCGCCGGTTCCGCGGTCCGCTACGGCAGGCCGCTTCTTGCGTGCCGCCCGGATGGTGCTGACGCATCCGGTGGCGGCTTTCGTATTTCTCTCGATGCTGTTTGGAACATTGACGCTCGTTCTCACCCCGCCGTTGGAGGGTCCGGACGAGCCGGCGCATTTCCTGCGCGCCTACGGGATCTCGGTCGGAGAGATCATTCCGATGACCTCCGACGGGCGCGGCCGCAAGGGCATTTTCGTGCCGGCGCGCCTGCACCGGGGCTATGCGGTGTTCGAGCGGGCACTGTTCAAGCTGGGGAAAGTCAAGGACTTCGACTATCGCCGGTTCTGGGTCGAATATTTCCACGCCGTCCGGACCTCGAATGACGACGGCGCGCCCGTCTTCCAGCTCTACTGGGGCTCGGAAGGATATGCGCCGGTTGCCTATTTGCCCCAAGCCGCGGCCGCGCTCGTAGCGCGCGTCGCGGACCTCGATTTCGTCGGCACGCTGCTGCTGATGCGCTTCGCCGGTCTTGCCGCCATGACGGCGCTGACCGCCTATGCGATCGCCATCGCGGGGCGGCTCGGCTGGACGTTTTTCCTGATCGCCATGCTGCCCGCGGCGCTCTACGGGCGCTCGGTGGTGAGCGCCGACGGCGCGGCGCTCGCCTGTACCATGGTGATCACCGCGCTGTGCGTGCGCGCCGCCACAATCGGCGGAGGGCGGCCGTGGGAACGCTGCTTGTTCATGACGCTATGCGTGCTCAGCAAGCCGCCGCAGCTCGCGTTTGTCCTGCTCGAGGCCATGACGCGGCCGTTCCGGCAATGGCCGCGGCATTGGCGCGCGCTGGCTCTCATCGTGCTCCCGGGCCTGATCCTCGCTCCGCTGTGGGTCCTTGCCGTCTCCGGAGACGTCGGGGCATGGCGCCTGTTTCAGAACACCGACATGCCCCCGGAGCATTTTTCGCTCGCGTGGAAGCTCCGCTTCATGCTGGAGCATCCGTTGCACTTTCCCATGGCCGTGCTCACCAGCCTGCGCTGGACCCACGATTACTGGCTGCAGCTGATCGGCATTCTCGGCTGGCTCGACACCAGGCTGCAGTCCTGGGTCTATCCCGTCGTGACCGTCGCGCTCGCCGCGGCGTGCCTCGTGCCGCTGGAGGCCGAGCGCAGCGCGGCCTTGCGCATCGCGGTGGTGAGCGCCCTGACGGCGTTTGCCTATTGGCTCGCCCTTTATTTGATCTTCTTCGTGGCCTGGACCCCGATCGCGGCGATCGAGGTCGAGGGCGTGCAGGGCCGCTATTTCCTGCCCATGCTTCCGGCGCTGGCGCTCGTGGTCGCAACGCTCATCAAGCGCGGCCCGGCGCCGATGACGACGGCGGCAATCGCGCTCGCCGGCGCGATCATTTCGGGGGGTGCCGTGGTGGAAGCCATCCTGCGCATGGTCGGCCCGCCGTTCGGCTGGTGAACACTCTAGAGCCGCATCGGCAAGATCACCATCGGCATGTCGCGCTGATGCAGTTTGCGCAGCATGGTCAGCGCTGCCTCGCTGTGGAGCTGGCGGATGTACCAATTGTCGCGTTCGAAGATCAGCTTGCTGGTGAAAAAGATGCTGTGCGGAAAGTCCTGGTGGATCTTCTCAGCTAGGTCGGTCAGCTCCTCGATCGGGTCGGTGCCGAAGGCGAGATACGACGTCGCCGGCATGCCGTCGTGGTGGCAATAATTGATGAAATAATTCAGCGCCCCCGTTGCCTGCTCCTGCATCCGATCGAAGTCCTCCTTGCCACCGTAGCTTTGCGCATCGACGGTGCGGACGTTCATGAACACGAAATTGTGGAAATGGCCCGGAAACTCCCGGCGCACCCACTGCAGCGCGTAAATCCCCCCGCTGCGGCTCGAGCCCACCACGAACACCGCGGTGTGCCGCGCGGGATCGAGCGGCGGCGGGTTGGCGAGCGGGGAATACTCGATCCACCCCAGCGCTTCGTCGGCGGTCTGGAGCTTGCGCTTGATATAGGCGTAATGGGCGTGGTTGAGCAGGCAAAATCCGATCACGACGCCGGTGATCCCCACCGTCATCCAGCCGCCTTCTGTGAATTTTTCGACCAGCGTCACGAGCAGGATGCCGACCGTCACCATCAATCCGACGAGGGACAGCGCGATCCGATGCAGCCAGCGCCGGTCGCTCCGGCGCACGCGCCACCAATAGATGCACAGGCCCAACAGCGACAGCGAGAACGTCAGGAACACGTTGATGCTGTAAAGCACCACCAGCAGCGCAACGCTGCCGCCGGTGACGATGAGAATGCCGAAGGCGGCGAGACCCATCAGGAAGATGCCGCGCTGCGTCACCAGCCGGGTCGAGAGATAGCGGTACTGGTGGGGCACCCAGGAATCGGCCGCCATATTGGCGAGCACCGCCGGGCCGCCGAGAAAGCCGGTGTTGGCCGCGACCAACAGCAAGCCGCCTTCGAGCGCCAGCACCACCAGCAGCACGGCGTCCTGCGCGACCGGGGATTGCCAGCCGATGCTCTCCAGGATCGCGCGGAACGTCACCGCGTTGAGCGTCTGGCCCTCTTCCGGGCTGACGTTCCACAACAGATACAGCAGGATGATGCCACCGGCCGTGAAACTCAGGGAGACCGCCATGTAGAACATGGTCCATTTGCCGGTCGAGACCCGCGGCTCCGCCAGCGACTGCACGTTGTTCGACACCGCCTCGATCCCGGTGTAGGTGCCGCCGCCGAGCGAGTAGGCCCGCAGGAACAGCGAGGCGGCGAACACCCAGCCCATTTCCTGCGTCAACTGACTGGTCTCGGCGAGCGTCTCCGGGATCAACGCCGGAAGATGGTCCGCCCGGGACACCACGCCATAGCCGATCAGGATCACGTGGGTGAAAAAGAAGCCGAGAAAGATCGGCAGCAGCACCTTGATCGATTCCTGGATGCCGCGCAGGTTCAGATACAGGAGCAGCACGACCAGCACGAGCTCGGTTTCGAGCTTGAACGCCTGCGCGCCGAGCGGCAGCAGGCTGAACACCGCGTCGATCCCGCTCGCAACCGAGATCGCGATGGTCAGCATGTAATCGACGATCAGGGCGGCGCCGGAGACGAGCCCGGTGTACGGGCCGATCAGGCTGGTCGCGACCTTGTAGCCGCCGCCGCCCGACGGAAACAGCTCGATGACCTGGTTGTAGGCGACCGCGATGATGAACACGGTGATGGCCGTCGCCATCGCGAGATAGAGACCGAAATGCTTGTGCTCGCCGAGCGCGCGGAACGCCTCCTCCGGTCCGTAGCACGACGAGGAGAGGCCATCAGCGCCCAGGCCGACCCAGGCGAGGAACGCCACCAGCGCGATATGCTGGCGCGTCTGCTTGCTGAACGGATCGAGCGCGGTCCCCAGCAGGGCCTCGCTGATCCGCTTGCTCGTCGGCATGATCCGGCCTCGTTCCGGCGTCGGAGGCAGACGATGAACGTCCGGAGCCTACCCTCTCGGCGCGAGACCGACAATGTGCGGCGCGGCAAGACCGGATCCATTCACCGGCGCGACGCGAGCGCCAGCGCCATGCCGGCAACCACCAACAGCATGCCGGCAAGCTCCAGCATGGAAGGATTCTCGTCGAGCAGGATCGCGCCGGTGAGCGCGGTGACGATGGGAACCAGCGGCAGGAACAGCGCGGCGCGGACCGAGCCGAGCAGCATCACCACGCGCATGTAGAGGAAGGTCGCCAAGACACCCACAAGCAGGCCCTGATAGATCGCCTGGAGCGCAATCGCGGGCATCGAGGCATGAAACAGTCGCATCGGAACCAGCATCGCCCATAGCGGCGTGCCAAGAAGGGATAGGATTGCGATGCTGGCGGTGGCGGCGATCGGCTTCACTTTCCAGCGGCCGGCCAGTAGGCCGAAATAGGCCCACATCACCGAAGACAGCACGAACAGCAGGTCGCCGCGCCAGGCGCCCGCGCGCGCCGGCGTCCCGGTCAGGGCGTCCCATGAGAACACCGGGATGCCCCCGAGGATGAGCCCGATCCCGAAAAGCTGCATCGGGCCCGGACGCTGGCCCAGCACGAGGAAGCCGAGCAGCATCGCCATCACCGGAATGAGGCCCGGCGTGATGACGGCGTTGTGCAGCGCCGGCGCAAACGCGGCGGCGCCGACCAGGATGAGCGTGTAGGGCGCGCCGGCAAGGGCGGTCAGCACCAGCGCCCGCCGCCACCCGGGTTCGCCGACGAGGATCGGCCGCATGCCGAGCGCGACCGGCAGCAACACTAGGCTCGCCACCATGAAGCGCAGGATCGTGACGTCGGCGGCGCTCAGGCCGTCGAGCACCGACCGGCGCGACACCACCGCCTGCACGCCCCAGATCAGCGCGCAGAGGATGCCGAGGCCGAGCCCCTTCCAGAAGGCGCTCCGGGCAGCGCCGGTCGCGACCGCGTCAACCAAGCCAGGCTCCCGATGCGAGATGCCGGCAGCGCCGAGAACCTCAAGGCCCTCGGGCGAGATCGAGGACGGAATCCCTGGCCTGTCGCGAGGGTCGCGCGCGATCGGCGCCTCTGCGGCTGCGGTAGGTCATGACCGCGATGGTCAGCCAGGTTGCATGGAAGACGAGCCCAGCCAGCAGCACGAGCTGACCGGGCACCGGGCCGATCGTCGCTCGCGCGAAGAGCTCGTCGAGCGAGGCGATCGGGGTGGGATGAATCAGCAGCTTGCCGATGTAGGAGGTCACCTGAATGAGGAAAATCCAGCCGTAGTTGCGCCGCAGCCGGCGGCCGATCGCTTCCAGAAACGTGATGTGCAGCGCGGGTGCGCGATAGTCTTGGTAGAGGGTCTCGTTCCAGCCGTTGTCGACGCGCACCCCCTCCCCGCGCAGGATCGGGCCGAAGAAATGCACCTCCAGGATATGCGCGCGGATGCGCCAGAAATCGAAATAGCGGTATCGTCTGCCCTCAATGTAGAGGAAGACCGCGACGAGCAGTCCGACCAGGACCAGCGGCAACGGAGAAGCCGCCTCGCTGCTGAATGTCAGCGACAGCGCCAGCCCGGTGGTGACGACCGCCCAGTTCGTCGTGGCGTCGAGACGGGTACGCCAGACGGTGCTGCGGTAGAGCTCGCCGCGGTAGAGGTGGGCGATGGCCGTGATGTCGGCCGTGCTGAAGTTTGGGCTCGCGCGCTCGTTCATGGCTGGACCCCGCTGATCGGCATCGGATCGCCGGCTGTCGGTCGCCAAGTTTGCATCGCCGCGGCAACGGCAGGGGCGCCGACGCCGTTAAGCCTGCGTTAAGGTTAATGCAAGGTTAACGCCGGGAATCAAGGCGCTTGGCCTAGAATGCAGCGCCTTCGGATTGAAAGGCACGGTCCCGATCCTGTCCCCAG
>WNGQ01007986.1_pt1 | contig 10129 bp, 10 predicted proteins | sample 5407661 | NCBI WGS metagenome assembly WNGQ01 (sample SAMN13153382, study PRJNA577476) | soil metagenome | isolation source: 60 cm soil or saprolite under Garry oak tree replicate 2 | place: USA:California | collected 2016-06-15 | reverse complement strand
AATCACGCCGGTGGATAACTCCTCGCTTTGCGACTGGCGGATTATGGCGGCCCCTGGTCGAAGAGATTATTTTACGGCGGTTACAACTGCAATGCCCCAAGGGCCATCGCCGACTTTGATCCGGCGCAGTTCTTTGCGCAATTTTACATCGACAACCGAAACATCGTTCGATGCGCCATTTGCGGTGTACAGCTTCGAGCCGCTGGGATCGAACGCAATTCCCCAGGCGCGGTTTCCGACGGGAATTGTTGTCGCCACTGCATTCTTGGCGGTGTCGATGATCGCAATGGCGTTTCCGCGACCTGTCGAGACGTAAAGCTCCTTTCCGTCACCTGAAATGGCGGTGCCCATCGGCAGCGAGCCCGTTGGCAATTGGATTTTCGACAATAGCTTGTGCGATTTCGCATCGATTACAGCGACGTATCCGCCGTTCTCACAAGCGGCATAGGTGCGCGAGCCATCCGGTAGAAATGCAACGGAACGCGGCCGCCCACCGGTGTCGATTTTTGCGATTACGCGCTGTTGATCGGGATCGATCGCGAACACCTCCCCTTTCTCTTCGCAGGTAACATATACTTCGCCGTTACTCGGATTGACGCCGACGCCTTCCGGTTCTTCCGACACTTTTATTTTCCCGCGAGATTGGCCGGAGTTGAGATCAACAATCGAAGCGCTGGCATCGTCTTCATTCGCGATAAAGGCGAATTTTCCATCTTTGCTAATCGCGAATTGCTCAGGATCTGATCCGACGTGCCAGCGATCGATCAACTTGTGGGCTGCTGCGTCAATCACGCCAATGCCATCAGCGGTTTTGTCAGCGGGAGCACGATTTTCATCCACGCCGGGCGCCATTCGTGGCGAGCCGCTCAATGTCACAAAGAGTCGTTTCCCGTCCGGCGTCGCATGAATCCCGCGCGGTCGCTTGCCTGCCTTGAACGTTGTAACAACGGCATCCGTCGCACCATCAATCACGGTGATGTCGCCGGATCGTTCATTACTGACAAACACGAGGTAGCCCGGCGATTCAGCGCGCGCGGAGAGCACGAGCGCAGCAGCCACGACGGAGTAAATCCCGAAAAGGCTAAATTTCATGCGCTGCCAATTATATCTCACTCCTTCAGCAGGCAACGCCTTTCGCATTAGCGTTGTAGCCGGGATCGGTGATCCCGGCCCGGACTAGGCTCGGTTATAAATTCAAGCTGGCCGGCATCATCGATGCCAAATACAAACCACGAAGTGCATAAGCATTTGCGCCGGCTAGAACGCGTCTGGATCAATCACCCCATTTATTTCATCACTACCTGCACGCTGGGACGACGATCTATCCTAGCCACTAATGCTGTAGGCAGCACGTCTTGCCGGGATCACCGATCCCGGCTACAAGCGCTTGCTCGCGTATGACAAGCGTTGGACGTTGCTCTCATGCCTTCGCACGACAAGCTTTTCATTCCCGGCCCAGTTGAAGTGTCAGAAAAAACGTGGGCGGCGTTTTCGCTTCCGATGATTGGTCATCGTGGCGAGGATTTTAAAAATCTTTACCTCGCGATTCACCCAGGGCTTCAGACGCTATTTGGAACGAAGCAGCCAGTGTTCCTTTCGACTTCCTCTGCATGGGGCGTGATGGAAGCTTCAATCCGCAACTTCACTGATCGCGGCGTGCTCTGCTGTATGTGCGGCGCGTTCTCAGACAAATGGTTCGATGTCGCAAAGCGCTGCGGAAAAAACGCCGAGCCGCTTCAAGTCGATTGGGGAAAACACATCGACCCGAAAGACGTCGACCGCCAATTGGCCACCGGCAAATTCGATACGGTCACGCTGACTCACAGCGAAACCTCGACGGGCGTGATGAATCCGCTGGAGGAAATCTGCGGCGTTCTGGCCAAGTATCCTGACGTAGCACTCGTCGTCGATACCGTTTCGTCATTCTCAGCGGTGAAAATCGAAATGGACGCGCTCGGCATCGACGTGATGCTCACTGGCGCGCAAAAAGCGCTCGCGCTTCCACCGGGTTTTTCGTTGTTCTCCGTTTCTGAAAAGGGGTTCTCGCGCGCCGAAAAGATTGCAAACCGCGGATTCTACTTCGATTTTCTGGAGTTCAAAAAACAGCAGGCACAATGGATGACACCGAGCACGCCCAGCATCGGGCACATGCACGCGCTGCAATTCAAGCTCGGCGAAATTTTCGAAGAAGGTCTGGAGGCACGTTTTGCTCGACACGCGCGCACAAACGCGCTGGTACATGGTTGGGTACGCAGTGTCGGGTTCGATTTCTTCGCCGAGGAAGGATTCCGTTCAAAGACGCTCACCTGCGTGACAAACAACAGAGGCATCGACGTGCTGGAGTTCGCCAGGAAACTTCGGGAGAAACATCATCTGGTGATTGATCCCGGTTACGGGAAGATTCGAGGCCAAACTTTTCGCCTCTCAAACATGGGAGATGAAACGGAAGAGACCGTCTCTCACTTGCTGGCGTGTATCGACGACCTTCTGTAGCGGCGGTCTATCACCGCCGATGGATAAAAGGGCGGCGGGCTAACACGCGATCATTTTGCTCATGGAGCATCACCACGTAGCTTCATTGAAGGGGTATGCCAACGATTGAAGCTTCCAAACTGACCAAGGTTTATCGCACTTACCGCAAAGAGCGCGGGCTATGGGGTTCGGTAAAAGGACTGTTAAGGCGGCGGTACGATGAAACGCGAGCAGCAGACCAGGTCTCGTTTCAAATCGAGGAAGGCGAATTTGTCGGGTTTCTCGGTCCAAACGGCGCCGGGAAAACTACTGTGCTCAAAATGCTTTCGGGTTTGCTGAACCCAACTTCGGGGGACGCGCGCGTGCTCGGCTTTGTTCCGTGGGAAAGGCGCAACGAGATGAAGCGCCAGTTCAGCCTGCTGATGGGACAAAAGAATGCGCTGTGGTGGGACCTGCCTGCACAGGAATCGCTTGAACTTAACCGCGCGATTTACGGAATCGACCGCAATCGATTCGAAAAAGTCGTGAATGGATTATCGGAACTTTTGGAAGTGCAAGACAAAATGAATGTGATGGTGCGCGAACTCTCTCTGGGCGAGCGAATGAAAATGGAGTTGATCGCTGCGCTCATTCATGAGCCGCGTGTGCTGTTTCTCGATGAACCGACGATCGGGTTGGATGTAGTCAGTCAAAAACGAGTGCGCGAGTTCCTGCGTATCTACAATGAAGAACATCACATCGTCACATTACTAACCAGCCACTACATGCAGGATATCGAGGAGTTGTGCCATCGTGTGCTGGTGATCGACCACGGCAAAATCTTTTTCGACGGTCCGCTGGAAGAGATCGTCGATCGCTTTTCCGGATACAAAATCCTGAGTCTTACCTTCGAAAAAGAGGCGACACGGGATCTTTCTCGCTTCGGTGAAGTGACCGAACAAACGCCAGTTTCGGTGCAGCTGAAAGTTCCGCGCGCAAAAGTCACAGAAACCTGCCGCGAGCTGCTCGAAGCTTGCGATGTTAGCGATATCAACGTGCAGGAAGTGCCTGTGGAGGAGGTGATCCGCCAGTTGTTCGGCGAACGACACGAGCTTCACAGTGCCGCCGAAGCAGCGGCTACCGCAACCGCGCAGGTCGCCTAGGAACTTTCGTTAACACCGGACTCGGAGCCCGGCGCTAATGGGACGAAGTCCAGATGACGTCTGCGAAGCTGGGCAGAATGCTCTTTTCCATAGCTTCGACAAACGTCGGGTACCGCGGTGTCCACCCCAAGCGACGCAACTTTGCGTTGCTCACCCGCTTATTGCTGTCGCCCCGTTTGCGCAGTCCTTTTGATTTCCCAATCGGGGGAAGTGGACGATTCAACTTGTGCGCCAGCCAGCGGTAGCATTCGCTTTGCAGAATCGGCTGATCGTCAACCACGTTGTAAATCTGAGCGCCCTCCACTTTTCGACTCAATAAAAAGAAGAGCGCGCTCGCGATATCGTCCCGATGCACCTGGTTAACGAAGCGATCGTTTTCCGGATCAATGACCGCCGTGCCTTCAAGGAATTTGCTCAACAAAGCAGACCGTCCCGGTCCGTAGATTCCAGCGAGCCGCGCGACGATGCCGCCGCGGGTGAGCACCGCCCTTTCCGCTTCAAGAAGTATGCGGCTCGTCTCGCGCATTGGTTTTGTCTCGCTCTCTTCCGTAACCCAGGTGCCGTCGCTTTGCGCGTAAACGCTGGTGCTGCTTGTAAAGAGCAGTTTTGATCCAGGAAACGTTTCGAGGAGATTGCGTGCGCCGTCGAGGTAAACTTGGCGATACGTTTCGGCGTCGCCGCGGCGCGAACTGGCGCAGTGTATCACCGGGTCGAACATTCCTCCGTGTTCAGCAACCTGAGCGCGCCGTGAGACATCCACCCCGCGCACCGGATACGGGTTTGCTGACAGCCTCGCTGCCGATTCCGCAGAGTGAGTCCAGCCTTCGACTGTCCAGCCGACAGCATGAAACAAATCGGCTACCGCTTGCCCGACATAACCGCATCCTGCAATCAGAATTCGCGGCATGGCTTCAGGCACTCACGTTGCCGCGGGCGCGATTTCAATTTCTTCGAAGATGTTTTTTTGGACGGCGCGGACTTGTTTGAGACGAATCAGCTCCAGAAGCGCCAGAAACGTCACCACTACTTCTACGCGCGACACGGAAACTCCAAACAAATCAGAAAAACGGAGTGGCGTGCCGGTCGCAACCCGCTGCAAAATCGCATCGATCTTCTCGGAAACGCTAAAACGCTCACCAAAAATTTCCTGTACGTCCTCTCGCGCTTCGATCCTTTTGATCACCGTTTGGAAGGCGTTTATGAGTTGAAAAATTCCAACCTCGCCCAGGCGCAGCGGTTCCTTGAGCGCTGAAGATGGGCCGCCTTCTCGCGCAAAAATCCTCTCTTGTTCCAACTCGCGCAGATGCAGTTCGGCTGCTGCTTCCTTGAACTTTTTATACTCGATCAGTTGCCGGATTAACTCCCAGCGGGGATCATCCTCCCCGGCATCTTCTTCGGGCGGCTGCTGGTCGACGGGTAAAAGGCTGCGGCTTTTCAAATAAATCAGGTTTGCCGCCATCACGATAAATTCACCGGCCAGTTCGATACTCAGTTCTTTGAACGCTTGGAGATACTCGAGGTACTGGCTCGTGATGCGTTCAAGCGAGATGTCGTAGATGTCGATCTCATCCTGTTTGATCAAGTAAAGGAGCAGATCGAGCGGCCCCTCGAAAACCTCCAGCTTGACCTTGTAATCGGTTTCCATGTGTCGCGGCCGATTTTAGACGACCGCACGCTAAAGTAAATCGTGCGGCCAAACGAGCAGCTATTGCGTGGCACGCCGCCCGGTCGCGTGCGGGAGCGCCTGGCTACGCGGGAATCTTTCGATGGATCCAAACGCTGTTCACGAGTCCGAGACCAAACATGATCATTAACACAAAAGAACCGCTGTAACTGATCAAAGGCAGCGGCACACCGGTGATTGGCAGCATCGCAATGGTCATTCCCATGTTTTGGAAAATGTGCGTGAAAATAAGAGCGGTGATCCCCACGACCAGAAGCAGACCCAATTGATCACCGGCAAGAAAAGCAACAAAAAGACATGTCATCAGGAGCAAGAGGAACCCGCCGAGGAGAAGGATTCCACCGACAAATCCCCATTGCTCTCCAATGGCGGCGAAAATGTAGTCGTTGTGCACAGCAGTAGCAGGGAGAAAGCCAAGCTCGATCTGCGTGTTTGGCGCTTTGAATCCCTTCCCCGACCAACCGCCTGAGCCGATGGCAATGAGAGATTGATTGATGGCCCATGCGGAACCCTGTTTGTCGATGTCGGGATGTGTAAAGGCGGTGATCCGTTGCTGCTGATATGGCTTAAGCCCAAAATTGATCGCGATCGGGACAAAGGCGATCCCGATAAGAATGATGCAAATCAAATACCGCAGCGGCAGGCCGCCGACGAACCACAGCGCCAAGAGCACCGGAATCCAAATTATGACCTCGCCCAGATCGGGCTGCATCAGGATGAGCAGGCAAGGCGCTGCCGCAATGGCTCCGGAGAGCAGCAACCGCAGCATCGGATGCATCTCGCGAAATTGAGTTAAGAAAATCGCCAAAACCATAATCCCGGCGACAACCGCAAGCTGCGCGGGTTGAAAATTAAGCGGACCCAAATGCAGCCAGCTACGCGCCCCATAAACCTTGGTGCCGATAAACTTCGTCAGGATCAGAAAGACGATGCCGGCCAGATACATCGGCAACGCACCCCAGCGGATCCAGCGGTAGTGAATCAAACTGGTCACCATAAATGCAAAGACACCGACAGCGACCCAATTCGCCTGCTTTCGCCAGAAATCCGCCGCGTACGCATCAGTGCGCGTGGACGTTGCGCTGTAGATCGCTACGACCCCAAAAATGGCGAGCGCGAGCATGGTCACGAGCAGAAGCCAGTTTTGGCCGAGCAATTTTCGCAGAAAAGGCGTCATGCTATGTGATCCGTTAAACTTCCGGTGCCTTCACGGGGAGATTAGAACGACTATACGCAAGTTGCGATGCTGGCAAAGCGTCCAACATCCAACGCCGAACTCCGAAAGCGTCGCGAGCAGAGGTTCAAGGCACAATGGAGGAAGCTTTTGAATTGTCAGCATCTACTTTGCGTTCGGCGTTCACGTTGGACGCACGGCGTCTCTCGGTAGCAGCTAATTAGCTGTAGATAAGTAGCTTACAACAATTTTCGCATAAACATCGCCGCTCTGCTTGTCACCAGATTTGGAGCCCACTAAATTAGTCTCCCACTTCCTTGCTTTTGGAGGATCCCCATGGCCAAGAAGAAGAAAAAGACAAAACGGAAGCTTGCTCATCCAAAGCTGCCGATGCAGCGCCAATTGAATTTGTGCCACGAGGGAACGCATTTCGATCTGCGCGCCATCTTTGATGACTTGAACGAACGGTATTTTCGTAGACGTCTTCGCAGGTACAAGGTTATCTGGGGCCGCCGACGAAAGCACCGCCCAAGAGAACATTTCATTTTTGGCACAATCCAGGAGGAAGATCGGGTCATTCGGATCAATCCTGCGTTAGATCAGCCGTTCGTGCCGCTTTGGTTTTTGCGGTACGTGCTTTACCACGAGATGCTGCATTCGGTCGTGCCCGACGAAGCGCTATCGCGCAACCGCCGGCGAGTTCACACCGGAGAATTCAACCGTCGAGAGCGCGAATTTCCTTATTACCGGCGGGCGCGGCGTTGGGAAGAAGAGAATCTGTCGCGTTTCTTGCGCTAACGTCCCGCGTTTAGTGCGTTTGCGTGACCGGTGCCGGGGAGGGCCTCTCAGACGGTGACGGCGTCGTCACTACGTTCTTTTTGATCAGGTACCAAAGCGTCGTCGCGAGCAATAGGGAGATCAACTTCGCGCGCCAGTTTTTCAGAATTAGTCTCTTCATATTTGCTGTGTAACAAAATTTCCGCGATCCGCTGACGGAACGTTTCCGGTGTGAAATTGCGCTCGATTCGTCGCCGATGGCAAATAGAAATACTGCCCGTCTCTTCGGAGACGACCACGGCCACGGCATCCGATTCCTCGGTGATCCCGAGCCCCGCGCGGTGACGTAATCCCAGGCTGCGGTCCAGCGTTTCCCGCTGACTCACAGGGAAAATGCATGCTGCAGCTGCGATTCGGCCGTTGCGAATGATCACTCCACCATCGTGCAGCGCAGCCTTTGGATGAAAGATGGTCAGGATCAACTCGACAGAAAACTCGCCGTCAATGATCACGCCTGTTTCTTCGTAAACGCGAATCGATGTGTCGCGCTCGATGGCGATGAGCGCGCCGAATTGTTTATTTGCCAGTTGCGTCACCGCCTCCGCCAGATCATGCACGGTTTCCCGTTTCTCGCTCGTGAGCGAAAAAATCGGGTGCCCACCGAGCGCTGCCAAGCCACGCCGCAGCTCTGGCTGAAAAATCACTACCAACGCGACGGCAAGGAAAACCGAGAAGCTTCGCACGATCCAGCCGATCACAACTAAATTAAGCAGTGTCGAAATTAACGTCAGCGTTAAGAAAACGATCGCCAGGCCGGTCAGAACTTTCGCGCCCCGGGTTCCACGGAAATAGAGGTAGCCGTAATAGATCGCCACGCTCAGCAGAAGGATTTCAACCAGACTGCGCCAGCCCCTGAACCAGAGATCGATGAGTTGATGAATCATTCTGTCCTCCGAAGGATTGCTTCCGTTACGCGCAAGGCACTCACGTTTTCTTTGACATCATGAACCCGGAACACATCCGCGCCGCGAACGCGCAAAAGCGCAGTCAACGCGACCGCAGGCGCAAGTCGGTCCTCGATCTCCGGCGAATCGATTAACTTTGCCAGGAACGATTTACGGGAAACGCCAACTACCAACGGTCGATCATCCGCGCGAAGCCGCTCAAGCTGCGCAAGCAATTCCAGATTGTGTTCAAGCGTTTTCCCGAAACCAATGCCCGGATCAAACGCAATCGCCATGGGGTCAACGCCACACTCTATGGCGCGGGCATACTGTTGTCGAAAAAAAATCGCAACTTCTGAAACAACATCTTCATATTGCGGCCGGTTCTGCATCGTCCGGGGAGTTCCTTGCATATGCATGATGATGAACGCCGATTTCGTTTCTGCAATCAACGGCAGCATTCCTTGGTCTCCGCGTCCGCCCGTGATGTCGTTCATAATCGAAGCGCCTGCGTGAATCGCCGCGTGCGCCACCTCAGCTTTCGATGTGTCGATTGAAATCGGAACGTCGATCTTTGCTCTTAGTTTTTCGATCACCGGAATGACGCGACGTAATTCCTCCCCGGCCGCGACAGGTTCAGCGCCGGGTCGGGTCGATTCGCCGCCGACATCAATCACGTCTGCGCCTTCCGCGGCCATTTTCACGCCGTGCTCTATCGCTTTCTCCAACTCAAAAAATTTTCCGCCGTCAGAGAACGAATCCGGAGTCACATTCAGCACGCCCATGATTAAACCCTGCCGCGAAACGTTGAAAACGCGGTTCCCAATTTTCCAGATCCTCTCGCGCATCACAACTAAGACTAATTCAAATGCGCGATTATTCGACCTGTAGTCGCTTCGCTATGCGAAGCGCGGCCCAGATCGCAGGTACTCGGCGGTCCCACACCGCCGCTACAGTTATTTTTTGCGCGAATAGCGACCCATCAATTCGCCTTGTGCAATCACATGACCTTTCATCGCCGCATCCAACTGACCTCGTTTGGCGCCGAAAGGTAAATCCAGCTCGCGATCCAAGGCGAAAATCTTGAAATAATAACGATGCGTGCCGGAGGGCGGACACGGTCCGCCGTAGCCCGATTTGCCGAAGTCGTTTGTGCCCTGCATTCCTTTTGGCGTGCTTCCCTCCGCGATGGTGCTGGTTTGCGGAGAAATGTTCCAAACGGTCCAGTGCGTGAACAGTCCACTCGGCGCGTCGGGATCATCGACGATCAAGACAAGGCTTTTGGCTTCTGAAGGAACATCCGAAATCTGCAAAGGCGGACTGGTGTTCGCGCCATCGCATGAGAATTTTGATGGAATGTTCGCACCTTCCTGGAAAGCAGAACTTGTGATCTTCATCTTAGCTCCTCCTGCAGCAAACGAAATGATCGGCGCTAGTAAAATCGCCAATGCACCCGCAATAATCGCCTTTCGCATGGTTATCTCCGATTGAAATCGCGTTAAGTCGACAAACCTGACCATATTGTTTCGCCCAAATGACTGCAAACGGACGTAAGATTCGAGAACAAGTTCTGGCGCTTTTGGCCCGGAAAGATTACCGGCCACTTAACAAGATTGACATCGCTCGCGAACTTGGCTTGACCGGCACGCAACGCAATGCGTTGCGGAAAACTTTACGTGAGCTAGAGCGCGCGGGCGCAATCGCGCGCATCCGCAAGAACCGGTATGTTCTGCCGGCTGAGGCGGACCTTGTAGCCGGCAAATTGTCGATTCATCAGGCCGGCTACGGATTTCTTATTCCTGAAACGCCGGGCCAGCCGGACATTTTCATCGCGGCGGAAAATATCGGGACAGCCATGCACGGCGACCGCGTGGTTGCGCGTATATCGCGCGATAGCCCTGATGACCGCATCAAGGGACGTCGCGAAGGACGTGTG
>WNGQ01007985.1_pt1 | contig 10129 bp, 4 predicted proteins | sample 5407661 | NCBI WGS metagenome assembly WNGQ01 (sample SAMN13153382, study PRJNA577476) | soil metagenome | isolation source: 60 cm soil or saprolite under Garry oak tree replicate 2 | place: USA:California | collected 2016-06-15 | reverse complement strand
ACCTCCATACTCGTGAGCCGTCCATCATCTTCCGCGATCTCAAGCCAGCCAATGTGATGCGAACATCTGCCGGTCATCTTTACCTTATTGATTTTGGCATTGCTCGCCACTTTAAACCAGGGCAGCCCAGGGATACTATCCCTCTAGGCTCTCCAGGCTATGCCGCCCCAGAACAATATGGAAGAGCACAGACAACTCCTCGGGCAGACATCTACAGCCTGGGAGTTCTTCTTCACCAACTTCTGACAGGGGATAACCCCGCGCAGAATCCTTTTCGCTTTGAACTATCATCACTGCAAGATCATCCTCGTAGGCTCCAGTCCTTGGTGTTGCAGATGGTCGAAATGGATGTAAATGACAGGCCGTCCAGTATGGCGGTTGTCAAGCAAGAATTAGCGCAGATTGTTGCTCTCTCACGGCCCATAGGGACTCTCCTCTCCACTTGCAACCACTACAGGCTCGTACTGACTCTGGCCTGGTCGCCAGACGGTGCCTATATTGTCTCTGGCACCGCTAATAGTGCTCTCCACGTATGGGATGCTATTACAGGTTGCCGTATGTATACCTATCAGGACCCTTTCAGAACATATGCATGGACATCTTCTCTGGCGTGGTCTCCCGACGGGAAGTATATTGCTTGTGGGAGCGATGATCGGACGGTGAGGGTATGGCAAGTGGAAAAGGATATCTCTCTCACGATGAAGCAAAAGTTTACTTATCGGGGTCATGCAAACTGGGTCAATGCTGTGGCATGGGCACCAGATGGCAAGCGAATTGCTTCTGGAAGCGACGATAAAACTGTACAAGTGTGGCAGATGGGCAGTACTGCTACAGATGCTGAGGTTGAGATCTATCGCGGTCACTCCCTTTGGGTGGTGACCTTAGCGTGGTCACCCGACGGCAACTCCATTGCTTCTGGTGGGAATGACGCAACGATCCATATTTGGGATGTTGGCAGGAAGGAGACGGCTCTCATCTATCGCGATCATCCCTTTGGAGTCAATGTCCTGGCATGGTCGCCTGATGGAAGGCGTATCGCCTCCTGCTCCTGGGATAACATCATACGAGTTTGGGATGTCGTCACAGGAAACACACTTTTCACCTATCACGGTCATTCCGCTTGGGTCAATGCCCTGATATGGTCGCCTGATGGTACTTGCATTGCTTCTGGAGGCCGTGATAAGACGGTGCAGGTGTGGGATGCAGTTACAGGTCACGTCATGTATACCTATCATGGTCATTTCAGTTGGGTATATACTGTAGCATGGTCGCCCGATGGTACACGCATTGCCTCGGCAGGCAACGACGGGACAGTGCAGATTTGGCAAGCGGTTTGAGTTGCTCCTCTCCGGTTTGTCTCAGTCCAGTTGCGTCGACTGTACAAAAGGGTCACTCCCGGGGAATGTCATGCGCAACCTGAGACCAGGCGCGATATCTTACCTGCATCCTTGCTTGTGTCAAGGAAACAGAGCGTGTTGCTCGTTGTTACTTTCTCTTCTTTGTTACCACTAGGTGTATTCCTCTTGACTTTGGTTGAGCGGGAGCTGCACATAGAAAGTTGAACCGACTCCCTTGCTACTCTCGGCCCATACACGGCCCCCATGGCGCGTGACCAACTCGTTGACTAGGTAGAGGCCAATGCCTAGTCCACTAATTGAACGATCAAAATTGCTTGCACGATGAAAGCGTTCAAAGATATGCGGAAGGTCTTTGGTAGCAATGCCAATACCCTGGTCTCTCACCCATATCAGTGCTGTGAGAGTTTCTGCTTGATACCGTAGACCAACCTCAATCTTGCTTCCCACAGGACTATACTTACTCGCATTACTGATCAAGTTATTTAAGACTTGTACGATACGATTTTCATCGAAGTAAGCCAGAAAGGGATTAGTAGGCTCAAGTCCTTCCAGGACGAGGCTGAGTTGGTGTTGTTTCGTCGTGATGGACTGGATTTCTATCACATGCTTCATCGTACTGAGCAAGTCATGAAATGCAAGATCTAACAACAACCGCGCGTTTTCAATGCGAGAGACATCCAGCATTTCCTCGATCAATCGTGTGAGTTGCTGGCTTTGCTCGGCAATGACTGCAATAGCACATAGGCTGCGTGGGGAATTAAGGCTTTTTCCTTGTGAGACGTGCATTTGCAGAATTTCTGCGAGTCCTTGAATGGTGGTAATGGGAGTGCGGAGTTCATGGCTCGCGATGGAGAGAAATTCATTTTTGTGTTGCTCAATGCTTTTGCGTTCGGTAATATCTTGGAAGACGGTGACAGCTCCTGTAATAACCCCTTGCTCGGTACAGAGTGGTGCCGCAGAAGAGAGGAGTATCATTTTGCGGCCATCGGGCCTGATGATGATCTCTTCCCTGCCACTTATTGTCTCTCCATGTAGTGCGCGGGTTGTTGCGAAATTCTCGGGCGGAATTGGCTGATTATCCAGGTCTGTTAGCGAAATAGCTTGATGGAGTGGAGAAAGTGGGACACCGATTGGCATGGTTATAGGGACGCCCATGATGGATGCGGCGGCAGTGTTGGCGTAGCTGATACACCCATCAGAAGCTTCCGTCAAGAAAACACCCTCGGGCAATTGGTCGAGAACAGCGTGTAGGCGAGCACGTTCGTTTTCGACCTCAGTATATAGATGTGCGTGAGCAAGTGCGGCTGCGATATGCGTGCTACAGCCGACTAACGTCTGCACCTCGGGACCGTCTGCGCAAATGGGATCACTGAAGAGAGCGCTCAACGTTCCCTCAAAATAGTTGTTAAACCAAAGGGGCACACAGATAAACCCTTGCGCATCATGGGTAGCCCGGGGGTGGTTTTTTGCTTTCATGCCCAGAGCAGTAGCTTGGAGGTTTTCGATGATGATTGGATCACGATGGTTGTGTGCTGGTGCTAGAAGCAACTCGCTCTCATAAGGAACCTGTTGTAGCACTGTTAACCCTTGTTCATCACCTGAAGCAACACAAGCGTATAGTAAGTGGAGTGCTTGTTGTACGGGATCAGCCCTATGTATGGCTACACACAGAGGGTTGAATCTCAAATTGATAGAATGCACAGCGGCCCTGCCGATACGCTCAGTATTCAAGGACTCACGCACACTGCGTGCCACGGTTTCGACTACCTCCAACCGACTGCGTTCTGCCTCGACTGCCCGATTTGTCTGGCTGAGCGATGCCCGGCCTTGTTCAGCGTGTTGACGTGCCAGGACGTGTGCCGTCACATTGGTGACCGTCTGGAGCAGGTGGATGTCGTGCCCATCGAGAGAGCGCATGCGCTCGACAGTCCAGTTCCAGTAGGTGGTGTTGCCGTCTGAGGTGGGGAAGGCAAATTCGCCTACCTGATAGGTGGTGCCAGTTTCTGCCACGGCCCCGAAGATCGCGACCAGACGAGGGATGCTTGCTGGGTGTGCCCAGTCGGTGAGAGGATGTCCGATGATCCGTCCCTGTTGCCAGGATGGAGCGAGAAACAGATCCATGATCGTCAAAAAGAGCGGGTTCGCCTCGAGCAGACGCAGTTCGTGCGCGTCATACACGGCCACTGCCACAGGCATGTGCTCAAGGATAGCATCTGCAAAGTGATACGTCCTGGTGCTCGTTTGGCGGTCCATACACAAGGCTCTTTCCTACTTAAACCACAACAAATACAGTGAAAATGGGATTGAATCTGTCCATTGAACATCATACGCTCTCTGTCAAGCAAACGAGATGAAATGAGGAGAAAAGCGACCTGACCATTGTTGACGTGCATGACAAGCAGAGGTCTCGACAGGATGCCACCCATGGTCTAACGTTGTACATCGAGAACAGGGAGTGAGCCTTTTACACACTCGACGCATCAAGATTGAGGCTCTACCAGTGAAACGCCGCTCATAGCGCTCTACCCGATCTCATTTTATATGCGTCTTCCATGAGAAAGGCTCACTCCCTGATGAGTACGTCACCTAGGAGAACAGGGAATGAGGGGGCGCGAGTCTCATTGAAATCAAAAACCAGGTGAAACCGTGAAAGCACTGCTCAAATCTTCTCCGAAGCGATGGCCGAGTTCGCGGCCTATTTCTCACTCATTGAGCTTTCCCTGAGAGCTGTCTCAGGCTCTCTTCTGAGCTGGATGTCGTGACTGTCCCGGCATCCCCATCGACCGTGACACGCTGTCCACTGCTTAGACGCCCGGTTGCCACGCCAGTCCCAAGAACAGCCGGGATATGATACTCGCGGGCAACGATGGAACTGTGGCTGAGTGGACCGCCCACATCGGTAACGACCCCCGCGGCAAGGGCAAAGAGTGGCGTCCAGGCGGGCGTCGTGATCCTTGCCACCAGGATATCACCCTGTCGCATCTGATCAAACTCGTTGGGACCCGCGATCACTCGCGCCGGGCCAGTGACTTGACCAGGGCTGGCCGCGATTCCCTTCAGCACATCGCCCTCGGGCTGGTCGGCGCGAGCTGGCATCGTACTGCTGAAGTCTATCCCCAGGAAGCGGGCCCCACCCTTGATTGGTAGGCTCGGTGGCGGCGTGACGGCGCGTTCACTCTCCCAGGTTGCACGCCGCTCGGTCACGATTGCATGAGAGTCCGCTAGTGGTTGGCCCGCGTCCAGTGCCATTGCGACCCCCTGCAATTCGTCCAGCATCAGCCAGAATACGTCGTCTGGCGTGCCGATCACGTTCGCCTCGGTCAGGCGCCGCCCGATCTCACGCAGCATCCGGCGCAACACCGGCCAGCCCAGGCCCACATCCGCCAGCGCATCTTCGCGCAACGGGGCGAAGCTTTGAGCCCACCCCACCAGCCGCCGGAACAGCGACAGGCGCATTCCGCGCATTCGTGTGAGCATCGTCTGTACCGCTTGCTCGCGTGCCGCCACCGTTGCTTCCTGGCGTGTGTGGGGATCGGGTGCCTTGCCGCTCAAGAAGTACTTGAGCGCTTCTAAGACTGGCGCCGGGTCATCAGCGAGCACGGCTTTGGCAAAATCGAGATCATAGATGGTATGCCCGTAACGGGCCAGGTGATTAGCCAGGCGCCGCCAGAATTCGGCCCATGCTCCGTCCGCTGTCGCCGCTCGTGCTGCCCGTTCACGATACGCCGTCGTGAACTGCTCGCTCGACATGTTCGCCAGCGCAGCGGCCAGTTCCGGCTGTCCGCGTACCCATCGTGCCAGGTCATACAGCGATTTCTCGGCCTGAATCGGTGCGCTGTCAAAGCCCAGCACAAACGTCAGAGCAGAGGGAGCATTGCGGCTCTTGAGAAACCTGTTGTACACAATGGTAAAGAGCAACTCGCTCATATACGCTCCCGGCAGGATGCCAGTCTGTACAGAGAGGTAGTACTGAGCAGCTTCGGCAGTGATTTCGCGCACACCATTGAGCAGGTCTACGGCTGACTCGGTAACCAGGTCCGTTGTTTGCCAGCGGTTGACAACCTTTGCATACCTGGAACGGGACTTCTGCCAGCGTGCCTGCGAGGTGCGCAGCAGGCGCGGTAAGGTGGCGATGAGGCGTGGCAGGGCGAGCAACAACTTCGCCGTCTGTGCAGGCGTGAAGGAGAAGTCATAGTAGCCGTATCCGTTGATGGTGATCAATAGATCATCAGGAAACTCCAGCCCCAGGTTCTTTAAGAGCACCCCAGTAGCCCTGCCCCAAAAATGAAGTCCGAGCGTGGCAAAGAGGGGGGAAAGCGGATCTGGCAGCAGTTCCAACGGGCCTGAACGTATATAGCTCCCCTTGGGGTTGGGAAGTTTCCACTCTGCCGCTGGTGTCACATGAGGCCTGGCAGCAGGTTCGGGCAAGGCAGGTAATGCAGTGATGGGGCGAGCTTGCACGACTGAGACGCGGCCATCGTGGAGCGCCCACTCGATATCCATTGGCTGGCCATAGAGGTCCTCGATCTGCACACCGATGCGGGCCAGTTCAGCAGCTTGCGCCGGGCTGAGTACCGCCCGGGTGCGCCGCTCTGCCGGCACCGGCTCCTCGTGCGTGCCTTCGCGGGTACGCACGGTCATCACGTCCTTCTCACTGATCTCCTGTTCAGTAATCGCCCCGCTTGCCCTGTCAACCACGACCGTATCGGGCGTGACCTGCCCACCAACAATGGCCTCACCTAGCCCCCAGGCAGCGTTCATCATCACCTGGTCGCGTGCCCCCGTCAGCGGATTCGCGGTGAAGAGGATTCCTGACGCATCAGCGGATACCAGTTCCTGAACAACCACCGCCAGGCTCACATCCTGGGGCGCGATGCCATAGCGTGCGCGGTAGCCAATCGCCCGCGCTGTCCAGAGCGAAGCCCAGCAGCGTTTGACCGCCTCCAGGACCATCGCTGCGCCGTGCATGTTGAGATACGTCTCCTGCTGACCGGCAAACGACATCTCAGGCAAGTCTTCTGCGGTGGCAGAGGAACGCACCGCGACGGGCAGGTCATCTCCGCCAAGTTCAGCATACGCCTGGCGAATCGCCTCGGCAATATCATCCGGCATCACACTATTCGCGAAAAGCCTTCCTATCTGACTTGATGCCTCTTCGAGTGAAGCAGGCTGATTGGCAGCGGCGGAAACCCCGGAGACAGCCGCCAGGATCTTCTCTTGCAGCCCATTCTCCGTCACAAAGCGGCGATAGGCTGCCGTGGTGATGTGAAAACCCGGGGGTACAGTCAGGCCAGCCGCTGCCAAGCGTGCCAATGAAGCACCTTTTCCTCCCACCTGCTCCAGTGTGGCAGAGGCATCATCCAGTGCTAAAACGAGAGGGATACCTTGTTCATTGCTCATTTCGAACTCTCCTGAAGGGTCATGATTCTACCTTGATATTCCGCGCACCAATGCTGCTCTCGCGGCTAGCTTCGCTCAGGTGCGCGGATCGGAAGTACTTCTAGCTGAAACGGTTCTTGTACAATTGCTATATCACGATTCAGGTACTGCATAAAGGCGTGGGAGGCGGTTTGTAATGCAGCGGATGGAACGGAGCGATCAGGCTCAAGGGTGCAATGCACCGTCTCGGCCATCAGCTCTGCCAGCTCCTCGTCGGAAAGCGTGAACTCGTCCGGCATCAATGGCGCAACGAGGAAAAATCCTGTAAAAATGGCGCTCAACATATACACTTGCGCTCGCAGGCTGAGATCAGTACGCACCAGGTCCTGTTCACGCAGCAATTCGAGGTAGGTTTTGAAGCCCGTTAGCCTCTCCGCGTAGGCAGCACTGCTCTGCTCGCTGTGAGCCAACTTCCCTAGCACCTCCATATCGCGCAGGAGGACCGCCTTTAGCAACGGGCTTTTCATCAGAGCAAGTGCTGAGTGCTTGAGTATCCCTCGCAGCGTTGCCCCCTCGGGATCAACTAGGATGCGCTGCTTGATATCCTCTGCCAGCTCCACCTTTTCACGTTTGATGAGCGCTGCGAACAGCTCTTCTCGCGTTTTCCAGTGCAGGTAAATCGTGCCTTTCGCTACTCCCGCCTGCCTGGAGACATCGTCGAGGGTGGTCTTGTTGTAGCCCCAGCGCAGGATCAATGCTGCGGCAGCATCCAGAATGCGCTGTGCCCGCTCCCGTCGCCTGGATACTTCCTGCTGTCGAGAGCTCGCTCCCTGACTCTGATGTGCCAAATGTCTTTCTCCTTTGCGATCAGGCAAATGACTATTTAAGATGATTTAGTCATATAACTATCTATTAGAAATATACAGTGGAGAGGAAGAAAAGTCAAGGGTATGATCAAACTATCTTGACTTTCTCTGTAGGATTGTGTAATAGTTGGGCTGTCCCAATTACAGGGTGGATAGCTCATCCGCTACAGTCTAGGAGAAGTGTAAATAGTGTTCATCTTAGAAACCAGACTTAATGCCCAGAGCACAGAATTTGCCAGTAATCGCGATTGGATGCTGCACCTGGTCACGGAGCTTGAAGAGCGACAGGCGCAGGCCCGTAGAGGGGGAGGTGAGCGGAGTATCCAGAGGTTCCGTTCACGAGGGAAATTACTGCCACGGGAACGGCTCGAACTGCTGCTCGATCCAGGTACACCCTTCATGGAACTTTCACCACTGGCGGCCTATGGAATGTACAATGACGAATGTCCTGGCGCATCGCAGATTACCGGAATAGGCGTAGTGAGTGGTGTCGAGTGCATGATCTTCGTCAATGATGCAACTATTAAAGGTGGCGCTGTTTATCCAGTTACCCTGGATAAATCATTGCGAGCGCAGCATATTGCCGAGGAGAATCGGCTTCCTTGTATAACTATGGTTGAATCAGCTGGCGCCAACCTGCTTTACGCTGCGGAAATCTTCGCCGATGTGGGAGGCAAAGTATTTGCTAACCAGGCACGGATGTCGGCTCAGGGTATTCCTCAGATTGCGTTAGTTTTTGGTTCATCAACGGCTGGCGGGGCGTATATCCCTGGCATGAGCGACTATGTGGTGATGGTGCGTAACCAGGCCAAGGTCTTTCTGGGTGGACCACCGTTGGTCAAGATGGCGACGGGCGAGGATATAGACGACGAAACGCTGGGTGGCGCAGAGATGCACGCACACGTCTCTGGGGTCAGTGACTATACCGCGGAGGATGATCGGGACGCGCTACGCATTGGCCGCCAGATTGTTGCTCAGCTGAATACGCAGAAGGCTCTTGCATCGCGCAGGCGCAGCTCCAGGGAGCCCTACTATGACACGGAAGAATTGTTGGGCGTGATTCCCGCTGATCCGCGCATTCCTTTCGATATGCGCGAGGTGATAGCCCGTATAGTCGATGGCTCTGAGTTTCTGGAGTTTAAGCGCGATTATGGCCCTACCCTGATCACCGGGCATGCTCATATCAATGGCTACCCTGTTGGCATCTTGGGGAACAATGGTATACTTTTTTCAGAGTGTGCGATGAAAGCGACACAATTCATTCAACTTTGCAATCAATCCCGTACACCTCTACTTTACCTGCAAAATATCACCGGTTTCATGGTGGGCACCAGGTACGAACGCGAGGGTATAGTGAAACACGGGTCAAAGATGGTCAATGCCGTCTCAACCTCCACTGTGCCGCAGTTCACCGTTATTGTCGGAGGCTCTTATGGGGCAGGAAACTACGGCATGTGTGGTCGGGCGTATGATCCCCGTTTTCTGTGGACGTGGCCCAACAGCAGGGTAGCGGTCATGGGTGGGGAGCAGGCGTCAGGTGTCCTGGCAATTGTTCAGGTAGAGCAGGCAAAGTCCAGGGGGATCGAACCGAATATGCGACAGATTGAATTGATGCAGCAGATGACGCGGCAGAAATTTGACCAGGAATCCTCACCCTATTACGCTACCGCGCGCCTCTGGGATGATGGGATTATCGACCCGCGCGACACTCGACGCGTACTCAGTATTGGCTTGTCCGTTGCCCACAACGTTGATTTTGTCTCGGCCGGTCCCCCCAAATATGGCGTATTTCGCATGTGATTTTGGAGATGCTCAAGGGGGAAAGAACGCATGATAGAGACTGTCCTCATCGCTAATCGCGGCGAAATTGCCTGCCGTATTATCCGCACCTGCCGGCGGCTAGGAATGCGCATCATTGCAATATACTCTGATGTCGATGCATCCGCGCTGCACGTGCGGATGGCTGATGAGGCTATCCATGTTGGTCCGTCTCCATCCAGCGAATCATACCTGGTGACGGAGGCAATTATCAATGCTGCCAGGCGGACAGGAGCAGATGCTATTCACCCTGGCCTGGGCTTTCTGGCCGAAAATAGTGACTTTGCCCAGGCTTGTGCAGATGCTGGTCTTATCTTCATTGGTCCGACGCCGGCTGCCATTGCGGCAATGGGCAATAAGCACGCAGCGAGAGCACTGGTAGAGCGATTTGGCGTGCCAGTTCTGCCCGGCTATGGCGGAGACGATCAAGCGCAGGATACTTTGCGGCAAGAGGCCGAGCGCATAGGCTGGCCGCTGATGGTCAAGGCGGCGGCAGGTGGAGGCGGCAAGGGGATGCGGCTAGTGCAGCGCCCAGCTGATCTGGATGACGCCTGTGCTGCGGCACGCAGAGAGGCCAGGCAGGCCTTTGGTTCGGACGAATTGATTTTAGAGCGGGCGTTGCTAGCTCCACGCCATATCGAATTCCAGATTTTCGGCGATCAGCATGGAAACCTGATCCACCTGGGTGAAAGGGAGTGCTCAATCCAG
>WNGQ01025817.1_pt1 | contig 10130 bp, 7 predicted proteins | sample 5407661 | NCBI WGS metagenome assembly WNGQ01 (sample SAMN13153382, study PRJNA577476) | soil metagenome | isolation source: 60 cm soil or saprolite under Garry oak tree replicate 2 | place: USA:California | collected 2016-06-15 | reverse complement strand
CGACCGCCTGGTCGACCTGGTGCTTAAAAACGTCGAGGGCCTTGAGCTGCGCCAGTGGCCCGATCCCGGTAGTGGGATTCTCCGGGTCGCCCACGGTGTAGTTCCGCACCTCCGCAACGAATGCGTCAACGAACCTTTGAAAGAGCGGACGCGCGACATAGATTCTTTCCACAGCGCAACAGCTCTGGCCGGCATTGTAGAACGCGCCGTCCACGAGGTTGGCTACGGCAAAGTCGAACTTGGCATCCTCGCAGACCAGGGCCGGATCCTTTCCGCCGAGTTCCAGACCCATATCAAGCAGCTGTGCCGAGGCATGGCGGTAGACCTCGCGCCCTCCCTCAACGGAACCTGTGAAGGAGATGAAATCAACCGCGCGCCGCGCAATCAAGCGAGTTATCGTGTCGTGATCGACGCGTACGGAAGCGACCAGATCGGCCGGCAAGCTGGTCCGGCGGAAAGCATCGATGAACGCATCGCCGCACAGCGGAGTGAGACGAGCGTGTTTGATCAGCACGGCGTTGCCTGCCAGCAGGGCCGGAATGACGACGTTCACGGCGATCAACAGCGGGTAGTTCCACGCCGGAATATCCAGGACAATTCCGAGCGGCTCGTGGCGGATAAAGCGGCGGAGGCCCGGCTTAGGCTCGAGTGTCTCGTCCTCGAGGCCTGCGGGCGCGAGGCGCAGCATGGTATCCGCGCGATCCAGCATTGTGTCCACTTCTCGCCTAGCCTGCACCAGCGGCTTTCCCATCTGGCGGGTGATGTCCAGCGCCACGGTCTCTCGCATGGAGCGGAACGCATCCACGAAGCCACGGCAGATCTCCACTCTTTCGTTTACTGACACCTCGCGCCACTTCTTCTGAGCCGCCCGCATGCGCTCGAGGATGGCGCCGAGCTCCGCTTCCGAAGTCATCTCGAGAGTTCGGAATGTTTCCTCCGTCGCGGGGTTCACCAGGTTCATCGTAGGGGTCGCGGTCATCATTACCAGCTCTCCTGGTACAGCCCGAGCAGATCGTCCTGAGTGCACGGGCGGATATTTGTCTTGTGACACGAATCGGCAAAAGCGCTTCCTGAAAGTGCTTCAAGACTTTCCCGGGGCACGCCGTGATTGCGCAACCCGCGCTTGATGCCAAGGCGCTCGATCATGGCTTCGACCATCTTGACGGCCTCCGCGGCCTGTCGATTCTCCGGCTCACTCGAATCATGGTCGCCATAGAGGTGGGCCAGGCGGGCATAGTGCGGCGCCGCCGCATCGAGATTGAATCTCATCACCGCCGGCAGGCACAGTGCGTTCGCCAATCCGTGGTGCAAGCCGAATTCGGTCGAGAGCGGATGGGCCAGCGAATGAGTCGTCCCGAGATCCTTCTGAAATGCGATCGCGCCCATCGACGCCGCGACCAGCATGTTGCCGCGTGCCTCGATATCCCGGCCGTCGCGCGTTGCGCGCTCCAGGTAACGGATGATCAGTTCCAGGCCGTGAATGGCGATGGCGTCGCAGAGCGGGTGGTACACCGGGCAGGTGAGCGATTCCAGGCAATGGGTGAATGCGTCCATGCCCGTTGCCGCAGTCAGAAATGGCGGCAGGCTCACGGTAAGTTCGGGATCGAGAATCGCTCTTTTGGGCATCAGCCACGGACTGAAGATGATGATTTTTCGTTTCAGTTTGTGCGACGTAATCACCGAGGACCTGCCCACTTCGCTGCCGGTGCCGGCAGTCGTCGGGATCGCGATGATCGGATCGTACGGCCCGGTCATGCGGTCCATGCCGCCGGCCTGGGCTTCGAAATCGGCGAGCGTTCCCTCCTGCCTGGCGAGCACGACCGTAGCCTTCGCCACGTCAATCGCACTTCCCCCGCCGACACCGATGACGCTATCGCAACCTGCCGTGCGATACGATTCCGCGGCCTGGACGACATCCTCCTCGATTGGATTCGGGTGCACGCCATCGAAGACTTCATACCGAACCCCACCATCCCGGAGAGCGGACTCAATCGCCTCGAACGGAGGCGCGGCGCGGAGACCGGGATCAGTCACCACTAAAGGCCGGCGAACGCCGATTTCTTCCAGGCAAGCCGGAAGAAGGCGCGTCGCTCCCACGCCAAAAACAATGCGGGTTGGGAAGGAAAATGTCGTGATTTTGTCGAACATGGTCAGGCTCCTGCCTCGGTAGGTAGCACGATCGTGTCAATCCCATTGCGGCCGGGAAACCAGATTAGCATTGTGCGCCCGGGGCATCCGAGTCAGCATCCGGGCAGATAGCGCATGCGCAAAGTCTATCCGGTGGCGGGCGATTCCTCCCGCCCGGTCTTGCCCTCGCTTTCGATCATAAGGAAGCGGTTAGACGTGCGATTAATCGCGCGTGACCCTGAGTACCCGCTGTCCGGCGGCGGGAAAGGGCCGCTGTTCTGAGACCCATCCGGGAGTCACATACTTGCGGCGCGCTTCGAAGACGTAGATGAGGGCAAGCGCCGCCAGTACGCCCGCCAGGGTTTTGGCAGCCAGTTCATTCGGCGGCATCATCAGCACGACACAAATGAAGAAAGTGTACACGAGCGCGATGCCGTTCAACGCCGCGCCCCATCTACCCAGGGTCCACTTCGCCAGCGTGGGCCAATCCGATCCGCGCAAACGCGCCCGCAACCCCAGCGCCACGGGGATGACATAAGCCAGATACAACGCCACTGTGCTTAGCGAGGTGACAATGGGGACCGCACCCGTCCAGGCCATTGCCGCCAGGCTGGCTATCACTGTGGCCCAGATCGCCGCGACCGGGGTCCCGTGCTTTGCACTGACCTGCTGCATGATACCGGCGAATGGCGTTCCGTGATCGCGCGCCAGAGAGTAGATGGCGCGTGAGGCCGAGGTCACGCACGAAAGCCCACAGAACCACATCGCCATAGAGGCGATGGCGGCCAGAGCATTGCCAAAGCGGTAGCCGAGGCCGGTCTCTAGAATCGCGATGGCGGCGGGGACCGCGTTTCCCTGCGCGTCGTGCGCCGCCAGCACCGCCGGAACCGAGCGGATCGCCAAAGTGATGGCAAGCAGCAGGATGTATCCCACCACACCGGACACACCTACGGCAATCACCATGCCCCACGGGGCGACGCGGCGGGGATCGCGCGTCTCCTCTGCCATGTGAGCCGATCCGTCGAATCCGGTATACGTCCAATGCGCCTGGAGCAATCCCAGGAGAAAGGCCCACGCGTATGGGTGGCTGCTTGAACTGGCGCCGCTGGCCAGGAATGAAAGCGGCTGGCGCGGCGCGAACCAGAAGAGCACCCCCGCGATCGCAAATACGCCGATGATATGGACGACCACGCTGGTGTTGTTCAGCAGCGCTACCAGCCGTACGCCGAAATGGTTGATCAGACCGTGCACCACCAGGGTGAACGCGAACATCAGGAATACGTGGGTAGACGATGGGGAGATACCCAGAAATGGCAGTACGAACTGAGCGGCGCTGAAGTTGATGCCGGCCAGCGCGGCGATCAGGCCAACAATGTTCAAGGCTGCGACAAACCAGCCCGCCGCGCGTCCGCCGAGTGCCGCGGCCCAATGGTACATTGCACCCGAGGTCGGATATGCCGAGCACAACTCCGCCATGCTGGCAGCCAGCAACAGCGTGAACACGGTGGCAAGCGGCCATCCGAGCGACATCTCAAGAGGGCCGCCCATCTTCAGGCCGTATCCGTAGAGCGTCACCGCGCCCGTCAGGATGGAAATAATTGAAAAGGAAATAGCAAAATTCGAAAATCCCCCCATATTGCGGAAGAGTTCCTGTGCGTAACCGAAGTGTCCCAGATCCTGCTCGTCGCGCGATGGAGATGTGTTCGACATAAATCGACTATGGCCGCGTTGACACCAGCGTTGCTGCAATTACCAGATCAGCGCAGTACGTTTTGACAGACTAGTTCAACCTCCCGACCGTGACTGGAAACAGATTTGTCCGTCAAGCCGAAAGCAAAAAAGTGTGGTTATTGTAGCTGCAGTTCCGAGTCGACGCAAACGCATCGTGATTAGTGGGTACGCGAGCCTCAACGACGGGCTCTTGGCCCTCAATACCTCATCCACTCCCGAGTCATCTCCCGGTACCGCGTCCAGCTTCTCCAGAATGGGCCTCTGAGGGTGACGCAGGTCCGCAATCCCGAAATAGCTGCAGAATCCAGCGATGATCTTCCTTGAGATTGCCGTATACCGCTTGTCGCAACGGTGGGACCTTGCTCCGTAGCTGCCGCTGGGCCAGGTCGGCCAGCCGGGACCTCTTGCCGGCTGCGCAGTCGGATTGCGGCGATCTACAGCGACTGGTGGATCAGCTTCGGCGGTCAGCCACTGACGGCAAACATTGTTACGATGTCCGTGCTGGGCGCGCTGTCGATGTACGTCGTCAGTATGCGCTATTCAGCGTTACGAAAAACGGAACCGCACCTTGAGCGGCCATTCCGCGCGCGCCAATATCCGTTTGCGCCTTTCTGGACGCTCGCCTGTACGGGCGTCTGCGTCGCAAGTCTGGTGTACCATACCCGTCCGGTCGCAGTGCTGTTTGCCGGCTTGCTGGCGGTCGGATATCTTGGATTGCGGTTGAGCTGGCGCCCGAAAAGAGCGCGCCGGACGAACCCCATGATCGTCGAGGAGCACTCACAGCCGTGACTTTTTCGCATACAATTCGCGGCCGGACCTATCGATTCGATAGCCTGAAGGCCCTCCTTGCCAAAGCGAGTCCGCTGCGCTCGGGCGATACGCTGGCCGGGATCGCCGCGGATTCCGACCAGGAAAGGGCTGCGGCAAAGTTTGCGCTCGCCGATGTGCCGCTGACGATGTTCCTGATAGACACCATCATTCCGTACGAAGACGACGACGTGACGCGTCTCATCTTTGACACGCATGATAAGGCAGCCTTTGCGCCCGTCAGCCATTTGACCGTAGGCCAGTTGCGAGAGTGGATACTCAGCGAGGAGCACACACTCGGCTTGCCTGGACGCATGTCGGTCCGCCTTCAGCCAAACCATCCAAAGGACGATCTTCAGGGAGTGCTTGCTTCGACCATCGACGGCCTGCTCTATGGCTGCGGCGATGCCGTCATCGGCGTCAATCCTGCGACTGACAGCACGGCAGAAGCAATCGATCTTCTGCGCGCGCTCGATAACTTTAGACTGCGGTTCAATGCGCCGCTGCAAACCTGCATGCTGATGCACGTCACGAATACGCTGAACGCGATTGAAACCAGCGCCCCCGTCGACCTCGTGTTTCAAGCGGTGGCCGGAACCCAGAAGGCGAACGAGAGCTTTGGCATTACGCTCGGTCTGCTACAGGAGGCCCACGAGGCAGCGCAGTCGCTCAAGCGCGGCACCGTCGGGCAAAATTGCATGTACTTCGAGACCGGGCAGGGAGGTGCACTCTCGGCTGGTGCGCACTTCGGTGTCGATCAGCAGACCTGCGAGGCGCGAGCCTATGCGGTGGCGCGCCGATACGCTCCATTGCTGGTCAATACAATGGTTGGCTTCATAGGGCCAGAGTATCTTTTTGACCGAAAGCAGATCATTCGCGCAGGCCTCGAAGATCACTTCTGCGGCAAATTGCTCGGCCTGCCGATGGGATGCGACGTATGCTACACCAACCACGCCGAAGCTGACCAGGACGACATGGATACGCTGCTCACGCTGCTGGGCGTTGCCGGCGTGAACTTCATCATGGGCGTTCCCGCCGCCGACGACATCATGCTCAACTACCAGAGCACGTCGTTCCACGACGCGCTCTACGTGCGCGAGGTGCTTGGGCTGAGGCGTGCGCCGGAATTTGAGCTCTGGTTGCAGCAGATGGGGATCGTCGACCAAGCGGGCCGCCTGATGCCATCGGATGCCGCCGCCCGAGCACTGCTCTTGAGCGCGCCGCTCTCGATTGAGACATCATGACCAAGTCTCTAGCCACGCCCGATCCTGCGGGCACGCTCTCGCGGTTTGCCGCGGCGCGCATCTGTCTAGACGCGCCGGTGCAAGCCTTCCCACAGCCGCGTTGCTGGATTTTGATATGGCCCACGCCTGTCCTGCCGGGTTGTCATACGAAGATGCGGCTTACAAACTGATCTATATATTGAACAGGGCCCCTATTCCGGCATCCTGCCGTCTTCACGTTACGGAATATGTGCCACGCGCGGCGCCTTCGTTCTCTATCCTGACGGTGCGTCTCGCGAGACTTCTGATCAAGACATAAAGCAGCCAACCTGCCGGGCCAAACAGAAATGTCATTGCGAGGCACGGGGAGATGAAGACCAGTGAGGCCATCACACTCATTCGTACACCACTCATTGAATGGGCGCGCCCGCAATCCTGGTGTGATCTTGGTTGCGGCAGCGGCACCTTCACAACGGCGCTTGCGCACTTGCTGGCTCCCGGCAGCACGATTCATGCTGTCGATTTGGACCCCAGAGCTTTGGAGGGTGTGCCGGACCATTACGGCGGAGTCGAAATTCGTAAAACACTAGGGGATATCGGGAGTCCCAGCCTCCGCCTTCCGGCGGTCGATGGAATTCTCATGGCAAACACGCTGCACTTCATTCAAGAGCAGCAGATATTCCTGAGAAGTCTTCTGTCTGTAACAGATCGCTTCTTGATCGTGGAGTATGAACGATCCAAGCCGAATAGATGGGGCCCATTTCCGGTTGGCTTCGAACGACTCCGCCAACTCTTCACCGAGGCAGGAGTGGAGCGCATGGAGAGACTGGCGACACGGCCCTCGCTGTTTGGTGGCACGATGTACTCGGCGCTAGCCAAACGATCCAGAAGTGACAAAGGGTAACAAACGATAAACGCGCATTGCGACTGCAAGCTGTTCCGAGCGCAGGTCGCCGAATTCCAGTCGCGATGCCGACATTTCGGTACTTACCGTGCATCACGGGTGAATCGGCGGCGTTCAGAGAGCTTTCGCATACCTAAAACTGCGCACGGTCGGTCGTCCTCGAACACCTCTTCATTGCCATTTTCTGCCTGCAGTTGATCCGGACGACTCCCGTGGATCATTCGCTGCGCAGCGCCTGCATGGGGTCGATGGTTGCTGCCCTACGCGCGGGAATCACTGCCGCGCATAGCGCCGCCAATCCGAGGAGCATAGTCGCCCCCGCCAACAGCAATGGATTCCACGGCGCGACTCCGAAGAGTTGGCTCGACATGAGATATCCCGCTCCAATTGCTGCCGGAATCCCGATCCCCAGTCCGATGCCCACCTGCCAGAACGCACCGCGCAACACCATAGCAGTGACCGAACCGCGATCGGCGCCTAGCGCCATGCGCACGCCAATCTCGCTTGTACGTTGCTCCACTCCATAGGCGGTTACGCCATAGAGGCCAACTGCCGCCAGCACAAGGCCAACCGCGCCAAACAGCCGAGCCAGGCTGGCGATCATATTCTGCTGATCGAAGGTTTCCTGAATCACTCGTGAATATGGTTGAGCGTCATGCATCACCAGGTTCGGATTGACTTCGGCCAGCGCCTTCTTTACCTGCATGAACATGTTCGCCGGATGCTCCGGCGCCCAGATCACGATGTTCCAGAGGTTCTGCGACACAAGCTCGTCACTCTGGAGATCCCGCTGATCGAAGGGTGCGGTCTGTGCCTCGGGGATGTAGTACATGGCCCGTGCTGGATCGCGGAAGCCCCAAGTCACGTAATGGATGTTTTGGACGATACCGACAATCTCATAGGTTCCCGCATTCCTCATGGAGCCGGGACCGAAGTGCCGGCCGATGGGATTCTGGTTCCCAAAAAACTCCTTGGCAAAGGCTTCGTTGATGACAGCCACGTGCTGCGTATTCTCGTTGTCGTCTTCGTTGATGGTGTGGCCCTCCACCATTGAGGCGCCGATGGTCTCGAAGAACCCGGACGTTATGCGGGTCAGTCGGCGGATACATCGTCCTTCGGGCCGGGCTCTGGTTTGCCCTGAATGCGAATGTCGTGGCCCGATTGGTTGCCGCTCATCGGCGCATACGTTGCGGCACTGACGCTGCGCACTCCGGGAATGGCATTGAACCGGTCTTGAATCTGACGATAAAGCGGGACCAGTTGCTCCTGCTTATAGTTCGCCAGCATAGGCGAACCAATGGAAACAAGGTAGCGGCCATCCGGATCGAACCCGAAGTTCTGGTGCTCCAGATTGCGCAGGCTATCGCCCAGCATCGCAGCCGCACTTAGCAGCACCAGCGATACTGCCGCCTGCGCAATCACCAGCGCCTTCTGCGCCCAGTGACTGCCGCCTGCAACCTCACGGTTGGCGCCACGCAGCGCCTCCACTGGCTCGGCCTGCGAGGTCATCCACGCAGGCGTCATTCCGAAGATCGCGCCCGTGAGCACCGAGACTCCAAGCGCGAAAAGCAGAACCAGTGTTGAGGGCGTAGCCTGCACCGGAATCCAGCTGGTTCGCTCCATCATGTGGAAGGCGAGATAAAGGATCAACCGGGCCCCCGCCCAGGCCACAGCCACACCGGCCGCGCCACCGATCAGAGAGAGCGTAACGCTTTCGAGAAGCGCATTCCTCACCAGGCGCCCGCGCGATGCTCCCAGTGCCACCCGGACCGCCGTCTGCTGTCGGTTCTTCAGCCCGCGGGCCAGCAGCAGGTTGGCGATGTTGGCGCAGGCCACCAGCAGCACACAACAGGCCGTGACCATGAGCAGCAGCAGACCCTCGCTGTAATCCCTGCGTAAAAACGAGAAACCTACGCCGCCAGGCGACAAGCGGAGCGTCTGCTTCTGCCACACAGCTTTTTCCCGCAGACTCATATCCGCCAGGTGGCTGGCCAGCCAGCCCTGCAATTCACCCTGAAGCTGCGCCTGGAGCGCTTTCGGATTCGTTCCGGGGCGCACTCGCCCGATCAAGTCCAGCGAATCGATCCGCGTGTTCTTAATTCGCGCCGTTGTCCCCAACATCAACGGCTCGGCCGTCAGCGGCATCCAGATATCCGGCATGCCCCAACTCGTCATCTTCGCCCCAATGAAACCTGCCGGGGCCACTCCTATGATCGTGAAGGCCCGGCGGTTGATCTGGTATGTGGATCCGACGACCGAAGGATCGGAGCCATACTTCTCCTGCCAGGCATGGAAGCTCAACACCGCGACCGGGGGCGCGCCCTCCAGGTCGTCGGCGTCGACGAACAGCCTTCCACGCCAGGCGGAAACGCCCAGAGTCTGAAAAAAGTTCCCGGAGACGTACTGGCCATTCGCTGTATCCGGCGGTCCCGATGAGCCGGAGCGCTGCACTCCCAGCGGCATGTTACCCGCCTGGAGCGCTGCCAGATCCTGGAATCCCAGCGTGTTTGCGCTGAATAGCTTGTATGCTTCCCACGAGAAGAGACTCCAGTTGCCCGCCTCGCCGTCGCTGTCCTGGCTGTATCCTCCCCAGTCGCAGCAGTGGGGCTGATCTCCGATACGCCACAACTGATCCGGCCTGGCGACAGGCAGCGATTGCAACATCACCTGCTGCACGAGCGTGAAGATCGCCGTGGTTGCGCCGATGCCGAGGGCCAGAGTCAGCACCGCCGTCAGCGTAAAGCCAGGTGATTTTCCCAGCTGGCGAAGAGCGTAGCGAACATCCTGCAGAAGCGACTCAAGACCCATGGTTCCGCGTCGCTCGCGGCAGTCTTCCTTAATCTGCTCGATCCCGCCGAACTCGATTCGTGTGAGCCGACGGGCTTCACTCTCCGGAATACCGGAACGAACCTTGTCGGCGACCTGAGATTCGAAGTGGAAGCGCAGCTCTTTGTCCAGATCGGCCTCCAATCGTTCGCGAGAGAAAAGTCTTCGTATCCAGCCCATCAGATTCCCTCCAGGGTCCCCTCGAGAATGAGACTCACCACGTCGGTCAGGCGCGTCCAGTTTTCGGTTTCAACCTTGAGATGAGTTCGTCCCTTGGAAGTGAGCTCGTAGAACTTGGCTTCCCGGCGAGTCTCGGAGGGCTTCCAGCGAGAGCTGAGGAACTTTTTGTATTCGAGGCGATGCAGCGCGGGATAGAGGGATCCCTGCTGGACCTGGAGTGCGTCGCGCGAGATCTGCTGGATTCTTTGCGCGATGGCATAGCCGTGAATGGGTCCAAGCGCAACGACCCTCATGATGAGAAGGTCAAGCGTGCCTTGCGGAAGGTCAAACCT
>WNGQ01007984.1_pt1 | contig 10131 bp, 9 predicted proteins | sample 5407661 | NCBI WGS metagenome assembly WNGQ01 (sample SAMN13153382, study PRJNA577476) | soil metagenome | isolation source: 60 cm soil or saprolite under Garry oak tree replicate 2 | place: USA:California | collected 2016-06-15 | reverse complement strand
GAGCGCATGGCCACCAAGCCGTTCCGCGCGCTGGCCGAGGTCAAGGCCCGGATCAACGCGATCGCCCGGACCGGGATTCCGGAGGTCAACGCGATGACGGAAGGGTTCCTCGAGCGCGAGTGATCCTGGCCGGGCTCCGAGTCCTCGATCTCTCGCGCGTCGTGGCGGGACCCTACTGCGCGCTCCTGCTGGGCGACCTCGGCGCCGACGTCATCAAAGTCGAACGGCCCGGTCGCGGGGACGACATGCGCCACTGGCGTTGCTCGCGGGCGGCTGGGAAATCGTCCGCCGCCTCTACCTGGCCGATGATTGACTGAGGCTCGCGTTTCGCTCACGTGCAAAGAGCAGTGTTACGATGCTTGTCGATGCGTCGCGGCACCATCGTGCTGGTCGGATTCATGGGAGCCGGCAAGTCCGTGTGCGGGCGGTTGCTCGCGCGGCGTCTGGGTCGTTGCTTCGTCGAGACCGATGACATGATCGTCGCCGCCGAGGGCCGCTCGATCCCCGAGATCTTTCGCCGTGAAGGCGAGGAGCGCTTCCGTCAGCTCGAGGGCGAGGCGCTCGAGCTGCTGCGGCTCAAGTCCGGTGACGTCATCGCGACGGGTGGTGGCTTTCCCTGCCGCGACGGCCGCATGGAGGCGCTGCGCGCGCTCGGCACGGTGGTCTGGCTGCGGGGCGAGCTGCCCGAGCTCCACGCCCGCGCCACGCGGAGCGGCGACCGGCCGATGCTGGCGGGCCGCTCCACCACCGAGATCGAGGAGCTCTATCGCCGCCGCGAGGCGTATTACCGTCAGGCTCACCTGAGCGTGGACACGACCGGGCTCGGCCCCGACGAGGTGGTGGCGCGCGTGATGGCCGCGCTGCGCGAGCACGATGCCGCACGCGTTTGATCGCCGGCTGGCGGCCGGCCCGCTCCTCTGCGACGGCGCCATGGGCACGCTGCTCTACGCGCGCGGGGTCAGCATCGATGCCTGCTTCGACGTCCTGAACGTCAGCCAGGCCAAGGTCGTGCAGTCGGTCCACAGCGAGTACATCGCGGCGGGCGCCGATTGCATCGAGACCAACACGTTCGGCGCGAACCGGTTCAAGCTGGCCGTGCACGGCCTGGCGAGCGACGTCCACCAGATCAACCTGCGGGGCGTCAAGCTGGCGCGAGACGTGCGCGAGAGCATGGGGCGCGACGTACTGGTGCTCGGCTCCGTCGGGCCGCTCGGTAAGTATCTGGCTCCCCTCGGTACCGTGACGGCTGACGAGGCGCGCGCGGCCTTTCGCGAGCAGGCCGAGGCGCTGCTGGAGGGCGGCATCGATGCGTTCGTCGTCGAGACGTTCTCGGATCTCACCGAGATCGCGCTGGCCATCGAGACGATTCGCGCGCTGACCGATCTGCCGATCGTGGCGCAGATGGCGTTCACGGATGAAGGGGTGACGTTCGCGGGCCGCTCGCCGGCCGAGGTCGCGCGAACGCTGCGCGAGCTGGGCGTGCGGGCCCTCGGCGCCAACTGCTCGGTCGGATCGAGCACGCTCTACGAGGTCCTGGAGGCGATGGGACCGGAAGCCCGCGACGTGCCACTCGCCATCCAGCCGAACGCCGGCTTGCCTCATCGCATCGGCGAGCGGCTCATGTATCTGTCTTCACCCGGCTACATGGCCGACTACGCCGGCCGGATGATCGACGCCGGCGCGCGCATCGTCGGCGGCTGCTGCGGGACGACGCCCCAGCACATCGCGGCGATGCGCCGCGTGCTCGACGCCCGGGCGCCGGCATCGAAGGCCGAGCCCCGGCCGACGAGCGCCGCACGCGTGATCGAGGCGCTCGAGACCCCCGGACTCCGCACGACCCTCGCTCCGACGCTGCTGGGACGCAAGCTCGAGCAGCGCAGCTTCGTCGTGAGCGTGGAGCTCGATCCGCCGCGCGGCCACACCGTGGAAAAGCTCGTGCAAGGCGCCAAGCTCCTCAAGGAGCGTGGCGTGGAGATCGTCGACATCAACGACGGCTCGCTCGGCCGCGTCCGCATGGCCGTGCTGCCGACCGCCATCCTCGTGCGCGAGGCAACCGGTCTCGACATCAACATGCACTTCACCTGCCGGGACCGGAATCTCATGGGCATCCAGGCCGACCTGCTGGGCGCGCACGCGCTCGGCATTCGCAACATCCTGGCCATGACCGGTGACCCGCCGCGCACGGGCGACTACGTGAACGCCACGGCCGTCTTCGACGTCGACGGCATCGGCCTGCTCGAAGTGCTGCGCCGGATGAACGAGGGCATGGACGCGACCGGCAACGGCATCGGCGAGCCCACGTCCTTCTGCGTGGGCGCCGCGCTCGACCCCGGAGCGCCGGACCCCGGACGCGAAGTCGAGCGCTTTCACCGCAAGCTCGAGGCCGGGGCGCGCTGGTTCCAGACGCAGCCCGTGTACGACCTCGAAGTCCTCGATCGCTTCCTGGCTCGCGTCGTCGGCTCGCCGGTGCCCGTGCTGGTCGGCGTGCTGCCGCTCCACAGCTTCCGCCACGCCGAGTTCCTCCACAACGAGGTGCCGGGGATCACGATTCCCGATGGTGTGCGCGCCCGACTCCGCGCCGCCGGGGACGGCGCGCTTCGCGCTGGCATCGACATGGCCCAGCAGCTCGTCGGCGAGATACGGTCACGCTACGCGGGCGCCTACCTGATGCCGTCCTTCGGGCGCTTCGAGGTCGTCGCGGAGGTGCTCGATGTCCTCAGATGACGCACGGCTCCTGACCCGTCTCAGCGCTCGCGAAGCCCAGCGGCGTATTCGCGACGGCAAGATCACCGCGGCGTCGCTGCTCGAGGCCTGCCTCGACCGCATCCGTGCGCTCGACGGACAGCTCCTGGCCTGGACGCACGTGGATGAGGCCAGCGCGCGCGCCGCCGCCCGCGAGCGCGATGCCGAGACTCGAGCCGGCCGGATTCGCGGCACGCTTCACGGCGTGCCCGTCGGCATCAAGGACATCTTCGACGTCGCCGGCATGCCGACGACGGGCGGAGCGCGGCCGTGGAGGCACCGCCGGGCGACCAAAGACGCGACGGCGGTCGCTCGCCTGCGCGAGGCCGGCGCCGTGATCGTCGGCAAGACGGCCACGACTGAATTCGCCTATCGCGATCCGGCGCCCACCCGGAACCCGTGGAATCTCGGCCACACTCCGGGAGGATCGTCGGCCGGCTCGGGTGCGGCCGTCGCTGCGCGGATGATTCCGCTCGCGAGCGGGTCACAGACGGTCGGCTCCGTGCTGAGACCCGCGGCCTATAACGGCGTCGTCGGCCTCAAGCCCACGCACGGCCTGATCCCGGTCGACGGCGTCATCCCGCTCGCCTGGTCGCTCGATCACGTCGGCGTGCTCGCGCGCTCAGTTGAGGACGCCGCCCTCGCGCTCGGCGTCCTCGCCGGCGCTGAGTACGACGCCGCCGCAGGCCGGCCCCTCGGATCGCCGTGTCGCCCGAGCTCGTTGCCCGCGCCGAGCCCGAGGTCGTCACCCATCTGCGCCTCGTCGCCGACGCATTGCGCGCGGCGGGAGCGACGCTGGTGGAAGTGACGCTTCCTCCGTCCTTCGGCGTGCTGCACGCCGCCGGGCTCACCGTGCTGGAGGCCGAGGCCGCGACGTACCACGAGCAGGACTTCCGGAAGCACGGCCCCGAATTCGGCAAGGAGATCGGCGCCGGCGTGCAGGCAGGGCTCGCCACGACCGCCGTCGCCTACATCGACGCCAACCGCGCGCGGCTCCGCTTCCGCGCCGACGTGGCGCCGATGCTGGCCGCGCACGACGCGCTGCTGAGCCCCACCGTGCCGACGCCGGCGCCGGCCGGACTCGGCTCGACGGGCGACGGCTCACTGTGTGCGCCCTGGAGCTACTCAGGGATGCCGTCGATCTCGCTGCCGAGCGGCCTCGCTGCCTCCGGCCTCCCGTTCGCGATCCAGCTCACCAGCGGCGCGGGCCACGAGCAGTCGCTCCTGCGCGTGGCCGCCTGGTGCGAAGGCGTGCTTCGCTTCTCCGCGGCGCCCACGCTCTAGTGCTCGATCTCAAGATCGAGGGCGCCACCGTCGTCGACGGCACGGGGACACCCGGCGGCCGTGGCGACGTCGGTGTGCGCGACGACACGATCGTGGCCGTTGGCGATCTCTCTCGCGAAGCGGCTGGCCGCACCGTTCACGCCGCCGGCCGCGTGGTGGCTCCGGGTTTCATCGACATGCACTCCCACTCGGACTGGCGCCTGTGGGCCAATCGCCGCGCCGAGTCCAAGATCCGCCAGGGCGTGACGACCGAAGTGGTCGGCAACTGTGGCTTCTCGCCGGCGCCCGTGAGCGACGAGCACCTCGACGATCTCAAGGGCTTCGCCCCGTATCTGCCGCGCGGCCTGGACCTTCGCTGGCGCTCGGTCGGTCAGTATCTCGACGCCTTCGATGCCGGCGGGGCGTCGGTCAACGTCGTCCAGCTCGTCGGCCACGGCACGCTGCGCGTTGCCGCGATGGGTTTCGCGCGGCGCGAGCCGACGGCCGGCGAGCTGGTGACGATGCAGCGCGCCCTCGCCGACGCCGTCGAGGCCGGCGCCTGGGGAATGTCCACCGGACTGATCTACGCGCCCGGCTCCTACGCGACCACGGCCGAGATCGTCGAGCTCGCGCGCATCTGCGCACGCCGGCAGCGCACGCTCTATGCGAGCCACATCCGTGGCGAGGGCGCGACGCTGCTCGATGCGGTCGCCGAGGCGATCACCGTCGGCCGCGAGGCGGAGCTCGCGGTGCAGGTGAGCCACATCAAGGCGGCGGGTCGGCCGAACTGGGGCAAGGTCGCGCGCGCGCTCGCCCTCGTCGACGCGGCGGTCGCCGAGGGCATCGACGTCATGGCCGACGTCTACCCGTACACGGCCTCCAGCACGTCACTGCGGTCGCTGCTCCCCGACTGGGCTCTCGAAGGCGGGATTCCCGCGATGGTCGAGCGCCTGGGCGATCCCGCCGTGCGCGAGCGCATCGCCAAGGAGCTCGAGCAGCCGGTCACGGGGCAGAGCCTGCTCGATCGCGTCGGCTGGGAGAACATCATGATCTCGTTCTCGCCCGGACGGAAGGACGCCGAAGGCCGGCGGCTCAGCGAGATCGGTGGCCTGGCCGGAGCGCTCGACGTCCTGGCTGCGGAGCCCCGGACCGCGATGATCCTGTTCCAGCTCGACGAGCGCGACGTGCGGCAGGCGCTGACGCACCCGCGCGTGATGATCGGCTCCGACGGGTCATCGCTGGCGCCGTACGGCGAGCTGGGAGAGGGCCGGCCCCATCCGCGGAGCTACGGCACCTTCCCGAGAGTGCTGAGCGAGTACGTGCGAGAGCAGCGCGTGCTCCCGCTCGCCCACGCGATCCACAAGATGACGGGACTTCCCGCGCGCCGACTCGGCCTGTCCGATCGCGGCGTGATCCGTCCGGGGGCGAAGGCCGACCTGGTCGTGTTCGAGCCGCGCCGCGTGCGAGACCGGGCGACCTACGAGGCGCCGCATCAATACCCGGAGGCGATCGAGCACGTCGTCGTCAACGGGCGATTCGTGATCCGCGACGGCGAGCACACCGGCAGCCTGCCGGGTCGCATCTTGAGATTGCCCTAGATCGGACTGCTCCCCGCCTGGACCTCGCAGTAGGAGAGCGCCGGCCGCCAGACTCCACCGCCGCGCTCGCAGTCGTCTTGGGCTGAGCGACTCGGAAGGTTGCCGACGGCGCCCGCGCAGCCCGCGGCCATAACGGCGACCACCAAGACGAATATCCGTCGCCCGAGTGTCACGCCCGATGAACGGGCCGCACCTGGGAAAAGATCCCGCTCCACGGCGTTCCTCCCTGGAGTGTTTCGAGTGTGAATGTTGCTCGCCTCTTCGATCCGCGTAGTTACGGGATGGCGCGGTGTGGCATTGACCTTGCTCCCTCGGGGTCCGCTCCCCGCGGAGCCGAGGAGGAATGGATGAGAACAATTCTCATCATCGATCAAGATCGCGCCACCGCGCATCAGTTCGCGCTCGCCTGCCTGAAGCGGGACATCGGGACGGCGCTGGTCGACACCGTGTGCGAAGGTGTTCGCCTGCTCCTGAACGAGAGCGTCTCGCTCATCGTGGTCGAGCCCTCGCTCATGCATCTGAGCGCGCGTGATCAGGCCGTGTTGTTCGATCGGGTCGCCCCGGGCGTGCCCGTCGTGATCGCGGCGCCCCCGTCGGCCACCCTCGAAGCCCGTGTGGGCTGGGAGTTGGTCGGGTTCACCGTGGTTCCTCGTCCCGTCGACGTCGAGGACGTGCTCAAGATTACAGTAGGCTAGTCGCGTCTTGCTTGCGCCGAGGCTCGGCCCGTGTACACTTGCTCTGTCTGCCACAAGCCGGCCGGACCTCGCCTCCGCCGAGGCTGCTCTCTTCCGTTCGCGGGGCGTGTGACGTATGACCGTACCGGGAGAGAGGTCGAGGAGGAGTCTATGGCGTCCAAGCTTTACGTCGGCGGTCTCTCGTACTCCACAACCAGCGAAGGCCTGCGGGAATTCTTCGCGCAATCGGGCAACGTACTCTCCGCAACAGTGATCACAGACCGGTTTTCAGGTCAGTCCCGTGGCTTCGGGTTCGTCGAGATGGCGTCCGCCGAGGATGCGCAGAACGCGATCTCCCAGCTCAATGGTCGGGAACTGGACGGTCGCCGCATCACCGTTGAGGTGTCGAATCCCCAGGGGCCACGCACGGGTGGTGGGCGCCCCGGTGGCGGAGGACGACCCGGCGGCGGTGGGCGCGGACCGGGCGGTGGTGGTGGTCGAGAGAGCGGCTACGCTCATCGGCCATCGAAGCCAGTCCGCTGGTAACGCGAGAGCGGTGAACTAACCGAACATCAGAGGATGGTACGAACGCGGGGCCGGCCGCTCGGCCGGCCCCGTTCCGTTTCTACCTCTTGTGCCTTGGTTTCGCGTCTCCCGAGTCGCCGGGAGCCGGCGCGGGGGTCACGGCCGGCGGCGCGGTCTCGAAGATCCGATCGTAGCGGCCGTATTCGTGAGCGGCGTCCATGAACCACCGCACGACCTCGGGATCGGACTTGGGCGGGATCTCGCAGGACGTCGACAGGATGAACGCGGACTGGCGGGCCGCCGCGTCCAGGCAGCGACGCACGTCGGCCACCATCGCGTCCTTCGTCGTCTTCTCGAACTTGGTGGCGTCCACGTTGCCGATGGCCACGGCGCGGCCGCGCGCGACCTCCACGAAGCGCTCGAGCTGGTCGACGTAGAGCGTGGGATCGGCCTGCTGGTCGAGGTCGAACGACACCGTCGTGAAGCCGCACTGGATCAGATCCTCGTAGATCGGATACGTCGTGCCGCAGATGTGCGTGGTCACGCCGACCTTCTTGGCCTTGAAGTACTCCACCAGCTCCTTGTGGTACGGCGCCACGAAGTCGCGGTAGTTGTCGGGTGAGATCAGGCTGATCGACGCCGTCGGCTCCGAGAACGACAGCCCGATACCCGTCTTGGCGATGGCGTCGCCCCACGTCTTGCAGAAGTCCGTCGTCACCCGCATGAGATCGTGGATGAACTGCGGATCCTCGAAGGTGTCGAGCAGCATCACCTCGGGATTGCGCATGAGCATGGCGATCGTCCACGGCCCCACCGCGACGGCCCCGATCGCCGTCGGCGGCTTGGCCTTCACGAGCGCCTCGCACTGCTCGAGGAAGCCGGGCAGGCGCGCCGTCTTGTAGGGATCGGGCATCGGGATCCTGGCCAGCGCGCTCTTGTCCTCGGCGAGCACGTGAGCGTCGATCGAGGGGACGACGTAGTCCGAGTACTTCACCCGGCAGCCGAAGGCCTCGGCCTCCTTGGCCAGATCGTTGTACGCGAGCACCACGTCGGGCTGGTAGCGCTCGTAGTAGTTCATCATCGCCGTGATGGCCCGGGTGGTGTTCGTGCAGTACTCCTCGATCGACAACCCGTCGAGCGTGCCCGCGAACGAGGCGACGATCGGATAGACGGGAACGCGATCGGCGAAGCTGCGCTTGTAGGCCGCGACGACCCGATCGCGCGGGGTGAACTCGCTACGGCCCTTCTCGGCGTCCCACAGCCGGTTGGCTTCCATGTAGCGCGGCGGCAGCTTCGCCTCGTACTCCATGAACTGCGTGATCGGATACCGGATGCCGCCGGCGTGCGTGCCGCGGAGCCCCTCGACGATTTCCTCCATCTGCGCCCACGGGATCGTGAAGGCCATCTCGTGGTCCTGGGTCTGTCCGAAGATCCGGTCGCCGGAGCAGGGGAGGATCACCTGCGGCCGGTCGGTGCGCATCGTTGTGACGATGATCTCCGAGCAGTCGACGCGGCCGCCGAACGCCGAGGCGAGCTTGCCGCCGCGCTTCCAGAGCGCGGCCTGGGTGAGCCGCATGACCTGGGCGGGGTTCGCGTAGATGCACACGAGGTGCGGCTCGAAGGTGGCCCGATCGAGGGGCGCGACGAGGAGCGCGTAGTACTCGCCGGGCGCGAACTGGTCCACCGCGGCTTCCGACCGCCGGCCGGCCTCTTTCGTCTCCGTGTACATCCCTTCACACAGGGTCCCGGAATTGTGCAGATGCGTGGGCTTCTCGAAGCCGAGCGCCGCGATGCCGAGCGAGCAGATGTGGTCCTCGCGGGTGAGGGCGATCATCCAGCCGTAACGACGCGCCATGTCGATGACCTGGCAGTTCATCGAGAGCTTCTTGAAGTCCCGAGCCGGACGCTTGGCCCTGTCCGGAATCGCCTCGCCAGGCTTCAGCATCCGGATCGCCACGGGAAACGTCTGCGGACGGATGTAGGTCTGCAGCTCCCGGTCGGCGGTCTTCACGTCCATCATGCGGCCTCCTCGAGCGTGTGCTCAGCCGGCTCAGCCTACTACGCGTGCGCGAGAGGTCGCAACGCATTGCAGAGTCTGCGGCATCGTCTGGCCACGTTGAAACGGTATGGCGTTTGCGTCCGTGCGTCAGCATGCGGCGCTGCCTGACGCTGGTGGTCGGGGTCCTGATCGGCCAGTGGCTCACGTTCGGCGCCAGCTCCTCGCCAGCCGACCTGTACAGTGTCGGCCTCGCCGCCTGGGAGCGGCGCGACTACCCTGAAGCGCTCCGGGTGTGGAGCCACGGCACCGCGCTCCAGCCCGGCGACGCGGTCCTTCATTTCTGGCGGGCCTCGGCGCTGGCGCGACTCGGCCAGCGCCACGCCGCGGCCGACGGCTTTCGGCTGGCGCTGATGCTCGATCCTCCTCAATCGGTCGCCGCGGCGGCGCGGCAAGAGCTGGCGAGTCTCGACGCGGCCAGCACCACCGCCACCGACGTCGAGACCACCGTGCCGGTCGAGTCGACGCGTGGCGTGTGGATGGCGTCAGCGCTGATCAACGGCGCCTATCCGGCGCGCTTCCTCGTCGATACGGGCTCGAGCGTGACCCTCATCTCCCCCGCCATGGCCAGGACCATCGGAATGCCCACCAAGGCCACCAGGGCCACGATGGAGTTGCAGACGCTCGGCGGAGTGACGGCGGGGCCGGTCACGACGGCCACGTCCATCCGCATCGGTGAGGCCGAGGTCCACGACGTCATCGTCGTGGTGCACGATCCCGGGCCCGGCCTCGACGGGATCCTCGGCAACACCTTCCTCGGTCGTTACCGCGTTACGCTCGACGCCGACCGCCGTCTCCTGTCGCTTCGTCGCCCCTCGGACTGACTCGCGCCGACGCTCGAGCGTCCTCGTGAGCCGGGGCCCCCCGGGCCGCGAGGCCGCGATTTCGTCCGATAAGCCCTGCCTCGGAGCGCGCTAGAATTGTCGCCATCGCCGTCGTCCGGGCGGATCTGGAGGAGAAATGATCAACGCTCCGAGCGCGAGTTACAGCGTCACGGTACGCCTCGAGATCGACAACAAGCCAGGCATGCTCGGCAAGGTGACGTCGGCCATCGGCAAGGCGGGCGGTGACATCGGCGCCATCGACCTCGTCGAGGTCGGCAAGACGACGATCACCCGCGATCTCAGCGTCAAGGCGAGTGACGAGCGTCATGCCCAGCAGGTCGTGGAAAAGGTCCGGGCCGTCAGTGGTGTTCGCGTCGTCAACGTCTCGGATCGCACGTTCCTCATGCACCTCGGCGGCAAGATCGAGGTGAAGGGAAAGATCGCGGTCA
>WNGQ01007981.1_pt1 | contig 10132 bp, 6 predicted proteins | sample 5407661 | NCBI WGS metagenome assembly WNGQ01 (sample SAMN13153382, study PRJNA577476) | soil metagenome | isolation source: 60 cm soil or saprolite under Garry oak tree replicate 2 | place: USA:California | collected 2016-06-15 | reverse complement strand
CGACAAACCAAAATGTTAACAGAATCAAAATCGCTGAGATAGCAGCAAGGCTCGTGTAGACCACCCAGTCCTGTATTCGGGCGCGTCTGGCGGCTTCAGCGTACGGGATGCGCGTGAACGTCACCATGGTGTAAAGCGGAAGATAGATTCGCGGCAGCGCGGCTTCGAGCAGATGATCGAGTTTCTTTTTTGCGCGAAATGTTTTCGACGCGGTTTTGTCGCGCATCTCGATGAAATTCCCAATCGCAAGGTCGGCGAGCGCATCGGCGTTTTCTTTCCGCCGGGAAAAATATTCGGCGAACGCGCGCTCACGGTTGTCGGGAAATTCTTCCAGGCATTCATCAAGGACGAGGCAATCTTCGAACGCCGCGTTCATGCCCTGGCCATAGAACGGCACGACTGCGTGCGCGGCATCGCCAAGGAGACAAACTTTGTCCCTATAAAACCACGGCGCACAGCGGATGGTCACCAGTGATCCGGTCGGATTTTGGCGGAAATCTTCAAGCAACGTTGGCATAAGCGGGAAGGCGTCGGGGAATTCGTCATCGAAGAATTGGCACACGTCGTCATCGCTCTTGGTGGTGGCAAAACTGCGCGGGCCCTCAAATTCCCAAAAGAGCGTGCACGTGAACGATCCGTCTGGATTCGGCAGTGCGATCATCATGAAACTTTTCCGCGGCCAGATGTGGAGCGCGTTCTTCTCCATGCGCCATGAGCCATCGGGCCCAGGCGGAATGGTCAGTTCCTTGTAACCGTGAGCGAGATAACTTTCGTCGTATTGAAAGTTGTCGATGTGCATCTGCATCGATTGACGCACCGCGGAGAACGCACCATCGACGCCGATGACGGCGTCGCCGTGCGCTTGGATGATTTCATTCTGAGGATTTGCAGGCGACACGCCTGCCGCTACAGAAGATCCATTGGTTTTCAAGAGCTGAACCGTCGCTGAATCCAGATCGACGTCGGTGCATTTGTGGTTGAAGTGGACGCGCACGTTCGAATACCGCTGCGCAGCTTCAATGACAGTCGTGTTGAGCGCGGCGCGCCCGATTGAGTTGATGCACTTTTTCGGATCAACGTCGTAAGGAGTAAAATGCAGCGCGCCAGATTTATCGTGAATCATCCGACCGCGCATCGGGATTGCGTGTTGCAACGCTTCATGCGCGATGCCGATCTGTTCGAGCGCATGAATGCCCCGGGTCGAAATCGCCAGATTAATCGAACGTCCGCCGACGATGTTGCCTTCGCGCGGATCAGCGCGCCGCTCGTACAGATCGACATCGTACCCGCGCCGGCCCAAGTAGGCCGCGAGCAATCCGCCCGCGAGACCGCTGCCAATGAGAACAAATTTTGCCACGTTCAGAGTTAATCATGAACATAAGAACACGGCGAGCGGGGACGCCGACGGGTAGACTGCAAAGCCGCTTGGGGAGCGGAGAGCGCGCGGGAGCGCGCGAATCAATCTACGAATCAGGAAACCAGAAAAGCAGGAAAACCGAGAATGAGACGGATATTGCCGATATTGTGAATCAAAGATCAGCCTGCTCTGTGCCGAGCGCCTGATTTTACTCCGGCGTTCGTCGCGCCGAACACCAGCAAAACGATTTCGCGGCTAGTCTTTGTGCCGAATTGAGCCGGCGCCGCTGATGTGTTTTTCGATCGTTGGCGGATTGCCGGAGTAAGTCACTTTTCCTGCACCGGCGATCGCCACCTTTAGCTTTTCAGCAACCGCGACCTCAGCGTCCCCCGCTCCTTGGATGGAAATTTCAGCGGTCTTGGTTTGAAGAGCAGCTGCCTTCAGGTCGCTTGCGCCGGTCATATCAACAAGGAGCTGGTCGATACTTCCATCGAGCGAAATGCGCGATGCGCCTGTGCCTTCCAAAGCGAATTTGGGCCCCGTCAGCCGGCTTGCGGCGAGCTTTACTGCTCCTCTGATTCTGGCCGCCTCCCGGGTAGGGCTTGCGATGGACACAGTTATTCCGTGCGTTGGTCGAATCTGCTCCCGGGTGCGCAAGCGAAGTGTGTTCCCAGAAATCTCACTCTCGATGTAGGGAAAAAGATTTTCGTCTGTCTTAATGCGCAGGGTAGGGGGTCCATTTTGCCAATTGATTACAAATGCGCCGCTGGCGTCGATGTTGGCAAACGCGCCAATTTTGCGTTCGTCGATTTTGATATGGCCGTTGCCTCGAACTCCAGGCCACCAGCATCCGGCGACGAGAGCGAAACATCCGGCAAGAAATGCAATCGTGATTTTCTTCATGTGAAATAGGATTCTTTTATTACGATGCCGCGGTGGATCGTTTTGGATTCAGGAAAATCAAAGAAGGGCGATTTCCAGATCGCCCCACCGGCGGACTGGAGACCGCCGCTCCTTGTTCATTTCGCAATCTTTAGTTTCACTGTGTCCACTAAAACGTCATCAACATAAAATTCCACGCGGTAATCGCCGGGCGCCCAGCCATCTTCAGGCCGTGCCAGCGTGAACGCGCCGTGTGCGGTTGGGCTTTCGGCGACAGCGGAGGCTTCGTCCACCTTGTAATCTTGAGGAAAATCTTCACCGATGTTCTCTGCGATCCAGACGGCCTTTACCTTTGCGCCTTCTCTCAACCGCTGTCCCTGCCAACGCGCGTAGATCTCTGGTGTATTCGATGAAAAAGTCGTCGTCGCTTTCCCAAACCAATCCTTTGCAAGGCTCACCGAAAGCTGCTTCGGCGCCGCGTCCGATTTTACCTCGGGTCGGTCCGTAATTTTGGGCTGTTCCACCAGCTCGAGGGAGATGCGCTGGAGTAAATCGCCATTCGTGGCGCGCATCGTCGTGACGTCTTTGACGATTCCAACGCCGCTTGCGAACCAGCGATCGATTGTCATCGGACTCGGAGACGTTTGCTCCCCGTGAATGCGAAACGTACGAAATTTGCCAGCCGGCACCTTGATATCTTCCTCGTCTACCACGTCGTAATGCTGGTTCACCTTTAATTCGCCGGCCTGTCCGTTGAAATCCCAGCTAGCACCCTTCTTAAGCGGGATGGCGATCATCGTCTGTGGCGGATCAAACTTTACCAGCTCGCCGTCCAGATTAATCCGCGCCCAGCAAAAAATGCCGTGTTCATCCGCGGTGAGAAGGTCGGTGTTGGTGATCACACCGGCCCGGTGCATTTCGAACTTGAGAAGATCCTTCCCATCGACGTTCTCCGTCCCACCAATGCGATACAAAACCTGCAAGCGAATCTTCCCATCTGCGTCCGGTTTGGCGTCGGGAATATTAAGACCATTGCCGATTTCTTCGATCATGTTGTATCGCCAGCGGGTTCCATCCGTAGTTGGAATCAGGGGAGCGGCCAGTGCTGTTGCCATCGATATGAACAGGAATACCGACAATGCGCCCAGTCCGTGCGCGCCCAACGCCAGTGCGGTTCCGACCGGTCGCGCCCTACCAAAGCTATAGAATGGATTCGACTGTCGCTCACCACGGCGTCTGCGTAGTCTGCGGCCACACATGTCTCGAAAATATTGCACATCGCTCTCGATACTCGCTGTCGTTTTTTCGCTGCGCGCGGTCGGCTTCCCGGCCGATCGGCTGAAATCTGAGCGGCCCGCTCCGCGCCCAGAGGGCAGCCGGTTAGATCAACCGGCTGGGTCGCCCAGCTCCTTCCATACATGTGCTCTCGACGAGCGTGTTCCTTCTTCAGAAGGAGCTGCCCGCCAAAGGCGGGTTCGGCGGCATATAGTCGTGGTCGTCTGGGACGGGATGCGGCCGGATTTTGTGAGCGAACAAAACACGCCGGCGCTTTGGAAGCTTTCGCGTGAGGGAGTCACTTTTCGCAATCACCATGCCGTTTATCCCAGTGCCACGATCGTGAACGGGACCGCGCTCGTCACCGGTGTTTATCCCAGCAAGAACGGGATCATTGCAAACCACGTGTATCGCCCGGACATCGATCTTAACCACGCGATCGATGTTGAGATTCCAGCAGTAGTGAAGAAGGGAGATGAATTGTCGGGCGGCAAATACATTTCGGTTCCAACCATCGCCGAACTCGTCCAGCGTGCAGGCGGGCGCACGGTAATTGCGACCGCTAAAACTGTTGGGCTCTTGCTGGATCGACAGATCAGGAATCGATCCAGCGATAGTAATGGTCCCGCCTCTCCCCTTGGCGAAGGGGAGAGGATGAAGGTGAGGGGATCGATAACGCGTGACAATGGAGAGGCGCAAACCCTCACCTTGCCCTCTCCCTTACGAAGGGAGAGGCGAACAAATTCGGAAAGCGAAACAAAGATCGATTCTCAAGGCGCGAAGAACAGCGTGACGCTTTTCGCAGGCAAGTCACTGCCGGCGGAGATTCTCCCTTGGATTACCGAAACGCTTGGTCCGTTTCCACCTTCTCATTTGCAACAGAATCTGTGGACAACGAAAGCATTGACCGATTTCTTTTGGAAAGATGGGCTACCGGTTCTTTCGATTCTTTGGCTCGGCGAGCCAGATCTTACCCAACACGAATCCGCGCCGGGCACATCAGCGGCGCTTGCCGCTATCAAGTCCGCTGATGAAAATCTCGCGGCTGTGCTCGCGGCGTTAGATCAGCGAGATGCGCGCGGAACAACAGACATGTTTGTGGTTTCCGATCATGGTTTTTCCACGATCGAGCGCTCAATCGATTTGCGAAAAATCTTGAATGACGCCGGTTTCGTCGCGAAGACCGAATTCGAAAGCCAACCGGAATCCGGAGAGATCATGCTAGCCGGCAACGGCGGGAGCGTTCTTTTCTATGTTGTCGGGCATGATGAGAAGCTGATTCATCGTCTCGTTGAGTTTTTGCAGCAATCCGATTTTACCGGCGTAATTTTCACGAAAGAACCGATGGAAGGGACATTCACGCTGGAGCAAGCGAAGATGGATCGGCCTGAGCCGGATCACAGGCCCGATGTCGTGATGTCTTTTCGCTGGAACGATTCGAAAAATCAATTCGGGATTCCGGGAATGATCGACGCCGATTGGCAGCGAGGAGCAGGGAAGGGGACCCACGCCACGCTCAGTTGCTTTGACATGCACAACATGTTGATCGCCGCCGGCCCGGACTTTCGCCGAGGCCAAACGGATGATTTAGCGACAGGCAATATCGATCTTGCCCCGACAATCCTGCGCATTCTGGCAATGACGCCGCCACATCAAATGAATGGCAGAGTTTTGTTCGAAGCGGTCGCGAATCTCAATCCCGCGACTGCGGGACCCAAAGCGGAAAGCAAGACAACCGAAGCTACAAAAGACTTTCGATCCGGTACGTGGCGGCAATCACTCAAAATCTCACGTGTCGGCTCAACCATCTATCTCGACGAAGGCAACGGTACGTTTACGCCGAAATAGCAAACGGCGGCTTCCAATTCGCGATTTGTTGTAGCCGGGGGCGATGACCCCGGTCTTTCAAGTATTAGCACTATTGTTCCGCTCTCTCGTTGCGTTTTTGCTCTCTTCCGTGTCATCCGCGTGATCCGCGTAATTCGCGGTTCAAAAGTTTTTTCACATTTTTCCAAACTTCGCCGCGAAAATCTGGAGAAAATTGTGGAAGGAGCAAAACATATGAAGATCCTGCCAAATTCGCGTCATTGATCACGATTCATTGAAGGCGTCTGCGCACTCGTGCTCGTATCGGGAACACCGAATGCTGCCAGATTCAAGACGATCATAACGAGCGCGAAGAGATACAGCCCCATCAGTAATCCTATGGCGGCGTGCATCGCCAGAATACAGACCAGCCAAACAAGGCGAGTCTTTTTCATCCAAATGAAAACTGGGTAACTCACCTCGAGCAGGCAGATTGAAATTCCAAGCGCAGGCAGAGCGTATTTGAAGCGAACAAGAATATCCGGCGGAACAAGATTAAAAGGCGGCCGGATCAGCGAGCGCCAGAGATTGGAACCGTTCCACCAGCCGTTGCCGAGACATTTTGCCAGGCCGCCGATGAAGTAAACGAAGCACAGATGCACCTGCAGGACGCGCCGCCAAAAACCCAACAGCTGCGGATTTTTCGGTTTTGTTTTAACCACCCAGTGATCAAAGGAGTAGCGGTCTGGCAGTGGAGACAACATCAAGTAGAACAGTGCGGTCGTCATAAAACTATCGGCGCCGTAGGCCAGTAGCCCTCCACTTTCTGCGGCGCAGAGGTGCAGAAACCAGGCGACAATCGCCGCAGGGCGACAGAAGAGTCCCAGCAACAAAAAGCAGCCCGCGGAAAGCAGGCAGGCCCACGCAATACTTAGCACAGTTTCTTCGCTCATGTTGACGCTGCGACCCAGAGCGACCAGCCAGCCGAGCTTCGGAATCAATGGACTGTCGAAAGAGGTAATGGCTTCGCCAACTTCGCGACCAACAAGGCCTTTGCCACTGCTGGCGAACAGATAGTGCCAGTCGCTTCTTAGGAAGAGCGCATAGACAGCCGTTTGCAACCCCAAACCGATCCGCAAAACTGCAAGCCACGCGTCGGTTTCAGGCGGAAACAGAAAGGTCTGCAAACGCTTCCACCACATTTTAACCACGGATTGCACGGATAAAACGGATGAGAAGATGATTCACCAAGAGTTGAACGCGAAAATAATCCGGCGACATCAATGAGGGATGGCTTCCAGCCTTCCGCGACTGTCTTCCGATCTTATTCGTGCCATCCGTGTAATCCGTGGTTTCCTCTATTGCTTCTCTTCATCACGCAGGCTGAAATCGAAGCTGAACATTGGTTGAAATGTGTCTGCCTTGCCATGCTCGAACTCAGTCATGCCAGGTGGAGTTACGGATCCGAAAACGGCACGAATCTTCTTCACGTCGGGATGCTCCCGCCAGACGGAGAACGCCAGTCTTTTCACGAGTGCCTCTCGGACCGGCTCGTAGCGTTCCTCGGCCAACCTGTCTAATAAGCTTTCCAATCGCAGTGCGGCGGCTTTGCTGCGCACACGCGGCGATTCGTATTCCACGCGTCCGTCGTCGTAAAACAGCTCGAGGCTCAATCGGTGGTGACTTGGGACGTTGGGAGCAAAAAAAGTATAGCCAGCCTGGATTCCGGCAGCATGCAGATAGGTCGCGATGCCGCGTCGGATCGGATTCGACGCCCGCGCCTCTTTTCCCAGGCACCACGTGGCAACTATCTCACCCTTGCGTGCGTACTCGTTGCAAATTGCGGGTAAAATCGTTGACCCTTGCGCTATCAACCAGAACACTCCAGTAAGGCAGACCGCGGTTATTAAAAAGAAGTGTATTCCAAACCACGCCGCGTGAATTCGCTTTGAATACATGTCATGAAAACGGTGTGGTCAGGGAACCGCTGGTTTGTCAAAACGGTGGCGTGATCCGCGACGCGTAAATTTTATTAATGAAAAAAGTTTAAGAAAATTCGTTCTTTTTCCGAAACTTCGTTCCGCCGTTCCCGTAGAAGAGTAGTAGAGGAATAAGAATTAACGAGAACCCATGTGACCGCCACCTCGGTACGCAATAGAGCCAGTCCCGGCCTCGGGACTGGCACCCTGTTCCGTAGCTAATCAGCAGGCTTAAAGCGTCGCTGCGACTGATTTCAAGTTCTCAGTCGCCGCGTTACTGTCGCCGGTTGGGAGGACCAGCTCCACAAACCAGCAACCGCTTGTGCGATTATCAGCGTAGTTGCCGGTTGGAAGGACCAGCTCCACAAACCAGCAACCATTTGTGCGATTGTCAGCGTAGAAGGTTGTGCTCCTGTCCGTTCGAATGCTCTTCAATGTCAAAGAGCTTTGGTTTTGAGTTGGTGCGTGCGTTGCGAAGGTGCTGAGACCAATAACCGCCACAGTAATCAGCATTGCTGCCACGAGACGCAGGGTGGATTGGGCGTAGATGTGCTTCATGTATCGGCCTTTAAAGGCTGTCTGGAGAACTGTCAAGGACAAAAATAAAAGCGGCTGCCGGTAGATTTACCGCTGCCTCGGTCAGGTCAGTGGGAATCATCCGCTTTCGGCGACGCGTCTGTCGTCGTCCGGGAGAAACCGATCCACGTTTGTGCCTGCGGGTTCGCGAACCCTTCCGAGCACGCGTGTCCCGGAGTGCGGGGATTGTTACTTTGGTGCCAGCGAAGCGACAATCGCGTCAAACCGCGGATCACCCCGTATCGGGTCCCAAAGCGGATGCAGGCGCAGATAACCGTAGCTGATGTGGCTGCCCGGCAGGTACGTTGTCTTAGCCAATTGCTGGATCGCGCGATCTTTGTCGCCGGCCCACGCGTAAATCACGGCAAGATATCGCACGAGCGTTGCACCCTCGATGGCGTTTTTGCTAACCGGCGTCAGCTCAACTGCGCGTTCGCCTTCACGAATTGCATCCTCCGTGTGCCCGAGCACGGCATCAACCACACCAAGCGCACAAACTGCAGCCGCATAATCGGGTTGATTCCGCACCGTCTCGCCGAGTTCTTTTCGTGCACTCTCAAACCCCGCGCGAGCTGCCGACTCATCGCCACGCACCCGAGCGGCAAGACCCTCACACCAGCCGCTAGGGAATGGAATATTTTCGTCAAAGCATCCACCGGTACCCATATTCGATAACGCATGCTGGGCCCCAACGGAATCGCGTTCGCGCAAGACAACTAACAGCCACTGATTAACAAACCCAAGCGCGGCGTTCGCGTCATCCGCCAGAATTGCGTCAATCGTCGTCTCGAAAGCTTTCGGGTCTGCGCGGCCCTCCAGATCAACTAATGCGTGCTGCACTCGGCTCGGAACGTCTTTTGGAGTGATTGCCAGCATGCGATCAAGCGTCGCGGCCCCCTCTTTGTAGCGGCCCAAAGCATCGTAGGTAAAAGCAATTTGCTGGAGGACAGAAAGATCCCGTGGGTTCAGCTCCAGCGCCTGCGTCATCTCCTCCAGCGATTTCTCCCAGCGACCTTGACGCCGGTCAATGTAGCCGGCCCAAAGCGGAATCCGCGATTCGTTCGGCAACGTTAGCCGAGCAAGTACCAGCTCCTGTCGAGCGCGGTCGTAATCCCGGTACGCATAATAATAATGGTGAGCAAGAGCCAAATGGGTTTCTCCGGATTCCGGGCGTAGCCGCTGGATCGACTGAATTACCGTTTCAGCCAATTTCAGGCGCGCATCCGTATGGTCGAACCCAGCGAAGTATATTCCCTCATGGGCTCCTGCTAACTGGCAGTAGGCGTCAAAGAAACCCGGGTCGCGCGCCACAGCCTGATCAAGTAGTTGTACGGCTTGAAACAGATCTTCCTTTTGTCGTGTGCTCAATGCAATGCCATAGATCAAGTCTTTCGCTCGAAGGTACGCGTCGTATGCGATCAGATCTGTGGTCGGTGGCTCTTGGATGGCGGCTTTTTCAGTCGATGAGACATCAGTTCCGAGACGATCTGCGACTGTTTGCGCGATCTCACTTTGGATTGCAAACACATCCTTTAGATCCCGATCATATTCCTCCGCCCAAACCTGAGAATCGTTGCGCGCATCAACCAACTGGATGTTTAGGTGGATCCTGCCCGCTTCCCGGCGCACGCTTCCCGTGAGCACGTAAGCGACATTCAACGCGCGCCCGACTTGCCGCGAGTCGCGCGCGCCGCGATAGTTCGCCACGCTGTTGTGGTTGATCACCTTTAGATTGGCAAGCTTCGCCAGCTTGGTGGAAACGCCATCGTAAACGCCGCTGGCGAAAAATGCGTTGCCTTCGTCGGGACCAAGACTTTCAAAGGGCAACACCGCAATGCCAGATGGCGGATCATCGTTCGCAAGAACAACTCGGTTATTCAAAATCAGCACGCCGACAACTATGCCGAGCGTCAGCAAAAGCGCAGCCATTCCGGCAATAATCGGATTGCGTCGCGACCACCGCCAGAGACGCACGGGCGGCGAAACCGGCCGCGCGACAATGGAATGCCCGTGGAGCCAGCGTTCAAGATCTTCGGCCAGCTCGCCAGCTGAGCGATAACGCGCGTGTGGCTCGCGTTCCAAACATTTGGTACAGATTGTTTCCAGATCGCGATCAAGCGCTGGCGCCAGGCTGCGCAATTTGGGCGCGGGTTTTTCAGTCGCCTGCTGAATGACCTTCAGCGCGTGCTCACCTGTGAATGGCGGTCGGCCAGTTAAAAGGTGGAACAGAATCGCACCCAAACCATAAATATCAGCC
>WNGQ01008833.1_pt1 | contig 10133 bp, 10 predicted proteins | sample 5407661 | NCBI WGS metagenome assembly WNGQ01 (sample SAMN13153382, study PRJNA577476) | soil metagenome | isolation source: 60 cm soil or saprolite under Garry oak tree replicate 2 | place: USA:California | collected 2016-06-15 | reverse complement strand
GCGGGGGCAGCCCGATCTCCTGATGCAGCTGCGCGAGGAAATCCTCGCCGTGGTCTCGCGGCATGTGAAGCTCGATCCGGACAAGGTGATCGTCAAGATGGAGCGCGGCGACAACGTCTCGACACTCGAAGTCGACATCGAACTGCCGAACGGGTTCGAGCGCCGGTCGGCCGCGGTCGCGTGACGAGAGCAACCACGTTTGACCCCGTGGCAAAGCGACCGGTCTCGCACGAGACGGTGGGGATGAAGCACGCAGGCGTCGCGATTGCCGGTTGACGCTCAGGACCTGATGGACGCGATCCGCCGACCAAAGCGGCTATTTCGGCCGCGCGGTGCAGAGCCTCGTGGTCGAGAATGCAACCAAAAGTTGCGTGACAAGATCGGTATCGGCGCGTCATCGTTTTGCGGCTAAGCTCCTTGCGGCTAAGCTTGAGGCCCATCGTCTCTGTCGGGATCGATCATGAGTGCGAACCGACCCTCGCTGCCGCTCACCGGTGGCTGCTCCTGCGGTGCGATCCGCTACGAGATCACGTCGTTTCCGCTGCTCTTGTACACCTGCAACTGCACGGACTGTCAGACTGCGTCGGGGAGCGCGTTCGCGCTGAACATGCCGGTCGCGACCAGGGACTTCCATGTGGTCAGGGGCAGGCCGAAGGGCTGGCATCACACATCGCCGTCCGGCGCGGATATCACATCCTGGTTCTGCGACGAATGCGCTGCGCGCATCCATGGCGAACGCGCGTCGCGCCCGGATTCGGTGAACCTTCGCGCCGGAACGCTCGACGACACCAAATGGCTGGTCCCGGTGATGCATATGTTCATGTCGAGCGCGCAGGGCTGGGTCCAGCCCGCGGCGAACGCCGAATGCCATGAGTTAGGTCCGGCCGACTACCGGCCGCTCGCCGCCAAATGGCGCGCGCGATGGCCGGAGTTCTTTGCGCGGAAGTAGCGGTATTTGCTCCCGTAGGATGGGCAAAGCCACCGGGGCGCGCGAACGCGCGCCCGATGGCGCGCCCACCGTTGGTCGACGCATTCTGAGTGTTGTGGTGGGCACGGCGCAAGGGCGCCTTTGCCCCTACGAACTGCGCTGCACCGCGCCCGGGACACGAGGTTCTCGTTCGATCACCCCACCATGCGCTCGCGCCCGGCCCAGAAGCGCGCCTTCAGCACCTTCTTGTCGACCTTGCCGACGCCGGTCATCGGCAATTCCTTGACGAACTGGATCTGCTTCGGCGCGTGCGCCGAGCCCTTGCGCGTCTTCACCAGGTTGATCAGCTCGTCCGCATCGGGACGGGCGCCTTCGCGCGCCACCACGATGGCGGTGACCGCCTCGCCCCATTTGTCGTCGGGGATGCCGACCACCGCGACCATCGCGACATCGGCGTGCTGCGACAGCACGTCCTCGACTTCGCGCGGAAAAATGTTAAAGCCGCCGGAGACGATCATGTCCTTCTTGCGGTCGAGGATGAACATGTAGCCGCGTTCGTCGGCGCGCGCGATGTCACCGGTGCGCAGCCAGCCGTTCTTCAGCGTCTCGGCCGTCGCCTCCGGCCGCTTCCAGTATTCCGCCATCACATGCGTCGCGCGCACGCAGATCTCGCCGGCCTCGCCGGTTTTGACCTCGGAATCGTCGTCATCGAGAATCTTGACCGCGCAGGCGGCGATCGGAAAGCCGCAGGACAGAAACAGCTCCGGCGTTTTCGGATCATGATCTTTCTTGCGCAGCACCGAGACCGGATAGCACTCGGTCTGGCCGTAGAGCTGCGAGAACACCGGGCCGATCCGCTCGATGCCCTCGACCAGCCGGGATGGCGACATCGCGGACGCCCCATAGAGCAGAAGTTCGAGCGAGGAGAGGTCGGTCCTGTCCAGCGCCGGATGATCGAGCAGCACATAAATCATCGTCGGAACAAAGAGCGTGAAATTGATGCGCTCGCGCGCGATCGTTGTCAGCACCGCTTCGGGATCGAAGCCTTTCAGCATGTGCACGGTGCCGCCGCGCATCAGGGTCGGCAGCACTTTTGTGCCGGCGACATGGCTGATCGGTGCGACGGTCAGGTAGCGCGCGGCCTCCGGGATTTCGAAATCGGCGAGGATCGCATTGGCGAAGCCGCCATACTCGCGATGGTAACGCAGCGCGCCCTTGGATTTCCCCGTGGTGCCGCCGGTGTAGTTGAGGGTTGCGATGTCGTCGGGGCCGGCCAAGCAGCGCGCGGTGGCGTGTCCGGCATCATCGATCGCGGCCAGAAGGTCGATGCCGTAGCCGGCCGCACCCAGCGTGAAGACGGTCTTGACGCCACTGGCCTTCGCGGCGAGCTCGCCGCCGCGCGCCCCAAACGCAGCAGTGTCGACCACCAGCACCTCTGCGTCGGCATCTTCGAGCTGGAACAGTTGATCCTCGACCGAGCCGAGAGGATGCAGCCAGGTGATCGCCAGCCGCGACAGCTGCGCGGCAACGCCGGCGCACCAGGTGTCGGCGCGGTTGGCGGTCAGGAACGCCACGCGCGCGCCGGGTTCCAGGCCAAGTCGCATCAGCACCGCCTGGATGCTGCCGATCAGGTCGGTCGCGCCGCGATAGGTGATCGATCCCCCCGGCCAGGCAAACGCCGTGCGCGACGGGTAGCGCGCCAGCGCCCGCAGCGTCTGTTCGCAGACTGTCGGAAACGCATAGAGCGGATTGCTCATGAGACGTGATCCTCCCGCCGTTTTGTCATCGGCCTTCAGTCGTGCCAATGTTGGGAGCAACGCTAGCACAACAAGGCCGGGAAGAAACACTTTGCAATCGACCAATGCCATGGCCCGTTTTCGCGATCGTTTGCGCCTGCCGCTGATCGCGGCGCCAATGTTTCTGGTGTCCGGAATTGATCTCGTCGTGGCGGCCTGCCGGAGCGGCGTGATCGGCGCCTTCCCGACCGTGAATTGCCGCAATCCGCAAGAGCTCGACCATTGGCTGACCGAGATCGAGGACCGCTTGCACCGGCATCGCGAGGAGGGCGGACGGGCGCCCGCGCCGGTCTGCCCGAACCTCATCGTGCACCGCTCCAACGCGCGGCTTGAGCAGGATCTCGCGGTGCTGCTCGAGCACCGGCCGGAAATCGTCATCACCTCGGTCGGCTCGCCGGCACCGGTGGCGAGGCCCCTGCATGATGCGGGGGCACTGGTGCTCGCCGATGTCGCGAGCATCCGCCATGCCGAGCGCGCGGTCGACGCCGGCGCCGACGGGCTGGTGCTGCTCACGGCCGGTGCCGGCGGCCAGACCGGCTGGCTCAATCCATTCGCCTTCGTTCGTGCCGTGCGCGCGTTCTTCGACGGGCCGATTGTGCTCGCGGGCGGCATCAGCGATGGACATGCGTTGCGCGCGGCCGAGGTGCTCGGCTGCGATCTCGCCTATATGGGCACCAAATTCATTGCCACGCGCGAGAGCATGGCCGACGCCAGATACAAGGCGATGCTGGTCGGCGCCAGCGCCGACGATATCCTTTTGACGACGGCCTTCACCGGCCTCGAGACCAGCATGCTGCGGCCCTCGATTGTTGCCGCGGGCCTCGATCCCGACGACCTGCCGCAACGCGGTGCGATCGACATCGGCAAGGACATCGACATCGGCGCACGCGAGAATAGCCCGAAACGCTGGCGCGACATCTGGAGCGCCGGGCATTCGACCTCGGGTGTCACCGATATCCCCGCCGTCGAAGATCTGGTCGCCCGCACGGTCGATGAATATCGGGAAACTTATCCACAATCTGCAGTTTAGTGCTCACTTTCCGAAGTTCCAGGATCGAGTTCCCTGTTTGAAGGTCGCGGGAACTTCAGATCGGCGGCATAACCTTAACGCGTCATTAACCATCTCGTCCCAAGAATCCATCCACAGTCGCATCGGGGCTGTGGAGAGCGGGATCAACAAGGGACGCGCAATGAATCTCCAGACGCTTTTTGCTAAAACGCCGGCCACGATCGACGAGATCAGGATCCGCGTGACCAATGCCTTGCACCGGCACCCGCTGTGCCGGAACGTGCGCTTCGACATCGTCGGCGTGCCTCGTACACCCAAGGGTGGAAACTGGACTATCAGCTTGCAATCGGTTGAATCCGGGGCTATCTGGGAGGCCTCCGACATTGTCTCCGACATCCAGGACGCCTATGAGCTGACCGCCGCGGCCTGATTTGTGCCATTTCGACACGACGTCACGACGATTTATGTTCAGCGGTCTGCTCGACGGCATGCTTAGGCCGCAATTCACACTCACTAACGACACCCGTTGTTCAGGAACAGTGACCCGGTCGGATAACGGGGTGCGGAGTACGAGTTGACAAAGACGATCGCCATCCTCGCACTGACCTGTTGCCTCGTCGCGGCTGCCGCGGTGGCGAGTATCGTTGGCCGTGACAGTGTGCCGACGGCGTACGCGGATATGGTGCCGACCAAGGCCATCACACCGGTCGCAAACCGCGAAAGCAAGCAGGACAAGCTGGTGGTGGCGACGTTGGCGACAGATCCGTCAGGGCAGGCGCCCGCGCCGGGGATCAGTGAGTTGCTGCGCCAAGCCTATGCGTCCAGCAGCGCGACCGACGTCGAGGCCGCAGCCGTGGTGACGTCGGCGCTGCCGCCGCCGCTCCCGCTGACGCCGCCCAAGACCAGGGCCGCCAACGACAAGACATCCAACGACAAGACATCCAACGACAAGCCCGCCACCAGACCGCAGCCGCCGAAAACCTATGCGCTGCTCAGTGATGCGCAGATCGCAGGGATCAAGCAGCGACTGCGGCTGTCGTCCGACCAGGAATCCTACTGGCCCGCGGTGGAAACCGCGCTGCGCGCCGTCGCCCGCAAGATCCACGTCGCGCGCCAGACCAGTCCGAATGCGACCGCGGCGTCGATCATCGATCCCGACTCCGACGAAGTGCAGCAGTTGAAATCGGCTGCGATGCCGCTTCTGTTCCAGCTGCGCGAAGACCAGAAGGACGAGGTGCGCTCGCTCGCCCGCGTCATCGGCCTGGACAAGGTCGCCGCCGCGATTTGAGGCGAATGGATTGGCAATATGATTTTCCAGGGCCGCGACCGTATCTGGGCCTTATGGTTCGAGACGCGCGGCTTCGCCGCGCCCTTACCATGAGGGTCTAAGACTTCTCCGCGAAAAAGGCCCTCATCCTGAGGGGCCGCCGTAGGCGGCCGTCTCGAAGGATGGCCGCGAAAAGATTGCCCGCCCAGGCTTCTTTCCTCATGTGCGATAGGCCTGCCGCACGCGGGGAGAGCGAGCGCGCCTCCCGGACTGCGGCAGATCAATCTGATTTTATCGCGCTCCAGCGATGCGCGCCGTTGCAACCGGCGCCTCAACCGCCATGGGCCTCCACGACCTTGCGGCAGGGCTCGGACAGCTTGCTCTTGTTGTCGCGCAGGCAGGCGTTCATCTCCTGCGGCTTGCCGATGTGTTCGGAGCACAGCGATTGCGCGTCGCTGCGGCAGGCCATCTTCTCCTGCGGCGTGGCGGCGGATTGCGCGGCCGCCTGGGACAGGCCCGCCAGCACCAGGGTGAGCGAGATCGCGAGCGACTTCACATTGATTGACTTGGTCATGGATCACCTTTTTGACGAATGAGGTTGGGGGTTGCGAAAGCGCGCGGACCATCGTCGAAGCGGCGCGCGCGGTCCATGCCATGTTCATGGCACCCGCCAACCCAACAAAAATCCCCGAATTCCCGGGCTTTTCATCAACCCCCATCTTCATGGGATGTCGGCGACCGCTGCGATCCGCCATGTATCCCCCGCGTCGGCTGCGGTGACCGATCGGTCCAGCCGCAAGACCGAGAAACGCTTGAAACAGGAGAGACACATGTCGAAGAAATTGGAAATGGTCGGTGGTGCGGTTGCGTTGACGGCGCTTGCGGCGCTGGCGATGGTCTCGTTCGCGGCGCCCGCCGATGCCGCGGTGGTTTACTGCAAGACGGCCGGCGTGCCGCAGGGCTGCATCGTTCGCCCGACCGTCGTGCCCGTCGTCCGCCCCATCGTCCGCCCGGTGCCGGTTGCTGCCGGCGTGACCCATGTCGGTGTCACCCGCGTGACCCCCTACGGTGTGGCGCATGTCGGCTACAACCGGGTCCGCGTTTGGCGATGAGCTCAGCCGGCAACGGCATCAGTGTCGGGAAAGCGGCGGGGCAATGTGAGCCTCACGCTTGTCCCGCCGGCGCAGGAGTTGAGCTCGAGTTCGGCGCCACAGCGCGCGGTGCGGCTTCGCATGTTGCGCAAGCCGCGCGCCGCCAGCCTCGTCCCGACGGTCGCGCCGCCGTCGGCTGCGATCGCGTCGCTACCTCCGGCGACTGCAAAGCCCTTGCCATCGTCCTCGACCGTGATGCGGCCGCGGGCAAAGCCGGATGCGTCGGCAAACGTGTCGATGCTCACCGTGATGCATCGCGCGTCGGCGTGCTTGACCGCGTTGGTCAAGGCCTCGTCCAGCACCCGCACGATCTGGATGACGTGCCATGGCCGCAGTTCCGGATGCACCGGCATGCCTTGCGGCGTCGCCGCGCGCCAATTGAGCGCGATGCCGTGGGGACGCAGCTGCGCCGTGGCGCGGTCGCGCCATGATCCCAGCGCCAGCATCAGGTCACCACCAATGTCATCCATCGAATCGATCACCAGGCGCAGATCTTTCAGCGCGGCCCGCGCCGCGTCGCCGATCCCGCCGCCGGTCTCGCCCCGCTCGCTGAGCGCGACGATCGAGACGAGCTGGCCGCCCAGTCCGTCATGCAGGTCGCGCATCAGCCGCGCGCGCTCGCGCGCCAGCGCCGCCGCCCGCGCGCGCTCCTCCTCGCGGGCGAAACTCAATTTCAGCTTTTCCTCGGCCGCGCGCAGCTGGGTGGCGAGGTGCGCGGCAAAGCCGTCGACCCGGTTGAGCGCGCGCGCAAATCGCCAGGTCAGGCCGGCGCCGATCGCGATCAGCATGGCCGAATAGGACAGGCCCACAAAGAACATGCGCCGATCGGGGATGATGTGAAGCACCGACAGCGTGTCATGAACGAGACAGGTCAGCACGATGGTGACGCCGCAGCCGAGCAGCAGGCTCGGCACGTCCTGGCGCCTCAGCTCCGACCATGCCACGATCAGCGCCAGCAGCGCGAGATTGAGACCGAGGGCGGGAAGACCAAGAACGAGGTAGACTTTGCCCAACTGCGCCGTACTGCCGAACAGCCCGACCAGCACGAGCAGCACGCCGGGCACGAAGATCAGTGAGCCATAGCGCGGCCACTTGCGGCCAAAAAACAGGATCCCGAAGGCGAGCACCAATCCGCTTTCGAGCGGCCCGGACGCGATCAGCGTCGCGTTCAGCTTGGGGAAAGTGGGTTGATCCACGACCGTCGGCAAGAACGCCTGGATCGCTCCGAGCGCCATCGCCGCGGCGAGTGCGCCATAGGCCCGCTCATGGCGGCGCACCGACCACAGCACGATCAGGATCAAGGCGAGGATGCCCTGCCACGCCGCAAACACCATGGGCATATTGACGAACAGCAGCGTGCGCTTTTCATAAAATGGGCGCAGCGCCGCGTCGGGGCCGACGAAAAGGCGGTCGAGAAAGCCGGACACCGGGCCCCAGACGTACAGCCTGATGACGAGATCGTTGCCGCCGTCGCGCAGGAGCGACGCCGGAATGACGGCGATTTCGGGCGTGGCGCGGTCGGGCCGGTTGGCCGAGGGATCGCGCCTGGAGTCCAGGATCTCGGTGCCGTTGACGATGATCTCGACGCCATTGGTGAAGCGCGGCAGGTAGACCGACCACGCGCGCTCGGTGTCGTCCGTCGCCCGCTCGAAACTGCCGCGATAGACCGCCGGATCGTTCATCGACAGGCGCGACGCGACGAAATCAGGCAGTGTGACTGGATGTGTGGCGCCGCCATCCTCCAGGGTGAACGCGGTCACCAGATAGCGCGACGGCGGCTCGGCAAGCGGGTGTCGCAGCGCGACGACGCAGAGGATCGCGATCAGCGCCTGGAGCAGGACATATTGCAAGAGCCAGGATCGCGTATTGCGCGATCTGAAAGTGTGACCGCCGGCCACGCCTTGACCGCCCGACGAGCCCGGTTTCACGGCTTCGTCCGTCACAGCTTGATCAAGCCCTGCTGCAGCGCCTCGAACACCGCTTCGCCCCGGGTATGGACCTCGAGCTTGCGATAGATGCTCTTGATGTGGCCAGGCACGGTCTGGCGCGACAGCCCGAGATGGCTCGCGATCTCGGCATAGCTGAAACCCTTGGCGATGCCCCACAGGATATCGATTTCGCGCGGCGTCAGTCTGGCGGTATTCAGTGGCGGGCCGGGCGGCGGCTCGACACTCGCTTGCGTCCTCCGCACGATGAAGCGCGCGATCGACGCCGAGATCGGCGAGTGTCCGGCGACGAGGTCGCGCACGGTGGTGGCGATGTCGGTCGGAAACGCGTCCTTGAGCAGATAGCCGGTGGCGCCGACCGTGATCGCGGAGATCACGCTCTCCTCGTCGCCGAGAATCGAGATCACCATGATTTCGGTATCGGGATGGCGCTGCCGGGTCTCGCGGATCAGATCGTTGCCATGGCCGTCGGGCAGTTGCAGATCGGTCAGGAGCACCCGGGGAACGCGCTTCGCCAGGCTCGCGCGCGCCTCGGTCAGCGTTGCCGCGGCGTCGACATCGAATCCGGCCTTGGCAAGGGCGTCCTGCAGCCGCCACCGTGTCGGCGCGTCGTCTTCGACGAGCAGGATCGTGACGGCCCGCGCAGGGCCCTCGTCGCTCGATGGCGTCATTTGCGTGTGCTCCGGCCGCAGTTTAATCCCGCCGTTGCAGGTTTCGACAGCCATATTTATGGGGGGTGGGTTTTACGGGGCGGATAAAGCGCCCAGGCGGCTGATGCCGGACTTGGAAAATCCCTCCCTTCCTGATGTTATCCGGCTCCTCTCGAACACTCCGATGAAAGGCGCTCGATGAATACGCGACGTGAACATGATCTATTGGGCAACCGCGATGTTCCGGTTGAGGCCTATTATGGCGTCCATACCTTGCGGGCGGTGGAGAATTTTCCGATCACGGGTACCCCGATCTCGATCTATCCGGACCTCATCGCTGCCTTGGCGTCGATCAAGCTCGCCGCGGCGAAGACCAACCACGAACTGGGGCTGCTCGACCAGACGCGCGTGGACGCCATCGTCGCCGCGGCGAGAGAGATCAGGACCGGCGCATTGCATGAAGAGTTCGTCGTCGATGTGATCCAGGGCGGCGCCGGCACCTCGTCCAACATGAATGCCAACGAGGTCATCGCCAACCGCGCGCTGGAACTGTTGGGCAAAGCCAAGGGCGACTATCATTCCCTGCATCCCAACGAACACGTCAACATGAGCCAGAGCACCAACGACGTCTACCCGACGGCGCTCAAGCTCGCGGCCTACGCCGGCATCATGCGGCTGGTCGACGCCATGGCGGTGCTGCGCCAGGCCTTCGAGAAAAAGTCCGAGGAGTTCAAGGACATCATCAAGATGGGGCGCACCCAGCTGCAGGACGCGGTGCCAATGACACTGGGCCAGGAATTCTCGACCTATGCGGTGATGCTCGGCGAAGACGAGCAGCGGCTGAAGGAAGCCGTGCTTTTGGTGTGCGAGATCAACATGGGCGCGACCGCGATCGGCACCGGCATCAATGCGCATCCGGACTATGCCCGCCTGGTCTGCGCGCATTTGCGCGACGTCACGGGGATTCCGGTCATCACCAGCGGGTGGCCGTCAAACTGTCGAAGACCTGCAACGATCTGCGGCTGTTGTCATCGGGCCCGCGCGTCGGGCTGGGCGAGATCAACCTGCCGCCGATGCAGGCGGGCTCCAGCATCATGCCGGGCAAGGTCAATCCCGTGATCCCCGAGGTCGTCAACCAGATCGCGTTCGAGGTAATCGGCAACGACATTACGGTCTCGTTCGCGGCCGAGGCCGGCCAGTTGCAGCTCAACGCATTCGAGCCGATCATCGCGCACAGCCTGTTCAAAAGCGTCAAGCATCTCACCGCCGGCTGCCTGACCCTGGCGGAGCGCTGCGTCAATGGCATCACCGCCAATCGCGAGCATCTGCGCCGCGGCGTCGAACGCTCGATCGGGATCGTGACCGCGCTCAATCCCTATATCGGCT
>WNGQ01013905.1_pt1 | contig 10137 bp, 13 predicted proteins | sample 5407661 | NCBI WGS metagenome assembly WNGQ01 (sample SAMN13153382, study PRJNA577476) | soil metagenome | isolation source: 60 cm soil or saprolite under Garry oak tree replicate 2 | place: USA:California | collected 2016-06-15 | reverse complement strand
CCCATGACCTACGATGCCGTCATGTCACTCATTCGTCGCTTGAGGAAGCGAACTGGGATCCCCGTGACACCACATCAATTTAGGCATACCAGGGCCACCAGCTGGCTACGCGACGACCAGCTCTCGTTGGAGAGTACTTGGGGTTTGCCCACAGTTGGAACAGAAAGTTGGAATAGGAATCTAGCCCAAAACTAACACAAGCGGAAAGCATCTGTTGGCCAATAGTCCTGCTGTCGTTTGACTCATAAATCTGCCAAAACGGGGAGATATGCGTCAGAAGAATAAAATGGCGAGGATATGTGTCAAATTTCGACCATATGTTCTTTCAAGCTAGCGGGGAGAGGTTGATTTCGACCATATGTTCTTTCAAGCTAGCGGGGAGAGGTTGAGGAAAATAATGTTTCCCGCAGCCTCTCCTCGCTGCCGTGACAAATGACAAGGGTGGTGCTCCGACAGATGCTGGTAAATGACGTAAAAACCGCCTCCTGACCCATCTTGGTGAATTGATGAGACGTTGGGGTCATAACATTTTTTCGTACCATTTTCCCCGCTAAGCCTTCCCAGAGCGAAAACGAGTCCAGAGATTCCCCGCTAAGCAGAAAACAGAGCCTTCTTTGGCTGTTCAGTTCGTCATGGTCCAGTGAGAGCCGTTAAGCCCGCCGACGATAGGGACAAGCGCTTTGGCCTGAGCACTTGTTGCGACTGGCTATTGATAGAGATGAAGAAGGCCAGCGCAGCGTTGACCTGCTGCACTGAGAACAGCTCTGGCTTAAAATGCTTCCCCACCCATTGTCGCATCTCCTGATGTTCCGGATGGTGCCGATTGCGCCAGGCCTCCAAAAAGCTCGCGTACCCGCTGACCCCACCCACATCTTCAGGTGGGCAGGCCCGCTGCCCATCCAGACACCAGGGATACAGCAGCTCACCTTTCGGGGTAGGTTCAATGTCTTCAACGGTGATCTCATGCTTCCAACAGTCGCCGAAATCGTACTCATTGAGGAAGGTGGCGTCCTTCTTCGGCGCGATGTGAGCCAGGCGGACCAGTCGATCATCCTTGTGGAAATAGTCGTCCACAATATTTATATGGAGAATGTTGACGGTATAAAAACCGAACAATATAATCCAGAAAATATTGAAGAAAGGGGTGCTGTGATGTCTTTACAGCTTGTCACAGAACAACCTGTCCAGTTTGACATCGTGTATGAACACAGCAAAATGATTGCTGTCTCAACCACTTCCCCACTGATCGATCACTTTTTACGGAAGGTGAAACTCACCCAATCAGAGCAGACGTGGATCGCGTACACTCATGATTTGAAAGTGTTCTTTCGCACGCTGAACCTGCCTGTTGAGCAGGTTGATCACCAAAGTTGCCTCACCTTTATGGAATGTCAAGATCGAGAAGGCATGTCTCGCCTCACCATCAATCGTCGCCTGGCTGCGGTGTCTTCTCTTTTCGCTGAGCTGCACCTCTTAGATTCCAAAGCCTTTCCTACAAACCCGGTCTACCCGCTTCAACGAGATCGGGCGACTCGGCGTCGGAGTCAAAGTCTGTATCGAAAACAGCCGGATCGAGTGCCTGATATCATTGCTGAATCGGATCTCCAGGCATTCTTCGAGGTCCTTCCCACCTGGCGTGACCGCACCTTGATCCTGCTCATGTGGATCAGTTGTCTTCGGATCAGCGAAGCCGTTTCCATTGGCTTTGGCGATATTGAATGCAGCAACCGGAGTATCCACATTCGACGAGGGAAAGGAAACCTGGCCCGAACGGTGTACATGGATCGGTACACCTTTGCGTCTCTCAACACGTATTTAGATGAGGAACGTCGGGACTTGTTCCCGGACGTTGACGAGATTTTTGTGGCCTTGAAAGGGACCGCTCGCGGGCAGGCGTTATCAGTCAATGCCCTGCAACACGCGATCAACTACTACGCGAAGAGCTGCGGCTTGGCGCTCCATGCCCATTTGTTTCGCCATACCGGCATTTCTCACCTCATTCAACAAGGCATGTCAGAACCGGCGATTCGCAAGCTGGTGGGTCATCGCAACGCCCAATCGCTCGAACCATATCTGCACCTCTCTGACCGCTTTGTGGAAACCGAGTTCGAGAAAGCTCACCCTGCTCTTCTGACCCAACACTGGCGTTCGCTGCCACAAGGGGAGGTGAAGCTATGATCCTTGGTCGAGGAGCCGCATCAACGGATGAGGCTATCATTGCCGAATACCTCCAGTTTTTGGAAAAGGGACAACACATCCAGCATGAGAGGGTCCTCAAAAACCTTCGTGAAGCTCCAGGCGTGATGTGTCGGCGGATCGGAAAACCGATCGGCCACTGGAATGAGCAGGATATTCTGGCATTGTATCAAGACCGGGCGAAATCGACCGGCACGCTGTACAATGTTTTTCTCTCCTTCCTTTTCTTTCGAGGCTACCAACGCGCTACTCTGCCGATTTTAGACACCGTGCTCGCGGATTTAAGTCGGCAATGGCGGCCATACTTGCTTCCCTACCGTCAGAAGATCGCGCACACCTACAAGGAACTGGGATACCCTGAAGGGTCGTCGAGCGTGCTGAATATGCTGCTGCGGATGCTCGCGGTGATGCACAAGCCCCTTGAAGAACTGACCAGAGCGGATTTCACGGCCTTTTCCGAAACCTACCGGACGTGGTATCGAGAAACACACCCAGGGATCACGAACGGAACACCCAAATTTCGGCTTTTCCGTCTCGAACACTGTTTGATCCACTGGGGAATTTTTCCGCCTGAGCGCAGGGTATTTCGCCACGAACAGCATTTTGCCGCACTTCAGCACGAACCCATCCGCCAGGCCATTCTTCACTACATGCACTGGTGTGATGTTCGCTATCAACCATCAACCATTGACAGTGCTCGCGCTGCGCTCCTGGCTTTCTTTCACTGGCTGCAAAAAGACTACCCAGAGGTGAGCCGACTCGATGAGGTCACGAGAACGGTGGCGCTCTCTTACGGGCAATATCTCAAACAACAAGTGGAAGAAGGCCGCTATGGAGAGACCTACCAGCGCGGATTGCACACCTATATTCGCCAGTTCTTTGATTTTGTGATCGACGAACGTTTAGACACCTCACCAGACCGCAACCCGTTCTCTCTTCGTGATCTTCCTCGCGCCCCCGATATGCTCCCACGCTACCTTGCCGATCAGGAGTTACGCACGGTGCTCAACTACTGCGAGCAAGGAGCCACTCGTTTTGAGCAAACCCTTGTGATTACCCTTCTCCATACGGGTATTCGAGCCATGGAATTTGCTCAGTTAAAAGCCTCTGATCTGGTCCAAATCGGGGGCGTGTGGAAGCTTCATATTCATCTGGGCAAAGGGCTCAAAGATCGACTCATCCCCCTCACGCCACAATGCCTGGCAGTGCTCCAAGCCTGGAAAGAGCACGAGTGGGAGCGTACCAGCGACTACCTGTTTACCCGCCGTGGCCGTTCCTGGAAATCAAGTTCGCCGGTGACATCGACCGTCCGTGAGATGGGTCTCAAATTAGGCATTCCTGGCCTGACGGCTCATCGCTTTCGTCATTCGTTCGCCGTCGCCCTCTTGAACTATGGTATCCGAGAATCAGCCTTGCAAAAGCTCATGGGGCATGCAACGCTGGGAATGACGCTGGAGTATGCTCGTATTCTTGATCAAACCGTTGAGCAAGCCTTTGCCTTAGCCATCGAGCACATGCAAGAAGGAGCACATAGCTGGGTTCCGAACTTCTTTGTTCAAGAAGATTACACGCTGTTTGTCGAGGGGGATGCGGTGAGCTGGATACGTTTACCTCTCGGCTATTGTCGTCGTAATCCCAAACTCCATTGCGAGAGTGACGTGAAATGCCTGCTCTGTGATCGATTTGCCGTGGGCCGTGAGGATCTTCCACGGTTACAGCAGATGTATGAGCGCTTCTTGAAGCTGGGCCTCAAAGTCAAGGCAGATGTGGTAGCAGCCCAAATTCAGCGATTGGAACATCCAACAGCTACAAGGAGTCCCTCAGTGGCATTTATCCCGGCGACAGCGATTTCTGTCGCGAAGCAGCGCCAATGAGCGAGAGTGAACGGTTGTCAAACAGCTACGCGCTTTGATCGACTGAGGAGGGGCGGCTTTGATGGCTGGGGCAGTCGAGGCACAAGCGCGTAGCTCGCGGGCGTGACCTGGTGGTCGGTAGGGTTGGTTTCTGGCGGTTGGGCTGGACCACCAGGTCTAAGACCGCGCTGTAAAGTAGGGCGATTTTCTAAAAACCTTGACAAAAAATATTCTCCATGTAACTGGACTCGGTTCACCGTAGTAGGTACTTTCGTTTGTGCCTGGCACAATAAATTGGTGGAGATGGGAATGCGTCCAGCCCATCGTGACCTGCAACACCTGGTGTAGTTGATGCAACGTCAGTTGCCCCGGCACGACAATTCGCCGCCAGATCGCCGGCTCAATCTCGGCTAATCGGATAGAGAGCGTGTACTCATCGTGAGAGCGAGCAGGTGGCATGGCCTTCTCCTTTCAAAACAGGCACTACCCTTTCAAGGGATCTTCGCCATTGGCCATCCGCAGCAGCGCCTCCAATCCGAGTTCGAAGTCACTTTTAGCGAGCTGCTTCTCAATCGTGCCTTTGCTCAACTCCTCAGCCAGGGCAAGTACGTCGCTGTTGATTTGGCGAAGGCGAGCCATCTGGCTCTGCAGGCGAGTGACCTCGGCGCGAGACTTTGCGGTGAGGTCACCCGCCTGCCAGCGGCGCAGTTGCTCCTCGAAGACCCAGAAATCCTCGCTCTGGGTGGTAAATGCGCGCTTGACACGGGTGACGGTATCATCATCAAGGACGTAGGGTTTGGTCCTGGCCTCCCGCAGGGTCGCCAGCTGCTCCTGATCTGCCTCGACCATGCCATCAATATGCCGAGCGATCGTTACCAGCATCGCGATCGGGTGCCAATGGGGTTGCTCTGCCATAGGTCTGTTCTTCTCCTCTTTTTCTGCCATTCTACGGGCCTACGTTTCCGCCTGTCAATCGCTCCCGCCTTTTCGTAGAATGGATGGGTTTGTGGCTCTCTCTGGTCTTCCCGTTCTCCATTTCGGCAGCGAGCCTCGACTTTCTATGAGGGATTGTCTTTCCTCTTCTCTGCTGGGGATACAGCGTTCTAAAAATCGGTTCATGTCTCGCCATAGGCATTTTGTCGCAGCTGTTCCACCCGCGTGGAGAGCTGTTCGACCGTCGGCTGGCTATAGATCCTCGTGGTATCGAGGGAGGTATGGCCGAGCAACGTTGCCAGCCCGACCACATCGCTGGGATACTGGGTCAGGTAATTGCGTGCGAAGGTATGCCGCAACGTATGGGCACTGGTCTGTGTCGGCACCAATCCTCGCGCCGAGGCATCTCGCACCAGCACATCGATCATCTGCCGCATGGCCGAGGTAGTCAACATCCCTTTCTTCTGGCTCTGCCACAAGGCGTCCTTCGGACTACCAGGGGAGCGGCGCGGCCAGGCGACTGCCACCGCTTTCACCGTTGGGTCGCAGTTCAAACGAGGAGCCAGGTATTCTGCTAGCGCCTGTCGTGCTGAAGCATTGAGCGGAACCGTGCTTGCTTTGTTGCCCTTGCCTTGCCGGATCGTCACCCGTCCGCTGCGCTCTCCAAACTCAATATCCGAAAGGGTGAGCTGGCTGCACTCATCCAGGCGGGTGCCGGTCTGGAGGAGCATCTGCACGATGGCGTAGTTCCGCTGCGCATCACGTGGCACCTGGGCCTGACGCGAGCCTCGCATTAGCCTGCGTGTCAGAAAGACCCTCCCGCTTCGAGGCCTCCTGGCGCCCCACCAACTTGAGGCGCTTGGCGGGATTGACCTCCAGGTAGCGCTCTTCGGTGAGCCAGGCGCACCAGGCCCGTAAGGCACTCAGATGTCCATTAACCGTACTGGTGGCCCGGCCCTGCGTCCGCTGTACCTCATTGCGGTAGCCAACCAGGGCGATGGGTGTCAGCGTCGCAAAGGTGAGTGGTCGCTGCTCTTCGCGGGCGTACCAGGCGAGGAAGCCCTCCACCGCGCTTTTGTAGCGACGGATGGTACCTTTGGCACGATCGCCGACTTGCAGTTCATCGAGCCAGAAAGGGAGGACCTCCTCAGGAGAAGGAGGGGTGAGTGCAGTGGTCACCATGTTTTTTTACCTGTTTTTTTGTGGCGTTAGCAGTATAGCATAGGTGGGAGGTTGAGCGATGCCATCGCGAAAGTTGTGTAAAGGAGTGCAGTAAGCCAAAGGGATGACCGCGAGAGGAGCGCAAGGTGTCCATGGGATTTGACAAAACCTCCGGATGTACTACAGGATGGCAAAGGTCGTCCTCAGAAAAGGCTGTGCGCCCAGGAAAAGAGAGCCTGTAGGTTGCTGTCGCTCCGGCAAAAAACACCTCTTTCCGAACCACCCATTGCGGCTGGTTGCTTTCGTGAGCAGCAGCGATCAGTTCTCGAGCCTCACTCCACCGTGATTTACACAAGCGGATGTCCAGCATGGACAAAAAATCTACGAAAGCAATACCATTGGTGATACACCCTCGGAAACTGCTTATGCTAGGATAGTCACAGGAAGCTTCATCCCGGCTTCATAGTGGCCTGGTTCGTGGCAAGCAAATTCCCATGTGCCATTCAGGTCACTCGCCTTAAAGGTGTAATCAACGGTCTTTGTCTGTCCGACCTCTATATCTGGGGCCTCAAACAACTGGGCATCGTCAATTTGCTCCAACGTCATCCCCGCGGTCATCGGCGGTGCAATCATGAGCTCATGCTCGGTGGCGCCCTTGTTGACGACTACAAAATGATAGAGAACCCCTACCTGAAACTGCGTCTGGTCAGACGCAATTTTAAAATCGGTCAGCGTTACCGTGACAGTCATCGGCGCGGGACTGGTGGCGCTTGGGGTTGCAGTTGGACTCGCTGTCGAACCTCCACATGCGGGAAGTAGCACTCCGAGTGAAAGCATTAGTGCAAACAGCAAAACTCGAGACAAGCCTTTCATCATGTTCTCCTTGCTCATAGGCGGGTGGCCTATCAACACCGTGAATGGTAAAGTACAACTACTCTACGCTACGCTCAACTCACTGCACCCGCAATGCTGCAGTCTCTTGTACTAGCCGTCCATTACACCACTTTCGCGATGGCATCGCCATCTGCCAGGTTGCTACGAAACGCGCTACCAGGGGTTGGGCACGATGGGGCAAGACCGTTCAACCTGTCCCCCTCACCTCGTCGTACTCATCACTATAGGGAGCAGATAGGTATTCAGCAGAGAGTGTAATACAGAGACCTCACGGAGAGGTCACAAAAGGGAGCTTTCCCATCACACATCCGTCACAAGTTCATGCTGTCTCAAGACATATGCCATGGAAGGGAAGAGCAAACATGAGGGAAAAGTCGATGGCTCTCGGTTAGCGTCACTGCTGGGATGTGTCAACCATGCAGGGCGGGGTTTCTTCTGGAGCGAGAAGACAGAGAAAAAAGGCCAACCTCTCACCCTCTGGGTCTTGCTCCTCACTGGCTCAATTCCCCCTGTGTTCTCCTCTTCTTCGTCCCAAAGAGGGTCTGCTTGCGCTTTGGTTTCTGGCATCCGGGTCTGGTGAGACGCAAAAAACTTATCTCCTCCTGAACCACCCTTGAGGGTTGGTGGCGTGCTCCCCTCCGTTTCTTAGCGCTCGAGCCTCATCACACGGAGATTTTTGAACCACCCTTGAGGGTTGGTGGCGTGCTCCCCTCCGTTTCTTAGCGCTCGAGCCTCATCACACGGAGATTTTATGCAAGCGGATGTCTTGGATCGTCGCCCAGACAATCGCTAAGCAACTCGTCTCGGTCGTGAACACATCAATCTGATCGGTGCGCTGCCGTACATTGCTGAACAGACTCTCAATGGCGTTGGTCGTCTGAATGTGCCGATGCATCGTCTGCGGAAACGCATAAAACGTCAACGTCTTCTCTTCCTCCTCAGCCAGGCTCCTCACCGCTTCTGGATAGCGTTTGCCATATTTGGCTTTAAAGGCCTCTAATTGAACCATTGCCTCCCGTTTGCTGGGTTGCTGCCAAATTCCAATGAGTTCGGCGGCAACCTCACCGCGCTCTCGTCTGGAGATCGCATTGAGCACATTGCGTTGTTTATGCAGCAGACAGCGCTGACGAGGGGTGGAGGAAAACAGTTCCGAGACCGCAGCAAGCAGTCCATCATGTCCATCAGTCACGATCAGATCAATCTGAGTTGCTCCTCGTCTCCGCAGATCTTGCAGAAGGCAGGCCCATCCATCTTTGTCCTCCTCTGCACAGGCCCGCAGTGCTAACACCTCTTTGTTTCCAGCCAGATCCACGCCTAATGCGGTTAAAATGAGGGTGGAATCGGCCTTGTCCCCATGACGAATTCTGAATGTACTCCATCGAGGTACAGGATACGCCAATGCGTTTGCAGAGTACGCTCTCGCCACGTCTCAAATTGTTGGGTGAGGCCCTGGTTGAGACGGCTGATGGTGCTGGCACTAGGGGCAAATCCCAGCAGGGTTTGAGCGATTTCCCCCACGGATGTCGCGTGCTCACCCCAGCCACGAACATCTGCGTCAATCCTTCGGCGATATGCGGTTCATAGCGCTGGTAACGTTCAAAGGCTTGGGTGTGGAAGTGGCCTTCGCGGTCTCTGGGCACCTTGAGATCTTCGAGTCGCCCCGCCGCTGTCGCCAGATCACGGGTGTAGGTGCCGTTGCGATAGCCCTTGCGTTTGGGACTGCATGCTCCCCAGGCCGCTCCAATGAAGGCATCCAACTCCTCGCGCATCACCAGTTCCAAGACCGTGCGCACCGCGCTTTGAGCCAGGGTTCGTAGGTGCTGGTGAAATTCTTGCTGCTCTGGCATTGGGGAAGAGGCTTCCGACGTTGATTCTTGCTGCTCTGGCATTGGGGAAGAGGCTTCCGACGTTGAAAGGACGTGCTCAGCTGTGATACGCTTTTTCTTATGTACAGGGTTGGGTAGGGACCCAGCGCCTTGCATTGTTTCCAATTCAGGTTTCTGTGACCCCCCCAACGAACCGGACGGACACCTTTCGATGTATCCGGCTCTCCAGCCATGTGCTGTTTTTCTGGTCGGCTCTTTGCCTTTCGCATCCCTTGCAGTTTTATCAGCATATAACCTGCTTCCCTTCGCCACGTAAGAGGTGTTATCTCTCTCCGACTACTACGGAAGCTCCGTAGCCTTATCAAGTTTTCAGATCCTGCAATCATAGCCGATGGCGCCTTGACTTAGGCTATCTCCGTTTATCCCACACGACACTTCGGATGGTTTAGGCTCCTTTTCGACCCTTTGACGTGCCGTCCAGCACGCTTGGAGAGGGTTGAAGAGTATTAGATCCTACTATGCCTGGGACTCATAAACGCTCTCCGCATACATCTCAACCAGCGTATGTATGCCCTGGGGGTTAAGGACAAGAGATTGGGTTTCAAGCAGTTTCGCTTTGGCCATGCCATCCCCTATTCTTGCACCACGACCTGTCAGCTGATTTCCAAGTCTGGTGCTTTACTGACATGCTCTGTTCCTCTCTGATGTTTCCATCTCAAGTCAGTCAGTTGTTTACACGATCTCTCTTCAATCGTGACCCTCTCAAGGGCGGTATCGTGTAGTCATCTCGGACGCACCATAGTTCCCTCCTTATGAGGATTTGAAGCAAAGGGACGATCTCTTCCAAGTGAAGAGGTTATGCCTGTATTATCTGTTTCGGAGAGGCTTCTTTACACAACTTTCGCTATGGCATCAGGTTGAGCGGGAGCGAATGGACCTGGGATAGGAAAAACAGGTGAAAAACTGCCTTATGGTGATAACGATAACATGCCGTAAGGAAAGTAAACACTGATGCTCCTCAAGTCTCTTTTTTTCGTTGCGGAGAAAAAGATGGTGAAAAAGGAGTATTGTTCCGTAAGGTTAGAAGTGATATACTGCGGCTGATGATGTGGAGGAGGTGGTGATGGTCAAGACAGTCTGGGCAAGAAAAGAAAACCGGAAGCAATTGTACCTCGTGGATGAAACCTGCGAGTTCATTCCTTCGGTGAAGCGCTATCTCGACTACCTGGTCGCCCTGGAGAAATCTCCCCATACGTTAGAAAACTACTGCCGCC